>Ga0209191_1000081_pt1 | contig 75555 bp, 74 predicted proteins | sample S_130626_EF_Meta_FD_187320 | JGI IMG/M metagenome (GOLD analysis project Ga0209191, IMG submission 187320) | Freshwater microbial communities from Lake Simoncouche, Canada to study carbon cycling - S_130626_EF_MetaG (SPAdes) (version 2) | ecosystem: Environmental > Aquatic > Freshwater > Lake ...
CTCCGTCAATTTCAAGATCTCGGACACCAAGCGGTTCTGATCATCGGAGATTATACAACCCGTATCGGTGACCCGACCGGACGATCCGACACCCGTCCCGTTTTAAGTGAAGCTGAAATCGAATCGAATGCACAAACCTACCTGGAACAAGCCTACCGGATTTTAGATCCTAAAAAAACCGAGGTACGTCGAAACAGTGAGTGGTTTGGAAAAATGTCTTTCTTAGACGCACTTAATTTAAGTCGTCAAATGACCGTAGCTCAAATGTTAGTGCGTGATGATTTTGCTAAACGCTACAGCGAGCAAACGCCCATTTCTATTGTCGAATTCCTCTACCCTCTTTTACAGGGTCATGATTCAGTAATGCTTAAAGCTGACATTGAAATCGGTGGCAGTGATCAATTATTCAACATGATGGTCGGTCGCGACCTCCAAGAAAAAGCCGGACAAGAACCACAAGCTGTTTTGGGAATGCCGCTCCTAGTGGGTCTCGATGGTGAAAAGAAAATGTCTAAGAGCTTAGGCAACTATATCGCTTTCAACGAAAATCCTAAAGACATGTTCGGCAAAATCATGTCCGTGCCCGATGTCACCATGTGGGTTTACTACCGACTGCTCCTTGAGTGCGGCGACGAAGAAATTAAATCCCTCCAAGCGCAGCACCCGATGGAGATGAAAAAACAACTCGCCGTTAAACTCACCGATAAATTCCATGGCACCAGTGCAGGCGCGAAAGAGCGCCAAGAGTTCGAGACCGTATTTTCCAAGGGAGGCGTTCGCACTGATATGCCTGAGTTTTCTTGGGATACGTTATCGGCGGGCGCTCATGAGGCCGGAATTGTCGATCTGCTCGCCGCCACTGGACTCTTCCCGTCGAAGAAAGAAGTCCGCCGACTTATCGAAGGTGGTGCCGTGAAGATAGGTGATGAAAAAGTTTCGGACCCAGCCCTAAAAGTCTCCCGTCCTAGCTCCGAAATTATCATCCAAGCGGGCAAGCGGACTTTCGTGAAGATAAAGTAATAGTCCAAAACAGTGGATTTGTTAAAGTGTCAGTAAGAATAGGTCTTTTCCCTTCCCCTTTGCACCGAGGGCTTACTATTATCTAGCAAGCCCATGGCCGACGAACATTCCAGTCCCGACTTCGTACACTTACACGTACACACGGACTATAGTATGCTCGATGGTTGCAGTCGAATCGACCGATTGATGGAACGCGCCTGCGATATGAACATGCGCGCGGTTTCAATCACCGACCACGGAAATCTTTTCGGACTTTTCGATTTCTGGAACGAAGCTCAAAAAAAATCTAAAAACGGCGGAAAGCTGAAACCGCTTTTAGGCTGCGAACTTTATTTAGTCTGGGACCACGCTCTCACCGATAAGCCCGATCGCCGTGAACATAAATATTATCACATGGGCGTCATCGCCCAAAATTTCAAGGGCTACCAAAATTTAACTAAATTAGTTTCCGATGCTCACGTACGCGGACTGCACTATAAACCGCGCACCGATATCGAACAGTTAACCAAACACTCCGAAGGGTTAATCGGGTTCAGCGGATGTCTACAAGGTGTCATCCCCCAACATTTACTCAAAGGCGACTATGAAGCCGCACGTAAAGCCTGTGGACGTTTCGTAGAAATTTTTGGGCGCGAAAACTTTGTCATCGAGCTCATGGACCACGGACTCGAAGAACAAAAGCGCATCATCGCCGATCTACTTAAATTAGCCGAAGAATTTAAATTACGGGCCGTCGCCACCAATGACGTTCACTACGTCGACGCCGGTCACGCCGTCGCCCATGATGCAATGCTTTGTATTCAAACAGGCGCACGCTTAGCTGACGAAAGACGCATGCGTTATAGCGCCCAAGAGTTTTATTTAAAGAGTGAGGCTGAAATGCTTCGTATATTCTCCGAGGCACCCGAAACGATTAAAAATACGGTGGCGATTGCTGAAATGTGTGATGTGCAATTGCCCGTAGGAAAAAATAATTATCCAGTCTATATCTTTAACGAAGGCGCAAAACCTAAGTTGGATAAAAAAACCGATGAGATTTTAGATGGTTATGAAGAGCTTAAAAATAAGATTATAGCCTCTGAGGGTAAAGTAGCTGATTTTAAAATTTCTGAATCCGTACGTGAAGGCATGCGTAAAAATGCCTCCTACCTTTTAGATTTAGTTAAGAAGGGACTCAAGCAACGTTACAACATCGACTACGATGATGTTAAAAATTGGAGCAACGAGAAGAAGCCTGGCATCAACCAAGCAAGCCCTGCGGAATTGTGCCGTCGGGTAGATTATGAAATGGGTGTCATTGCGGGTACTGGCTTCGTTGATTATTTTCTTATCGTTTGGGACTTCATCGACTGGGCCCACCAACAAAGTATCCCGGTCGGACCAGGACGTGGATCGGGTGCGGGCTCAATTGTCGCCTATTGCTTAAAGATTACCGATATCGATCCGATTCGATTTGGTCTCCTCTTTGAAAGATTTTTAAATCCGGAGCGTGTATCGGCACCAGACTTTGATATCGATTTCTGTATTCGTGGACGTGATGCGGTCGTTAATTACGTCCGTAAAAAATATGGCGCCGATCGCGTCGCCAATATTATTACCTTCGGAACGTTCGGAGCAAAAATGGTAGTACGTGACTTAGCGAGAATTCGCGATTTGCCTTTTATTGAGTCCAACCGACTCGCGAAATTAATTCCCGACGACATTAATATTTCCTTAGAGGATGCGATTAAGAAATCGAATGAACTACGCGAAGAGGTTAATGTAAATCCTCAGGCCGCGAGTATCATGGAAACAGGCCGGGTCATCGAAGGTATGGTGCGTAACAGCGGAAAGCATGCTTGCGGTATGATTATCGCTGACCGACCACTCACCGATATTATTCCTGTGACCGTTCAGGAAGGCGACCTCACTACCCAATATTCTAAAGATCCGGTAGAGAAATTAGGTCTACTCAAAATGGATTTCTTGGGACTAAAAACTTTAACGATTATTGACGATGCTCAGAAGTTAGTTCGCAAGCATCAGAAGAAGCCTGACTTCGATATCGATAAGGTCGGATTCGAAGATCCTGTTACTTTCAATCTGCTCAATGATGCAAAAACGGTTGGCGTGTTTCAGCTTGAATCGACGGGTATGCAATCACTCTGCCGTCAGTTCAGTATTTCGACAATCGATGAAATCGTGGCGTTAATCGCGCTCTACCGTCCGGGTCCTATGCAATTTATACCGGAGTTCATTAAGAGTAAAAAAGACGCCGCTAATATTCGATACGCCCACCCCTTGCTCGAACCGGTGGCCAAAGAAACCTACGGTATTTTAGTTTATCAAGAACAGGTAATGGAGGCGGCACGAGTCATTGCTGGATATTCACTCGGTGGCGCGGATCTTCTTCGTCGTGCCATGGGCAAAAAGATTAAAGAGGAAATGGATAAACAAAGATCCATCTTCGTCGAAGGCGCCGCTAAGACTCATAAAATTGAGAAAAAGAAGGCGGAGGAAATTTTCGCGACTCTAGAGAAATTCGCAGAATACGGATTTAATAAATCCCACTCCGCAGCTTATGCGATTCTCTCTTATCGTACTGCTTACCTAAAAGCGAATTACCCAGTTGAGTTCATGTCAGCGGTTTTAACTTCGGAACAAGGTAATGCAGATAAACTGGCTGAATTTATGTCGGAGGTTGAGAACCTCGGTCTCAAGGCACTCGGTCCCGATGTTAATCAATCCGACACTGACTTTACTCCCGTCGTAAAAGATAAGGCGATTCGCTTTGGACTAGGAGCCATTAAGGGCGTGGGTGAACAAGCTGCCCGTGCCATCGTCGCCGAGCGCGAGAAGAACGGACCCTTTAAAGACTTTGCTGAGTTTGTTGAACGTATGGGTGATGAAAATATCAATGGTCGTACACTCGATTGCCTATCGCGCTCAGGTGCCTTCGATTTCAGCGGCGAAGATAGACAGCACTTAGTAGACTCTATCGAATCTGTACGAAAATATTTTAGCGCTGAGAAAAAAGAACGTGCCAGCGGACAAGGTAGTCTCTTTGACATGCTGGGTGCAGAAGACGCGGGTGCAGCTCGTCCCTCGGATTTAATTTTAAGAAAGTCAGCCAAGATGCCTAAGCTCGAAATGCTTAATAGCGAAAAACAACTCTTGGGCTTTTATTTAAGCGGTCACCCTTTAGCGGATTATCACGGACTCGATGAAATCATTTCTACTCTAACTACGACACCAGATCGTCTTGAATTAAATAAGGAAGAAAGACACCTTGTGAGAATTTGTGGAATTGTTGGGGGACTAGAAAAGAAATTCACGAAGAAAGATAATCGTGCCTGGGCTTTATTCACGATTTCCTCACGTAAGATTACTCTCGGAGTAAATATGTTTTCGGAGGCCTATGACGCCTTCGCCAATGTTAAGGACAACGAGTTACCCTTACTCATGGATGGTTCACATATCATCGCTGATGCACGTCTAGTCTATCGCGAAGAGCGCAGTGAGTGGTCCGTAAATGTTCACTCCGTTCAGCCTCTGCGGAATGCACCGGGCTTAATTAAAAAAATCCTCTTTGCCTTAAAACCAGGACCTGAGGCGGCCGAGTTCATGGAAAAGATTGTTGCCCATACTCGACGTGTAGATGGACGCAGTGTGGTACAAATTGGCTTCCTTCAGCCAGATGGTAGAATTTTAGTTGCTGAAGCCGCTACAGCCATGAGCACACGCTTTGACCCCACTACCTATGCCTTTTTTGCAAAGCACCCAGCGTGCGTAGGGGTGCAGATTGAAGCGACCCCACCCTCGCAGCCACCCCAACGCAAATTCGGCCCTCGGTAAAATTGTAATATATTTACTTAAACTAAAAGGTAAATTAACTAAATACTTTCATGTTCAAAAAGATAAAACAATTCTTCCGACGTAATAGTCTGATAAAACATTACTACGGTCTAAACGGTCTTGATAAAAAGCTAGAAAAATTTGTGAACCGCGATAACGGCTTCTTTGTCGAATTGGGCGCAAATGATGGCATCACCCAATCTAATACTTTATTTTTTGAGAAATCCAGGAAGTGGCGAGGTGTACTGATAGAGCCAACGCCACATAATTATCTAAAGTGCATAGAAAATAGATCTAAAGCAACCAAGGTCTTTTGCAACGCCTGCGTTTCTTTTGATTACACAGAAAAATTTGTAGAGATAGTTTATTCGAATTTAATGTCTACGCCCGCTGGACTTGAGTCTGACATTCCAGATTCAAAAAAGAACGCTAATGCAGGACTTAGGTTTCTTGACCCTGGGCATGTAAATTTTTCTTTTGGTGCAGTCGCTAGGACACTAAATTCGATTCTTATAGAATCAGATGCGCCAAGGTTAATAGATTTACTGTCGTTAGATGTTGAGGGCGCGGAAATTGAAGTGCTTAAAGGGCTAGATCATAATCAATTCCGCTTTAAATATATCTTGGTCGAATGCCGGGACGATGCAAAAATTATTTCATATATGGATTCAATAAACTATGAGTATGTTTCAAAATTATCGCATATGGATCTTCTTTTTAAGAACCGCGTCTAAAAAACGTGATCATGGTCTCGATTTTTATCCGAACTTATAAAAGAGACATCGCTTGGCTAGACCTCTGCCTTCAGTCTATTAGAAAAAATCTGGAGGGTTGGGATGAAATCATTGTATGTATACCCGAAGGACAAGAGCACCACTTAAGATACGCCAAGGATATCCGTATGGTTACATCTCCCGAGCTCCCCAATGATTACATAGGCCAACAAGTTTCCAAACTGCTCTGTCATCAACATATTAAGGGAGACATGGTACTCATTGTAGATTCTGATCTTATCTTTTTACCCGGGGCCTCAATCCAAGACTACTTAGAAAACGGTAAACCAAGAATCCTCACCAGTAAATGGCCCGTGCCAGCAGATAAATTAGCAATAAAGTGGCGGCCTATTATTGGAAAACTTTTCGGCAAAGAACCCCCCTGTTCATTTATGCAAGGACACGGTGCGCGACTTTTCTTAAAATCAACACTCCAGTCATTCTCAGCGCACTTTCCTGACATTGAAGCGTATGCCAGAAAACAACCGCGAAGAGAATTTAGCGAGTTTCAGTTTTTGGGATTTTTTATCTATTTAAACGAACCTCAGAACTATCTCTTACTGGATATCACTGAGTCACACATGGCTCAATACCACACCCGACAATTCTGGAATGTAGACGGCATAACGAAAACAACCTTGGATGAGCTAGCTCAATATAATCTATACCCACAGTGGCCCAATACATTATCGCCCTGGGATCAATTCCGCAGTTGGCTCAGACGGATAACTCGGAACACTAAACAATGGTTTAATTCTTTAAGCGACAAGAATACCTAATCCCATGCGCCCACTGTTGATTGCCTTTAGTGACTTTATTTTCTGGGAAAATAAACGCGATCGCATGGCATCGTTTGACCCTAATAATAATTTTTTTATACGTATGCTTGCACTAAAATACGACGTACGCGTCGTACCTATGATGCAAGCGGAAGTTCTTATTTATTCGAGTTTTGGAAAAAAACATAGAGAATTTGTAGGCAAGAAAATTTTCTATACCTCTGAAAATGTTTTACCCGATTTTGATGAGTGTGACTATGCTATCACTTTTTGTCATTTACCTAATGAACCGAGACACTTACGCCTACCGCAGTACATTCACTATATTCAAAAACCATCTGAACTAATTAAGGGACCTGATTTTATTCCCACGGACATACTAAAACAGAAGGATAAATTTTGTAATTTTGTGGTTTCTAATCCACGGGGGCCCGAAAGAAATAAGTTTTTTAAGATGTTGAATCGCCGAAAGGCAATCGACTCGGGCGGGCGGCACTTCAATAACCTAGGTAATGTCGTTTCAGATAAACTTTCATTTATAAAAGATTATAAATTCACACTAGCCTTTGAAAATTCATCCTCTTCTGGGTATACGACTGAAAAACTTATAGAGCCAATGTTGGCAAAAAGCCTACCGATTTATTGGGGCAACCCCGAGGTCGCCCGCGACTTCAATCCTCGCAGTTTTATAAATGTCTCCGACTTCTCTAGTTTCGAGACAGCGATTGATTATATCCTTAAAGTAGACTCAGACGATCAACTCTATCTCTCATACCTCAAAGAGCCTTGGTTTAATGATAATCAAATACCCAAATGGTTCACGACAGAATATACAGCTTCAGCATTAGAGAGATTTATTGATACTCCGTGGTCGCAACCGTCGCGCATCTATAAAAACCGGGGACTACGTGACCACGCGCTAGGAACGGGACTTAGTCGTCATATTTCTAGTATAGGTTGTAAATTAAATAGCCTACTTTGGAAGGCCGGCTGGCGTAAGTAAATTTAACAGGGCTGGGCAACTTCGCGGAAGTGTTGGGCCACGTATTTAATATCATCTGCTGTGATATTAGCATGGTTAGGCAGATAGAGGCCGTAGTCATGCACCTTGTCCGCAACAGGTAGATGTGTAACGCCATGCTTCTTTATCCAAAATGGCTGGCGGCCCATGGATCCGCAAACCAGAGGGCGACACTCTATACCACGGCCCAGTAAATGTTTGGAAACCTCCAGTCGGTTTTTTGCAAAAGTACCAAATGCAAAACTAGAAACGAATCCTTTTTCGCTAGTCTGACACCAAAATTCAGGTAAGGCCTCACGATAAAGCTCGAAATTGCGGGCGCGTATCTTGGAAATTTCTGGAAGTCTCTTTAACTGCTGACGTCCGAGGAAAGCATTTAAATCTGTGGAGCGCAGGTTGTAGCCAGCATAGTAGAAACTGTAAAATTCTCTAAAATCATCAATTTGAAATTCCTGCTTCCAGGCTTGTCGATCTACCTCGGGAACATCTCGCGACCAGCCGTGTGAGCGAATGGATAACATAACGCTATAAAGTTTGTCGTCACTGGTGACAATTGCACCGCCCTCAATGGTCGAAATGTGGTGGCCGTAATAGAAAGAAAAAGAACCAGCCATGGAAAGATTGCCTGCTTTCACGCCTTTATATTCAGACCCCAAAGCTTCGCAGGCATCCTCGATAACCAGACAGCCGTGCTGCGTACAAAGACTACGAATAGCGTCCATCTGGTTAGAGTGACCAAGAATATGGACTAGGATGAGTAATGCTGGCTGCTCTTTCTTAAGAAGTTGTTCGAGATGATTAAGATCGATACCCAAATCGCGAGAATCGGAATCACACAAATAGCAATCAAAGCCCATTTGAACAAACGGTGATAGCGTGGTAATCCAAGAGACTGCAGGAACGATGACCTTCTTGTTTCTTAAATAACCAGCCTCAAGTAGACTATACGCCATCAACAAATTTGCTGAGGAGCCACTGTTAACCATAATACTATATTTCGAACCAATATAATCGGCCAATTCGGATTCAAACTTTCGCGTGAGTGGACCCTTGGTAAGCTGATGGCCTTCTTTTAGCCAGTCAGCAAGCGAGGCAATTTCTTCAGTAGAAATCGTGTTGTCGGCTAGTTTAACAGTTCGCGATTTCATTTGTTAAGAGGTTTTCTTGGAAAAATACGGTTTAAAGCGGAAGCAAATTTTGCTTTTATACGAAATAAAACCAAAGCGACATTTGCTAGAAGGTCGAGGCGTAAAAACTTTGCCATCCAAAGCAAAGTGTAGAACTTGCGGGACTCTTGATAAGCGCGTCGCAGGGCTCGCTTTTTTTCCGCATCGTGGAGTGCATTGGTCGTTATTGAACCTGCATGCGAAGAGAAAATGGCAAGTGGCTCATTGATAAAACCTGTTTTGGGGTAATCGAGAGTTACCATCGATGTCATAAGCCAATCAGGGCCAACACCGCGGTATTCGTGGTGAGCAAAGGGAACCTTTCCAACAAAGAGTGCGTTCAGAATATCTTTGCGGCGGATGATTGTCGCTCCCGGTGAAACGAGGCCCGTTATCTGCTTATTCATAAATACCGAAGCAGGATACAAGCCACTAGGTCCGGTTTTATCAAAGAGAATAAACTCCACCTTGCCGGTTTCTTCATCAACTAACGAAACTTTTGAAAATACGAGCCCTACATCAGGGGTCATCAAACTCATACATTTTTCAATATACGTGGGCTCTAAGTAATCGTCATCAAAGTTAATGTGTACGAATTCACCCTGGGCAGAGACAACACCATCCACCCAGGCAAAGTGAACGCCGTGGTCTTGTTCGCGACGAAGGTAACGCACTTGATCTCCGAAGCTACGAACTACCTGGGGTGTTTCATCGGAGCTTCCGTGATCAACAACTACAATCTCACATGACTGGGTTTGGGCTAAGGCCGAATCAATACAACGCCGCAACATTGTAGCCCGATTAAAAGTCGGAATCACGATAGTTACCAACGGTTTATTCATCTTTCTAAAATCTGGCGAAGCTTGGAGATATCTGCAACTAATTTAGTGGGCTCGCTGGGTGATGCCGGAATTATGGTTAATGGCCTAGGCGCCAAAGATTGAACAAAATCTGCAATCCGCGTGCCAAAGCCTGACCCTATATTGATTATTCCTGATGCACGTTTTTCTGCTAGAAGAATAATAGATTCAACCAGATCATCGGCCAGAGAAATGTCGCGGACGTCTTCCATGCCGTGTAAAAGGAAAGGCTGACCCAAATCTTCCGTCACAAAACGTCGCTGTAGTGCTGGATAAAGAAAAGTGCCCGTCTGCTCGGGGTGGTAAAAACTAAATATACGACCAATGCACCAAGGTAAACCTTTTGAATTTGCCGAAAGTTCGACCACTTGTTCGCCCATGCGTTTAGATACTCCATAAATATTAATTGGACTTACCGGAGCATCTTCGCGGAGGGGTTGTGATTGGGGTCGATAAACGTGACTACTGCTCGCATAGAATAACCAAGGTTGCGGACTGTATGACTCCAAGGCAGAAACTAAATTTGCAGTACCACCGACATTAACACGAAAAGTACGGGCGGGATCTGCCTGAACTGACTGAACAGGCACGACCGCCGCAAAATGTAAAACGGCTTCGGGTTGAGAATTCTTAATCCACTCCTGCAATGCAGGCAGGTCACAAATGTCGCCGTCAAAAAGTGAGACCTCGTGTCCTCGGTGCAGAAGTTTTTTCTGAGCTATTCGCCCTAAAATTCCTTTGCCTCCAGTAATGCCAATCCGCATAGACCTATTGATTGTATGTCTTGCATCGATTCAAGTTATATCGAATAAATTGGTATATTTTTCGCAGCTCTACAAAATATGCCTAAGAATTACACCCTCAGCGTCATAGTGCCCACGTATAATTGTGCGAGCCTGATAGGAAGGCACATCGCATCTATGCAAAATTGGTTAGATTTGGCAGACGAAATTATTGTGGTAGATAGTCAATCTACCGATGGAACGAACGAACTCATTCGGCAAAATCTTCACCACCCAAATCTTAAAATCATTGAACGTCCTCCAGGCTTATATGAATCTTGGAATCAGGCGATTACCGCAACCACTGGAAAATGGATTTACATTAGTACCGTTGGAGATGTCATTAGTCGCCAGCACTTAGAAAAATTATTGAGTGAAGGTGAGTCACATGGAGTTGATGTAGTGATAAGTCCTCAGCGCTTCGTTGATCATGACGGTATACCTATCATTCAACCTACCTATCATAATGCTGAAATATACCAGGACTTAAAAGGTCGAGGAATCGCTGTACTTCCGCCCATCGCAACACACTTCTACGCCTATGAACGCGGCAAACCCAATGCGCTTCTAGGAAGCATAGCTGGCGATCTTTTTCAAGGTAATCACTTACGCTCAAGGCCGTTTCCAACTAACTACGGAACGCACGGCGATACGGCGTGGATCCTTAGATATGGGGGAGAAACCTCTCTCTGTTTATTACCTAAAGGCGGATCAGATTTCTGCATTCACCCGAAAAACTCCACGCCATCCGAGCCAGTAGGTGAAACCTTGCAGCGAATGTACCAAGCAGAATCTGCCCAAAATAAAATGGGCACAGAGTTTACAACGTATTTATTCTTTTTGAGAAAAACTTCAGAGTTCTGGTTTAAAAAAAGAGCCTGCAATAAATATTCACTGGCAGTTAAGCTAGGTAAAACTCTAGCTTACTTATATTTTCGCACATTACTTGCTCTTTATGAGCGCAGGCTCCGTAGTCAGACTAAAAGCAAGATACGCTTTTTCACTGCTTAGATTCAGCAGAAAAATGCAGATTGGGTAATTTTTTAAATCTTTTAACCCAATATATAATTTTTAAAAAAGACCTCCTAAACTTAGATGCTCCCGCGTGGGCGATGGCGAGGTAATGATGATCAAAATTTTTGTTACTTAAAACCTCTGGGCTATCCAGCCACAACTCTATCGTAGGATTATAGGCATGACCGGGTACCCACCAAGGTCGGCCGGCAGAAACAAAATGGGCGCCTGAGCCACCAAACCCAATGTTTAAAACTAGATTAACAGCGGGGACAACCGTGAGCTGACCGTGCCTTAACATCTGAACTAAAAATTGATAATCCCACGTATGATAATCACCCTCTGTAATTCGCTTTATGGCTCCCCTCAACATACGCAGTGACCTAGCCGGTAAATAACGAAACCAGGGTTCTTCATCGACTATCGGTTGCGGTGAAAGCGTATAGTTAACCCAAGTCCGACGCCATGTTGCCCAACCCCAGCATGTCACAATCGAACTAAAGCCGTAACTGCCTTTTAAGTTTACTAATTGAGCCAGATTGGTGCCTGAAATTAAACCAACCCTAAGGTCATTGCGATAGCGATCCAACATCGTCGCACAAAACCTGAAAAACGCAGGCGTCGGCAAGCAGTCATCTTCTAAGATGATTCCTTCGTCGGTATCATTTAAGAACCATTCAATAGCTGAACTCACTGCACGGCCACAGCCTAAGTTTTCAGTAAGAAAACGAGTCTTAACTTCACACGGCCAATCAACTTCATTTGCGAGCGACTTAACTTTTTCTACCAACTCGGCTTCGCCTATTTTGGTTGAGCGAGGACCGTCACAGGCGAGATATAATTTATTGGGACGCGCTAATTTTATCTGTTCAAAAACCCTCCGTGCTTCACCGGGTCTGTTAAAAGCGATTAATAGAACGGGGGGGGTAGTGTTTATATAAAGATTAGTCATTTTTAGATTTTTATATTCCTCGGCGGGCAAAATTTGCCGATTACGAACCGCCACATTCCATGGATTTAAGCTGGTTAATTTTTCCTTCTTTAAACTACGACGGGCAAAACATACCAGTCATCAAAAAGAGATAATTCGGTGTATTTTCTTTGGTACCCATGTTTAGTTAACAAATCGTATATTTGGTCACGTCTTACAGAGTAATTATGTTCACAGGTAATCACTTTGAATGAAAATTTATTAAAATCAAAAGCCTCGAGAATTTCATACTCACTGCCCTCGGTATCAATCGAAAGATAATCTATACTGCTGGGTAACTGATGTTTTATAAATAAATCATTTAAGGAAATGGTGTTTACACTATAGTTTTTTGCAGATGAGCGGTCATGAGAGTGCATATCACCATCCACAAATTTATCTAGAGATGATAATTCAGGTTGTTGGGTTTCGTTAAAAGTTAAGGTTTCACCTGTTTTAGACCAGATACAGTGTGTCTCGATTTTACTTTGACGATTTTTTCCAAGTGCCTCATGCCAGCAACGAGCTGGTTCAGCCAAAATACCCCGCCAGCCTAATTTTTTTTCTAGTAACCAAGAATTACTGAGATTCACACCATTAGTAGCGCCAAATTCAATGAAGGTTCCCTGATCTCGCAGTTCACCTAATTCGGAGACGACAAATAAGTCCTGAAGCAGCTGAGAATGAGAGTCTGGAGCTAAATCCTTTAAGGCGGGCTGGAGACCTTTAGGGCAATTTTTATAAATCTTAAAGAAGGTTTGGATTAATTGTTCTGTACTGAGGCATTCTCCATAGCCATGTCTTTGAGCAAAATAACTTTTAACAAATTCTTGGATATCCTTATCCGGTTTACTTAAAAGTAACTTCCGTAAATAATCTCTAGTTTTTTTAAACATCGGTGCGTATATTTTTATAGGGTTATCTCTGAATAGGCGGAGTGTATTAATTATTGATTTAGGTATTTTAAAATAGCCTCAGGCGTGGATTGATTTATTTGGATGCGACCCCAGGGCTGCCATTCTTTAAATATCGGTTTGATGTTCGGGCTAGTGGCTAAAATAAAGCCGTCATAACTGGTCGTATCTCGAGAAAAGTTTGAGCTTACTTCAAGGCGATACCCCAAGGATTTTATTTCATTCTCTAACTGAGAGTGCAACTCATCCGAGTGCGTAGAAATAAAAATATAATCAATTCTTCGCTCCTGCAGTGACCTCCTAGCACCTTTTATCATTTCGTATTCATACCCTTGGATATCCGAATGTAATATATCCAATTTTTCTATCTGGTGAATGGCAAAAAATTGATCGATAGAAAAAGCGTTTTCAGCCACAAAGTCTTTTATAAATACACCCTCCATTCCGTTTCTCTTAAAATTTTCTTTTCCGGCTAATAAATTAGTTTCATCGCTTTCAACCATAAAACAACGGGCCGCCGGTTTAATTTTTTTTATCCACATCGAATAATGTGCCCAGTACGAACCCAATTCAATCATACAGGGAGATTCATTATTTAAGGCCTCGAGCATCTGTTGAAAGCAGTACTCTTCCAGCGGCTCATGCACACCTCTGTTAATAATTAATAGGTCACTATAATCATCGTAATAAGCACCGGGTCCGCCCCTTGGTACGCGATTGCCGTTATGAAGTATTATGCAATGTTCCTTATCTATATAGCCGGCTGAGGGTATTCTTTTAATTAATAGATTAAGTGGATCAGATACCACCTCCCTAAACCTTTCTACGAAATTTTCAGGGGGCGCTTTTTCTAAACTTAGAAAATCCGCGCTCGTCGTTTTGAGCGGTGGATTTTTTTTGTTTTTTTTGTTAAGAAAACCGAAAAACATATTAGGTATAAGTATTTAAACACTTGGTCGGTAAAGCCGAAAGGCTTTCGCCAAAACTAGTTTTGGTACTATAGTGTTCATTAAACAATGTGATTATTGATGAATTTAGAGGCAACTCCGTAAGTTTGTTAATTAGTACCTTTCAGCTATTCATCATCAAATATTCTATCTATGCCAATAAATACACTTCCCCTAGCCCTACAGTGGTTTATGTTAAGAATATGAAAATTAAGACTCTAGGTATTGGCATTTGGGGGACTGGCGTGATTGCCGAGTTTCACGCCCAAGCCTTGAGTCAAATTCCTGACGTTAAGCTGATTGCAGCCTACAATCGCACGCCCGAAAAAGCCCGCACATTTTCGGAAAAATATGAAATCAGTTTCGCAGCTACGCCCGAAGAACTGCTAAACAATCCGGCGATTGATATTATCTGTCTTTGCACGGCGAGCGGCAATCACCTCGAGCCTGCCCTCGCCTGCGCTCAAGCTGGCAAACATGTCATCGTTGAAAAACCCATCGAGGTCACCCTCGCCCGCTGCGATCAAATGATTTCAGCCTGTCATAAAGCAGGTGTCACCCTGGGCGGTATTCTACCTCGTCGATTCGGACACGGTGCTGTCGCACTTAAGTCAGCCATTACGAGCGGACGCTTCGGACAAATTACTTTAGCTAGCGCCCTCATCCCCTGGTGGCGCAGTCAGGAATACTACGACTCAGCTGCGTGGCGCGGTACTCAAAAACTCGATGGCGGTGGAGCCCTCATGAATCAAGGCATCCACACCATCGACTTACTTCTTTGGCTACTCGGCCCAGTCAAACGCGTCTCCGCTACGATGGGCCTCGTCGCTCATAAAAATATCGAAGTCGAAGATATCGCCACGGGTTGGATTGAATTCACCAACGGAGCCCGCGCTACCATCGCCGGCACCACTACCTGCTGGTCTCAAAACGGCCTCCCCGCTGAGATTCGTATCCACGGAACTACAGGTTCAGCCATCTTACATGACGATAAGTTGGTAACATTTGAATTCAAAGAATCCCAGCCAACCGATCAAAGTCAGATAGGTAAAATCACTCAAGGTGCCGGAGCGAATGACCCCAAGGCCATCGACACCAAATGGCATAAAGCTAATTTAGAAGAAATTATTGGTGCCATTCGCGAAAAGAAAAAAACTTCGATTGATGGAATTGAAGGTCGTAAAGCAGTAGAGTTAATCTTAGCTCTTTATCAATCGGCCCAACAAAATGGCCTGCCGATTAATCTCTAATTTTGTGCGTTTCGTTTTTCTGATTTTTTTATTCGCTCAAACTTTCCTAAGTTGCGCGGCCGAAGAAAAATTATTTAGCGAAAACCAGTGGCACGCCGTCATTGTTATTTCCGATAATCCAGAAATTGATGAATGGTATGCAGCGCGAAGTTTAAGCGAATGGGCCGAAGTGGTAACTGGTAAAAAAATCAGCGTGCTTTCTGAATCAGAAAAACCGTCGGCAAACCCGTGGAAAATTCATGTGGGTAAAACTCAAGCATCCATAACGAACCAAGTAATATTACCTTCACGTCGTGGTGATGTCGCGGTGAGAGCCGTTAAAGACAAGTCCGTCTATGTGATGGGAAATAATCCTGCCGCTACGAGAATAGCTGTCGGACGATTCTGTGAACAGGTGCTCGGGATTACCTTTTGCCAGCCGGGCATCAAGGGAGCGGACTACTCCCCTCTAAAAGAAATCCCCATTCCATCCGCAGATTTATTTCAGCCGGCTTTTTACTGGCGTGCAGTAGGTGGCCTAAGCAACGAAGTTTCGAAAGACTGGGCGTATTTGGTAGGCTATGGTAATTGCCCAGCATTTTCACATAATTTATATAAAATATTTACCGATAATGAATGGAAAATGGATCCATCGTTTTTTGCCGAAGGCCAACAAGGATACATCAAGCCAACCGGGTCGGGTAATGATGCTAATCCTAATTTAAATCACCCCCAAGCTGCTACGGTAGCACGTCGATACGCAGAGGACTGGTTTAAAAACAACCCCGAGAGCACCTCAGTAGCCATGGGTTTAAATGACTCACTTATTTTTGATAAAAAAGTAGAGAGCGAAGGATGGTTTCGCGACCGCCCCGTAAGAACCAACTACCTCATCGGCTTTTTAAACAAGGTCGCTGACGGCAATTGGTTAAATCAGGGTAACACCCCTGTCAGCAAACGCATGGTTGGGACTCTGGCATACCTGGACACTCTAAAAGCACCAACGGTAAAAGTTAATGCTGATATTTTCCCTTGGGTCTGTGTGGATCGCATGGGCTATGCGAATGACGAATTCGCCCAACAGGATATTGAAAACTGTACGGCATGGGTTAAGTCAGGTGCCGACCATGTTGGAGCTTATGACTATTGGTACGGAAATAGTTTCTGTATTCCACGCATTAATTTCTCAGCCCAAGCAAAAAGCATTAAATCACTCAATCAAATCGGTGTCACCGGTTGGTATGCTGAGTTGTATCCCCTTTGGGCGTTCGATGCCCCGAAGGCCTGGGTGGGTTCAAAATTATTGGAAAATCCAGCAGCCGATTCTGAGTTATTATTAAATCAGTGGTTTAAAAGTGCTTACGGACCAGCACATGAATCCATGCGTACTATTTTCGGTATTATTGAAAATGAATGGACTCGCGCTGCCCAAGCCCAAGGAAAAAATCAGTGGCTGTATGGATTTTTTGAGGAAACAGCAGGCGAAATTTTGAGCGATCAGGCCATTGAAAAAATTACGCAAAACCTTGCAGTCGCAGAAACAAAATTGGCGAGAAATAAAAAACCCACTGAACGAGAGAAGAATTATCAATGGCGACTGAATCAATTCAGGGATGCCTGGAATTTAGTCGTCGATTTTCGTGAAGTAGTAAAACTGCGCAAAGCTCAACCGACTACGCCGGATGAAGCCCTGGCAGCACTGCAAAAACTGATTGAAGGCGAGGAGTTATTGGAGGACGAACAAACCCGGTTTAATTTCAAGTGGGGCACCTCGAGTCAAAAAATACAGTGGAGCCGATTTACTGCAACTAATCCACGAGAAAAATGGATGAACATGATTAAACTTAAACCAGAATTAAATGATGAGCTTCTTAAATTTACCCAACAAGATACACCCTGTTTAAATATTATCTATTGGGATCATATAGCTAAGAAATCCGGCATTAAAATCCTCAACTCTACCGTTACTACTGAAGCGTTGCTTCAAAACTGGGTGATTGAAACTAGTCCGAGAAAAAATTCTGAGAAAATCAATGAAGCTACTAGTCTATTGATCTTTGAAAACCAGAGCGGTGTCTTACGTCACACTGAAACCACGAGTGCGAAAAAATTATTGAAGTTTAGCCTAACACATAAACCCGTAGGCGGAAAAATAATGGTGTTAGCCACTTTCAAGGGGCGTGATGCCGTCGGTCATGACTCGACCGGGAATGAACGCACCCTTACGCGATCACAGCTTGTCGATGAATCCACAGGCTCGATGTTTATTTCATCTCCCGCTTGGGCTGAACAAGTAGAATTTAAGGTTCAGTTTGAAAATGCAGTTGATTTGAAGGCCTTAGAAATCAGCGAAGTAAATCTCTAGCGATTTTTTGCTCTAGGGTTATATAAAGGTATTGCCCTACCCTTATTAAATCTGAAATTAGTGCACTATTACCCCGATGTATCATTTTCTAAAAAGAGTCTTCGATATTATTTTTTCGCTGGCTTGGCTGATTGGGTTTTCTCCACTGTTAATAGTCGTTGGGATTTTAGTACGCATTAAACTCGGCTCACCGATTTTCTTTATTCAAGAACGCCCCGGGAAAGACGCGAAGCCCTTCCGTATGGTAAAATTCCGGACGATGACAGACGCCAGAGATGAGGCAGGCAATCTACTTTCAGATGAAGTACGCCTAACTCCGTTTGGAAAATTCCTGAGATCTACTACCCTGGATGAGTTTCCTGAAATGTGGAATGTACTCGTCGGAGACATGAGTGTCGTCGGCCCACGCCCCTTGATGATGCGCTATTTACCACGCTATAATAAATCCCAAGCGCGTCGTATGGAAATGAAACCGGGGGTTACGGGCTGGGCTCAGATTAACGGTCGTAACGCGATTAGTTGGGATGAGAAATTTGCGCTCGATGTTTGGTATATTGATAACAGCAGCTTTTGGTTAGATCTTAAAATCGTGGTAAAAACTTTCTTCGTGGTCATAAATCGTCGAAATATTAACTCTAGTAAGGCTGCCACGATGGAAGAGTTTATGGGTGACACTAAATAACTTGGCTTAGATGCTAACTTAAATAAAAATACTCAAATGAAGTACCTCATCACTGGAGCAGCTGGGTTTTTAGGTACCAATCTGGCATTACGCTTACTATCCGACGGCCATGAGGTCATTGGACTAGATAATTTTCACTCGGGCAGCAGATCAAATATCGCTCTATTACAAAAGAACGCACGGTTTAGCTTTATCGAACATGATGTGGTTAACCCTTATGATATTTCGTGCGATGTGCTTTGTAATTTAGCCTGCCCAGCGTCACCCCCCCATTATCAACGTGATCCCGTTTATACGCTGCGCATTTCTGTATTAGGCATGCTCAATGCCCTGGATAATGCGGAACGCTACAAGGCCCGTCTGCTGCAGGCTTCGACATCGGAAATTTACGGCGATCCCCTCGTTCACCCTCAGTCAGAAAATTACGTCGGAAATGTAAATCCGATTGGACCTCGAGCTTGTTATGACGAAGGCAAACGTGCCGCCGAAACTCTCTGTGCCGACTTCCAGCGCTTAGGTCGGGTCGACGCACGTATTGTCCGTATCTTTAACACCTACGGGCCCTACATGCGTGATGATGATGGACGCGTGGTGACCAACTTCATTCTACAGGCACTAAAAGGCCAAGCACTCACAGTGTATGGCACTGGACAACAAACTCGCTCCTTCTGCTATGTGGACGACCTTATTGAGGGCTTTATTCGTGCACTCGCCCTCCCCGCTAATCCAGGCCCCATCAATCTCGGTAATCCCAATGAGTTCACCATGCTCGAACTCGCAGAAAAAGTCCAAGCGCTTGTCGGGTCCAAACTTCCCATTGTATTCAATCCCCTGCCCGTAGATGACCCCAAGCAACGTTGCCCCAATATCGATAAAGGAAAAGAACTTTTAAATCACTGGGAGCCCAAAGTTCAACTCCGCGAAGGCCTCGAAAAAACGATTTTATTTTTTAAGTCGCAAAATAAATAGGCACAAAAAAACCGCCAAGATGGCGGTTTAATTTTGTGAGTTTAAATTAAAATTATTTTGATAGGACTTTAAGCATACTGCCGATTACACGATCACGTTCGCTGTCTGTCATTCCTGATCCAGACGGAACACAGAGTCCTTGTTCAAAAATCTTATCACTCACACCACGACCATGATACTCGGCCGAAGCAAATACGGGCTGAAGGTGAAGAGGCTTCCAGATAGGTCGGCTTTCGATTTCTTCTTTTTCTAAAGCGAGTCTCACGTCTTCACGTGAAACCGGCGACTTACTGGGGTCGATAGTTAAACAGGTCAACCAATGAGTCGATTTACCCCATGCAGCTTCGGGCTGCATGGTTACACCGGGGAAAGGTTTAAATGCTTCTTGGTAAGCAGCGAAGTGTGCGCGGCGTCGCGCCACCTTCTTGCCGAGCTCGCTTAATTGGCCACGACCAATACCCGCACAAATATTACTCATGCGATAATTATAACCAATCGTCGTATGTTGATAATGCGGTGCGGGATCGCGCGCTTGAGTAGATAAAAATCGAGCAGTCGTCGCGAGTTTTTCGTCATTGGTCACCAACATTCCTCCGCCGGAAGTCGTGATAATCTTATTTCCATTGAAAGAGTGAATGCCCGCCCAGCCCATTGAACCCGGCGTACCACTCTTATAAGTAGCCCCAAGGGCCTCAGCGGCGTCTTCAATAAGCTTAATGCCGTGCTTATCGCAGCATTCCTTAATCGGCTGGGTATCGGCGGATTGTCCGTACAAGTGAACTAGCACGAGCGCCTTGGGAGTTTTACCAGCGCGTACCTTTTTTTCTATAACCTCAATAGCTAGAGCTGGATCCATATTCCAACTGACTTCATCGGAATCGATAAATATTGGATGGGCTCCTAAATAAGTAATGGGGGCGGCGGAAGCGATAAAGGTGAGCGACGAACACAAAACTTCGTCACCCGCCGTCACACCCGCGAGGCGCAGTGCTAAGTGCAAGGCAGCAGTGCCGGAAGATAAAGCGACGGCATATTTGGTCCCAACGACTTGAGAAAATTCTTTTTCAAAGGCGTCAATGTGTGGCCCCACGGGAGCGACCCAATTAGTGGCAAAGGCCTCATTCACATAAGCCTGTTCGAGTTTCCCGATATCAGGTGCAGATAAATAGATTCGCGGCATAAATTATTTCCAAACTTGGTTTTGAAAGATTCCGATTTCCTCTAAGGCATTAAAAATTTTTTCGTTCGATGGATCGGCGAGTAAAGTTTTGACAGGCAGAAAAGTAGAGACGCGGATAAACATTTGTTCGTTCTTCTGATTAAGTCCAAATTCTTTGAAGTCTTTAATAAGCAAGGGAAGTCTTTCGATACGTCCCTTGAGTCCTGCGCGCCAGCCTTGTTCTTGATCGGCGTAACGATTGGGCTGCCCGTTCACCAAGTGCCAAAATAGTACATTCTGACGAGAGCCCTGCGGGGTGATGTACTGTCCGTATTCATAAGGCTGTAAGGCACGAGCGCCTACCGTACCTGCCACGGCAAAATCGCGATCGGTTCGGGTACAGCCATTATTAACCCAACACGAGTCAGGATTGTGTGTCCCCACATCGGCCACCGAAACCGTGGAAGGTTCCCAGTAAGCAATATAAATAAGAAATTGGGATTTATTTTTTGTATATAAATACTGAACGGCCTGACTGTAATTTAAAATACCCTGCACATTAGCTTTGGCTGCATTGGAATCGCCCAGTGGAATAGCTTCACGTTTCCAACCATCAAAACCGTCGGACGGTAAAATCTTTTCGAGACTCCCCGTGAAACGACGTGAACGGGGGGTTAAAAATTCCGTATAAACGACCAAGGCAAAAACGCTTAGTAATAAAAAGCCGCCAAAATAGAGAATGAATTTTTTCATGAGAGATTTATAAAATACGCGCCGGGTTGCCGACCACGGTCACGCCCTCGGGCACATCGGATATCACCACCGAGCCAGCACCAAGAATCGATTTATTGCCTACTTTTTTGCTCGGTATAATCGAAACCCGACTTCCTAAAAAGACTCCGTCGCCAATGGTAACGCGGCCGGTGACATCACACTGGGCACACAGCGTACACCAATCACCAATGGTGCCGTCGTGTCCAATGGTCGTGTTCGGCCCAATCATCGAAAAATCGCCAATCGAAATATCCACGGAAATACTCGCTCCAGGACAAACAATAACACCGCGCCCCAACTTCACTCTTTCGCCAATCACGGCCGTAGGATGAATAAAAGAAATAAACTCCGCCCTCTGTTCAATCAACGGAGCGAGTAATTTTGATTTAACTAAGGGAAGTCCAAAAGCGCATACATAAACATTAGATCTTAGGACTTGGTGATTTTTAAGAAGCGACACACTCGCAAAATTGTTAAATGGCTTAAGGGCGTCGAGGTTGTCGTCCAAAAATCCTGCTAGAACCCAACTCTTGTTAAATTCAGGATGTTGCTTGATCCAGGCACAAACTTCGCGACCAAATCCGCCGGCACCAACAATAAAAAGGTTTTTCATGATTGAGGGATGAGTTGAATGAGTTCTCGAATGGTTTTACACTGACGGATTTCTTGGCCCGTGATAGTCATTTTATAAGTCTGCTCGAAATGGGACATCACCAATAAAATCGCCAGCGAATCCCACTGCGGCAATCCACTCAAGGGAGCATCGGGCGACACTCCCACGAGTACATCGACTTCTTTTTGAAGTGCTTGAAGATAAGATTCGAAAGTTAATGACATTATTTTAAAGGATAAGGTTGAATAGGACACGTAATGACTGGACCAATCTCGGAAGCAAAAGCTGCCCAAGAAAGGCCTACCCCGAATCCGCAGCCCACGATTTTTTGTGATCGGCTTGCGAGTTTCTCCTCTAAGCCATCAATCATTGCGGCAGGAATAGAGGCCGAGCTCTGGTTGCCATATTTCTCAACTAAGTTCGACGGAACATGGGCAGACTTTAATCCACACTTAGTCGCAATATTTTCGATAATAAATTTATTAGCCTGGTGTAAAACCAACGCATCTACCTCTGCTAAATTCCACTGAGCGTTTTTAATAACTGTATTGATAGCGGCAGGGACTTCTCGGAGGGAAAAATTAAAAACCTCGGCGCCGTCCATCATTAGGTTTTCAGCGTGATGAACATTCCCGTTGGAGTCTTTACTTTCTACGCGAGTTTCCGATGAAGCCGGTAAACGGGCGCCCCCTGCAGGTACTTTAATGGTCGTGGAGAGTTTTCCGTCAGATCCCAAAACAAAATACCAAGGTGTGTGCGTGCCCGTGCGTTCCACAATAGCAGCCGATCCAGCATCACCAAACAGCGGGTCCATCGATTGGTCCTGTGGATGCGTTAATCGACTCAATGTGTCGCCACTGCATAGTAAAACACGACCAGCCCCGCCATGAGCACAAAGTAAACCTGCTTGATGCAATCCGTAAACCCAGCCTGAACAACCCAACGATAAATCAAAGGCGATGGAAGATTTAGCTAAACCCAAGCGGCCGTGTAAAAGACAAGCGTTGTTGGGTTGAGAATGATCAGGAGTCTGGGTGACAAAAATAATGGCATCGATGGTGGAGACATCGATGTCCATCGCAGCCAAAAGTCGACGCGTAGCATCTTCACATAAGTCCAACGCCGTCACACCTGGCGAGGCTACCTTACGTTCCTTTAGTCCAATCGTTTTAGCGACACGTTCTAAGTGGGCGAGATTGATACCATGAGCTAATCCGTCTTTTATATAATCGCGGGTATCAGTCCCCGTGGAGACAGCCAAACCAGCCAAGCGAAAATGTGAAAGGGTTATCTGCATGGCTTAGTTTGTTCTTTGTTTCTTAAGCCGATTCGTGGAAATCGCACTCACTAAGTTCAGTCGGGTTGGGACTTTATAGGCGGTTAACGCCTGGCGACAGGTCTGTCTGATTAATCCACGCAATGTTTCCCAGTTCTGGCCGTCGGCGGCCACAACATCGACGGCGACCGTTTGACCGACCAAGGCATTTTTTTCTCCAAAGACTCGGCAGTCAATCACGCCGGGGACACTTAGAATAATCGATTCAACCTCGGTCGGCATTAATTTTTCGCCGCCGACATTAATCATTTCGCCTGTGCGGCCTAAAATTCGAATCGTATCATTCGGACCTCGTTCCACTTTATCTCCAGTCATAAACCAACCATCGGACGTAAATTTTTCGTTGGAGGCATTAAGGTATCCGCGAATTTGCGTCCGACTTCGAAGCCAGAGCTCATCCTCCACGATCTTCCATTCTACATACGGGTCGTTGATTCTTAAAAAATTTGAATCAGCATCGGGACTTTCGGTTTTTAAGATTCCCGTTTCGCTTGTACCAAAAGTTTGAATTAAACGCACCGCAGGTAGAATCTGGCGGAGACGGGCCAATAAACCCTCTGGCATCGGCTCTGTTCCATAAGTAATTAAACGCAGTGAAGCTAAGTCCGTTAACCGATGGCTTGCGGCCATTAAAAGTAAATTAAGGAAAGTAGGCGTAGCAGGGAGAATCGCTACCTGATGTTTTTTAATCGTCGCGATGACGTGCTCGGGTGCGCGGCTTTCCGGAATCACAATCTGCGAGCCGGCTGCTAATCCGCCCAAAAGTGTATTAATACCACCGATATGATCAAAGCCCAATAAACTCAAGAGCGTGAGTGAATTTTCATGACGGGCTTCATAGGTATTTAACAAAACACTTAAATCTTGCAACATCACCTTCGGATTTCCACTGGTGCCGCTCGAAAATAAAACTAAGCCGGCATGGTGAGCAGGAAGCGACTGACTGCTCTCCACCTGCAAAGTTCCTGTGGATGCGCGTGGATAAATTTTCCAGGTCGAACCCTCGGTGATGACTACCCATTGCGCGTGGATTTGATTAAGTTTTTCCGCCGTCTCTTGGGCGTGGTCCATCATCGGCACAACCCAGTGCTGTAAGCGCTCGGAGGCGATTAACCAAGCGACGCTGGCGGGACAGCAATCTCCCACTAGGCCAATCGTTGTAGGCGTGGATCCAGCTAAAGTCTTAAACTCACTTTCAATTTTTTCTACTAACTGGACTAAGTCCGCATACGTAAATTGACCCCAGTGTCCTGCGAGGGCTGGCTTAGTATTAAATTTTTTAAACCTCTCGAGTAACCAATTATTCATTTATGGAATTTCACCTAAATAATAAATATTGCCTGTGCTGATTGATTCTTTGCTTAGATGATCTAGAATAAAATCCACGGCTTGACAGAGTGTTGTTCCATAGGGGCGACTAATACGCTGATTAATTTCGGCGAGTTTTTCTTTATTAACTGCCCTAGTTAAGTCGGTATCCATGGGCCCAAACCCCAAACCAATCACACTAATTCCCTGTGACTTTAATTCGCCGGCAGCGACTTTAGTTAAAGCATCTACGGCGGCCTTACTCGCAACATAAGCGGCTTCCCCAGCGAGGGATAGAGGAACCGCAACCGTTGTAATATTAATAATCAATCCACGGCGTTGATGTACCATCAATTTACCAATCGCCTGCATGCAATGAAAAGTACCTAGATAGTTTAGATTAATAAGTGATTCTGCTTTTTTCGCGGGCGTGAGTAAAAAAGCATTCATCGATGCAGCTCCCGCGTTATTGACCAATAAATCAATGGGCGATGAATTTTGGCTGATTAACTTTACTACGTTTCGCACAGCTGACTCATCAGTAACATCTAGTAAATACTCGGTGTAGGACTGATGTTTAATACCCGAAGAAGTACGAGACAGGCCACAAACACTCCAACCGCAGCTCAGTAATTTTTCTGCGAGAGCCCGGCCCAGTCCGCGCGAAGTTCCGGTAATGATAGCATTAGACATTTTAAGATTTTGGCTCGTTGAGTAATTCGACTAAATAATCCGCCAAATAATCGACACGACGAAACGGTGAGGTGAGTCGACTCATTGCTTTTTCGTCTACCAGAGAAACGGTGCGTCCTAGGTTTTGTTGGAGGTCATATTCAAGGTCCGCAATTAAAGTAACTAGGCCCATACTATCGAGATCGGCTTTATCGCCAAAGAGTCGAGTTTGCTCAGTCGCCTCAACCAACGCGGGCTTGTGCAACTCAACGCCCAAGGACTTTAAGCGATTAATTATAAGAACTAAAATTTGTGAACGTGTGATCATTAATTATATGAGCGTTACCGAGGGCTTGTCCTGTCTGTTTTAGGCCTTAAGCGCTCCGGTACTTAGGAAAGAAGCTAGTCTCTGTTGATACGTGAGCACTCAAGCGATTATACACCTCGGGCATTAAAATCCATTGAGTGGTGTAAAATGGTAAAATGACTTTTCCGAAGCCGAACTTAAATTGATACAAGGAGTCTTGTTTACCGCCTAAGCCGCCACCCAAATGAAGTAATTTTTTACCATTGTTTAAATTTTCCCGAATCACCTGATCTAAAATGAGTTTCATTGCTGGGTAGTGGGAGACGCCCAGAATACTTCCTGAGAACATATAGTACATGTGATCGCCTTGAGTGATAAAAATGGCGCCAGCTACCATTTTGCCCTCGTGGTAAACGGCACGTAAGTCGGGAGCACTGGAATGAATTTTTAGTACAGACTCGAAGTAGTTTACACTAAAGAAGTAATTAATTTTTGCCCCACGACGGAGCATCGTCTGTTCGTATACTTCGTGAAAGTCTAGGATTGCTTTGATATCCTTAGATTTAACTACCGTGTAGTTTAACTTACGGAGAGCTTTAATTTCCTGGCGATGACCCTCGGCCAGAGATTTTTCGTACACCTCGGGGCCTTGCATTAAATCCACGGCTAAAACTTTTCCTGTTTCTGTAGATTCGGGTAAGCGGTAGCGAGTGAAATTAGATTCTCGGTTAAAAAAGCTGACGCAGTCTCGCTCGGCTAAGGCTGTTTTTATTTTTTTAATTCCAGAGGCAAAATCCTCAGGGGTGATCGATGAAGAAGTTAAGACCCCACTGTAACCATAAACGGATACTGCATCGATATAACAATTTTCGTTGGAAATTTTCCTGAAAATAACGGGAAGTCCAATGATGCCGGTAGGCATATTGACGATGATAAGATTGCCCACTCCGCCCATTCTTTCGGCGTCCAAGCTAGTGTATTCAAACGTGTGATAGATATCCGAATATCCCAAAACTTTTAGAAGATTGGTCCATTCTACGACATCTGAAATAAAGTAAACTTGTTCTAATAGATAACTCAAAGTAAGGAGGACTGTTGTTCGATAAAGTCACAAAACTGTCCGGCCAAGTGTGATCTCGAGAACCGTGCTTGGGCGAGTTGGCGACTCGATTGACCCATCTTTGTGCACAGATTGGGATTATTATACAAGTTTATTAAAGAATTTACCAAAGCCTGCGTATCTTTAGGCGGAATAGCTACCCCACATTGATTTTCTGTAATCATTTCCGCCAACCAACCAGGATAGTTATTAATCACCGGTATACCGGCTGAGATATAATCAAAGAACTTATTGGGGGATGTTCCGTAATAAAATGCAGGGATATTGTCTAAGAACATTAGTCCGCAATCCAACTGCGCGGTAATTTGGGCTAGCGCCAACTTTGAAATGGGAGGATGAAAAATAATCGATTCCAGCTGTTCGTGGGCGGCAACTTTTTGGAGACGTGCTTTTTCCGAGCCATCGCCGATTAAGAGAAATTTAATATTTTGGATATTTCTTTTTTTAAGTTCACGCGCTGCTTCAATAATAGCGTCGAGTCCATTCGCTTTACCATGAGCTCCGGTAAAACCTGCCACAAAGTCACCCGCTTTGATACCCTCAATTTTTATGGTAACTTTCGGCTGGGGTTTGAAAATTTCGAGATCACAGCCATTAGGAATGAGTGCGATAGGATGATTTTTTGCGGAGCGATGGCGGATACCCTGAACAATCCCTGGTGATAACCCAACACAAGCCGAGGAGGCTCGATACGCACACCCCTCAATCACCCACATGCCGCCGAGGAGGATAGGATTTTTCATTCCCATGGCCTTGGGTAATTCGGGCCACAAATCACGCACCTCGAAAATAAAATTTTTTCCTTTTAACCAACTGGCAAAAATTCCCGGTAATGCAGCGGTGAGCGGGGTCGAAGTTGCAAAAACTACATCGTATTCGAAATCGAGGGCGATTTTAATACTCTTAAGCGCATATTTAAAAAATGTGATTAAGCGTCGACCCACCCCGTCGTGATTGGAGTAGCGCAAGGGTAAGGCAATGACATCAATGCCGTCAATGGACCCACGCGACCATCCCCTCTTTTCATCAAACGGTAAATTGAGTGAATCGCGATCCATTTGACCACAGACCATAGTCACTTGATGCCCACGAGCTATGAGCGCCTGGGCAAACTCATACGATCGAGTGCCACCTGAACCCTTAGGGGTGGTGAAGTGTTGATGAAAATAAAGTATCCGCACTTTTTATTTATTGATTCAAACCGGCTTCAAGAATCTGTCTGATTTTATGTGAAGTTTGCCCATCACCGTAAGGATTTTTCAAACTCGAGCGTCGTTGATATTCTCCTGGATTATTTAAGAGTAGATCCGCTTCGCGCAAAATCACTTCAGGGTCCGTACCAACGAGGCGACAGGTACCAGCATCAACGCCCTCAGGGCGCTCAGTAGTGTCGCGCATTACCAACACCGGCTTACCTAAGGAAGGAGCCTCTTCTTGCACGCCGCCAGAATCACTCAGCAGGAAGGTACAGCGGTTCATCAACCAAACGAATTCTTCATAGGCAGCGGGAGCAACGAGGGCGATGCGTGGATTGGATCCTAAAATGCGGTTAACCGGTCCCTGGACCTGTGGGTTTAAGTGCACGGGGTAAAGCACGCCCACATCAGGGTGAATTTGCGTAAGGCGATTGATAGATTCACAAATGCGCTCAAACCCTCCGCCGAAAGATTCGCGACGGTGACCCGTAACTAAAATCCATGGCTTACGCGCGCCATCTGCTAAAAACTCTTGGGCAAAGGCAGCAGGAATTCCGACTTTTTCAGCGACGGATTGAGCAGACAGCCCTCGGACACTTTGATTTTTTCTCACGTGAAGCAAGGCATCGATGACTGAGTTGCCGGTAACATAACAGCTTGTTGGGTTAATTCCCTCTTTGACTAAATTCGCTTTAGAAATTTCCGTAGGACAGAAATTCCAACGCGCCAGCGGAGAAGTTAAACGGCGGTTCATTTCTTCCGGAAAAGGTGAATCCATGTTGCCCGTGCGAAGTCCCGCCTCCACGTGACCAATCGGGATGCGATTATAAAAGGCAGCAATGGCCGAAGCTAAAACCGTGGTGGTGTCGCCCTGCACCAAAACGGCAGCGGGCTTATGTTCCACAAACCAAGCGGAGGCAGCTTGGATGACGCGACCCGTGAGATCGGGTAATGTCTGTCCGGGTTGCATTAAATTTAAATCAAACTCGGGCTTGATACCAAAGACCCCCAAGGTCTGATCGAGCATCTGGCGGTGCTGACCCGTAGAGAGAAAAATAGGCTGAATGGTTTTGGACTCTTGGAGTGCAAAATAAATTGGAGCCATTTTTACGCACTCGGGACGAGTGCCAGCAATAATTGCGACAGTTTTTTTCATAAAGATTTTAGATTATACTTTTTTGAAACGTGAAATACCGTGGGCGATCATTTGCGTTAAACCCCAAGCGGTGAAAACTAGTCCGCCCACGGCATAAGCCGCAATCGGAGGATAAATGATGGCAATGCAGCCTAAAGATAGAACCAGTCCGATTAACGCTAGCCACTGGCGTAGCCAAATTAAAAAACCAAAGAAAATTAAGCCAAGTAAAGCTTGAACGTAATAAATCCACGCGGCTGCGCCTGGCTTATAAGGAGAGAGCACACCTATACTAAGATTTAAAAACACGTTCTTCAAACTATCTGCTGGGTGCATTTTGATATAATCGATTGAGGCATTTTTAAGGGACTCATTGTAGTCATGCCGGAGCTCTTTATTGTAATAATTTTGCCCAAATGACATATCAATACTGATGCCTGTTTTCTCTTTATAGTAAGCGTAAGAACAATCGTCGGATAAATATAATCCTGAGTTATTAGGGTAAGCACCTAAGCCGGTGTAAACGGTGTGCCACATCATCTTATTGGTTTTCGGAATAAAACAAAAACACACCGCAAATAAAACCACGCTCACATAGGTAATCCAGTGGCGGACAAAATAAAGAGCCAGGGCGAGTACGGCGATGGCTATAAAAATAACATTAGGCCTAATGGCGGTGCATAACGCTAAAAACAGAGCCAACCCAGGTAGGTACCAGACATTTATTTTTTCACGGTATTGCCAAAGGATTACAGCTAAGAGTGAGGGAAAGGCCTGCCAGTAGTAATAATAAGGAAAGGTGACTAAATGGAGCGTAAGAGGATTACAGACAAAAATGAAAATGAATAGATACCTCGGCCAACCTGCTTGGAGCTTATTAAGTATAAGCATCGATAAAATTAAGTGCAGTAAGATGGCTAGAAATACAGCACCCTGCAGATCGCCTAAGAATGGGAAAGCCTTGCGCGTGAACCATAAAACCCACATCCACCCTTCATCGTGTGTAGAATAAGTGATTAGTTTTTCTGGATTGGAGGTGGGAGTAGCAACGTCCACCCAGCGTTGTTCAATTGTTTTCTGTTTATATAATACGTCATCACCGACAGCGACCTTCCAAGGCTGACCCGGAGACCAATTCGCCGCACCCGAAGTATAGGGCACAACCCAGATGGGGCCCTGCATTCGAGTATTGTGAAAAGGAATTACTAAAACGATGAATAATAGTAACGGAGCTAAAATAACCTCGAACCACAATCGCTTGTCGGGTGATGAAAATTTTGAATTACCCTCCTTAAAAACATAAAAGTAACCTGCTAGGAAATTAACCACGGGTTGAATCGGTAGCTGGATTGCAAAGGAAATATTATCCGTAAGGCCAAGCCCGTCATGCATGATCATGAAAACAATTTGAGCTAATAAAAATCCAGCTAGACGGGATTGCAAGTAAGGCAAAAAAGACTGCGTCCAAGATTGGGTCGACTCAAAGGTCCATTTTTGGTGCAAGACAAATGATAGCCCAAAAGAGAAAGCAAAAGAGATAATTCGGGCCAAGGAAGCCGAGAGGCCCCAATGTCCTAGTAGTTTAAAAAGAGCAAAGTCACAGAGTGTAATAAACAGCCCTGAAACGAGGAAGCGTCCTCCTCTTTTAAAAAGTTTTTTTGAAAACATAATTTTATTTACTGCTGAGAGTTTTTTTCAACGTGCTGTGGTTTTTTAAATCCCTGAAATTCTTGGACGACATATCGAGGCCGATTTTTTATCTGCGTGTAAATCCGACCGATATACTGTCCCAATACTCCGAGACTCAATAACTGCACTCCCCCTAAAAACCCAATGACTAGGAGCAAGATGAGCATTTTAGAAACCCATAACCCGGTGATTATTTTTTGGGTGATTACCGCTAGTAAACCTAAGGTCGTCAAAGTCGTGATGCCCAACCCTAGTGCTAATATAAACTCCAGAGGTTTGTTAGAAAAAGACAAAATAGCGTCGCGCGCCAACATCACTAACTTGGAGACCGACCATTTAGTTTCGCCAGCAAAACGCTCGGCGACATTATAGGGCAAAGCGATTTGCTTGAAGCCGACCCAGCTTACCATGCCGCGGATAAAGCGATCCTGTTCGGGCATTGATTTTAACACATCGACCACCGGTCGAGTCATTAAACGAAAATCGCCCGTATCGGGTATAAAAACGGAAGAGAATTTATTGAGAATACGATAAAATAATCGAGACGTAAAAAGTTTGAAGAAGGACTCTCCGGGGCGCACGCTACGTATTCCGTAAACGACATCATATCCCTCTTCCCACTTCTTTATCATTTCGTGAACAAATTCTGGGGGATTTTGTAAGTCGGCATCGATTAAAACAATGGCATCACCCTGGGCCGCATCAAAACCGGCGGTTAAAGCCATCTGCTGTCCAAAATTTCTAGAGAATCCAATAATTTTTATACGTTCGTCGGTGTGCGCAAAGGATTTGAGAATCGGACGGGTCTGATCCATCGACCCATCATCAACAAAGATAAATTCTACCTCTAAGTTTTTGAGTTCTGATGCGAAAGACTTTAGTCTTTTGACCGTTTCGGTAATCACAGCCTCCTCGTTATAACAAGGGATGATGACCGATAGTAGTTTGGAATGTGACTGGATGCTGGTAGTCATTTTAGTTATTTAAATGGGCGTTGATTAAAACAGGCTCCACTACTTCCCATGTATATTTTCCGTGGAGTTTGGAAATATGTCCGTATTGACCGCGTTGCGCTTTTAACTCTTCGAGTATAATCGCCACATCGGGAGGATTATAAGATTCCAGCACATAACCTAAACGTTCCGTGCGCACAAAAGCGGAAACTAAAACTTCTTGGTTAATAATCACAGGAACGCCGGCCTGGATTCCATCGTAAATTTTATTGGGGGAAGCATAGATATTATTAACAATATTAGGCTCATAGAGGCAGAGAATATAATCACATTGCTTGGCGATTTGGGCAGCGGCGGATTGATGTACAATTCCGTGATAAGTCACTTGGGGGTGCTTACATAATTCTTTCCCTGCTTGATCATATAGCCAACCGGCAACGTGGACCTGTAATTGGGAGTCCTGTTTTATTAAATTGAGTAAAAATGGAAGACCACGATCTACCCCAATAGATCCAGAAAAGAAAATCTTTAAAGGACCCGCAGGCTCGGCTTTGACGGTAATGGCATGTTTATCAGTAAGAGGATAATTTGGTAAAACCCTCGCCTTCGTCCGAGACCAGGCGGGCAATAAATTGAGTCGGGCATCGTCGGTAACTAAAATAACGTCCGCTGAACTATAAATCATGCGCTGAAGAAGAGCTTTAAAGAAACTAGTTAAGCGTGATGTCGACTTCAGGAAGAAGGAATCAAATACATCGAGCACCCAGTGTCGGCTTAATAATAAAAGTGGGTATAAAATGAGGGCGAGGTTTTCGTTGATGACGTGGATAGACTTAAAGCTCCAGGGTCTTAAATAGGCTAAGCGGAAAAATATTTTAGCAATAGTCAGGGGAGATCGACGAAGTCCGTGGATTAAAAAAGCACGACAACCCTCGGGCAACATGGACGGTGTCGAGGTGGGGGTGATGACACCTATAAAGGTAATATCAAAATTCCTACTCAGACTTTTAATTTCTTTAAAAATCCTCGTGTCCGTACCATCGTTAACGGAAATATAAAGTAACGCGGGCCGCATATTATGTAAATTGTTTGCGAGGGTTGTTTGTGCGAATAATAAAAACAGAGATTAGAAAAATACATAGAAACGAAGCGGGGTGCCCTAAGTCGAACAGACTAAAACTTTCACTGACCGCGCGTAAGGAAACACACGTTAGTATACTTAGTGTAAAAAATCGTGAAAGCCTGGATACCCTTTGATCGCTGAGTAATTTGAAGATTAGCCAAATAAAGAAGCCTAAATAAACCAGAAGCACATGGAGGCCCATTTGGCTGGCTACATTGAGATAACCATTGTGCAGATTATTTCCCATGCTCTTACCATCTAGAACGATATCAATACTCTGTCCGTAACCATACCCCCAAGGCTGCTTCTTAATATAGTCCATCCCAATATCACGCAATGCCTCGCGGCCTCCTGCTGACTTTTGCGCCAACTCCAATGCATTCATATTGGTAACTTCCTCGCCTTTGCGACCGAAGGTCATGGCCTGCAAGGCTTCATTATCCATAATAAAAGCCAAAGCACCGACTACGAGGACAAGAAGTGCCAAAGATGAAATTCTTATTCGGTAATAATAGATTAAACCTGGAATGAAGACTAAAGGTAAAAACAAAAAGGCGGCCCGAGACCCCGAAGTCACCGCACCCACCGCAGCAATCGAAACCACCACTACTCTCCAAAATTTATGAGGGATGAACATTCCAGAAGCGATGACTAGATTTGCGTAAAACGCCGAGAGGTGCAGCGCCGTCGCTTTTTCTTTGGCATTATCAGCGATGGCATTTCCTCTTAAGGCTAAAATCGCCCATATTATAAAGAAGGCGGGGGCGATATTTTTAGCCAACTGCTCATCTAATTTTGCCCCACAACGTAAGGCCATTAAAGACATTCCCATTAAAACAGCTAACCAGAGAAACCATTTCAAAACGCTGTCGTTCGGATTGGTAGAAACTAAGCAATTGAGTGCAGCGATTGGAAATATACATACAATAATTACAATAATTGATGAAAATTGTCCTCCATCGGCACTTTTAAGCCCACAAGCTAACCCATAAAGGATCATGCCCATACTTAAATAGGGCAAGAGGTTGCCCGATGGATCGAGGATTAAACTCGACGCATATCCAATGGTGAAAGTGTAAAAATACCGAGGCGCTAAACTGGGCGAGCTCATTTTAAATATAAACTACGTAAAGATTGGGTCATGGCCGAAACAGTGAAAGGCGACGTGCTCAAGATTGATTTTGAAACTGCTGGAGGATGTGTAATGGCTTGATTAATCGCTGAGGCTAATTTCGGAGGATTATCAGGTGAAACCAAAATACATCCACCGAGTTGTTGAGCAATTTCAGGAATGCCGCCAACGCTGGTGGCCACACAGGGTAAGCCCGCAGCTAAGGCTTCTAAAATTGCGACCCCGAGCGCCTCCGATCGAGACGGTAAGCAAAATAAGTTCGCATGCCAGAAAAGTGCTTTCGTTATTTCACGCGGGGTTTGTCCGTGAAATTGAATGGTGTGAACTGAGTTGTTTAATGTAGGGGCTAATCCAGGAAACTCTTTAACGAATTGTTGTTCGGTGACGCCTGCGATTGATAAATGGAGCGGATTTTTAATTAAAGGTAAGGCGTTGATTAAATCATCTAAGCCCTTCCGACGAAAATCAGACCCCACATATAATAACACCGGACGACTATCTGTAATACCATGTGGATTGGCTGGTAAGACTGCGGGACGTTCAAATTGAGAGGTATCTACCGCTTTGTATAAAACTTTAAGACGCTTAGGATGTTTCGGTTTATAGGCTGCTGAAATATTCTGCTGAGTGAATTGAGAATTACACAAGGTCAACGCCTGCTCATTTACAAATTGACGCTCCAGCCACCATCGACGGAGCAACGCGACCCAGCGTCGCACTCCATAAGTTTTAATTATTTTGAATGCCTGAGAAAAAACTGTGGTGTTTTCGTAGTCGTTAATCTGCCCCCATACTGGCCACGGTGAATGAAGTAAGCTGGAATGGAGGTTACTACTGTTAACGTGTAAAATTCCGGAAGGTCCAAGAGTTTTAGCTAAATTTAAACCCGCTTCCGCCACTGCTTTATAGAGAGCTAATGAGTCTTGGGGAGCAGTAATTAAATGTAGTCGGGGATGATTTGAACCAGAGCCGGTGGCGACTAAATGAAATTCAATCTCCGGATCATCGCGGAAGGCCTCCCATAGGTAGCGGGCATAGATTTCCGGACCCGTCCCACCCTTTCCCCAGGCGGTTGTAATGAATATTACTTTTCTCTTCATTTGATAGCTTCAGCATAGGCCTGCTGCAGACGAGAAGCAACCAAGGCGGGCGAGTGATTCTTTATAGCTAAATCATATGCTTCGCGGCCTCTTTGGGATAAGTCTGGGCATTCGAGTGCGTGTTTAATTGCTGCTACCATGGAATCTAAATCTTGGGGCTGGTATGGAAATAAACAACGAGATCCCAGAATTTCAGCGACTGATCCTGTGTTCACGCAGCAAACGGGAAGGCCAAAGCTCATCGCTAAAATAACCGAACCTGGATTCATGGGAACGTCGTCGTAACTTAAAACAACGCAATCAGCGGCCCTCATGTAAACCTGAATTTCGTCATCGGGTATAAACCGAGCATGTATGGTTATTTTAGCCCGTGCTGACTCAGATTTATTATTCCTATTTATTTCTTCGATTATCTCAGGCTGATTGCAAGATCCAGCTATGAGCAAGTGGGAATCTTTAACATCGGCAGCGAAGAAGGCTTTGCTTAATAATCCCAAGCCTTTGTATTTGTTGATGCGGCCCAACGAGAGCATCACTTTTTCCTGTGGGGCGATGCCTAACTTTACCCGAGCCTGATTACGACTGATTGTATCTTTATATTTTCCGATATAATTACAGTGGGGAACAATGAAAAACTTTGTTGTTTCAGGAACTTGGTAAGATTTAGAAAAAATTTCTTGAGCAGCTTTGCTGGCGACAATGATTCCATCGGCTTTATTTACAATTTTCTGGATTTGGCTTTTTTCAAAATCGGGCGAGGCGGCGTCGTGTGGATACAAATTATCTGCCGAATAAATTAAGGGAATGCGGCTAAGGCAGTTTAAACCATCGGCAAACATAATTCTCTTAATCAGCGTACCGAACCATGTTGACGAATGATAGAAATTACTTGGCCAAAACATATGGATTAAATCCACCCCTGATTGGCATGCACGGCGAATAGGGAAAAATTTAGTATCCTGAAGTGGTAAAGGCGAATTTCCACCCTGCTCAACGGCATCCGCCACCATTTTAGTGTATGGATTTTCCTTTCCCCCAAATGGAAATAATCCAATTTTATATTTTGTAGTCATTTACTAAAACTGAAGGTTATGAAATTTAGTTTTTTAATATAGCTGTTATATCAAAGAGGCTTGCGACAAACTAAATAGAGGCTGCCGGAAAATGGCTCATTGGCGGGAACGCTTAGAGTTGTAAATAAACCTTGGTTTTTAATTTGTGCATCGGACCCTAAGGCTTCGATGACAAATCCAGCCGACTTAAATAATTCAACCGCTTCGTTTTCGCTGAACCAGTAAATATAAGGACCCAAATCAAATAAGGCTTTGAAATTTGGCTGACCCTTAAGTCTTAGCCAGGGCTGGTTCTGAATACTTAAGTTTTTGTTTAAAATAAAGCGCAAGCACTTGAGCCAAAAAAGCAGTGGTGCGTATAGACCTCGCCGACTCCTGATACACAATACATTCACTATCATTAAACCACCTGGTTTTAGAACCCTGAAGGCTTCTGTAACCATTTTCTCCCGGTCATTTTTATCGCTTATTAAAGAAACTAACTGCTGGAGATAAATTAACTGCTCAAAGCTATTGGCGGGGTAATTTAAGTTTCGTCCGTCTTGCACTTGGTAATTTATTTTTCCCCCTTGATCGCGCTGGCGAGCGACTTCGATAAACTCTGGTAAAAAATCGAATCCATTTAATTGGCTGAAACCCATTGACTGCATGGCCAATAAAATACGCCCGCCGCCCGCACCCGCTTCTAGAGTGGATTTCTGAGGGTCGAGATAGCGGGAAATCATATATTGCTCACCCAATTCTAGCTTAGCACGTTGTGCCCAGAGATTAAACTCTGCTTCTCTAAAAACTGATTCAGTATTCTTCATTAATTTTATTTAAACCAAGGACGGTGAAACTTAGTGCAACTTAATGCGCTTCTTTTTTGTTTGGGACGTTATGACCTTTTGAATAAAACTTTAATTCCTCCAAGTCCGATAGCCCGACCGCCCACCTCTAGCATTATTAGAACAACGCTCCCACCGGCGATTAAGGCAATCGCATCGGCTATGCGGTGGTTACTAAATGGAATTAAAGTTTGAGCATAAACCATGTTGCCTAAAGCTTTTGCTATAATTATCGTTAATAGAGAAATTAGAAAAGTTTTTATGAATACTCGATAGGGGATCAGAATTATTGGCTTAATTTCTGTCGTCATAGCGACCAAAAGATCACTCAAGCCAAACATTAGGATATTAATACAGAGTAAGGATGCCCCGCCCCAAAATCCAAATGTCTTAACAATCGGCAGTGTTATGAGGGCCATGATTAACTGCACCAATATATAGCCCGTGTATTGCCAATGTGCCGAGCCGATCGCGATGGTGTATTTTCTGAAAACCAAACCCATGGCTCGAAATAAAGAGACTCCAGCGAGAACGGTCAAAAATTCTGAAGTTAGACATACACTCGCCCAATCAAATTTTGAACTGCCCCAGGCCAGCGAGATAAGTGGGGTCGCGCAAGCGCCAATAAAACAAAAGTACAAACCCCAGTAATCAGCAAAATGAGCCAGGGTGTTGGTGATTAATTTTGGTAACCCCGACTTCCCGCGTGAAGCCTCGAGACTGATATCTGTAAAAAAAACGGTGCTGACCGGCCTAAGAACCAAGGATGATGTTCGATCAAAAAGAAGTTCTGCGTATTTAAAAACGGCAAACAATCCTGGCGGGAGAAAAGTTAAGGCCGCGTTTAATGAAAGTAGATACAGTTGGGTCACCCCGACATAGGTACTGGTTAAACCCAATTCAGAAAACAATTGCCGCGGACTATAGCCTTTTATCCATAAGCAAAGTGACGGCCGACAACCTACTTTATTTAAATAAAAGAGCCGACCAATCAGCGCCACCCATTGAGTCAGCCACGCCGACCAAACTAACGCCCAGACTCCCACATAATTATGTAATATAAGTACCGAGATTGCGGCGGCGAGTTGGCCAAAGAATAACCATAACTCAAATCTGCCGTACTGTTTTTCGGCATTTCCCAATGATTGAAGGAAGCCCCCATAGACAATAGCAGGGATGACTGGCATTAATGCCCTAAATAATTCTACTGCCTTGTTTGTCTGAGTCTGGTCAAACCCCGGTAATAACAGTTCAGCTAAAGAGGGGGCAATTAAGGCAAGGACGCCGGATAAGATAATCGACGCTATGGTCACCCAGTTGGTTAATAAAGAATATCGATCGAGGGCATAACTTAATCCAGATTCCTCTTTTTCTTTAAGGTAACGTGGTAAAGAAATTTCGGCGAGCTGACCTGCTTGAAATAATCTCTGGAAGGACGAACAGATACTCCAGGCCGCAAAAAAAGTGGCTACTTCGATACTAACGCCATAGCACCAGGCAGTGGTCGATGTTACGAAAAAACCCCCAAATGCTACCAGGATGCCCACACGAAACAATTGTGCTGTAGCAACTTTGGAATGATTAGAATTGGAATTCAAATTTTTGAATTTGCTGATTATTCAAACCAGGGGCGATGGCACTTAGTGTAACTCAATGCGCTTTGTCTTTGTCCGATTATCTGCGCGGGAACTCCGGCAACAATGGTCATAGGTGCAACGCTCTTTGTAACCACCGCACCAGCAGCCACCACGGCACCGCGTCCAATCGTCACTCCAGGCATGATGATGGCTCGATGGCCAATCCACACGTAGTCTTCAATGGTTACCGGTGCTCCTTTATCGCGGTGAAAGTCGTCTTGGATATCGTGTCCAAGGGTCCAAATGACCACCTCTTGAGCTATATCGACATTATTACCGATAGTTAAAGGCCCACCACGGCCATCCAGTAATACATCCCTATTAATAACACAGTGATCACCCAAAATAATTTTGTTAGGATAGCGCAACTCACAACCCATTAAAATAGAGCATTTTTTTCCAGCTGTAAGTCCAGACCAGCGGTATAACTGCAGTCTAATTAAATGAAAAGGGATACAACTCACCCAACGCCTTAAAACATAGGCATGGAAACGAAATATAATATAAAAAATACGACTCATAGTTTAGCGCCTATTTTTTAGCAACTGACCCAAAATATCTTTTGTTAATTCAGCCATTGGCAATAAAGGTGTACCTGAGGAAACATAATCGTTATACGGAATCAATCGATCGGGAGAACTCACTGCAGTTTTTAAAGCGTCTATCGCTTCCAATAAATTATTAGCGGAGGATGGATAATTGCCGACTAGATATCTTTGCACGTGATATTGACGAGCAAAAGTTGATAGGCTTTCCGTGTCTCGTGCTCCTCCCGTATTTGAGTCAGCAATAAGATTTATGAAAACAACGGGGCAGCCCAAGAAGGCGGCTTCATATCCCATGGTGGTTCCAACATGGATAAAACAAGCCGAACCACGCTGTAAATCTAGGCGCTTATGAATATCAACCGAACGCAATGACCGACCGACCTGGAAAGATCTAAACTCATCATCAATACGTACATTAGATTTGGATTTAATTTCAGCGAGCGCTGAATCGTCATTAAACATTGGGTAAGGCCTGACTAATAATAAATGTTCGGGAAATTCTTTCTTTAAGAGATCGGCTAGCTCAGCAACCAGGCTAATTTCGCGCCGGGAAAGTGGAGCGTAGCCTGTACCACATCCAAAATAAAAATACGGGCGACCCTCTATGCGGCCTTGGCGCGGCTGCGTTGATGTAGAGGACAAGTAATCAACAATCGGACAAAGTTGAGTAGCTCCGATAATTTTACACTTATTTTGAGAAATTCCTTGGAGTTCTTCCATGTCTAGTGCCAATTTTTTATTCCATACAAGATAGCCAGTAAGCCTGTCCGTAAGCACCGTGTGTTTGCAGGGGTGATCCCAACTATAAAGGTAGGCCCAGGCTGGTTTTCCTGAGTCACAAATTCGCGCCAACATGGGGATGTCGGCAAATTCCGTGATTAATAAAAAACTGTCGATGTCGGAAATATCTGTGGCATCGCATTGCGACACGATGGGCAGAAGCTGATTGATGCTCATAAACCTCGGCATCCACATCTGAAGATTAAGTTTTAACTTTCCAAAGGTTTGTCGAAGGGGAGTAAGTCGACCCAACTTAAAAAGCTCGTTAATGTAGTAATTTTCCTTGGAGCGGGGTAATTTACCAAACCACGTAAATAACTTAGTCCAAAATTTTCTTTTACTGGGATGAACCGAGACCAAGGGTCGAAGTTCAACCCCTACAGGCAAGGGATGGGCCAAGGTTTTTTCTCTAGATAATAACACTACCCGATGACTTCGGGAAATTTCTGCTACTAAATCCCGGATATCATTCCGAGCGTCGTAGTGATTAATAAGTATACCAATCGTCGCCATGCTTACTAAATTCTAGCTTATTTTATCTAATGCAGCTAGCGTATCGAAACCAATCATCTTATCATCGATATAGTAATCCGCAGCTGGCTTACCAAACTGTAATCGATGATACCGCACTCCCCAATCTGACATCTGTTTCTGAGTGACCTCAGTCCAATTTATTCCAGTAACGGTTCCACGTGCCGTGAATAAGACAATCGTGTTACCTGCGTCGTATAGTCTGTTGAGCCGCTTGATATTTTCTACCATGGGACCAGCCAGTGCATAATCAATAGTCGGGACGATCGTTGCAATAACTCCATCGATATCAAAAACAAAGGTCTTTCCCGAAGGAAAGCCATTGGCCCAAGGGGTAGAATTTTCTGCAGTATTAGCTAGTGGGTGTTGATCGTTATTATTCATATTTTTTATAAAAATTTATTTAAGCCTAAGTGGGCCTAGTTTATTGAGCATTAAAAAGTAATTTACCCAACAAGCGCACGCTTCTCGTTCTACCAAGCGGTCCAACCGCCGTCGACGGACACAACGCTACCCGTCATATAACTGCTGGCATCCGAAGCGAGAAATGTGAATGGGCCATTTAATTCAGATCGCTCACACATCCGCCCAATGGGCGAGAGCTTTTCCCAATTCTTGAGAAAGGGCTCAGGGTGATTGTTAAAAATTCCGTGAGGAACAAGCGCGTTACAGCGAATATTATCGCGCGCATAAAATGTCGCTACATAACGGGTGAAATTGGGGATAAAACTTTTAGATGCGATATAATCTATGGGCTTAAACTGACTTACACCCGATCCATAATCATAAAGATTCTGATTGGGAGATACTAAGGAATAAGTGGAAGCGACGTTAATGATATTGCCGTGCCCTTGTTTTAGCATCTGGCGGCAGACCACCTGAGTAATAAGAACGGTCCCAACTAAATTAACTTCAACCGAACGACGTAAGGCCGACAAAGGATAAAATTCGAAGCGGCTGTTATTAACCTGACCCTCACCAGATTTATCGAACTTCGCATCAATCGCGGCATTATTAATCAGAACATCAATTCGGCCAAATTGGGCAACAGCACTATCCACACAATGTTGGCAAGATTGCTCGTCGGTAATATCGAGTTGTTTAATTAAATAATTTGCCCGAGAAATTCCTATCGCCTCCAACTCTCTGATAAACTCAGCGGAGGCTGATAAATTAACATCCGCTAAAATGAGTCGGGCCCCTTGCGCTAAAAAGCTCCGGCTGGTACTTTGACCAATTTGGCCGAGCGCTCCAGTAATTAAAATGACTTTTTCTTTTACAGAAACAGGGTTTGAGTTATCCATGGCAAATTGAAATAATTTTTTGAGACTCGGCTAGATGGCGAAGCGAATCCGTCACTTGGAAAGCGTTGGTTTGATTCATAAAAGCCCCTAGTTGATCAATAAATAACTGGTTTCTGTCAAAGTTCGGAAATTTTTTGGTTTCCGTTTTAGTCTTTGTTTTAATCGTGAGACTGGGTTCAAAAAAATCTATAGACAGAGAGGCTTCATCTAAAACCAGTTTCAGAAAACGTTCTTTGCTTTTTTCGTAAAAATTTAAGTGGAGTCCGGCTGTTATACCATTTTCGTACTGCAGGATAATTTCGGCACCTGACTCAACGTCTACTTCTAAGGAGCTACGGAAATTTTTTATTATGTGAGAAGTAACAACAGAACTACCCGAAAGCCAGTTTACCATATCAATATCATGAGAAAGTGTCAGAGCGACCCCACCACCCAGACCTTTTTGAGCGGCGTACGATTGTCGATAGTCCTCCCAGGGGTGCCAATCGGGCAGATATTCCGCCCAGCGACTTTGCATAGAAATCAGATTTCCATATTCTTTATCCTGAATAATCTGTTTGGTAATTTTTAAAATGGGGTGCTGGCGCATCATATATCCCACCCAAAGCAAAGCTCTACCCCCTGAGACGACTTTTTGAAGTTCATCAAAACCCTGTGACGAATGCGACAGGGGCTTTTCAACTAAAGTATGAACCCCATGGCGAATGAGTTCCACTGACTGAGAAAGGTGCAGACTAGTAGGAGTGCAAATAAAAGCAGCGTAAGGTTTTCGCTGAAGTAATTCGTTCCAGTTGGTTATTACTTCAACTGTCGCTTCACCAATATCACGAAAGGGTAAATTACGCTGACGAAAAACAAGGATGCTACGGTAGCCGAGTTGCCATAAGTTTCTAATGCAGCGCTCGCCAATCGAGCCGGCACCAATCACCGCGACCGTTTTATTCAAATCTGACATAGTGTCCGCTGGTGATTACTTCTTCTGCTTTTTTAAAACTCTGTAAGTCATCAATATCAACCGCGAGTTCATGGCCGACGACGTATGGTAAAATTCGCTGACCAGACATACTATTTTTGTTCAAAATAACCTCGGGGCGGATCACATCGAGTGTTCCAATTTGCCAGTAAGTTTTTGGTAAACTTTGTCTGGGTTCATTAAAAGGCTCCGCAACTCCATCGAGCGAAAGAAGCGGCCTCATGATTGAAGTCTCATTATCAACAAACCACATTTTATAGGGTGTGATCGGACTGGCGGTGACGATACGTAAACTATCAGCATCAGATTTATTCAACCTGGTTATGGCATCATCTAAAAGTCCTTTAGGGCGAACTGGTGAAGTCGGTCTAAGCTGAATAACTAAGTCGGGCTTATATCCTTCATTTTTATCTAGCCACTGTAGGGCATGTTGAAAAACTTCTAGGTCTCTACTTAAGTCGGCCGCGAGTTCAGATGGTCTAATAAATGGAACATCTGCACCGTACTTCTTGCTCACCTCTGCAATAACTGGGGAGTCTGTTGAAACTAGGACTCTCGATACCAGCGAAGATTTTTTCGCGGCGAGAATACTATACGCGATTAGCGGATGCCCCAAAAGAGGCAAAATATTTTTGTTAGGCAGACCCTTGCTTCCACCCCGAGCTGGCACAATGGCAAGTACTTCCACTAGATTTTTCGGTATTTTAGTTTTTCTCTCTGCGTGGCTTCAATATCGAGAATCTCTGTGTCTTTAGCTCTTAACGCACTGTGGTTATGCTCTAAATCGCGGATTAGCTTTTGTAGACCAGGTACTTCTAAAGAGGCAGCATGATCGGTGCCCTTCCATGTTCTATCTTTAGTGAAGTGTCTTTCAATCCATCGAGCCCCGAGAGTGTATGCAGCAATATCGATAGAAATTCCCAAGTGGTGACCCGAAAATCCAATTTCTTTAACGCGGTCGCCAAAACTGGTGTAGAGCCTATTAATTTCCAGCAGGCATACATCCTTAAAGGGTACCGGGTATCCAGACGTACAACTATACACTACTAAGCGCGATTTGGCCTGACCGGTTTTTTCGAAGAACTTAACCACTTCTTCTTCTTCGGCCTTGGTTGTCATACCAAAAGAAATATGAACCTCGCCCTTATATAAATCACGGAGTGCCTGGAGCATCGGGTAATTATTATTACAAGCGGACGGAACTTTGATGAGCAATGGGTTGAGCTCGATAATTTGCTGAGCACTGGTGAGATCCCAAACCGAGGTACTATATTGAATGCCTAGTTTCTCACTGTAAGCTTTAAGTTCGGCATGCTGTTTCTGATTAAATTCAAGAAACTCTCGATGCGCCCCATATGTTTGCCCATAGGAATTATTGGGGACTGGATGGGGGGTGTTGTATTGTTCCTCGGTAAGCAACTCTTTATTATTTCTCTTTTGGAACTTTGCGAAGGTGGCTCCGCACTGTTTCGATAAGTCGATTAATTCTTTGGCAATATCCATACTCCCCATATGGTTACAGCCAATTTCTGAAATTACTTTTGGTTTTTGGTAATCGTGTTTAAACATATGATTTATTTTGGGTTAAAGTTAAATGCTGTTATATAAACTAAAGCTAAAATTATTATCTACAACAAAAACCAGATTGTCGCTATTTTGTGGGAGTTTTTCCAATAACCCAAAGATTTAGACCAGCGGTTTTTATGTGAGCGTGATTAAGGCAATTGCGTGCATCAAACACCCACGATTGAGGTGACATTTGGGTGACAACACTCGACCAATCAATGAATTTAAATTGATCCCATTCGGTCAAAACAATGGCGGCATCCGCACTGACACAGGCTTCCGGTGCTGAACTTGCAGATTTCAACTGAGCATGATGAGCAGAAAGATGAGTAAGGTCGGCCTGAACTTTCTGAGCTGAAACCTTTGGATCAAAAACCACCACTTCGGCTCCGGCTTGCAGTAAAGTTTCGCAAACTGAAATGGCTGGTGCTTCGCGGGTGTCATTGGTGTCTTTTTTGAAAGCAAAACCAAGGACGGCGATTCTCTTCCCTTTAACCGAACCACCTAGTTTTTTGACAACTAATTGGGCGATACGTTTTTTCTGCCAATCATTCATCACTAAAACCTGCTCCCAGTAGGCAGCTACTTCGGGTAAACCATGATGCTCACAAAGGTAAACGAGATTTAAGATGTCTTTCTTAAAACAGGATCCGCCAAAACCAATACCGGCTTTTAAAAATTTAGCGCCGATGCGTGAGTCACTGCCTAAAACTTTGGCAACCTCATCAATATCAGCTTCGGTGGCTTCGCAAAAAGCGGAGAGTGAATTAATTGAAGATACACGTTGAGCGAGCATCGCATTGGCAGCCAGCTTAGCCATTTCGGCCGACCACACATTGGTCGTGATGATTTTTTCTTTCGCTACCCACTGGGCGTAAACATCCGACAACGCAGTGATTGCTTCAGGGTTCTCGCCACCAATCAGAACACGGTCAGGATTTTCCAAATCTTTAACAGCTGTTCCCTCAGCTAAAAACTCAGGATTAGAAAGCACATCAAAGGTGTGCTTGCTGTTTTTGGCTAAAATTTCTTTAATTTTTTCTGCAGTGCGTACTGGCAAAGTAGATTTTTCTACCACAATCGTATAATCTTGGGCCGAACGAGCAATTTGCTCAGCGCAGGCGATAATGTATTTTAAGTCAGCAGCGCGACCAGCCCCCTCTCCTTCTGTTTTAGTCGGAGTGTTAACCGACATAAAAATACAGTCTGCGCTTTTAATCGCGGCATCAATATCTGTACTGAAAAATAGATTTTTACCTCGAGCACGTTTTACAATCACATCTAGACCAGGCTCAAAAATAGGAATGTGATCAGAATTCCAAGCCGCAATGCGGTCGGCATTCATGTCGACTACAGTGACTCGTATGTCGGGACAACGATCAGCGATGACCGACATCGTTGGGCCACCTACGTAGCCTGCACCAATACAGGTTATATTTTTTATCTTCATGAGATTAGTGTTTTTTTGCCATCTACCCAAAGTTCATTTTTTTCTAATTTAATCGCACAGCCGATGGCGGTCACAAAAATAACCGATTGGGCGCGGGTAGTGATTGTACGAACCCAGGAAGGTTCGCGGACTCCATAGCTAGAAGAGTACCAACCTTCGCCGGTTTTTTCATTAGCGGTTTGCCAATCTTCTTTTGATTCAGCCGAGCAAATAATGGATAATTGCTCGAGGGCTAATTTCGAACGCCCATTCCAACGCAAACAGATTTCCCCGTTCGTTTTACCTTTAATTTTATCTATGATGATAAAACCGTGCGGAAGCTTTTGGACCGTTCGTTCACAAGAACAATGAGGATAGCCGGTATGTGCCGCGCGAATCTGATTTAATTTTAAAACTCGACTGCACTTTGTCCAAGGCAGCCAAAGAAACCGACTGAACCGACGCATGGGGTTTTGATTATTAATCGTAATCACGTTGTGCTGATTGGCATTAGAACCATCAGCCCCCGGCAGCTTTGAATTATAGGAAAATGTCCCCACATCGTCAGCTACCCATTCATTACCCCACTTGAGCGAGACGTGGAGTTGATCGGCGTGGCTTGGACGATACTTAAACTCGGTTGGATTTCGGAAAAAAAGTGAGCCGAGCTGATTCCTTAGAACCGACACTCCTGAAAGTGGCTTATCAACAAAGTCAGCTACTGAAAAATCGTTTGTCGTCGTGGAAATTGGACCACAAAGTAACAAAGCTTCCTCGTCCCAGGGTCCAGCAGGTAAACGAGAACCCAAGAAGAGAACTTTGGCAGTATTTACGACTGGGCGAAAATCATCGTGCGAACCTCCACTCAATGGAAATAAACAAGCGCCGTCATCCGCACCATACCGCGGCACATTTCCTTCATCATCTAAAAGGTCGCTTAAAAACTTCGTCGCCACGCGAATTTTCTTAAGGGTAACTTGGGGAAAGCTTTGTTCTTCGGATCGTAAAACCACTTCCGTCCAAATCATTAAGTGTAAAAATAAGCGGTGATAATTTGAGGAGTGCTGACTGAATCCTCCATCGGCATTAACGAGTGATTCAATTTGTGGCAGTAAGGTTTCGATTCCCTTGGCTCTCCATTCACTTGATTGAGAACAATTCGGCCAGAGCACACCCGCGGTAAATAATCCTACCGCTTCGCTGATTCCGTGATTATTAGATTGAGAAATAGCATAAGAGATATGCCCACGAATTCTATTCGCCGTAGCTTCTGCTAACTGCGTCGTTAAAATAATGCGCTGATTTGTTGTGGTAGGATGACTTCGGAAGGCCTGAAGGGCGTAGGCCACTGCAATCAATCGCATGGAAGCTTCCTGGCCACACATCCATTGGGGCCCTTGATTGGGTGGATTTTTTTCCATCCAATCTTCGAATAACTTCCAAAAAGTTTCTGGGTAGGCATCGCTACCTTCAATAATCCATGCACGGACTAATGGAAAAACCCAACTGAAACGCGAAGCCTCCCAAACGCCCTTAATATCATCGCTCCCCGCGTCCGTGATTTTCGACCAGTGCGCGGTGGAGTCCAAACGTCGACCACTTAAAACATTGCGGTTCCAGTTTAGCGGAAAGCCTAGATCAAAAAATCGGTGATTAAATATCCGAATCTTTCCTTGCGCTAAACCGCGGGCTTCGGCTACCGGAGAGTGTCCATTCGCGACGGCGTAACTTTCACACCATGGGGCAAGTTCCTCTCGTGAAATAAGAGCGATGGGCATAGAGGGAGTTTTATTTCTCCATACCTCCGCTGAGCGTGCTACGGAGGCAGGCAGCAGACTTGCCCAAGATTGCTTGGGCATTCTTTTTTCTAGCAAGCCGAGTTTGTTTTCGACTTTAAACCAGACGCGTTGAGCTAACCAACTCGGCCCAAGATTTTTGATTAAAGAAAAATACATTAATAAAACTAACTTTTTATCATTCCGCGCGTATCGATAAGTTTCTTACCAGCGAGCTGAGCTAAGGTGAGCGAGCCAAACGCTTGGTGGTCCACGAGTAATACAATCACGTGAGCATGCTTTAGTGCCGAAGTTAAGTCGGTTAATTCAACTTTTCCTTCTAGTGAGGCAGGCAGTTTTTCGACATGCGGCTCGACCGCTAAAACTTTTAATCCTTTTTGGGCCAACTCTGCAGTAATCTCAACCGAAGGTGATTCACGTAGGTCATCAATGTTGGCTTTAAAAGCTAGACCAAGACAGGCGACCACTGGCTGGGTAATGCCTTGAGTGGCTTGAATAACTTGAGCAACCACGTGGTGTGGTTTGGAATCGTTTACTTCTCGGGCCGTACGCATCAAGCGTGCTTCTTTCGGTGCAGCATGAACAATAAACCAAGGATCCACGGCGATACAGTGTCCGCCAACACCAGGACCAGGTTGCAAAATTTTTACCCGTGGGTGGCGATTAGCTAAACGGATTAATTCCCAGACATTGATTTTTAGTCGATCGCAGATTAAGGAAAGCTCATTGGCGAAGGCGATGTTCACATCGCGGAAGGCGTTCTCGGTGAGCTTCGCCATTTCAGCTGTACGGGCATCGGTGATAAATATCTGTGCCGAGCAGAAACTTTCATAAAGTTTTTTAGAAATTTCGGAGGCTTCGGGAGTTAAACCACCCGCAATACGATCATTCGAAACTAGTTCTTTAAGCATTTGTCCGGGAAGAATCCGCTCCGGGCAGTGAGCGTAAAGGATGCCATCCACCTGGCCGCGTTTTAGTTTCTTACATTCATCTTCAATCCACTCTTTAACTTTTTCTGTGGTACCAACAGGAGAGGTGGATTCTAAAATTACCAGATTTCCAGCGACGACGACGGGAGCAATGGATCGAGCAGCGGATTCAACATACTTTAAATCAGGCGTGCGCGAGCCATCAGCTTGAACGTCAAACGGTGTAGGTACGGCGATAATAAAGACATCGGCGGGGGCAGGCTTAAGCGTGGCTTTTAAATTGCCCGATTGTACGGCCGCGCGGACTAAAATATCTAGGTCAGGCTCTTGAATATGTATTTTGCCTGAGTTGATGGTATCCACCACTCGAGGAGAAACATCCACGCCATTAACGTGGTGGCCCTTGGTAGCAAAAATAGAGGCTGTAGGTAAGCCGATATAGCCTAAGCCTAAGACGCAGATAGATTTCATGATATTATTAAAAAATTATGACTGAGTCATTGCCTGCATACGCACAGCCCAACGTGAAACTTCGATGATTTCGTTGAGCGGGATGGGCGAAGGCTGATGTGATTCAACCGCGTGAATAAACGAAGCGAGTGCGTTGGAATGTCCTTTATCCATTTTCTGGAATAAGCCCCAACCTTTATTAATACCCCACACACCTTGGCCTCGGCATTGCTGCCAATTATTGATTTCCAAGTTCCATCCCGTACCTGAAACTTGAATCATCTCTTTAGGTACAGTCTTCGGAAGGTTCGTTAGATAATTAATATATCCAGTAGAACCATCCATGAATTCGAGTTTATATTTACCACCGTCTTGGCCATCGGTAAACCGCTCAATTAAATGAACTTGGCTGATGGGAGCAGAAATTAAAAACCTGAGCAAATCGATGAAGTGACAAGCCTCTCCAACAATTCTTCCACCGCCCTCAGCGAGGTTCAATGTCCAATGATCCGGCGGAAGACTACCTGCATTAATATTAATCGTGATAATCTTTGGGCCTACCTGAGAAGCGATAATTTTTCGGGCGTGTAATGCTAACGGTGCAAATCGGCGATTAAAACCAACCATTAAAATGGCGGAGGAACTTTGGGAAGTTTTTTCAATGAGATCAATATCCGGCTCGGTTAAGGCGAGAGGCTTTTCGACCCAAACCGACTGACTGTTCGCTAAAGCGGTGAGTGTTTGCGTGGCGTGTAAATGATGTCGGGTAGAAATAAAAACCGCTTTTATTTTTTTATTGTTAAAAACAGCTTCAGGGTCAGTCGCCACACTCGCCGCATTAAATTTTTTAGCAGAAAACAGAGTGGAGGCACCTTGAGCAGAAACGAGTACTTCCAAACGAGGCGGCTTTTCTAATGCCATGAGTTCGGGTAAAAGCGTTCGCTGGGTAAAATTTCCAGTGCCTAAAATGCCTACTTTTAATCCTGCGTCGTTCGCAGTTGGCTTAAGTTGAATTTGGCGAATTAGATTTTCTGGGTGGGGACGATAAACCAGTGAAATTCCAAAAATTTGGGGATCGGTTAAGTGGCTGTAAACTTCGGGTGCCTCCTCGATGGATTTCTGGATAGAAATTAAATCATGTACGACCAACTTACCTTGGGACATTAATTCTAGGACACGCTTGAAGTTTTCTTGAGCGGAGAACGGATGATTTGCTTGGCGCAGGCCGTAAGAGTTCGAAACCTGGAAGCTGACCTCATTACGATAAAAATCTCCCCGTTTTAAGTTGAGTCCGATTACTCCAATTAAAACTACTTTTCCGTGATGGCGACAGGACTGCGCGGCTTGACTGACAATATCGTGAGAAGGCGATGAGGCGGTAATTAAAACTCCGTCTACACCTTGCCCGCCCGTCCATGAGAGTATTGTTGAAACCGGGTTAGAATCTTTTTCAGCCTTAAAGCAACGAGCACCGTGTTTTTCCGCTAAGGCACACTTATCTGGATTTAAATCGATGCCGAAAACTTCTGCCCCGTGGGCTTTTAAAATACGCACAGCTAATTGTCCGATTAAACCTAATCCACTCACCACAATGCGACTGCCGGGCTTTACATCGAGCATTCGAATGCCATTAAGGGCAATGGCGGCTAAGGGTGTGAATGTGGCATCAGCCGATAAAACATTGTCAGGTATTTTTGCACAGAGGTAGGATTTGACGCTCACAACCTCGGCATGCGAACCATTGGAGATGACGCGATCACCTGCAGTGAATTGCGTGTCGCCGCCTTGGTCGATGACCTGCCCCACTTGGCAATAACCCAAAGGGATGGGCTGGCTCAATTTACCGCGAATCGCTTTAATGGTAGGGATTAATCCGTCGGTAGAAATTTTTGCTAAAACATCTTTAACTCGCTCGGGCTGTTGTCTGATTTTCTGTATCCAGCCCGCTTTACCAAACTCGACCAACATTTTTTCGGTTCCTAATGAAACTAAAGAATGTGAGGTTTGAATTAATAAAGAGCCCGCGGTTGGTCCAGGAGCAGGCACCTCGGTCAACTCGGTGCGTCCGGTATCTAAATGTTGAAGAATCTGTAGCACTGCAATTAAGAGTTTTCTTCGAGATTTAAATTAGAATTCAAAGTGCAAAGCGTCATTGCCGCGGTGAAAGCTAAGATAAAAAGAATCGGCGTAAACCAACACAACAAGTCGAGGAACATGTGTATTAAGAACAACATGCAGACACAAAATAGCGGAATGGCTTCGGGGCGGCCACGGCGAGTAACTTTTTGAGACTTTTTAAAAAACCATCCAATCGTGACGAGAACAGGCAATAAGCCCACGATCCCCCACTCGGCAATAATTTGTAACCAGTCGCAATGAGCGTAAATAGCTCGGCTGGATAATTTTTGGTTTTTATCCTGTAGGGCGGGTTGTTGGGCTTGAAAATAAGGAGAGACCCAGCGGTAAGAACCTGCACCCCAGCCGTACCAAACTTTGCCCTCAAGTCCACCGACGTTAATCATTTCGGCGGTAGCACTGCGCAGCGCTACTCTTTCATCTAACGTTGAGGATTTCGAAGTCTGTTTAAATTTTTGCTTAATTCGATACTCCAACTGATCATACTTATAGGTATAAGCCAAACCGCCTAACATAATCACAAAGATTATAATATTAATAAAATTAACCCCCAAGCTCTTACCAGTTTTTAAAGGGAGCCCCAAGAAGTAGGCAATCGGAGTAATAAATAATAATAAGGTTAGGCTAATTAAAATTCCACCCACGCTAAAAGTTAAGAAAACGCCAAAGAATAATAATAAGGCTATAAAAAGAGAAATTAAGTGTGGTCCACCCAGGCGATCACTGTCTTTTTTTCGTCGGAAATGCCAAAAGGTTAAAGCGAGGGCGATAGCTGCGTTAAAATAAAAATAAGTGCAGGCATGGGTACGATTAATGAAGGGTCCAAACGTGCGTGCATTACTTGGAATGGGATAACCTAAAATCGTGCCTTCAGTGAGTTGGTTGGTATAACCATAAGCCGCTAGCAAACAGGCTGTGATAATACTGACCCAGGCGAGAGAGATATAAGCACGGCGATGAACGAGCCCGATGTATAACGCACAGAAAAACATCCAGGGACCGGCAAAAGTTAATAAAACGCGCCAAGCGTTCATGCCGCCGGGATCATGCTCATCAGAGAGAAATGGAGCCTTTAGTCCATTGGGCAGCCAAGTGATGTAAGGCTCTTTAAAAATTCTCCAAAATAAATCTCTTTCCGTAACACTACCCCAAGCGTTTAGGCCTTGGATAGCAAAGTAAGCAAACAGCGCCAAGCCCATCCAGAACGGGACACATCTTAATAAATTAGTGAAAGTTTCAGAGGCGGGGCGTGATTTAACATCGTCGTAAAGCAAGCTGGCACCCAAAAGTTGTGCAAACAGAGCAGCCGATGGAAAAGTTATGTAATTTAAAATTTCGTTAGTTCCAGAAATTATACCGCGAACACTTAAAACAACGAAGGCTACTAAGATTGTTGCCCAGATTCCTGCACAGATGGCTTGGGCCCGAAAATTACCTACGGCAATAATCAAAGCCCCCAAGGATAGTCCCAAAGTAAGCATGGTTGCCCACCAAACCACTCCACCCCAGGCCCACGGCATAATGATCAAAATGGTGGCGGCCACGGCAAACAAAGCCAACTCGCGAGGAGTTAACGAAGGTCTGCGCGTTTTTATATTTTTATAAAAAACGTGCTTAGAATATGTAAGATCTTCGGCCATTAATTATACGAGTCCAGCTTGGTAGATATCGTGAATACGCAGTAAACCTAAACACTTTTGGTTTTCGGGATGAGTCACGGGTAAAACTGAAATTTGAGAGGGGCGATCCTCCATCACACGTGCAGCATCAACAAGAGAAACCTGCGGATGGGTCCGAATGGGATTTTTGGTCATTAGATCAGCAACCTTGGCGGTATTTAAATCGATACCTCGACTCAATGCTCGACGAAGATCTCCATCGGTAATCAGTCCCATTAAAATTCCTTCCGCATTTAAAATACAGGCGGCTCCATTGGGATAGGTGGTCATCGCAATAACCGCTTCACGTAAGGAAGCAGTGACATCAACCCGGGCACAGCGATCGATGGATTGAAAAACTTCTCCGACCGTCAACGAGAGGTTGCGACCTAATTGGCCTGCAGGATGAAATCTTGCGAAGTCGGAAGCCCCGAAACCGCGCTGCGTAATTAAGGCGGCCGCTAAGGCGTCCCCTAATGCTAAAGTTAGAAGCGTACTCGTCGTTGGAACAAGTCCCAGGGGATCGGCTTCAGGGCGCGCACCAATATCTAAAACAAAATCCGATTGAGTCGCTAGGGGTGACTGCGTGTTACCCACTAAGGCAATCAACGGTGATTTAAAGGAGCGCAACACAGGCAAGAGTCGAACCAACTCAGCGGTCGCACCGGAACGAGAAATTAAAATAATAGGGTCGCCCGATTGTAAAATTCCCAAATCTCCGTGAACCGCATCCGCGGCATGTAAAAATATGGCGGGTGTCCCCGTACTGCAAAGGGTGGCCGCAATTTTTTGTGCGATGAGACCCGACTTACCAACGCCAATTAAAACAACTTTGCCAGAATGTTTAGCAATTAAATCAACCACCTTGGTGAACGAGCCGTCAAGACGTTGGGAAAGTTCGGTCAACGCTTCGGCTTCAGCTTTTAACAATGACTGGGCAGACTGGAGTGGTGTAGTCATAAATTATTTTAAAAGTTTTCGAGCAGCCGCTAAATCTTCAGCGGTATCAATGGCGACAGGATGATAATGTGTTTCGATGGTTTGAAATTTAAAGCCATGCGCTAAAAATCTTAGTTGTTCTAAAGATTCTACCGACTCCAGGGTGGTCGCGGCTAATTGAGGATAGCGAGCTAAGGCGTCGCGATTATATCCATAAACACCGATGTGCGACCAATAAGGAAATTCATTTAACCAATCTTTAATTTCTTTGCCTCTAAAAAATGGAATAGGACTACGAGAAAAATAAAGGGCTTCGCCATTTTCTGCCCGGACAACTTTGACCACACTGGAGGACTGGAGACGTTCTACTTGAGTAATTTTAGAAACTGCTGTGACCAGGGAACACTGGGTTTTTTTCCAACACGTAATTAAATCGTCGAGCAGTGAGGGTTCGATAAATGGCTCATCGCCTTGAACATTAATAAAAAACTCGCCGGGCAACTGATCGAGGATGCTAGAGATCCTGGCTGTACCGGATGGACAATTGGGTGAGGTCATCAATACCTCGGCACCGAATTTTCGGGCGACTTCGGCCACTTCTTCAGCATCCGTCACAATCACCACACGTTCTGCTTGTTTAACTTTCTTAGCTCTCTCCCAAACATGTTGTACCACAGGCTTGCCGCCTAAATCCAAAAGAACTTTACGCGGCAGTCGTGTAGAACCAAGACGAGCAGGAATACAAAGTGTGACCATTAAATTTATTTTCGGAGATTAGATTCGTTCCAGAGATACCATTGATAAACTTCTTGGATGCCCTGCTTTAAGGAAGTTTTGGGAGTCCAACCCAACGCTTGAATTCTGGAATTATCCATAATTTTCCGCGGAGTACCATCCGGCTTCGATTTATCGAATTCTAGTTTACCGTGATAACCAACAATCATCGCAATGGTTTCGGCGAGTGCCTGAATCGTAACCTCTTGCCCTGAACCCAAGTTAATCGTGCCCGGTTCGGAATACTTATCCATTAAAAGCAGGCAGGCCTGAGCCAGATCATCAACGTGTAAAAATTCACGCAGTGGTAGGCCGGTACCCCATAATTTCACGACAGCATCTCCACGTAATTTCGCTTCATTCATTTTGCGAATGATGGCGGGGAGAACATGTGAGTTTTCTAAACTGAAATTATCGCCTGGGCCGTAAAGATTACAGGGCATCGCACTAATAAAATCACATCCGTATTGTTGGCGGGCAAACGTACAGAGTTTGATGCCCGCAATTTTTGCGAGAGCATAAGCTTCGTTGGTAACTTCTAGTGGCCCAGTTAAAAGTGAACTCTCTTTAATAGGCTGAGGGGCTAGCTTCGGATAAATACAACTCGATCCTAGGAATAATAATTTTTTGACCTTACTTTGGCGCGCCGCTTCAATCACGTTGGTCGACATGATTAAATTGTCGTAAATAAAATCGTAAGGGGCGGTAGAGTTATAATGAATTCCCCCCACTCGGGCAGCAGCCATAATAACGTAAGTCGGTTTTTCTTGAGCAAAAAATTCTTTAACAGCCGCACCATCACGTAAGTCGAGTTCCTCCGACGTCCGCCCAATGATTTGCGGGTGACCCGCTTTTTTTAGAGCCCTCACAATGGCCGAGCCAACCATACCACGGTGACCCGCTACATATATTTTTTCCTGCAAATCCATTTAGCGGTGTTTGTGTGAAAGTGTCTTAATGTCGTTATCCACCATGCGATTCACTAATTGCTCAAAGGATGTTTGCTGGGGGTTCCATTTGAGTTCGCGAATGGCCTTGGTGGGGTCGCCCAATAATTGATCGACTTCGGTAGGGCGGAAATATTTTGGATCCACCGATACCAAGGTGCGGGTAGTTTTCTTATCGATACCCTTTTCATCGACGCCGCTTCCCTTCCACTCCAACTCAATCCCAGCACGTTTAAAGGCGAGATTACAAAACTCTCTCACCGTGTACATCTTGCCCGTCGCAATAACGAAATCGTCGGGTTGATGGTGCTGTAAAATCATCCACATGCATTGAACGAAATCTGGGGCGTAACCCCAATCGCGCTGAGCGGAAAGATTTCCTAAATAAAGGCAGTCCTGACGGCCTAAAACAATATTGGCGACGGCGAGACTGATTTTGCGTGTAACGAAGGTTTCGCCACGGCGTTCAGATTCGTGATTAAATAAAATACCATTACTCGCAAACATACCGTAAGCTTCGCGGTAATTTCGTGTAATCCAGTACGCGTAGATTTTAGCTACACCATAAGGGCTACGTGGATAGAAGGGGGTCGTTTCCGATTGAGGCACTTCGGTGACCTTGCCGTAAAGTTCGGAGGTGGAAGCCTGATAAATTTTTACTTTTTTCTCTAACTTAAGAATTCTGATAGCTTCTAATAATCGCAAGGTGCCCACGCCATCCGTATCGGCCGTATATTCCGGAACTTCGAACGAAACCTTCACGTGCGACATGGCGCCTAGGTTATAAATTTCGTCGGGCTGGACCTCACCAATGATTCGGACTAAATTAGTACTATCGGTTAAATCACCATAATGCAGGGTGATTTTTTTGACGTGAATATCGCGAACCAAATCCTCCATATAAAGGTGTTCAATACGCTCAGTATTAAAACTGGATGAACGACGGATGACGCCGTGAACTTCATAACCCTTGGAGAGTAGCAATTCCGCTAAATAGGAACCGTCTTGTCCGGTGATACCGGTAATGAGTGCGCGTTTTTTCATTGGTTTTAAATTTTGTTTTTGGCTTCAGCGATGATGCGCGAACTACTGTCGATTTTCGCGCCTAAGCCATCGATTAAATGAGCACCGTATTTTTGCAGTACCGTCATTTCCGGAATATTGCCTGCGTTACGATCGCCGCCCTTACAGAAGACAATATCATGACCTTGGGCTTTCGCTTCTTTAATTAAAACCTCGAGGGTCGCGCACACGGAGCCATCTTGATCAATGGCGAGGATGGCTCGGTCAACCACACGGAGCGCGGTCGTCACCGCAAGTCGGGTGTCTTGATCGATAAACGCTTTGCCCTTTTTTAAGGCCGCTTGGACATCGTTGTTAACAATCACCCAAAGTTTATCGCCCTGCTCCTTCGATAAATTGAGTAATTCTAAATGCCCACGATGCATAGGATCAAAGTATCCGCTAGTGATTGCGATTTTCATAGGATGTTTTTGAGAAAGGCTTACAGGCTACCGCTCGTGCCGGAGGGTGAACCGGAACGTTAAGTATTATATTTTTACTAATAAAATCAGCCTTAATTACGCCTCGGGGGGAGGGAGTAAAAAGGTGGAGAGTTCAAGTGCTCGACTATTCCAGCGCTGTAAGCGCGTAAGCCGATCAATCACCTCTACCGAGAAATTTTGGTCAGACGCTTCTTTCACTAATTTTTGGAGTAGTGGTTTCGATTCTTCTAAACTCGGAAGAACCTGATTGCGCAATAGACCTACCAACGAAGCTGCTAAAGAGGGCGAAGGTTTCCAGCGCTCCCGGCGACTTCCCGTAACCTTAATGGATTCCACCATCCCATTGCCCTTTAGAAACCTAAGTCCTTGACTGACAGAGCCTTTGCTAATGCCTAGGCGGCCTTGAATAACGTCAAATTCAAGGGCTTCTGGGGAACTATATAAAAGAGCATAGATCTCCGCGACCGACCTTTGAACGCCCAAAATGGCGGCCATTTTTACAAAAAACTTTGTCAGCTCCTTCTCCTGGGCTGAAAGCGGCGCAAAATGGGGCTTTTTCATAGGATTTTTGGACGTTTTTATTGATAGTGTTATCATTATTTACGCCCAGATAGGGTGGGTTTTGAGTTTTCATTTAAAATTGAACTTAGGCAATGGCTAAATTCATTACTCTTAAATATATCCCCATAAAAAGCCCCACTTGGGCTATTTTATTAAATTATCCACCTTGGCGCCCCCTTGGGGATTCGAACCCCAGTTACCTCAGTGAAAACGAGGTGTCCTGACCGGGCTAGACGAAGGGGGCACACGGTGGAATGGGGAACTTACGACCCTGACCACCTTGGTCAAGTATTTTGAAAGTTTAGAGAGATTTCGTTCTGCCCAGCTCTAACGCCCAAACAAACTACGGTCTTCAATCGGATCGGCCGAGCTCTTAGCACGCTTCAGGTGAGCATTCTTGGCGAGCACGTACCCACCCCAGGCGGCCGTTCCTATAAAAATTATTATGAACAGCAAAAACTTGATTCGCGATGTCGGAGGCAAGGTTACATTTGCTTTCATTTCAATATTTTACCTTTCCATAAATATTAAATCAATCCATATAATAAGAGAAGTAATTTATAACCCCTAAGTTACTGCATCTCTTCTCCTTGTGGTTGGAAAAAATAAACCATTCATAATTTTTATTATTTCCGGGGAATTCTATGTCAAAAAATTGAGCGAGGAACTTGAAGGCGCGGGTTTTAAAGTTCAGGAATTTGAAAAAGAGTCTCTCGCCTTAAAGTTTTTGGAAAAAAATAATGTGCAAGGTGTCTTCCTAAGTAATCACTCGCTAGAGAAATCAAAATCCTTGATTGAAGAAATTAAAAAAACCGGAAATCCCGCCGCTCTCTTTTGTTCACAAACCCAGTGTAGTCCCGAAAATATTGCTGAGTTGTTAAACCTGGGTTGCGATGAGTTCTTTTTGAAAACTTGTCCCGATATTGAAATCATGGCACGGATTAAAGCTGTACTCCGCCGAAGTGATCACGGGAAGAATCGACAAATCGCCGCAAACATAAATCTTGATACCGATAAATTTAACTTTTGTGGGGCCACGATAAATCCTGGCCATTTGGAAATTATTTTTGATGAAAAAAATAAATTCAAATTAGGTAAAAAAGAACTGGGGATTATCTACTATCTAGCAAGCAACCCCGGCGTAGTCATCAGTCGTAATAGCCTGATTCATGCCGTCTGGGGAGCACATGCCGACACCCGTAGTCGATCCGTCGACCAATATATAACAAAAATCAGAGTCTTATTTGAAAAACATGCAGAGGGGTTAGGCTCGTTACGCACCCTACACGGGATTGGTTACTGGTATGATGCCAAGACGCTACATAAGAAAAAAGTTAATTCATAAAATGGGGCCGACTTGCTTGATTTTTGGCGGTGAGTGCCTTAACTCTAGTTTATGAAAATCAAAGCGTATCTTAAACCGAGTTGTGGTTGGTCTAACGGCGTCCGCGCTATCTTCAAAAAACATCAACTGGCTTTCGAAGATATCGATATTATCAACAACCCGGCTAATTATGCCGAGATGGTTGAGCGCAGTGGCCAACGTCTTTCACCTTGTGTCGAGATCGATGGCTTGATGCTGGCCGATATTTCAGGCGATGAAGTCGAAAAATATATGTTAGAAAAGGGTCTCATTAAACCTGTCAGTGCTGAAACCGATGTTCCCACCAATGCACCGTGCACGGATGAAGAACACGCGAAGCAAAGAGCGAAAACAATTCGCTTCTTCTAATTTACTGAGCCACGAAGGCGGCTAAAGATTCGGCCACCCAAGCTCTTTGATTTTCGGCAAGTTCTGGGAAAACCGGAATACTGAGAACTTCTTGGGCGAGTTTTTCTGCCACTGGCGCATGTTCTGCTCCACGACCAATACCCTTAAAACATTCCTGGCGATGAAGCGGAATGGGGTAATAGATTTCGCAGCCTATTTTTCGCTCCGTGAGGAACTGCTTTAAGGCGTCTCTTTGACCGCTTAAAACTCGGAGCGTAAACTGGTTCCAAATCCCCTCGCCCGAAAAATCCTGAGGTAAAAGAATCTTAGCATCGCTAGGGGCATCGGGTCCATTCATGGAAATCCCTTTAACTGTACTTAAAAACTTGTGGTAAAAAAGGGCGTTCCCCGCACGGGCACAATTATATTTGGGAAGATGGGGTAACTTCACGTGCAAGAGAGCGGCCTGAAGCGGATCCATTCTAAAATTAGCGCCTACATATTTATGAAAATATTTTGGCTGCATACCATGCACTCTCAAAATACGGGCCTTCTCGGCTAAGGTATCGTCTTGGGTAGTTACTAAACCCGAGTCACCAAATCCACCGAGATTTTTTGAGGGGAAAAAGCTCGTCGCACCAAAATCTCCGACCGACATCGTCGGGTGACCCTGCCAGCGTGCCCCCATCGATTGAGCAGCGTCTTCAATTAAAAATAATTTATGGCTATCGGCAAACTGACGTAGACGAACGAGGTCGCAGGACTGTCCAAAAAGGTGAACAGGCATTATAGCCTTTGTCTTAGGACCTACCTTCTTTTCTGCGTCCGCTAAATTAATATTAAATGTATGTGCCTCAACATCCACCCAAACCGGGATAGCTCCGAGGCGGACGACCGATCCAGCTGTCGCAAAAAAAGTGAACGCGGGTAACAAAACTTCATCGCCCGGACCAATTCCCAAAGCCATGAGCGGCAAAAGTAAGGCGTCGGTGCCCGAAGACACGCCGAGGGCATGCTTTACTTTTAAGAATTCGGCACAGGACTTTTCGAACGCCTCTAGGCGTGGACCCATAATAAAAGCGTTCGACTTCATGACTTCTTTAAAAGTCGACTCATACGCAGGCGCCAAAGCTTCGTTCTGCGGGCCGAGATCTAATAAGGGAACCGTTACCATGATTAACACTTCATTCAGTCACACTCAGCGGGCAACATCTTTCGATTTAAATCGGCTGATTAAAATCAAAGTCAGACCGAGGATTAATAACGGCAAGGTCCAAAATTGTCCCGCCGTTAAACCCATAATAAATCCGTCCTCCGGAAGACGAAATGCTTCTGTGATGATCCGAGCGCACGCGTAAATAATTAGAAATTCACCCGCCAACTGTCCGGCGGGAAGTTTTTTGGGGTAACGCCAATAAACCCATAGAAAAGGGATCAGACCCTCACCGAGGGCTTCGTATAATTGTGAAGGGTGACGAGGAATATTTCCTTCGCGTGGAAAAATAACAGCCCACGCAACATCGGAAGGTCGACCCACCAGTTCTGCGTTTATGAAATTTGCAATTCGTCCAAAGAAAATCCCGGCAGGAGCCATCGCACATAATAAATCGGCGACCTGTAAAAAGGAAACTCGGCGCGTCTTCGCAAACCAAGCTGCTACTAAGATGATTCCTAAAAACCCTCCGTGGCTAGCCATCCCGCCCTGCCAAACTCTAAAGACCACGAACGGATCAGCCAAAAATTCTTGGCGAGAGTAGAGTAAAACGTGTCCTAGTCGTCCGCCCAGAACCACCCCCATCATAATCGCCGTAATTAAACTCGATTCATCTTGGGCGGATTGCAGTGGAGTTAATTGTCTCATTCTCCAGCGATGTAATAACAAAGCCGCAATTAGAAATCCTGTCGCATAAGAAAGACCGTACCAATGGATGCCCTTAAGAAACCATCCGTCCGGGAAGTGAATTGCTACCGGATCTAAATGGTGAACCCAATAGGCTAAATTCATGGTCTTAGGCCTTAGGAGTTGAACCGTCGGAACTGGATCGACGATTGAAACGATGACCACGCTGACGAGCCAACTCTCTCATATCAGGATGCGGGTCGTCTTTCTCGTAAATTTCTAAACCTAAGAGTGATTCAAAAATATCTTCCAGCGTGATGACGCCCGCGAATGCACCAAACTCATCCACTACCACGGCTAAGTGTTGGTGAGCTCGAACTAAATCGTGTAAGGCGTCAGAAAGTGTAGCATTCTCGGGTACAATATGAGCGCGGGCCATGAGTTCTTTAATTTTAATTTCTCTTTTACCATCGCCCGCTGCTTTTAAAATATCGCGACGTCGAACAACGCCAACAATACGATCGGGATTAACATCCCAAACAGGCATGCGTCCGTGCGGCACATTGGAATAGAGTCTTAAAACATCGCCCACCGAAAGATTTGCTTCGAGGGCGGTGACGACGGGACGAGGAGTTAAAACCTGCGAAACCGGAATATCATCCAAGCGCACTGCGTTAGCAACCAGGGTGCTTTCTGCCTGTGTTATTTTTCCTTCACGCGCTGCCGCTTGAGCCATGCTGCCGATATCCGCATCGGCGCGATCAAAACCCACTTCTTCAGGTGTGGCCAATGAATCATGCATCCGACCCAAGCGTCGCAGAATATAAGCGGCACCGCGGACAAGCATGAGTGATGGAGCAATTTTCGGAGCTAAACTTAATCGAAAATGCGTACCGAGTTTTTGAGGCAACATTACAGTCAACCATGCCATGAAAAATGAAATTAAAACAACAAAGAGAAATAATCCAGCCGAGGCCCAGTTCGTTGAGGCCATTTCAATTAATTTTGAGCCAAATAATATTCCGCCTAAAAGTGCACTCATCCCGACAAAGGCAGCAATGAGAACTTCGAAGGCCGCTAGCGTGTTGCCCTGTTCACCCCGACAGCGCTCAAGTGCAATGGCTGCTTTGGCGTTGTGACGTCGCAACTCTTCAATTTCGCCCAACGAAAAGGCGGAAACGACACCAGCAACTAATGAGAGCGTGGCAGCACTACCGTTGAGTAAAATAAAAATGATCCAGAGCAACCAAGGTTCCATGTCCTTTTACCCTAGTAGTGTCTTAGAAAATTTGCGAGGGAGAATCCGATGGTTGACCTTCATTTAAATGGTCTAAACAATCGTCTTATGAGTCCTAAAGAGCAAAAAGTTGCGGCTGGCTTATCGGTTTTTCTTACCGCGGCCCTACCCACTTCGGTCGGTGTAGTCGCATTTCGCTCTCAACCTATTCTAGCTAATATCATCAAAGGCGAGGCCCATACCCTTCCCGCTCTCACGAGTTTTTTCTTCAATTATTTTCAGGGCTCACTGATCTTCCTCTTCATTTTAGCGTGCATCGCGACGTGGATATCCTTTAAGGCTTATCATCAATCCTCGGGCGAAAATCAGAGCATAAAATTTCCTGAGCTGCTCGTTGCTTTAGCATTCTCATCGCTGATCAGTATTATCTATTTAACTCTTTTTATATTTTCAACCGCTTGGCCTGTTTATAATAAACTTACCGAGCGCTGAACTCTAAACGTTTTTAGATGAGTTAAAGCCGACCTAGCTTCGTCTTGATTGAGTGGAGCAGTCCAAATTAATTCACGCTCGGAAGTAAAAACATTTTTAACCAGCACGGCGCCACCTTCAAACGTGGATCGGAGGACAATCAAACTTTGGGCATTACGTGGAAATGGTTGATTTGCGTGTTTGATGGATTGCTTGCTCGACAGACTATTTTGAAAGGTCTGCAGTGAGGTACTCGATAAACACTGGGTTTTTTGACTAGGTGTAAACCATTCCGCACCATCATACCACGCCAGCGCACTACGCGTGCAGTCGGATATATTTCCAAGTGAATCGAACTGGACGCCTTCCACATCGAGATTTTGCGACAAACTCTTTAATTCGTCTAATGCGGCTTGAGAGTTTTTCCATGGTCCGGTTTTAGGACGCGGTAGCCACTCAGCTTTATCGCGTACCGTTTTTAGCAAAAATAAATCTGCTGATGCTGGGGTAGCAGGAAGTTGTCGCACTGTAACCCACTCCGTCAAACTACCATCATTACTTGGAATAACCATCCAGCGCACAATAGCATCGGTAAGTTTTTCGCTAGATAAAAGATTTTTAAGAATCGGCGACCAGTGATGTATTTTATCGGAGAAATTTAAGTACAACTTACTTTTATCTAAATTTAAGTGATTTAAACCCGACATCATTCTGGCTTCGTGAAACTCCGGCGATTCCACGCTTCCTCCTCGCAATGCAAAGGTTTCAAAGAAACAGAAGTTTGGGCTAATTTGTGAAACCGTAGCCTGGTCGGATACGGTAATAAATTTCTGATTAGTCCAAGCCTGCATGATTATAACTGGGCTTGGCTTGCCGCGAGTAGTGGCGCTTGGGCCTTACGGATGGACTCTTGATATTCCTGTGCAGGAACGGAGTCGGCGACCACACCTGCACCTGCTTGGATAAAACAGCGTCCCCGTGTGGCCCAAAGTGAACGTATAATAATATTAAAACACATATTACCCGAGGCACCAATCCAGCCCACGGAGCCAGTATAAAATCCACGGGCCACCGGTTCTACTTCAGAAATAATCTGCATCGTACGTACCTTCGGCGCACCCGTAATCGTGCCACCAGGAAATAAAGATCTAATCACATCAGCCGGCGTAGCTGTGGGTAAAATTTTTCCCTCCACCTGAGAAACTAAGTGCATGACGTGGGAATAACGCTCCACCGCCATGAACTCGGGGACTTTAACTGACCCTGCAACCGATACACGACCGACATCGTTACGCAGAAGATCCACTAACATTAAATGTTCAGCATTCTCTTTTTTATTTTCCGAAAGTTCCTGGGCCCATTTTTCATCGGACTCCACATTTCCACCGCGAGGGCGAGTTCCCGCAATCGGACGTGAACGTACTTGACCGTCAATCACCTCAACCAATAACTCGGGAGAGCCACAGACCAATTCTCCTTCAGAAAATTTTAGGTAACCCATGTAGGGCGATGGATTATTTTGTCGCAGCCATTCGTAGGCCTTAGCGGCATCAATCGCGGGCACTTCTAATCGCGTTGAAAGATTAACCTGATAAGTATCCCCAGCTGTTATATAATCTTTTACTTTCTCTACCGCATTTTTAAATGCCTCCTCATCTAATGAAAAATCTAAGATGGTGGGCTTTCTATCTGTGATATTCGAAAATTCAGGAGACTTACCACCGCATGTAGTAATCCATTTTTCTGCTAATTCATGGGACCGGGCTTGGGCGGCCTTCCAAGACGTTTCGGTGTTCTGATTGGTCGGACAAAGAATAGCAATGGTCAGTTCTTTTTTATTTTTATCATAAATGCACACTTCTGAAGCATTAATAAAAACTGCTAAAGGGGTGTTGATGTCAGCTGAAGCCGAGACGACTGGTTCAAACTGCGTAACCGCTTCATAGCTTATAATTCCGATCAGCCCGCCTTGGAAATCAGGCCAGCCCTTAAAATGAGGCGTCCGATGTTTGTTTTTCCAAGCTTTAATATACGCGAGGATTTTTTCCTGATGTGACTCATAGGCCCCCGACTGAGTATGTTTTACGACGGTTCCATTTAAATTAAAAACCTTAACTGACGGGGCACGCGGAACGGCGATTGTGGTGTTGCCCGTTTGGCCGCTTTCCAAAACCGCACTAAATCTACCGTCCAAAAACTTTCTCCAATCTTTAGGTAAATCGGGCACTTGATAACGTGCTAAATAAGGCAGGTAGGTCCAACCCGATCCGACTGCAACCCAGTCATCTAACGATAATTCTGCAATGGCGACGGCGGCTTTATTCACTAGGAAAATTTATTAAATATCCGGGAAACTCTGTCGATGTGAGAATTAATTTAGCCTGCGACATGGTAATTCCATAAACGTGGAGTTCTTGACGAGATCCCTTAGAGACAACCATGACGCGGAGTGCACCCGGCAGTGGTGTTACTTTTATCGATTGGGTTCGTGCGCCTACGCCAGCAGTGATGACGCCACGCGAAACTCTTCCCTTTTTTTCCAACAATTTTACAACCAGACGGGCGGCTTCAATAATCGTGGTATGTGTCCCTGCTCGTCCTTTATTTTTAGACATTAATTTATCTCCCAATCATAAGGATGTTTCGAAAGCATTTCGCATCCAGTTTTGGTGATCAATACACAGTCTTCAATTCTGCATCCGCCCAATCCCGAATAATAGAGTCCGGGCTCGACGGTGACACACTCACCCGCGAGAAGCGGTTTGGTGTGACGTGATGATAAAGATGGTTCTTCATGAATATCGAAACCTAAACCATGGCCCGTGCCATGAAAGAAACCTTCATAGCCCGTCTTGGTTTTTTTGGTTTTGTAACCTTTTTTATTAAAAAAATCGACGACCCCTTGGTGAATCTGCGCGCCTGTTTTTTTCGCTTTGATCGATTTTAAAGCCCGACGTTGAGCATCCAAAACTGTTTCAACCAAATGCCTTTGTTTGGGTGACGCCTTACCCTTCAAATAGGTGCGTGTCATATCACCGTAATTAAACGACTCACGATCGCGGGGGAAAATATCGACCACAATCAACTGGTTAGCATCAATCGAGCCAGTACCCGAGCTATGACAATCAATCGCTTGATCGCCAGGCGCACAAATCAGGCCGATATCTAAAAGTCCACCCGCGCGGGTAACTGCGACTTGGATTTCATCTTTTAAAATTTCGGCGGTTAAATTCTTACCCTTCCATTGAAGCTTTTTTTGCGAAGTGATGACAGATTCTTTTAGTATCTGCTCCACTCTTAAAAATCCTGCACAGGCAGCGATATTACCTTTTTTAATTCCGTTAATTTCTTTTTTGGTTTTTATACTACGGTTGCGGAATAAAGGCTTCGCATCCTCTTCGGAAGCGGGGACTAATTTTAAGCCAAGAGATTGTAAGTGATTATATAAGCCAACGGGAAAATCTGCTGGGACGCGAAATGCATCAATACCTTCATTGAGTGCCGCTAAAACAATCGCATCGGCAACGCCGGCGTGGGGATTTGTTTTTCTTAAGTCTTTTATAATTTCTGATAAATTCAGAATCTCATCGAGGTGGGATTCTTTTTCAGCGCGGCCGACTTCTAAAAGAGGAATTAGTCCAATCTTTTTACCATGGGCAGAAAATGCCGGAAAAGGATCCGACGCATTGAAGCCGGTAAACCAAAGCAAATCGCTGTTTTTAGAGGGCGTCCCCATTAACAGCACTTCGGTGATAGGTTTTTTGGCTTTGTTTTTCTTCATGCAATCAGACCAATAATCATGGACTAAGGAGAGACTATCGAAAAGGGCAAAGAAGTGACTATTTGAGGGATTTTTAGTGTTTTTAAAATAATGCCGACGAGGGAGTCTTGACCTCTTCAAGTGAATATGGAAAGGTCATCGCCCTTGGCCACGCGGGTATCGTTCAGTGGTAGGACCCCACTCTTCCAAAGTGGTGACAACGGTTCGAATCCGTTTACCCGCACCAAGGATTTTAAGCTCTCCAGGGTAATTGGCCCGATGGAGTGACTTCTAAAAACTCTTTCCAAACTTCGGCTTCATCGGTCGAAAGCGATGAGGCAACCACTAGGCGCCACTTGGGCTTGGCGGGAACTCGTCGCAGAGTCATCCCTGCCTGCTCGGGCAGTCGATTCGCCTTACGGGAATTACAGCGCACACAGGCGGTCACAATATTTTCCCAGCTGGTTTTGCCGCCCACATCGCGCGGAACCACGTGATCGAGATTTAATTCTTCTTCGCGAAACACTCGTCCGCAGTACTGGCATTGATGGCTGTCTCTTAAATAAATATTACGGCGACTAAAACGAATTTCGCGACGGGGCACGCGGTCGTAAGCACCGAGTAACAAAACACGTGGAATCCGTAGGGCAATACAGGGCGAGCGAATCGCGTCTAAGTCTGCGGGTGGATTAGAGAGTGAATAACTGATCCATTCGGCAGAGGAGTAAACCTGGTGGCCTTTGACGTCGGAATAAATTACTGAAGCACGACCGCGAAATAAGAGATTCATGGCACGCATGACGCCAACAATATTAACCGGCTGCCAAAGACGGTTTAAAACAAGGACGCGCTGATCAAGTCGAGAGGACAATGTACTCTTAACTTAATCCGGAAACTTGAGGGGTCAATCCCTGCCCTTATTTTTCTGAAATTTTAGAAAAATAACATCAGGATGATTAATCCCAAAATACCAATACCAACGGAAATCCAAATCATGGTATCGCGGCTCATCGGGGGCACGGCGCTAGCCACTGAAACGGGGGCCACATCGGGTTCTTCGCCATCGAGGGCATCAATCGGACGACGGGCTGCACGCGCAGAATGGTGAGTATTATAATCAGCAACGGCTTTTTCGTCATCCAATCTTAAATAGCGTGCGTATACTTTTACGAAACCACGGCGATAAACATCCGCCAAAGGAATGGATTCAAACTGGTTCGCCTCCATCGCTTGGAGATAATCCGTACGGAGTTTAGTAAATTCTGCAGCTTCGCGCAGGGTTACGCCCAGACGTTGACGGGCTTCTTGTAGTCTTTCACCGAGTGTTTGCATGTGTAGGTTATCGGCGAGGGGATAAAAATAGGCAAGCCTCGGGTGATTTTAGCCGGGGATTAAATGGGGCCAAATCAGAGCGGAGAGCCATAAAACTGGGGTTATCATCAATATTATTAATTTATTAAAGCCGGGTATATTAATGGCTATAAGTAAAATAAAAAAGCCCCAGCGTGATAAGGTTTGAAAAATTTCTTCCGTGTAAATGCCCAGTCTCAGGGCCAAGCGGGATCCATCCAACGGAGGAATCGGAATTAAATTAAACGCCGCCAGTGAGGCATTAAGTAAAATTCCTAAAAAAAGAAATTGGGCTAAATTGATTGTCGCAGGTGTATTATGGGACGCATCCGTGAGCACTCCGATTAAAGCAAAAACAATGCAGAGTAAAATGTTCATCGCAGGACCAGCCATCGTGATGATGATATCGTCTATTCGACGAGTCTTAGGATTAGGCAGAGAAATTTGTACAGGCTTACCCCAACCAATAATTCCAAAACCAGGACTTAGAAAAATCATCACGGCTGGAATTAAAATAGTTCCCAGAGGATCGGTGTGCGCAAAAGGGTTGAGGGTGACGCGACCCTGGAGACGCGGCAATGGATCGCCCCGTAAATCTGCGGCCCAGGCGTGTCCGAATTCATGGAGGCCGATAGAGATAATCAGTAGAATCAACTGCAGCACTCCCCAGCGGAGGTGTTCAATGGTGGCGGTATCCATATTTAAAAATTAAACGTGAGGGTTTTGGCAATTTTGGCGAACAGATTACGTCTTGAGCAAAATTAACTTTTTATTTATAAACTCATTAATGCCACCCCGGTCACCCATACTTTTTGCTCAAAAGATGGGGTTAACATTAAAGCAGGCGAAGCTTCTGGTTAGTTTAAAAACTCCTAGAAAAATTCAGGATTTCTTGGTCTTTTTCCCGCAAAATTTTGAACCTGATGGCGATACCGCCCGCTCGGTAAAATCAGCCTTAAATGCACAGTCTGCCCACTGTATTGAGGGCGCCATGATTGCCGCGATGGCGCTTTGGTTACAGGGCCACCCTCCTCTCTTAATCGACCTCTGTGCCCACCAAGACATGGATCACGTGATTGCACCCTTTAAGCAAAACGGCAAATGGGGTGCTATCTCGAAAACTAATTATACCTGCCTACGTTGGCGGGATCCGGTTTATCGTTCGGTCCGTGAATTAGTGATGTCTTATTTTCACGAATTTGCCAAAGGCCCAAGAAAGTCACTGCGGAGCTATTCAGTTCCTTATGACCTCCGAAAGTTTCCAGCCAAACTTTGGGTAGATAATCCTAAAAATTGCTGGGAATTAACGGCACATATTTCCGCGATTAAACATTATAAAATTATCGATGAGAGTTCGGCCAAAAAACTTAGGCCCCGGGATGCGGTGGAAATTAAAACAGATGAGATAAATGTTTTTCCCATCCCGAAGTGGAAAAAACAAAGGCTGTAATTATTGAGCAGCCTCAAACGCACACGCTGCTGCACCGACCACGCCGACATTGGAGCCGAGTCCAGCGGGAACAATAGAACAAACTGCAGCCAGTCGAGGGAAGGCATAACGCAGAGCCTTTTCACGAACCGGAGTAAATAATAGATCACCAGCAGCAGTCACTCCCCCGCCCACTACAATGAGTTCGGGATTAAATGTATTGATAACAACCGCTAAACCACGGCCTAAATATTCAGTAGTTTCGTTCCAGATTTTTTGGGCGAGAGCGTCATTCTTTTGTAACGCTGCTAAAATATGGTGCGGGGTAATATCTTCAGACCGACCCGCCAATTCAATGATTTGAGATTGAGCGCCGGCTTGAATGGCCTCGCGCGTGCGGCGGGCAATCGCTGTACCCGAAGCATACATTTCAAAACAACCGTTGGCCCCACAGGGACAGGCTGGACCATGGATGTTAAGTGTGAGGTGTCCGAGTTCTGCGGCATTACCATTAGCCCCACGCATCAAGCGCCCATCGACAATCACACCTCCGCCAATCCCTGTAGAGACCGTAATATAAACCATATTTTTCTTATTTTTTCCGGCGCCGAATTTATATTCTCCCAGCGCCGCGGCATTAGCGTCGTTATCAATCCGCGCGGGTAAATTAAAGAAACTACTTAAACCCGTCTCGATAGAATAGCCTGACCAGCCAGGTAAATTAGGGGATCCATCAACACAACCTTTCGAAATATCTAGTGGTCCTGGCGAAGCGATACCGATGCCAATAAGTTCTGCAGGTTTTATATTTAGTTTTTGAAGCAACGCCTGAGCCGCTAAGTTGACTCGCTGAATCGCTTGCTCGGGTCCCTGTTTAGCTAAGGTTTCTATTTTGTCCGAGCCAAGAACTTCGCCGTTCTCAGCAACCACGCCAAAAGCGAATTTAGTGCCGCCTAAATCAAATGCTAAAACTTTCTTCATAGATTAGTCGCGGGACGGACGCGCATAATCATCCTGAAGGCGTACTACATCTGTTAAGTCGGGGGTAGAAGCTTCTAAGAGAACACTATCTTCAATGGCCTCGAATCGGTGGATGGTGCGCACGGGAATATGAACAATTAAACCGGGTTCCCAAATAAATTCATTTTTTTCGTTAATGGGGGCCGACTCATGCTTTTCGCCAGGTTGTAACTCACGGTAAGTGAGACGAACTTTCCCAGAAACCAAATAAAGAGTTTCTGTTTTTCTTTCGTGATACTGTAAACTTAAACGCTTTCCCTTGGTTACTTCTAAAATTTTTCCAGCATATTGTTTTTGATCGGCGAACCAAATTTCACGGCCCCATGGCTTAATAACAATTTTTGGATTTTGTAGGGGGTTGCTCATTTAATTATTTAATGATAATAATTTAGGATTCGCCAAGCAAATCTCCCAAAAAATCAGGTTGGTCCAATTGTCCCATAACCGGGTTAATTAATTCAGGTTTATCGATAGCCACGCGGTTAACTTCGCTAGAAACTCGATACAAGTTCAACAATCCCGACGCGGGGGTCGCACCAATTAAATCTAATGAAGTCTGGCTTAATGGCTGATCCGATAGCCAAAGTTTTTGGTGATCTTGGGAAATAATCACGGGCATACGGGAGTGTACTTGGGCAGCTTCTCGATTGGGTTTGGTCGTTAGAAGGCATAATGACTTTTGGGTTTCACCGTCGTGTCTTATTTGTGTCGACCATAAGCCGGCTAAAATGAGTGGTTCTCCGTCCGTCCGCTTAAAATAATAAGGTACTTTTAATTTTCCGACCGTCTTCCATTCATAGTAACCGTCGACAGGAACTACGCAGCGATGATGTTTCACCGCATCTTTAAAAGTAATTTTTTCGGAAACGGTTTCAATCCTAGCATTAGCATGTTCCTCCTGGGTCGATGAGCCTTGTGCCCAAGCTGGAATAAATCCCCAGTAAATTTGTTCGGCTTTTAATTCACCCTGTTCGCGTCGAACACTGACGAGTTTAGTTCCGGGAGAAATATTATATCTGGGTTGTACGAGAGAAAAACTCAGTCCCAGTGAATGGTAAAACTTTTGTGCTGCAGTAAATTGGGTAACGCGACCGCACATCTTACCAATGTGGAGGTTTAGAATCGGCAGGCGGGCCTTCTTCGTTGCTGCCAAGTTGGTTTACCTTTCCTTCCATCCGCGCTAAACGCTGAGATAAAACATTAATTTCTTTGGATAACTCTAGAAATGCTCGATCTTGCTGCTCAATGTGACGCTGTAAAAAAGCGATTCGCTCCTGCATTTCTTTTATTTCTTCCTGCATGACTCGTTGATACTTTAAATAAAGTATTCGAGCAAGCCTTCACCTTTTATCTGATTACTCAGTCAAACCGCTACTACTACGACCCTTGACCATTCGCTGAACAGCCGCGAAACGTAGAATTTGTTCCATTTTTGCAATTTCAACAGGATCAATTTCTTTTTGTCCGCGTGCCGCTTCCACCGCTTGACGGGCACGCTCTTCAGCTTGATCAATCGCTTTTAAATCAATCTTCGCTTCATCAATAGCCGCCTCAGTAACTACCGAAACTTTATCGGAAACCACACGAACGAAGCCTTTATCTACAGCTAGGCGTGAGGTTTTACCATTGAGCACAACAATGACTTCACCAGCTTCGATAATAGAGGTTAGGGGTAAGTGACCTTTTAAAATTCCGATGCTTCCTAACGCGGTCGGCAGAGTTACACTATCCGCCTCACCCGTGTAGGCGCGACGGTCAGGTGTAACAATTTCTAAGGTGAGTGACATTATTTAGTGAGAGCTTTGGCTTTCGCAGAAGCTTCTAAAACTTCGTCAATGCTTCCCTTCATGTAGAAGTCATTTTCATTCACGTGGTCTAACTCGCCCTTAAGAATCATATCAAAGCCCTTGATGGTGTCTTTGAGTGCGACGTATTTTCCAGGAGAGCCTGTGAAGACTTCAGCCACGTGGAAAGGTTGCGAAAGGAATTTTTGAACCTTACGCGCACGGAAAACAACGAGCTTATCTTCAGGGGATAATTCATCTAAGCCTAAGATGGCGATGATGTCTTGGAGGTCTTTATAACGCTGTAAGAGGCCTTGGACGCCACGAGCGACGCGGAAGTGATCTTCACCTACAACTTCAGGAGCTAATGCGGTAGAAGTTGAAGCAAGGGGATCCACGGCTGGATAAATACCAAGCTCAGCGATACGACGCTCAAGAACGACAGTGGAGTCTAAGTGAGCGAAGGTGTTAGCAGGAGCTGGGTCAGTTAAGTCGTCCGCAGGAACGTAAACCGCTTGGAAGGAGGTGATTGAACCTTTCTTCGTGGAAGTGATTCGCTCCTGGAGGTTACCCATTTCGGAAGCGAGGGTTGGTTGATAACCCACCGCAGAAGGTGAGCGACCTAAGAGCGCCGAAACTTCGGAACCTGCTTGAGAGAAACGGAAAATATTATCAACGAAGAGAAGAACGTCGCGATTTTGTTCGTCGCGGAAGAATTCAGCCATCGCTAATGCGGAGAGAGCAACACGCATACGAGCACCGGGCGGCTCATTCATTTGTCCGTACACTAATGCTACTTTAGATTTCGAAAGATCTTTTTGGTCAATAACGCCGGCTTCAGACATTTCGTGGTACAAGTCATTACCTTCACGTGAACGTTCACCCACACCTGCAAAAACAGAGAAACCACCCTGCTTCATCGCGATGTTGTTAATGAGCTCCATGATCACAACGGTCTTACCTACACCGGCACCACCGAAAGCGCCAACTTTACCACCCTTAACGAAGGGACAGATTAAATCGATAACCTTGATGCCAGTTCCGAGGAGTTCGGCGGAGGTTGATTGTTCGGTTAAAGGAGGAGGAAGGCGGTGGATAGGATAACGTTTTTCGGCAACAACGGGACCGCGTTCATCAACAGGGTCGCCCGTTACGTTAAAGATACGTCCGAGAACGCCATTGCCTACTGGCACGGAGATAGGTGCACCCGTGTCTAAAGCTTTAGTGCCGCGAACAAGGCCTTCGGTCGTAGTCATCGCAACCGTGCGCACTAAGCCTGAGCCTAAGTGCTGTTGAACTTCGAGAATCAGACGGGTGTCTTTGTTCTCTACTTTGTAATCAACTTGGATCGCGTTGTAAATTTCTGGGACTTTGTCCGCAGGGAATTGGACGTCGACGACGGCGCCGAGTACTTGAGTGATGGTTCCGGTGGTGCTCATATCTTTTGTATTTTGTTAAAGGTTGGGTTGGTAAAATTATCCTTGGGAAGCAGCGGCGGTGATTTCGAGAATCTCCTGGGTGATCGCTGCTTGGCGGGCTTTATTATATTCAAGCGAAAGAGCGCCGGCTAATTTCTTAGCATTATCGGTCGCTGCTTTCATCGCCACCATACGTGCGCTGTGTTCAGAAGCTTTGGCTTCTAAAATAGCTTGGTGAACGGCTTGTTTGAAGAAAAGTTCTGGGAGTTGATTTAAAATGACTTCAACCGAAGGTTCGAAAATCATTTCACGTTCATCTTTTTCAATTTTAGGCTCAGGGAGTCCTAATTTTGTGCGTAATTCTTTGGCCTGAGTGACTAAATTATCAGCCGGTAAAAGTTGTTGGAGGCGAGGAACCTGAATGAGTGTGTTTTTAAAGTGAGCGTAGAGAATTTCTACGGTGTCTACAGTTCCTTCGCTAAATGCTTTGAGTAAGAATTCTGCGGCAGGGCGAACTTCGCTGAAGTTTGCACGATCGGAAACTGGGAAGTCTGCCAACAAGGTACGTCCGGAGCGCGCAATCGCCTGAGCGCCTTTGCGACCTACACAAACGAATGAGGCGTTTTTAATTTCTGCAGCTTGACGGATTAAATTTCCGTTTAAAGGACCGCATAATCCTTTATCTGCGGTTACTAAAATAATTCCGCGAGTTTTTACCGTTCGCTTGGTTAAGAGGGGGTGACTAAATTCACCCACTTTTGAAATCGCTGTATCTAAAATTTCTCCCAGTAACTCGGCGTAGACTCGGCTGCCTTGAGCGGCGTCTTGGGCGCGCTTCATTTTAGAGGAAGCCACGAGTTGCATTGCTCGAGTAATCTGAGCAGTGCTTTTAACCGATTTTATTCGGTTACGAATCTCGCGGAGTCCTTTAGGCATGAAGGGTTTTTAAAAATAATTAGGCTTTGAAACTACGTTTCCAGTTTTCGCAGGCAGACTTTAATTCAGCAGCACCGGCGTCATCGATTTTTTCACCAGCACGGATTTTTGTGAGTACGGCTGGTTTAGTGGTTTCGAGATATTCCTGGAGAGTAGAAGAAGCTTTTGTAACGGACTTCACAGCAATGTCGGCGAAGAAACCGTTTTGCATCGCCCAAATTAAAGCACACTGAATTTCCGCAGACTTAGGAGCGGTCGGAGGTTGTTTAAAGAGCTCAACGAAACGGTCGCCCTTATCGAGAACCGCTTTGGTTTGTGCATCTAAATCAGAACCGAACTGCGCGAAGGCAGCGAGTTCGCGATACTGCGCGAGTTCACCTTTAACCTTACCCGCCACTTGTTTGAAGGCTTTGATCTGCGCGGCAGATCCAACGCGTGAAACGGAGAGACCTACGGAAACCGCAGGGCGGATACCTTGATTGAATAAATCGGTCTGTAAGAAAATCTGACCGTCGGTAATCGAAATCACATTCGTTGGAATGTACGCCGAAACGTCACCCGCTTGAGTTTCAATAATTGGGAGAGCGGTGAGTGAGCCCTTGCCGTTTAAGCGAGCAGAACGCTCGAGGAGACGGGAGTGTAAATAGAACACGTCACCAGGATAAGCTTCACGACCAGAAGGACGTTTTAAGATTAAGGAAATTTGGCGGTAAGCAGCAGCGTGTTTAGATAAGTCATCATAAACAATGAGTGCGTCTTGTCCGTTTTCCATGAACCATTCGCCAATCGCCGTTCCAGAGAAAGGAGCGAAGAGTTGGTTTGCAGCGTTGTCAGCAGCAGGAGCAGCAACCACACAGCAATATTCCATTGCACCGGCTTTTTCTAAAATGCCTACGGTACGGGCGATTGAGGAATTCTTTTGTCCGATAGCGACGTAGATTGAAAATACTGGACGGAATTTCGCATCACCTGAAGCGAGACCTACGCGATTAGCATTCGCTTGATTAATAATAGTATCAATCGCGATGGTGGTCTTACCCGTAGCACGGTCACCAATGATTAATTCGCGCTGACCACGGCCTACGGGAATCATCGCATCGATAGCCATGATACCTGTTTGCATAGGTTGATCGACCGACTTGCGAGGAGTGATACCAGGAGCAATTTTTTCTACAGGATAACGCTCGGTGCTTTGGATAGGACCTTTGCCGTCGATGGGATTACCGAGTGCATCAACGACGCGACCCAATAAACCTTTACCCACAGGAACAGAAAGCAGACGGCCGGTAGTCTT
>Ga0209191_1000082_pt1 | contig 73699 bp, 74 predicted proteins | sample S_130626_EF_Meta_FD_187320 | JGI IMG/M metagenome (GOLD analysis project Ga0209191, IMG submission 187320) | Freshwater microbial communities from Lake Simoncouche, Canada to study carbon cycling - S_130626_EF_MetaG (SPAdes) (version 2) | ecosystem: Environmental > Aquatic > Freshwater > Lake ...
ATTTGAGACCAACGGCGTGCCTACGGATGAAAAAACTGTTCGAACTTCTCTAGAGTTATCTTTACGCTGGGGTCAACGGAGCATCAATCGCTTTAGAGATCTGAATCAAACCAACGCCCTTTTTGGAATAGTTCAGGGTGGAATGTTTGAAAACTTAAGAAGCTATTCTCTAGAAAAGATTGCAGAGCAGGGATTTGATGGAACGGCAATCGGTGGCTTATCCGTGGGTGAGCCCAAGCCTGATTTTGAAAGAGTTTTAAAATTTATTGGTCATCAATTGCCCATCAATAAGCCTAGATACTTGATGGGAGTGGGAACGCCAGAAGATCTAGTTTTTGCGGTTGGTCAAGGTATCGATATGTTTGATTGCGTAATGCCAACCCGAAATGCTAGAAATGGCTGGCTTTTTACACGTTTTGGCGATTTAAAGCTTCGAAATGCTAGTTATAAAAACGACGAGCGCCCTTTGGATCCTACTTGTTCATGCTACTCGTGTAAAAAATTTAGTCGTGCTTACTTACATCACCTGCAAAAAGTAAACGAAATACTCGGCGCACAACTTAATACGATTCATAACATTCATTACTATTTAAATTTAATGTCTGAAATTCGTTTATCGTTAGAAAATAATCAATTCCATGAATTTACTCAACAATTTCAAAATGACCGGCAAATTGGGGTATTAGAAAACCCATCTTTAGATTCTTTCGATAAAAATTCATAAGTCCGTTAAAATCAAACTAAATTTATTAACAACCCAATTTCTCACTTTTAAGGATTATTTATGTTTATAAACAATGCATATGCCCAATTCGGTGGTGCTGGTGGCGCTGATAGTGGCCTTTCTTCAATCATCATGATGGTCGGCATGTTTGCTGTGCTTTATTTCATTATGATCAGACCTCAAATGAAGCGTCAAAAGGAATTAAAAGCAATGCTAGAGTCTGTAGCAAAAGGCGATGAAGTTTCTACTGCAAGTGGCTTAATGGGCAGAGTTACCGAACTTAATGATCAGTACGTTAGTGTTGAGTTAGCCGCCAATTTAACTGTCAAAATGCAAAAATCAGCTATTGCAGCTGTTCTTCCTAAAGACACCCTGAAATCTCTCTAAGCTTAAGCATGAATCGCTACCCTCTTTGGAAATATATCGTTATTGCAGTCGCCTTACTCATAGGAGTTATTTATTCAATTCCTAATCTTTTTGGAGAGGTTCCTGCGATTCAAATTGCCCCCGCACGCTCAAGTCTAAAATTAGATTCGAAATTACATGAAAAGATAGATGCGGCTCTACAAAAAGCAGATCTTCTAAAAAATCAAACTGGTTTTGAAGATTCTTCAGTTGATGGGGTTATCAGAATTCGCTTTAACGATACGGACTCTCAATTAAAAGCAAAAGACATTATTGAAAAAGAGGTTAATCCCGATCTTAAAAATCCTGATTATATTGTTGCTTTGTCATTAGTATCCAATACGCCAAAAAGTTTGACTAGTATTAATGCACTGCCTATGCCCCTTGGTCTCGATTTACGTGGTGGAGTTTATTTCTTACTTAAAGTGGATATGCAGGGTGCTATTGATAAGAAACTCAATGCATTAGCAAGTGACGCTCGAAGTCGGTTGCGTGATAAGTCAATCCGTTATCAAAGTATCGATAAATCCAGTGGTCAATTAGTGATCAAATTTGCGAGTGTGGATGAGGCCAATAAAGCAAATGCTTTTTTATTAGACGCTGTACCAGATATGAACTTTAAGCTGGCTAAAACTTCTGATTCTTTTTTGTTAACAGGCGTTTTTAAGCCAGCCGCTCTTCAAGATACTCAAGAAAATGCATTAAAACAAAATATCATCACGTTAAACAAGCGTGTCAATGAGCTTGCAGTAAAAGAACCAGTCATTCAAAAACAAGGCAATGATCGCATTATTGTTCAGCTTCCAGGCGTGCAAGATACTTCAAGGGCGAAAGACATTATCGGCAGAACAGCAACTCTCGAAGCAAGATTAGCTGATCCGGTTCAATCATCTATAGGGTTGCAAGAATCTCCACCACTTGGTATGGATGCTTTTAAGTTTGGTGATCGTCAAGGTGTCTTTAAAAAATCCATCATCATTACTGGTGATCGTATTATTGATGCTAGTGCTGGCTTTGATCAAAACCAGCGCCCTTCTGTCAACTTAACCCTTGATGCAGCTGGTGGTCGAGCCATGCAAGAGGTCACTCGAGAGAATCTCCAAAAACCGATGGGGATGATTCTTTTTGAAAAAGGTAAGGGGGAAGTTCTTACCATTGCAACAATTCAAGGTGAGTTTGGTTCTAAATTTCAAATTACTGGGCAACCAACTACTCAAAGTGCCAATGATTTAGCGCTTCTACTAAGGGCCGGTTCCTTAGCTGCGCCAATGGAGATTATTGAAGAGCGAACCATTGGTCCGAGCCTCGGTGCTGAAAATATCGAAAAAGGCTTTAAATCTCTGATGTATGGCTTTTTGGCTATCGCTATTTTTATGATTGCTTATTACATGTTGTTCGGTGCATTTTCGGTTGTGGCACTTGCTGTCAATCTCTTACTTTTAATTGCTGTTTTATCCATGTTACAAGCAACATTGAGCTTGCCAGGTATTGCAGCGATGGCTTTGGCTTTGGGTATGGCGATTGACTCAAACGTTCTGATTAACGAGAGGATTCGCGAGGAATTGCGCCAAGGAACGGCCCCTCAATTAGCAATAGCTACGGGCTTTGATAAAGCTTGGGCAACTATTTTCGACTCAAATGTAACAACTCTGATTGCTGGTTTGGCTTTGCTAGCATTTGGTTCTGGACCAATTAAAGGGTTTGCAATCGTACACTGCCTAGGCATTTTGACTTCGATGTTTTCAGCGGTATTTTTCTCACGTGGCGTAGTTAATCTTTGGTATGGCGCAAAGAAAAAACTTCAATCAGTTTCGATAGGGTAAACAAATGGAATTTTTTCGCATTCAAAAAGATATTCCTTTTATGCGTTATGCATTAAGTTTAAATACAATATCTTTAATCACTTTTATCGCTGCAGTTTTTTTTCTTTGGCAAAAAGGGCTTCATCTTTCTATCGAATTTACTGGCGGTACAGTTATTGAAGTTCAGTATGAACAGTCCGCCGATCTAGAAACGATTCGTAATAGTGTTGCAAGTCTTGGGTACGGTGAGGTGAATGTTCAAAACTTTGGTAGTTCAAAAGATGTCATGATTCGTTTACCGCTGATTAAGAACTCCGATGGCACCATGATGTCCTCTACAGACCAAAGTAATTCTGTTGTGAGTAAATTACAAGAAAATAACCTTCAAGTTAAATTACAAAGAGTCGAATACGTTGGGCCTCAAGTCGGTGAAGAGCTTTTATACGGTGGTATCAAAGCTTTATTATTTGTTGTGGTTGGTATTGTTATTTACTTATCGATTCGTTTTGAGTGGAAGTTTGCAGTTGCAGGTATTTTGGCGAACTTACATGATGTTGTCATTATTTTAGGTTTTTTTGCATTTTTTCAATGGGAGTTTTCACTCTCCGTGTTGGCTGCTGTTTTAGCAGTACTGGGCTACTCCGTGAATGAGTCCGTCGTGATATTTGACCGTATACGAGAAAATTTCCGAAAATTCCGTAAATTAGATACGCCAGATATTATTGATAGTGCCATTACCAGCACGATAAGCCGAACGATTATTACCCACGGCAGTACGCAAATGATGGTTTTAGCTATGTTATTTTTTGGTGGAGCTACGCTACATTATTTTGCGGTCGCCCTGACCATCGGTATTTTGTTCGGTATTTATTCTTCTGTGTTCGTTGCCGCTGCAATTGCCATGTGGTTAGGCGTTGAGCGCGAGGATTTAATTAAATCCGAAAACAAATCTGATAAAGATCAAGTAACAAAAGACGATCCTAATTACGGCGCAAAGGTTTAATCAACCCGACCCCTATCTAAACCAATAGGGTTCGTGCTATCACTCAGCAGTGATGCCTTGGTCTTTAATGATTTTCGCCCAACGCTGCGTATCTTTTTCCACAATCTCTTTAAAAGCCTGCGAACTACTTGTTGCAGGATCAAGTCCCTGGGCTGCAAAAATAGTTTTAATCTCTGGATCTACTAAGACCTCTCTTAAGGCATTGCTCAAACGGTTTAAGTCATCGCTAGGAACACCTTTAGGTGCCATCATGCCAAACCACATCGAAACATCAATTTCACCAATTTTTAACTCTGCAAATGTCGGGATTTGACTTGCTATTGGATTGCGCTTTTTGGATCCGATAGCTAGTGCCCGCAATTTGCCAGATTTAATATGACTATTAGCAACGTGCACTGGCAGAAACATCGAGTCAATTTGACTCCCTAATAAATCAGTAACTGCAGGTGCTGTACCTTTGTAAGGAACATGCAATATTTTGGCACCAGTAAGGTGCTCGAGAGCCTCCATTCCTAAATGATGGGGGGTACCAATACCCGGAGAGCCATATGTCAGTTTTCCTGGATTTGATTTTGCAGCAGCCAAAAATTCAGCAACATTCTTGTGGGGTGAATTACTTGGTACGACCAAAACCAAGTCACCGTATGCGGCTAAAGTCATAGGCACTAAGTCAGTTAATGGGTCAAAAGTGGCCTTAGGGTAAAGGGAGCGATTCATCACAATCGTATTTACGGTTACCAATAACGTAGTGCCGTCTGGCTTAGCTCTTACAACTGCCTCAGTTCCTATATTGCCAGATGCGCCTGCACGATTATCCACAATCACAGGCTGACCCATTTTTTCAGATAACTTAGGCGCAACAGCACGCGCTATCGTGTCTGGGCCTGTGCCTGGCGTAAATGGTACGACCAATTTAATGGGAGCCCCACCTTGTATGGGAGTTGTTTGTCCAACAACGATTTGCGTAAAACATGCCCCAATTAAAATGAGTTTTTTGATCCACTGTATCTTCATCATTTAAGCCGCCAAAGTTTGTTTATCATAGCCCGCTACAGTTTTATAACGCTGGGTAATAGCCTCCATCTCTTCATTAGAGATGATATCTTCGATATGATTAAATGGTTTATCTTCTGAGCGCTCCCATACTTCTCGAAGGATTGCATCTGGAGGATTAATTCGGTTCATACGCACCACATTACCAGTTGCTTCTAAACGCACATCTTGGTATTTTTTGAGTGCGGTTTCTATATCACGCTCTTGGACTAAAAATTTAGCTAAAGATTGCGCATCAAGGATAGACTGGCCCGCTCCATTAGACCCTCTTGGGTACATGGGATGTGCGGCATCACCTAATAATGTCACTTTCCCTCGGGACCAAAATGGCAAGGGGTCTTGATCAATCATCGGAAACTCTAAAATGGATTCGGCGCCCCGGATTAAGGCCGGTACATCTAACCAGTCAAAATGCCAATCTTCAAATGCTCCAATAAAGTCTTCTAAACGACCTTGTTTATTCCAGTCTCTTTCTAAGTGATTCGGTGTTTCAAGTTCGGCAACCCAATTAATAAGTTGGCTACCTTGTCCATCGATATTGTTTCTGATTGGATAAATGACCATCTTTCCATGCGTTAACCAACCGGCTCGCACCATGCTTGCTTCAGATAAGAAGGGTTTCCACTTCGTAACACCACGCCACATATTGACGCCTGAATAGAGTGGTTTCCCTTCAAGGGGATGAAGTTGCTTACGAATCACGGAGTGCACACCATCACAAGCAATGACAGCATCCGCTTGAACCTTAGACTCGGTCAAATCATCTGATCTTGATTTTTTAAAATAAGAAATACCAGTCTCTTCATCTACTTTTGTGCAGTCTAAGCCTAAATGTAAATGTTCTATACCAACTTTTTGTAAAAAGGCTTCTAACAAGACCAGCTGTAGGTCACCGCGATGTATTGAAAATTGTGGCCATGCATATCCAGCTAATCGGCCAGAGGGTTCAGCATAGATTTTTTGGCCAAACCGATTAAAAAAAATTGCTTCTTTCGTTAGAACACCCTTTTTCGATAGATCTTCCTCTAAACCTAAAGATTCACATAAAAACCTACTCGCGTGGGGCAAAATATTAATGCCGACGCCGATCGGTTTAATCTCTGGAACTGACTCATACACATCACAAGTGATGCCTGCGTGATGAGCGGCTAGCGCCATGGTGAGGCCACCGATACCTGCGCCAATGATAGTAATATGCATACAATCTCCGTTTTTTAGAATATAAAATATATCATGAGTGCTAAAACTTTACAGAATCTTCAATCACCCATGATCTATGTTGAGGGTAGATTCAAGTAATTGATGGTTTTTTTGGTCGCCCCTTGGTGGCGCTTTGCAAACTCACTGCAAAAAAGAGACATGTTCTCAATCTTATGGGGGTGATTCTGAAAGCCTTGAAAAACGTTGAATAACTCGTTTTCAAGTTGAAATGGCTCTGATTGTCCTAATAGCACTCCAATGCCAGCATCTATTGCTGCTCGACTAATATCGGCAAAATTATAAGTTGAGGGGCCTAATATCACTGGCTTACCAAGAGAAATGGGTTCAATTAAGTTTTGTCCGCCAGTACCCATGAGAGTGCCTCCCATCACAACATAATCTGCCATGGATAAATAGCTCGCCATTTCGCCCATCGTATCTCCAATTAATACATCCTGAGTAAGCTTAATAGGCAGAGTAATCATGCTTCGTTTGGTAAAAGCAATATTTTTTTGAATTAAACATTTCTCAATTTCTATCGTTCTTGAAAGGTGCCTAGGAACAAGCAGTAAAAGAGGTTTGGGGTCTTTTAGTTCCGCCCAAGCTCTAATCACTATTTCCTCCTCCCCTTCTCTAGAACTAGCGAGGGTGATGATTTGACGATTACCAAGACTCTTCTTCCATAATTGTCCATTTGCAATTTGCTCAGGGGCAAGTTGCACATCAAATTTAAGATTACCAGTAATAGGACAGTTTTTTACCCCTAATGATTCATAATGCTTTGCGTCACTTTGGGTTTGGGCTAATATATTTTCAAACAAGCTAAATAGTTCTCTACTCAAATTACCAAATTTTGCGAAATTCAAACTACTTTTCAAAGATAGGCGACCATTAATTAGATAGATTGGCAATTTGTTTTTTGAAAAAAATAAAATACTAGGCCACACCTCTGTTTCCATCATAAGTCCTTGACTAGGCATAAATTGGCGTAGAAAACGAGACACCGGCCAACAAAAATCATATGGCAAATAACATTGTTTTAAAACGCCTTGATCAATATAATTTTTAAAAAGATCAGCGCCCGTTCCGCGGCCAGTAGGGGTTGTGTGGGTCAATAATATGCGTTGATTACTCGCGACTAAAGCATGAATCAACGGTGCTGATGCTCTGGTTTCACCAACCGAAACCGCATGTATCCAAATAGCGCCTCTGCCCACCTTGCCTGTGTAAAAGCCTAACCTTTCTAGGACATGGGCTCGATAACTAGGTTCTTTTAGTCCCTTCCGCCAAAGTCTAGCCAGAACAAAAGGTAATGCCACATGCCAGAGGCATTGATACAAAATCATCACCAATACAAATACACCAGAAATTGGTTGATTTTTTTTGGTCATTGTTTAAATTAACAATTTATTTAGTCTGGAGTCTAAGAGTTAATTCGACGGCTTTACCTATATAGTTACTTGGGGTCATTGCAAGTAATTCATCTTTAGCATTCTGTGGAATATCTAAGCCCACAATAAATGTCTGAATACCCTCTTTTGTAATCACCTTACCTCTTGTTAATTCCTTTAATTGCTCATAAGGATTTGGTACCTGATAACGTCTCATGACGGTCTGAATCGGCTCAGCTAAAACTTCCCAGCAAGCATCCAAATCTTCTGCGAGTCGCGCGTAATTGGTTTCTAATTTGCGCAAACCACGTAAAGCACTATCAAAGGCAAGTAATGTATGCCCCAATGCATTGCCTAAATTTCGCAAAACTGTTGAGTCAGTTAAATCTCTTTGCCAACGTGAAATCGGTAATTTTTCTGACAAGTGACGAAGTAATGCATTGGCAATACCTAAGTTACCTTCTGAATTTTCAAAATCAATTGGATTGACCTTGTGTGGCATAGTTGATGAACCAATTTCACCTTCTTTGGTTTTTTGCTTAAAGTATCCCCAAGCAATATATCCCCAAATATCACGGTTCATGTCTAATAAGATCGTATTTGCCCTTGCAATAGCATCAAACAACTCCGCCATTGCGTCATGGGGCTCTATTTGAATCGTGTAAGGATTAAACTCTAAACCCAGACGTTCTTGAACTACCTGCTTAGAAAATGCTTCCCAATCCACATCTGGATAGGCAGAAAGGTGGGCGTTGTAATTACCAACAGCACCATTCATTTTTCCCGTCATGCGTACTTTTTCAATATTTTTGATGGCGCGCTCTAAGCGCTTGGCGATATTGGCCATCTCTTTACCTAAAGTAGTCGGTGAAGCAGGTTGCCCATGCGTTCTAGATAACATGGGAACTTTAGCATTCGAAATCGCCAGATCGGTCAGGGCTTGTAATAACTCACCCAACTTGGGAAGCATCACTTGGCTGACAGCGCCCGTAAGCATCATTCCATGTGACGTATTGTTAATATCCTCTGATGTACAAGCAAAGTGAATAAACTCACTTGCCTTTTCTAGCTCAATATCCCCTTTTACCTGCTCTTTTAACCAATACTCAACTGCTTTAACATCATGATTTGTAACTAATTCAATCTCTTTAATACGCTGTGCATGGCTCTCATTAAAGTTTTCCACAAGCAATAAAAGTTTTTTCTCTGCTTCAGAACTGAAACTTGGTATATCTTTTAAATGCGCTTGAGAAAGCGCAATAAGCCAATGGATCTCTACTTTGACGCGGTGATGCATAAAAGCCGCCTCTGAAAGCCAGGGTCTTAAAGCATCCGTCTTAGAGGCATAACGCCCATCGATCGGAGATAAAGCGGAGAGGGTGGATAATGTATTCGTCACAGTTTATGATTAAATTGAAATAGTTGATTCTATTTTATTCTTTATCATAGGCGTATTCTATTTTTAACGGAAAGTTATAATGAAATTAATTGGTACCCCTGCAAGTCCTTTTGTTAGAAAAACAAGGATTGCTTTTTTAGAAAAGAAAATTGATGTGGCTTTTGAGGTCGAGGATGTTTGGAATCCAGCCTCAACTTTGCCGAGCTTAAATCCTTTATGTAAAGTCCCTACCCTTGTCATGGATGATGGTGGCGTCATGTATGACTCTAGAGTGATTGTTGAATACGCAGATACGCTGAGTCCGGTAGGTCACTTAATTCCTTCTACTGGAAAAGAAAAAGCCGCAGTTAAAACTTGGGAGGCGCTTTGTGACGGCATTTTGGACGCTGCCGTTCTAACGCGCTTGGAAAGAAATTGGGGACCTCGGGGACAAAATATCAGTCAAGAATGGATTAATCGTCAATTAAGCAAAATTATCGAAGGTTTAAAGGCCATCTCAGAGGGCCTTGGCTCAAACACCTGGTGCTACAACAATCAATTTAGTCTTGCAGATATTGCTGTTGGTAGTGTCTGCGGGTACTTATTATTCAGATTCCCAGAAATCCGTTGGCAAGATGACTATCCTAACTTAGCTAGTTTTTACGAAAAACTCAGTCAGCGTCCATCATTTAAAGAAACTCCTCACCCGGTTTGAGGCTTTAAACAATAATACCTCCACCAAGACAGACTTCGCCATCATATAAAACGGCGGACTGCCCTGGTGTGATGGCCCACTGTGGCTCAGTAAAGTTTAATAGAAATTGATTCTCAGTCACTTGGTTCTGACTTGCTATAAGCTGGCAGGGAGCATCGGCTTGGCGATACCTTGTCTTTGCGGTGTAGTTCTTATTTACTTCAGGTATCTGCCCAGAAACCCAAGAGGCTTCCTGCGCTGTTAGTGTGGAAAATTGCAACATGGGATGATCATGCCCTTGAACAACAACCAAGGTATTTTTTTCCATATTTTTATCTGCCACATACCAAGCATCGCCACTTCCTACTTGACTTCCTCCAATCCCAATGCCTTTTCGTTGCCCAATCGTATAAAAAGCTAAGCCAATATGCTCTCCAATCACATGGCCTTCTGAGGTTAATATAGGGCCAGGCTTCGTTGGTAGATACTTACCCAAGAACTCTCTAAAGGGTCTTTCGCCAATAAAGCATATTCCAGTAGAGTCTTTTTTCTTCGCATTGGGTAAGCCTATTTCCTGAGCAATCTCTCGTACGAATGATTTTGGTATCTCCCCCAAAGGGAACAATACTTTGCTTAATTGAGCTTGATTTAAACGATGCAAAAAATAACTTTGATCTTTGGATAAATCTACTGCTTTTAGAAGTTGCGCTTTGTTGTCTACTTTACGAGTTCTTGCATAATGCCCAGTTGCAATACCATCCGCTCCCAAAAGAATAGCGTGATCTAAAAAAGCCTTAAATTTAATCTCAGCATTACATAGAATGTCTGGATTGGGTGTTCTCCCTGCAGAATATTCTTTTAAAAAGTCGGCGAATACGCGTTCTTTATACTCATTTGCGAAATTAACTGCTTCAACGTCAATACCAATCAAATCAGCTACTGAAACAACGTCTATCCAATCTTGACGTGTAGAACAATATTCAGAATCGTCGTCATCTTCCCAGTTCTTCATAAACAAGCCAATCACGTCATAACCTTGATTTTTCAAAATCCAAGCGGCAACAGACGAATCTACACCTCCGGACATGCCAACGACAATTTTGGCGCCAGGGGGCATATCTAGGTTCATGAAAGTCTTAATTTGTTCAAAATATGCTTGCATCACCCTGATATTGTATGATTGATTGTTTGGTTTGGTCGAATGAGTCTTTAAAAGTCGTTTTGCCTTACACTTATGAAAGCATTTTTAAAAAAATCACGGGGATTCGTATGCGAATTGGTGTTCCTTTAGAGAATAGATCAGGGGAGTTTAGAGTTGCGGCCACTCCTGAAACTGTAAAAAAATATATTTCAGCGGGTCATGAAGTTCTCATTGAATCCAATGCTGGTGTTGCTGCGAGTGTGCCTGATGCCGCCTATCAAGCCGTGGGGGCGTCGATTGGAACAAGCTCTGATGTTTTCGCTTGTGAAATGATTCTGAAAGTGAGAGCTCCCTCTGATAGTGAGCTCTCGCAAATAAAATCTGGTGCTGTTCTCATTGGTATGCTTGATCCGTTTGACAATGCCATGATTGCTGCGATGGCCGCCAAAGGAATCACGGCATTTGCCTTAGAAGCCGCCCCCCGAACGACGCGCGCACAAAGTATGGATGTTCTGTCCTCACAAGCGAATATTGCTGGATACAAAGCGGTAATGGTGGCGTCCAATGCCTATCAACGCTTTATGCCAATGTTAATGACAGCTGCGGGAACGGTGAAAGCAGCGCGTATCCTGATTCTAGGTGCCGGTGTTGCAGGCCTTCAAGCAATTGCAACCGCAAAACGCTTAGGTGCAGTCATCGAGGCTTCTGATGTTCGACCTGCAGCAAAAGAACAAATTGAATCCTTAGGAGCGAAATTTGTTGACGTTCCTTTTGAGACAGATGAAGAAAAAGAAATCGCCAAGGGTGTTGGAGGTTATGCAAGACCTATGCCTGCAGCGTGGATGCAAAGACAGGCTGCTTTAGTGGCAGAACGTGCAAAACAAGCAGATATCGTGATTACTACAGCGTTAATCCCTGGCAGAAAAGCTCCCATGTTGCTTGCCGCTGAAACAGTTGCGCAAATGAAACCAGGTTCCGTGATTGTTGACTTAGCTGCTGGAAAAGGCGAAAACGGTTCTGGAAATTGCCCCCTAACTGAAGCCGATCAAATCGTGGTCAAGCATGGTGTGACGATTATCGGTTTGAGTAATCTACCGGCAATGGTTGCAGCGGATGCGTCTGCTTTATACGCTCGAAATATTTTAGATTTTATGAAACTCATCGTCACAAAAGAAGGTGGTCTAGCGATTCCCACTGATGATGACATTGTTACCGCCTGCCTAATGTGTCAAGACGGCAAGGTTAATCGAACTAACGCTTAATTAGGAATTTTATGGAAATCAGTCACGGTATTTATAACCTTATTATTTTTGTTCTTGCAATTTATGTTGGTTACCACGTCGTTTGGACAGTAACTCCAGCCTTGCATACACCACTTATGGCAGTTACAAATGCTATTTCAGCAATTATTGTCGTTGGCGCAATGCTAGCGGCAGCGCTCACTGAAGGGCCTTTGGGTAAATTCATGGGGACCATGGCAGTCGCTCTTGCTGCGGTCAATATTTTTGGTGGGTTCTTGGTGACCAAACGAATGCTAGAAATGTTTAAGAAAAAAGAGAAAAAAATTAAACCGGGAGAATCAGCATGAGTATGGATTTAATTACCCTGTTGTATCTCATCGCTTCAGTTTTTTTTATTCAAGCCTTAAAAGGGCTATCACACCCTACATCTTCGATCCGCGGCAATATTTTTGGTATGGTCGGTATGGCGATTGCCGTTTTTACAACTGTCGGACTGATCAGTAAGTTAGCAAATGAATCCATGGGCACTGGGATGCTCTATGTTTTAGGTGGCTTAGTTCTTGGGGGCGGCATAGGCGCAATCATGGCTAAGCGCGTCGAAATGACAAAAATGCCTGAACTTGTGGCTTTTATGCACAGTATGATTGGTCTCGCTGCAGTTTGTATTGCCATAGCTGCGGTATCCGAACCCTACGCCTTTAATATAGTTGAAAAAGGTCAAGCGTTACCTTTTAGTAATCGTATTGAACTCTTTATTGGTACATTCGTTGGAGCAATTACTTTCTCCGGCTCTGTCATTGCTTTTGGAAAACTTTCTGGTAAATATAAATTTAGATTTTTTCAAGGTGCCCCAGTAACATTTAAAGGGCAGCATTTGATTAATCTCATCCTTGCTATTGTGATGCTTGGGTGTGGAGTTTATTTCGCTCTAGACACTGGAGCAACGCCAGCTTGGACACCTTTCTTGATTATGTTGGCAATTGCATTTGTATTGGGTGTACTCATCATTATCCCAATTGGTGGTGCGGATATGCCAGTCGTTGTCTCCATGTTGAACTCCTACTCTGGTTGGGCTGCAGCAGGAATTGGATTTTCTCTAAATAATTCGATGTTAATTGTTGCTGGTTCATTAGTGGGTTCATCTGGTGCGATTCTTTCTTACATTATGTGTAAAGCTATGAATCGCTCATTCTTTAATGTGATCCTTGGTGGTTTTGGAGGTGATGCGGCTACTGCAACAAATGCTGGCGATCAAGCCCAACGACCTGTTAAGAGTGGTTCAGCTGATGACGCAGCCTTCTTAATGGGCAATGCAGAAACCTTAATTATTGTTCCAGGCTATGGTTTAGCTGTTGCTCGTGCTCAGCATGCCTTGAAAGAGCTTACTGAAAAATTAATACACAAAGGTGTTAACGTTAAATATGCGATTCACCCTGTGGCAGGACGTATGCCGGGTCATATGAACGTATTGCTAGCTGAAGCAGAAGTTCCTTACGATCAAGTATTTGAGATGGAAGATATTAATGGTGAATTTGCACAAGCGGATGTGGTGTTAATCCTCGGTGCAAATGACGTTGTTAACCCTGCAGCAAGAACGCCTGGTAGCCCAATTTTTGGTATGCCTATCTTAGAGGCCTATAAAGCTAAAACTGTGATTGTGAACAAACGCTCCATGGCTTCAGGTTACGCTGGCTTAGATAACGAACTTTTCTACATGGATAAAACCATGATGGTCTTTGGTGATGCGAAGAAGGTCATTGAGGATATGGTCAAAGCGGTTGAGTGATTCTCCGAAGGGGTTAAAGCGGCTGCGTAACACGAAAAAAGTAAAGCATATTTTAGTAACTGGTTTACCTACTTAAATATGCTACCAACTTTCAATACGTGTTTTTAAAGACTCATCATATTCTCCATCCAACAAAATAAATACTACGGTACAGGGTTGCTTTGATCGATTTACCCATGCATGATTAGTGCCGCACTGGACTAAGATATCCCCAGTCTTTAAAGTTACTTCTGAATCATCTAGTAACATAGTTATTTCTCCAGATAAGACAATTGCGTAATCAATTGTTTCTGTTCTGTGCATTAGCGGATGCCTTCCAGACTTCTCAAAAGTTGCACCAGATTGATTACCTAATGAGGCAAACAAAGCCGTCGCAGCCTGAGCGTCCATCCCTCTTATCTCATCTGTTTCGGGTGGAAAGTAATTGACCCTTAATACACTACCATTTTTTGTAGGTAATTGTCTACGCGGGCCAAGAGTTGTTTCAGCTGTATGAGCCGCAATGGGTGAAGGATTTTGATCAGTTCTAAATATATCTGTTGAGAAATATCCTGGTCGCATAGGTACCGTATGGACAAAGGGTGCAGAAGCATCTGAAATCACAATCGCTTTTCCATGTTCATCATGTCCCGTTACTACTCGTCTTACCATCCCGCTCATAAGATTATCCTACCTTGGTCTTAATAAAATTATGAATCATTTCTGTACATCCAATAGGATCTTCGCGAACAGCAATATGACCACAGTCTGGCATATCGATATAGACCGATTGGGGAATATTTTTGGCAATTATCTTACTAAATAATGCAGGTATCCAAAAATCTCGGCCCCCGCAAGTTACGAGCGTTGGGCATTTAATCTCATGTAAGCGTGAAGTAATAATTGTTTCATCTTCTTGTCCAGGTAATTTTCTGCCCCAAGCCAGCATTGACTTACAAATAATTTCATATCTCTCCGGGGTATGTTCTCTTACAGATCTTAAATGCGTCTCAAGGAACTGATCGGCATTGGGACTATCTAAAAACTCATGTCCAAATGTCCATAAAGCAATAAAATCGCGCATATCAACATCCATGCCCAATTTATGGCAAAGTCTAATTCTTAAGTTAAGGTTAAGAGTAATAAATCGATTTAACTCTGAAAAAGCTCCAAACAATAACAAGGATTTGACTAATGCTGGGTGTTGCAGTGTCATTGCCATCGCCATACTTCCACCGTGGGAAGATCCTAAAATATGAGCACTTTTAATGCCCAAATAATCTGCTAAAGCCACAAAATCATCTGCCCAAACTTCGGCAGTAAGTGCTTTATCCTTTAGGGATGATCTCCCAATACCCCTCGGATCCATCACAATAGTTTGATAATGCTTTCGAAGGTGGGGTTCAATTGCATCAAAATAACTCGTTCCTCGCCCAAGTCCTGGTAATAGAAATAAAGGCTCGCCTTCCCCCTTTAATTCATAATATATTTCTGTTGAGTTTACTGATGCAATTGGCATATTAACCTTTCGAATTATTGGAGAGTAATTTTTTTATTGGCAATGAGGTTAGACCATATATTCATTTCATCTTTTATCACTTGAGTAAATTTATTGCCGCTAATTACATATGAACTAAAGCCCGCTGAATTAAGTTTTTTCTTGAAATCTTCTCCTTGAGAAGATTGCAGGATTCCATTAGCGATAGTATTGATAGATTCTTGTGACATGCCTCGTGGCCCCATAATTCCAAACCATGGAATCATTTCCACCCCTGAAAATCCCTGCTCCGTAATCGAAGCAACATCTGGAAATAGTGGGCTTCGTTTTCCAACAGTTGCAATTAATTTTACTTTTCCTGATTGAATTGCTGGTTGCGCAATTGACAAACCAATGAACATGCCAGAAATTTGTCCTCCCATAACATCTGCCAAAGAAGGTGTTGCTCCTTTATAAGGTACGTGAATAAAATCCGCCTTTGCAGAATTTTTTAATAATTCGATATAGGCATGTAGAATGTTTCCCACTCCTGCTGAGCCCATACTTAAGGGGGGACTTGCAGACTTAGCGATTTGAATAAACTCGTTTAATTGATTTGCCGCGATATTATTGGCAACAATAATTCCAATTTCAGTTTGAGCTACACAAATAATAGGAACCAAATCTTTTTGAGGGTCGTATGATAAGGATGGGTCAATCAAAGGATTGAAAGTAATCATACCTGAACTAACAAATAATAAATTAGAGCCGTCAACAGGTCCTTGCTTCATTGAATTAACTGCAACTACACCATTTGCTCCAGGTCGATTATCTGCAACAACGCTTGTTTTTAAATTTTTTTGTAGTGTTTCTGCAATGATTCTACCCAATACATCTGTTGGCCCCCCCGGTGCAAAAGGGATGATAACTTTTATATTACTTGGAATGTTTTGTGCATAACCAATCAGCGGTAAAAAGATTGTTGGCATTGTCAATAGAATAGCTAATATGAATTTTTTAACAAAAGGACTTAATACTTTTTTCATAATTGTCTCCTTGAAATAAATCTTATCTAATTATTATTTATTACTAACTTTAAATCAATCCAAGTATTTATAGATTGTTCACTGAGATGAAAATCTATAAATACTTTGTAAACCATTCTATGGTTTCTTTATAAGTTATCTTGCATGTCACAGGGTTTCTAAACTCATAGCTATCATAATGACCGCTTCCGGGAAGCATCACTAGTTTTTTTGGTTCTCCACATTTTTCAAAACATCCTATTTGTTGGCTTGGTGGGACTAAATTATCAAACTCTGCATATATAAATAAAACTGGTCTAGGACTGATCTGATTTACAACCCATTCTGGTCGATAACGCATAGTCGCTTCAGCACTTTCTAAATCTCTTTCTTCACTCTGAAATTTATGGCCATTTTCTTTATGCATTTCCCGTTGTCTGGCCGAGTCTGGATCTCGCAACATAATATCCCCGTGAAAAACAATTTTTGGCTCGCCAGTTCGGACTCTTCTTCGCGCATCTTCCTCAATTTGCTTTTTAAACTCCAGCCACTCCCATGGTCTACGAATACTTTGCATCCATGTTTGTCCATTCATCACTCCAACACTTGTTACTAAGACCTTAACGCGTTCATCATGTGCAGTAACCCACACACCATTTGCACCACCAAAACTTGTACCAAATAATCCAATTCTTTTTGGATCAACGCCTGGAACTCCTTGTAAATAGGAAATTGCATCGTAACAATTTTGAGCTTGCTCTAAAGCACGATGTCTATTTCTTTTGCCTTCACTATTTCCAAAACCCTGATAATCAAAGCCTAGAACAAACCATCCCTCTTTACATAATTCAATCATCATGTGCGTACAGTCTGCTTGTGTATTTCCACTATAGCCAGCAATAACTAAGATGGCTGGACGTACTGGGCCTCCATCCTGCCAATCTTGGGGCTTATAGAGATAACCTGTAAGCTGATTGCTGTCACTAAAAAAATTTACAATTTCATGAGTCATTTTTGTCCTTTTTTAATCGGGCTTAATACCCGCCTGTTGAATAACTTTTGCCCATTGAGATATTTCTAGATTAATTACTTTTTTAAATTGATCTGATGAATTTGCAATAACTTCTCCACCATCTTTTTGAATTTTTTCCATTACCTCGGGAGAATTCAGAGCTTTAGATATTTGCTCATTCAACAATTGAATAATATTTGAAGGCGTACCTTTTGGGGCAAAAATTCCTACCCAGCTATTAAACTCATATCCCTGCACGAACTCACTTACAGTTGGAATATCAGGATACATTGGAAGTCTTTTTGGACTTGTAACAGCAAGGACTCTTATTCTATTAGAACTCATCTGCCCGGATGCCGCAAGAACTGAAAGAACGCTTAAATCAACCTCACTAGACATTAAGGCCGTAAGAGCTGGGCCACCCCCCTTATAAGGAATATGAGCAAATTTAGTTCCTGTTTGGTACGCCAATAATTCAACAGCTAAGTGAGTGATTCCTCCAGCGCCCGAAGTAGAGTATTTAATTATTCCGGGATTTTTTTTGGCGTAATCGATTAAATCGCGAATGTTCTTTACAGGAAAATTAGCATTGACAGCAATCATGCTTGGAGAAGATGCCAAAATACTTATTGGGATGAAATCTTTTTCAGGATCGTATCCTAACTTTGGATATAAGGAAATATTAGCCACAAATGGTATGGTGTTTGCTAACAAAACATATCCGTCAGGAGAGGACTTAGCAACAAACTCATTACCAATATTTGTAGATGCTCCAGGCTTATTTTCCAAAATTACACTCTGACCTAATCCTTCAGATAACTTACCTGATATTAGGCGCATCACACTATCGACGTTCCCTCCTGGCGCAACAGGAATGACAACCTTAATGGGTTTAACTGGATATTGGGTTACTTGTGCAAATGATGGTTTGGCAGATAAAACGAAAAGGAAAAATATAAATAATCCAATTCTTAGGATCATGACATGCCTCTTTTTTATATAGTTAAACTTAGAATACTTACCAAAAAGGCTTCTGTCAAATACCTTATTAATATAGACGTTAAAATATAACTTTCCTAGAAGTGTTAAAGATTTTCTCAAAATTCTAGAACAAACGAAACAAGAATCATTTGATCAGTCAGTTTCTAATCATTAAACGTTAAATAGTACAAAGATAAATCTTTACGCGAGTAGAATAGAATTTCACATTTTTAATCATGACCTTTTGAATGTCTATCCAAATGAAAAAGATATTTCGTTTTTTATTTTTTTTGTATTTATTCATTATGGTAAATACTTGTTATTCCGCATCTTTTTTCTTTCCAGATATAAATCCTACTTTTTATCCTAGAGAGGCTCCAACTTTTCTGGTTGATGGTTCCGGCAACGATGGCTACATTACGATTACGTCAGAAGTAATTCCTGTATCAAGCTGTGTCTCACTTGCTAATAAAAATTTTTGGGGGAGTGAAAAAACACAATTACTCATTTCAATTACCCAAAGTGGCTTTTTAGGTCAAGCTGAAGAAATCGAAATTCCGATTGCCACCTTTGATGGTCGTGACAAAGGTAATCAATGTGCATCACTCAGTACGATTCCTCTCAAAATTGTATCTAATTCGTTACTGAAACCTTTTTCGAAATTAAATCCAGGAAATCTTTCTCTGGTTGTTAACGTAAAAACTGCAACTGATAATAATAATGATTTAATTGGTTCAGCGCAGTTTTTATTAGGCGCTGCCGCTATTTTTGCTACTGGGGGTGTAGCTGCAACCTCGATTGCAGGTGTAACCTCTGCACTGTCAAATCCTGTTCTATCAGATGCCCAAAAACGTACACAAGATATGTTAAAGGGTAGTCTCAATGGTAAGGTTCCTATCACTTTTGGCTGGCCTGAGTTGCGCAATGGTATTGAGAAAATAGATATTCCTATTTTCCGGGCTGAGGGTTCATTAGGTAATACCCCAGATAAAAAAATCCAAGCCATTCAGATGGATCCCAAAGCAGATAAAACGCAGTTACTAACTGTTAATTTATCTTTTAACTATACCAAGTCTATCTTTGACCCTTCAGCTTCAGGTATTAATGATTTTCCTAACCGAGAAGGGCTTTCCTCTAGCAATGTATTAAATCATCCAACTTTGCGAGGCAACCAAAATTTCTTGCAGTTACTTAATGATAAGTCCCCAAGTCTTTTACAAATGTTAAGTTCTGCTGAGGGTAATACATTAACCAATACCTGTAGTATTGGTTTTGAAAAATTAAAAAATTCAGGACTGAATAATTTAGATACAGCAATTGTGATGAAGTCGTTTTTAGATGAAGCAAAAAAAGGAAGTGATTGGTATTTAAAGCCCAATATAGTTAAAGCTTGTTTTTCTCAAGCCCCTAATGTGCAGGCCTTTTTGCCTATCGTTTATGGTGATGGCGTACCAAAATTTGTCATCGGTGATGTGCAAGATGGTTTTGGCAATGCCTATCAAAATTGGAAGGATGCTATAGGGCCCGTTCTGAGTAATTTTAGAAATGCCCTGTTATCGAAAGACGATCGCTTTAATGCCATTGCTCAATTCAATGGCGGCGCAGATATAGAACTTGGTTTTGCAAATGATGTAACGCCTTGGAAAAAATCCGTTGAATCACCCAATACTCTCAGTGGTATTCGTCTATTGTCAGAAAAAAATATAGCTAATATGGGCTGTTTTACCTACAAAGACGTTGCTAACTTAAATATAAAAAACTTAGGTTCTTATACAATTTTGGTTGATGAAAACCAATTGCCATGGATGGCTTTTATTCAACTATCAGATGATGGCAAAGCCAAAATTAATAAAATCAAAATTTCGCAATTAAGTACTGACTGGAAGGCTTATTTCAAACGCATCCAGTTCCCTGGCGGTGAATGCGATGGAATCATGAGTAAATTTTAACGAACAACATCCTCGATAAAATGCCCTCCAAGGGACTGATGCAAATCTACGCGATTACGAAGTCTATCAGCGGAAATTTTAATTAAGTTACTTTTTGTATTTGCTAGCACAATTTCCTGTTGTAATACCTGAAACTGATCTGATTTTCCAACACGATATTTTTGTTGCTCATAATCCACCGATTTAGCCATATGATTTGTTTGAGAGGCTAAAGCATTTTGGCGATTTTTGAGTTTTAAATCATTATCAAGTGTGGCCTCTACCTCACTCAGAGCATTGAGCGAGGCCCTTGCATATTGCCCAAGAACTTCTTCTTGCTTCGCTGTCTTAATCTCTTGATTTGCTTTTAACTGCCCCCCCATAAATAACGGGACAAAAATGGAACCCGTCAAACTACTAATGGGGTTATTAATGCCTGAGGAAAGAGTAATGGCTGAATCTTGAATATAACCCACTCCCCCGGAAATCTTTAGTGATGGTAGGCGGGCTTTTTTTGCTTCCTCGACATCATAAAATGCTGCGTTGTATCTTTGCTGAGCAGCTAGAACGTCAGGTCTTCTAGCAATAATCTCTGAGGGTATACCTGCCGGAATGTCAGTGATAGGATTTGCAAAAACATTATTTGCGTCAATTTGTGCTGCGGGATACTTACCCAGTAAAATTTCCATCGCACGTTTAGCTTGATTGAGTTGATATTGATAGGTAATTAATTGATTTTGATATATATCAATTGATGCTGCGTTGATGCTTACATCCTGAGCCGAGTTTCTGCCAACCTTTTCTCCTTGCAGTAAATATTGATTCTGCTTTTTCGCATAATTCAATAAGCTTTCGCTTAGAGCAACTTGTTGCATTGCCTCAGAGATAGCAATCCAAGATTTAATCACGTTGGCGGCGATGACTTGTTGTACATATACACGATCAAGCTCCGAGGCTTCAACGCGTGACTGACTTGCTCCTGAAGCTGAAGCTATCCTTCCCCATACATCTAACTCCCAATTAGCCACTAGCCCTGCTCCAGAAATTCCTGATGTTGCAGTGGGTATGGTTGAAGTACCTAACTGTCCACCAAGCCCTATATTCGGTAATCGTGTCCCCGAGATGGCCGTCAAAACACCTCTGGCTTGATCGACTCTCGTTCGTGCCATCCGAACATCTAAATTATTTACAAGAGCATCTTGAATCAATTTCTTGAGTTGTGCATCTAGCGGAAAACCTAAAGTCAATTCGTCAAACTTGCCTTCAGAAAACCCACTACTCCACTGCGGCAAAATATCTGTTTTTCCCAGTGCTAAATGAAGCATATCCTGCTTAGGAGGGTCACTTGCACATGCAAGTAGTAAACCACTAGCCACAATCGAAACGATGAAGCTTTTAAATTGACTCATCATCATTCCTAGGGTAACTTAAATATCAAGTTATTCAGGATTGCATGTAAACGAATGACTAACATCCTAACAATATGAAGTGGCTTCACATGCTCTGTATAAATACCCCCCATACCCCTAGCACCCATTGGCATGGTCGGTATTGGCTCTCCATCCATCTCAATGGGCGTAATTTTGACAGCATATTTGAGAGGCAATGGCGCATGTAACATTTCTGCAGGAGCTGTTGGGACTATTCCTGATTGTGCAATCTGACCTTGGCTAGATGCCCAAACAATGGAGTCAACCTTCCCGTAAATAATTTTCCCAGGAAGAGCCTTTAATGTTAGCTCAACATCATTGCCTGGTTCCACATAACGTAGCTCATTTTGATCAAAGAAAGCAATGATACGTTGGTCGTACCATACAAAACTCATAAGTGGTCGAAGTGGCATCGATACTGCATAGTTTCCAGGTCTTACAGTAACGGCTACGGGATAACCATCCGCAGGAGCTCGAACAGTACATGACTCTAGATCATATTGTGCACTTTCTAATTGAGATTTAATTTGTGCAACACTAGCATTATCCTCACCCACTACTGCATTGAGTTTTAACTTTGCGGTATTTTCTGCTGATTTTGTGGCGCTGTATGCACTTTTAGCTTTCAAGACCTCAGCCTGATAATGTTCAACATCATATCGATTACCAGCACCGGTTTTAGCTAACTCTGTTGATTCAGCTAAACGTTTAATCATTAAATCTACATGCGCCTTTGCACCTGAAGTATTAGCTTTAGCAGCATCATAAGTTTGCTGTAAGGACTTAGCAGAGGCAACAGTATCTTCCAGTTGGGCTTCGAGTTGACTAACTTTAAGTTGATAAGGCTTAGGGTCTATTTCAATCAAAATATCCCCTTTTTTCACCATCGTATTTCCTTCAACAGCCACTTTAGTAATGGTACCTTGAACTCGTGGCACTACTTCGGTAACAAAATTAATCACCCTTACATCTTCTGTTCCTGGAGTAATAATATTTACAGTAAAAATAATCGTCGCCAACAATACAAAACCGCCAATGGCAGAACCAATTTGCGACTTAATATTCCATGGAAACCACTTTTTCTTAATGAAGACAAACCAAATAATTGCAGCATAACCACCAAGTATGAGTTCTAACATAGATTAAGACCCCCCCACTTGATTTGGATTTTGATCTAAGACTTTTTCTCTCCTCGCTTCTAATCCGTAAAGTTTTTCCTTTAGATTCGTAATTTCATTATCAATTTTGGCAAGGCTCAAAGGCTTATCGGCATGTTCACTCTCAGGGTCCAAATAATATTCGTCGGACTTATCAGTGCCATAAGCCATTTTATGTAATACAGGTTTTGAGTATGCCAAGATCCATGCCAACGGCCATAAAATCCCTCCAAAGACAATGGACATAAGACAGATGACTTGAATCAATTTAGCCTGAGGATGATGTACTTTTTCAGCATATATTTCTGGAAGGATATGTACTTTCCAGAAGATATATATCGCTGCAACTGGAACGATTAAGATCACCAACCATACCATGTAGTCAGCCAAAATTTGTTCAAAATGTCTTGTTGCCCCAGCAGCGTAAACACTAAATGGGAGGCCACATATTAAGGGTGCTAGTAAATATCTAATTTTTAACATTTGACTAATATACATTATTTTTATAACTATATTTATAAAAAAAGGCACCCAAAGGTGCCTTTCTACAGAGCCTTAGGGCAAATTACATCATTCCGCCCATGCCACCCATACCGCCCATATCACCCATACCACCAGGCATTGAAGGGCCATCTTCTTTTGGTGATTCACAAATTGCACAATCTGTTGTGAGCAATAAGCCTGCAATCGAGGCAGCATTTACTAATGCTGTTTTAGTTACTTTAGCTGGATCGATCACACCTTGTTCAACCAAATCGCCATACTCACCAGTAGCAGCGTTATAACCATAGTTACCTTTGCCTGACGCAACTTGATTAATTACAACACTTGCCTCATCACCAGCATTCGTTACGATTACGCGTAATGGCTCTTCCATAGCACGTAATACGATACCAATACCAGCATTTTGGTCAGCATTGTCACCCTTTAATTTAAGGATGGCTTGTTTTGCTCTTACTAATGCTACGCCACCGCCGGGAACAATACCTTCTTCTACAGCAGCACGAGTTGCGTGCAATGCATCATCTACGCGTGCTTTTTTCTCTTTCATTTCTACTTCTGTAGCTGCACCAACGCGAATCACAGCAACACCACCAGCAAGCTTAGCTACGCGCTCTTGGAGTTTTTCACGATCGTAATCGCTAGTAGCCTCTTCGATTTGTGCACGAATCATTTTTACTCGAGCTTCGATTTGCTTTTCATCGCCAGCGCCATCAATGATAGTTGTGTTTTCTTTACCAATTTCTACACGTTTAGCTTGACCTAAGTCATCAAGGGTTACTTTTTCGAGGGTTAAGCCAACTTCTTCAGCAATCACTTGCCCTTTAGTCAATACAGCAATATCTTCTAACATTGCTTTACGACGATCACCAAATCCAGGAGCCTTAACAGCACAAGTCTTGAGGATTCCACGAATGTTATTCACTACTAGAGTTGCTAATGCTTCACCTTCCACATCTTCTGCAATGATCAAAAGTGGACGACCAGATTTTGCAACTTGCTCGAGTACTGGCAACAAATCACGAATATTGCTGATCTTCTTATCAAATAACAAGATGAAGGGGTTTTCAAGAATAACAACTTGTTTTTCTGGATTATTAATGAAGTAAGGTGATAAATATCCACGATCAAACTGCATACCTTCTACAACATCTAATTCATCTGCAAGTGACTTACCATCTTCTACAGTGATAACGCCTTCTTTACCAACACGCTCCATTGCTTCAGCAATACGATCACCAATGCTGGTATCAGAGTTCGCTGAAATTGAACCGACTTGAGCGATTTCTTTCGTTGTTGTACAAGGCTTGCTCAGTTTTGAAATTTCAGCTAAAGCTGCTGTTACAGCCTTATCAATTCCGCGCTTAAGATCCATTGGATTATGACCTGCTACAACATATTTCATACCTTCACGAACGATAGATTGTGCAAGAACAGTTGCTGTTGTTGTACCGTCTCCAGCGTCATCCGCTGTTTTAGATGCAACTTCTTTAACCATCTGAGCGCCCATATTTTGGAGCTTATCTTTGAGTTCGATTTCTTTTGCAACTGATACACCGTCTTTAGTTACCATTGGGCCACCAAATGAACGCTCTAAAACAACATTGCGACCCTTTGGTCCCAAAGTTACCTTAACTGCATTCGCGAGGATATTAACACCCTCAACCATACGTGCACGTGCTGCATCTCCGAATACTACATCTTTTGCTGCCATGTTAATTCCTTTCTACTGAATATAATTCTTATTTTTGAACAACGGCCATGATGTCTTCTTCACGCATCACTAGAAGTTCATCACCATCCACTTTTACGGTTTGTCCAGCATACTTGCCAAACAAGACACGGTCGCCAACTTTAACGTCTACGTTAATGTGTTTACCAGAGTCATCTTTTTTACCTGGACCAACAGCAAGAACTTCGCCTTGGTCAGGTTTTTCTGCTGCATTTTCAGGAATAACAATACCTGAAGCAGTTTTTGTTTCGTTATCTAAACGTTTGATGATCACACGATCATGCAAAGGACGTAAGTTCATGCATTCTCCTCAATTAAAAAAATAAATAGTACCAATTTGATATCAACTCAGGTCTTGCTTGTTAGCACTCTATCCGGTTGATTGCTAACAGAGTATAAAGAGACTTTTAAAACTTTGCAAGTAGAGCATTATTTTTAGCCCCTAATTAATTTATATGATTGATTTTATTCAATTTATTTAATAATTCATTGCAATAGCATTAAAGACAGTAATCATTCACTTTCTATGTTTTGTAATTGACGTTTAGGTTGAGTTATGGGTTAATCTTGAAAACAATCACTCATTACGAAAGATGCCATGACAAACGGTTATTCAATTGCAGAACGCACACCTGCCCTTAAAGAGGACATCAAGGCTTTAGAAGGTATTCCTACCTCCATTCTTAGTGATAGTCTTGGGCGTTATTTAGTTGCAAAGCAAATATTGCCGATCAATAAAAAACCCCTACATGTTTGCGCTAATGCGTTTACTGTTGAAGTGCGCTCTGGTGATAATTTAATGATTCATAAAGCCCTGCAAATGATTATGCCGGGGGATGCTTTGGTGATTGCTGGTGACGGTGAAATAGATCGTGCTTTATTTGGAGAAATCCTAATGACAATTGCCAAAAAAAGGGGGGCGATTGCTGCAGTCGTCGATGGTGCAGTGCGTGATATAGATGCTTTTGATCGTGAATCATTTCCATGCTGGGCAAAAGGCATCTCTTTAAGGGGCCCTTTCAAAGATGGCCCAGGTACCATTAATCAACCCGTTCATATTGGTGGGATGCTTGTAAATCCGGGAGACATTATCGTTGGTGACATCGATGGTGTTATCGCTATTCCTAGACATTTAGCGAAAGAAGCTATTCTTCTTGGAAAAGAAAAGCAAACACAGGAAGAAACTACGATTGCCGCTATTCTAAATGGAAGCTATGACGATTCTTGGGTTGATAAAGTTTTAAAACTAAAGAATGCTCTATAAGCCCCTATTAATGGTAAGCTTAGATGGCTTTAAATGTGATAATGCAAATTAAAAATAAAAGTGCGAGGTAAATTCCTCAGCACAAATAACTCGGGGACGCCATTAATGAAAAATATTTTAAGTTTTATATTTCTTATTCTTTCCATCTATTTACCTGTAAATGCTGAAGAAGCGTTTCCCAATAAACCAATTACTATTATCAATCCCAACCCACCGGGTGGCTTTGTAGATAATGTGGGTAGAAGTCTTGCCATTGCTTTACAAAAAACATTTAAGCAGCCTGTCCTAATTATTAACAAACCTGGCGCAAATGGATCAATCGGGCATGCCTTTGTCGCGAATGCAGCTCCTGATGGTTACACGCTATTATTAACATCACCGTCACTTGCCACTCAACCCGCAATTGATGCACTCTTTAATCGCCCACCATCATATTCACTCAATAAAATTGTTCCTATCGCACAAATTACTTCAGATCCAGCCATTATTTTGGTTAATCCAGATACGGGGGTAAAAACTATTCAAGAATTTATAAAAAAAGCATCGACTAGCAAAGATCATCTCGCTATTTCCTCCTCAGGTACTTATGGAGCTACGCACTTACCAATGGCAATGTTAGAAAATGCCGCTGGTATTAAATTAAAGCATATACCCACAAGTGGTGGAGCTCCTGCAATTACCTTAGCCATTGGTGGGCATGTCAATGCATTAGCATCAGCTCCTAGCGTAGCCTATCCACAAGCTCAGGCTAATCGGCTTATTCCTATTGCTCAAACCGGAAGTAAAAGATCAGCACCATTTTTAGATACTCCGACATTAAAAGAGAGCAATATCAATGTTGAATATTCTTTATGGACCTCTTTGTTTGCTCCCGCCAATTTACCACCCCAAATTCAACAACAAATAACACAAGCAGTTAGGGAAGCTGTGCAAGATGAGCAATTTAAACAAGCCATGATTAAAGGAAACTCAATCCAATATTATTTGGGTGGAGATGAATTTAATACCTTCTGGAAATCTGAAGTAAAAAAACTTCAAGACACAGTTAAATTTATTGGAAAAATTGAAGAATAGATTTGAATAGAAAATTCTTTCATCAATCACTAGATCAGACCCTTCAAAATAAGATAAGTGAGAAAAATTAATTGAATCAGATTAATCACAACACTTAATCCATGTAAATAACCAAAGCGTTTTTTCAAATTGTTATCTTTAGCATGATTAATGCGCGGGGTAAGAACCCACAATGAAAATGCGAATAAACCACTGCACACATAAGCCCCAAAAGTAAGCATTTGATCCGTGCTAATCAGTGCAGCAATAAAACAGAGCAAACCCAAAATAAGATAGTATTTCGGAAAAAATTTTCTGACGTAAGCACTAGACCACTCTTTTGGTAAAACCGAGAATACTGTTGGCGCAACCGCAATAGTAAAAAAAATCATAATGCCAACTACTGCCGAGAGAATATATTGACTCATTTATTTAACTCTAAATAGAAAAGCACCATCATACGAAATTCATAAAGCCATTGGGCAAATAAGGTTTATTTTAAGAATTTACCTACCCAATAATCAGCATGTCCCTCTTTTCTTAAGATAGTTTCGTGGTCTAGACTCGAAAAACCAATATCAACATGACTCAAGGAGCATATGAAAGATTATCAAGGTATTTACCAAAACCTTAAACTTTGGCTTACCAAAAAAATGCATATTGAGCAACCGCAAAATAAAGACATAACTTTTGAGGAACAACTCATTTACCTTGACCCAATTTTTGAATGTCAATCGCAAGAATTCGCTGGGGCAGTCTGTAACGATCTTTTTCAAAATGATCCATCATTATATTTAAGACAATTTAAAAATGCTCTTGATAGTATTGCCTATTGGCATTGCCATGGTAGAGCAATCGTAACTTTTTTACCATTACCAACTTTGCTGTTGTTAAGCAAAGAATTTGTCTTGGAGTATGAACAATATTTGATGGCATCTCAACTGCCAGTTGGCTTAATTAGAGTGCCTTTGTTTGACTACAAAAATTTAGAATTAACGCTATTTGAAAATCAATTAGTACAACTTCAACGTCTAGGACTGATCTTAGAATTAAAAAATTTTTCTGGAAGTGATTCAGAATTGGTTTGGCTCAACTCAAGTTTTTTTAAAGGTGTGCACATCTCTATAGGCTTTGTTAGAGCAGCTATGATGACAACTCTTTCTAAAGAAAGATTCAATGATCTAATGATCACTTGTAATAGTCAAAATCACCATACTTATGTCGAGGGTATTTCTTTAGTTCATGATTTCAACTTTGCAAATAAAAATAAAGTTCAATTTTGTTATGGTTCACTCATGATGCCCCCTGTATCGAAACACCAACTTTTAAAAATTACTATTAGCCAACTTAATCAATCATTTCAATCTCCCCCCAATAAGAATATTCACTATGGGAAATAACAATGCTTACAAAAGTATTACTAGTAGATGATCATCCTACGATGTTACTTGCTCTACGAACGCTTTTTAGCCATCAAGTTCCATTTGATATTCTTGGATTTGCACATGATGGAGAGTCTTGCTTAACTCTTACTAAAAACCTAGAGCCTCAAATGATTGTTTTAGATTTAGATTTGCCTAAAACAGATGGTTTTGATCTGATAGGAAAATTAAAGAAGATGAACCCTTTAATCAAGATCTTAATATTGTCTAGTCATGAAGAAAAGGTATATGGAAATCGTGTTCGCTCTTTAGGGGCGCAAGGTTTCGTTAACAAATCTGCTTCAGGTAAGATTATTATTACAGCAGCTATTGCAGTTTCTCAAGGTTATACGTTTTATACAGCCAACACGAGCAGTATTAGTCACGATAGCGATCATGACAGGTTAGATCGCATCTCTGATAGAGAGTTTCAAGTACTCAAACTTCTAGGTAAAGGATTTAGCAATTCTGAAATTTCTGAGCAGTTACACATTAGTAATAAAACAGTTGCCACATACAAAAGTCGCCTTTACGACAAACTCGCCGTTAATAATATCGCTGATTTAATTAGCTTTTGTAAGCAAAATAAAGTGTGTGATTAAGGAATAAATTTTTGATCAATCAAATTCGACTCAATTCATTCCTTTTATTACTTGCCACTTGTATTATTGGACTATATATCTATATCATCCCTGAAAATGGTTTTAATTTTTGGAAGTACCCTGAATGGAATATCTTGTTCTGGGGTTTATCTTGTTTACTCATTCCTATTTTCACTTTTTTAAGCATTCAATTTATAAAACAATTTCGATTATTACCAAGTACTAAAAAACAATTATTTTCCGCTCTCGAAATGCATCATTATTCAAATAAGATGAGTTCTGAAAAATCAGACTTTATTGCGACGATAAGCCATGAAATTCGAAATCCCCTACAAGCAATTATAGGTACTCATGAATTATTAATTAAGGATGAAAATATTAGCTATGAAAGTAAAGCTTTAATTAAAGGTGCATACAATACATCTAAATCTTTGTTGAACATGCTTAATCAAGTATTAGATTTAAGTAAAATTGAGTCTGGAAAAATTGAGCTCACTCAAGAGCCCACTTGTTTAATGGAATTATTAAATGATTTAATACAATCTTTCCAAGGTCTTTGTGACAAAAGCTCCAACTCACTTAAAGTTCATCTTGATCATCTGATTGCGCCTAGCCTTTTAATCAATAGCACGAGCCTGAAACAGGTTCTAGGTAATTTAATGTCAAACGCAATTAAATTTACTGATCATGGAACCATTTTCCTTTCGGTCAACATCATGAATGACACTCATGCTGAACAGCTAATACAGTTTCAAATCATAGATACTGGTTGTGGTATTCCAGAAGTTGACATTGATCGAATTTTTCACCCTTATGAACGATCTCATATAAATCATTTTCATAAAATTCCTGGAACAGGTTTAGGACTTTCGATTACATCTTCACTTCTGCATGCAATGCAGAGTCGACTTTATTTGGAGAGTAAACCTAATTTAGGAACTTCTGCTTCATTTCGATTACGTCTAAAAAGAACTTCGCTTTCACCAATGTCCAAAAATACAAACTCAAAAATATTTCATGTTCATGAATACAAAAATCATTTTTTAGGAAAATCTGCTCTCATCGTGGATGACTACCCTGCTTGTAGAGAAGTCATTAGTCAACAATTAAATTATTTAGGATTTAACTGTATTCAAGCTGATCAAGCGCATGATGGTTTTTTGGCATTAGAAAAACACCTTATCGATCTTGTCATTACTGATGAATTCATGCCGAATATGAATGGTCGTCAATTTGCTTCAATGATAAGTAAACATCATCCAAATATAAAAATCATGATTTTGACTGGCGATTCGCAATTTATCAGCAAGTTAAGTGGCGAAGAAATCGCTTTGATTAGTACTTTTATGATTAAACCTGTTGAACTCAAGGAGTTATTTGAGGCCTTAAAAATCATTTTTCTTTCAAATGATTTGCACTGGAACTTCAACCATCTTCTCGAATTTACTAATCAAAATTTAATTGCTGCGTATGCACTTTTAGAGTCAGTACTTAAAACCCAAAAAGAACTTACACAAGAAATTCAAACTCATTTAAATCAAGTAAATATTGCATTATTAAAGCCTCTATGCCATAAAATTTTGGGTGGCGCAAAATTAATCGATGCACAATACTTAATGCTTCATTGTAAGAAAATTGAACGATCAGAACAGGATATTCAACAACCACTGGTTCATTCAGTTTATCAAGAATTAATTCGACTCAATTATCAAATACAGGAGTTTCTTGAGAAAAATCATTCAGATATGATTTAATGTTACATAATAAATTCATATACAAGGAGTCGAAATGTCAAAAAAAATAATGCTAATTACTGGGGGTAGTAGAGGAATTGGTGCAGAAATTGCAAAGCTTGCAGCCAATAATAATTATCATGTGGTTGTTAATTACACCCATAGTAAAGATACTGCAAATGCGCTCGTTTCTTCTATCCAAACCAATGGAGGATCAGCCGTAGCAATTCAAGCAGATTGCTCAAAAGAATCTGAAATTGAACGCCTTTTTAAAGAAGTAGATCAAATAGGAACGATTGATTGTTTGATTGCTAATGCTGGAATTATTGGTGGTCAAAACCCGATTTCTCAAACAACAGAAAAACAATTAAAAGAGTTATTTGACATTAATGTTATTGGCTTAATTATTTGTGTTCGTGAAGCAGTGAAAAGAATGTCGACTGAACTTGGTGGGCATGGTGGGAAAATTGTTTTAATGTCCTCGGTGGCTGCAAGAACTGGTGGCATTGCGCAAGAAATCCATTATGCTTCTTCAAAGGCAGCAGTCGATGGGTTTTGTTTAGGTCTTGCCAAAGAAGTTGGTAACGTTGGTATTCGTGTTAATGCAGTCCGGCCTGGGTTAATTGGAACCTCTATTCATGATCTTCATGGCGGTATGGAAGTTATTCAAAAATGGGCTGCGGCAGTACCGCTTGGCAGAGTTGGTTTACCTGAAGAAGTTGCCCAAACCGTACTATGGTTATGTTCAGATGCGGCAAGCTATGTTCACGGCGCCCTGATTGATGTCTCTGGCGGTCGTTAATAGCTTCCGGGATAGAGGATGCTTCGATTAACTTGTCGAACATCCTTTACCCCACAAAATGCCATCGTTAAGTCTAACTCTTTAGCGATAATTTCAAGAGCTTTAGTTACGCCGGTTTGACCCATCGCACCTAAGCCATAAATATAGGAACGGCCAACTAATGTTCCTGTAGCTCCTAATGCAAGAGCTTTAATCACATCTTGCCCAGACCGAATGCCACTATCCAACCAAATTTCTACTTGCGAACCTACCGCATCCACAATCGCAGGTAAAGCTTCTATCGTTGAAGGTGCTCCGTCTAACTGTCGTCCACCATGATTAGAGACAATAATTGCATCCGCACCAACTGCTACTGCCAATTTTGCATCCTCGGGATCTAAAATTCCTTTAAGAATTAATTTACCGCCCCATTGTTTTTTAATTTGGGCTACCTCATTCCAGTCAAGGCTAGGATCAAACTGACTGGCCGTCCAAGCGCTAAGTGAACTCATATCATCTACACCATCCACATGACCAACAATATTTCCGAATTGCCTATTTTTGGTTTGAAGCATGCCGATGCACCAACTGGGTTTGGTTAATAGATTAATCATATTGCCAATAGTCGGTTTCGGTGGTGCCGATAAACCGTTTTTTAAATCTTTATGTCTTTGTCCTAAAATTTGTAAATCTAAAGTAACAACTAATGCTGAACAATTAGCCACTCTAGCTCTTTCAATCAAACTACTCACAAATTTTTTGTCACGCATTACATATAATTGGAACCAAAAAGGATGCTTGGTATGTTTTTCTATTTCCTCCATAGAGCAAATACTCATCGTGGATAAGCAATAGGGAACACCAAACTCTTTCGCAGCATTAGCGGCTAGGATTTCCCCATCTGCATGTTGCATTCCCGTCATGCCAACAGGTGCTAAAGCTACCGGCATGGAAACTGGCAGATCTAACATAGTTGAAGCAATACTTCGACCATCAATATTGATGGCAACACGTTGTCTAAATTTTATTTTTGAGAATTCAGTCTCATTTGAGCGGTAAGTGCCCTCAGTCCAAGACCCAGAATCTGCGTAATCGTAAAACATTCTAGGAGCACGTTTTTCGTGCAAGACTCTTAAATCTTCAATATTGGTAATGATTGACAAAATAACTCCTTTTTGAATGCTCCTCATTTCGAAGCTAACTGCTAGGAATTTTAATCTATTGCTTGATTTACTTGATCTTTAAATGCTTTTCCAGGAATAAATCGAATCGCAATAGATGAACTTATTTCAATGGGAGCACCTGTTTTGGGATTTCTTCCGACTCTGGCCGATCTTGTTTTAACCCCAAACGTCCCAAAGCCTGATAATTGCACAGACTTATTACTTATCAATTGTTTTTCTATGATTTCTAAAAAAATTTTTAAAACTTCTTCGCCTTTGACGTGGGAAATATCTGCACCTACTGCTATTGCCTCTGCAAGGTCATTTTTATTCATTATTCAACCCTTTATTTATTATTATTTCATCCTATCAAACTTTTGTAGGAGTTTCAAAGAACTTTTTTCTTTTTTCGAAATTTAATTGCATTAGAAAAGTGTCTTAAACTAGTAATTACCATATCAAGGCCTTTAAGCAAATGAATTCATTAAGATTTACTTCATCATTCACTGTGATTTTGGTGGGGTTTTTTTGTTATTTTTTATCACCCATTCCTTTACTCGCCAATGAGTATTTGCCTATAGGTGTAAAAAAAGCACTGCAAAGTTCAAAGATTCCTGAATCTGCTTTAGGGTTTCATATTATTTCAATTGGGAAACTACATCCGCAACCCAATCATCATAGTTGGAATGCACAATCCCCAATGAACCCTGCTTCCACAATGAAGCTCTTAACAACTGTTGCGGCCCTAGATATTCTTGGCCCTCAGTATCGTTGGAAAACCAATTTTTATACGAACGGTTTGATTGAACAAGGGGTTTTAAATGGCAATCTCATTATTCAAGGATTTGGGGACCCCAAATTGGTGCCGGAACAATTATCCGTCATCACTCAAAATCTAAAACAATCTGGTTTGCAAGAGGTGCAAGGTAACCTTGTCTTAGATCGCTCAGTTTATGCAAACTCCATTAGACAAACAGCTCCTCTAGATGGCGAGTCCTCTAGAACCTATAACGTTGTACCTGATCCATTGTTATATGCGTTTCAGACTCTATCTTTTAAGATTTCCAATAACAATAAGCAATTCGATATTACCTACACTCCACATTTGGCAGGTCTTCGAATTGTTAATCAAATAAAAGCAACAAATGGTAAATGTGGCGACTGGGCCAAAACGTTAAAAATTGAAATTCGTAAAATTAATGAAGAGGCATGGAATGCTGTTTTTGTCGGTAAATTATCAATTAACTGCCCTGACATTGCATGGAATTCCGTTTCAATAGATTCAAATAACTTCTTCAAGCAAGGTCTATTGTCATCGTTTGAAGACTCAGGAATTGCATGGAAAACTCATCCTCAAGTGATTGAATCTGAAGTTCCTAGCAATGCCAAACTCTTACTTTCATATCCGGGAACATATCTTACAGATGCCGTAAAAGATATCAATAAATATTCTAATAACGTGATGGCACGACAAGTTCTTCTTACGATTGGACTAGAAAAAGGAAATCGCCCCACATCCACAACAGATAGTATCCGTATCGTTAAAGATTGGCTAAGAAAGTCTAAATTGAACTTTCCAGAGCTGGTCGTTGAAAACGGTTCTGGCTTATCAAATATCGAAAGAATCTCTGCTCAAAGTATGACAAGTCTTCTTAATTATGCAGTGAACACAAAAAATAATGAGCTTTTTATAAACTCTTTGCCAATTGCCGGAGTCGATGGCACCATGAAAAATCGTTTAGTTGATCGTCTAAAAAAACTTTGGTCTACAAATACTCGTGAAGCCATGTTTACTCCTGATATTAGTCTTCCCAATGCGTTGCAAAAAACAGGTGTCTACATGAAGACTGGCACTTTACAAACTGTTCGGGCGGTCAGTGGGTATGTGGTAAGTAAAACTGGTAAGGTCTACGCAGTCTCAGTCATGGTCAACGATCAAAATGCGAGTCTTGGTGGCACTGCGGTGAATGATGCCATACTCCAATGGGTGTTAGATGACTGTACTTCAGATTAATGAATTCCTGAACCATATACAGCTCTAGTCAATCGGTCATGAATTCCAGACCATTCGCTGCCACGGGGTAAGATATCAAAAATAATTTTTTGATATCCCCTTTGATCAAGGTCTCTTAATAATTGATAGATCTGTTTTGCGACAACACGCGGATCTAACGGAATATAAATCCAATCGATAGAATTTGTAGTCAATTTATTTTTTAATTCGTCGATATCTAAAAATGTTACGATGACGACTTGTTGATTGCCAATATCTTCCAATGTTAATTGGCCAACATCCATTGATACTAATTGAGTATGTGGCGCATAGTGCCCTAATACTCCACCAGAATGGCGTATTGTATTATCTTTTTGACCTAGCTTTTCAAGCCCCAAAGTTATACAAATATCGCTCTCTAAAATCATCCCTGGTCTCAATATAGTTGGCCCCATTTGATCTAATCGCGACAAGTCCAAAATGGTTGATTCAATACCCACTTCACAACTACCACCATCTAATATCATTAATTCATTGTCCGTATCACTATCTTGAAACTCATCCAAAACATGTTGCGCAGTCGTTGGGGAAATACGTCCAAAGCGATTAGCCGATGGCGCCACAAGACCGGCATTGAATGCTTGCAAAATGTCAATTGTCCAGGGGTGTTTCGGGGAGCGTATTGCAACGGTTTCTTGCCCTCCCGTAATCAACTTCGAAACTTGCTTAGCCCTCTTCAAAACAAGTGTTAATGGTCCTGGCCAGTATTGTTTAGCCAGAAGGATGGCCTCCGGAGGAACATCATAAGACCATTCTGATAACTTGGTCTCCCAAAAACTCTCTACGGATTGCCCTAACACTGGGGGTGCTATATGAACTATCAGGGGATGATTTTCTGGTCGATTTTTTAATTGAAATATTTTTTTTATAGCCTTCTCATCAGTGGCATTTGCGGCAAGACCATACACTGTCTCCGTTGGTATAGCCAATAGATGACCTTGCAGAATGTGGTCAACAATCTCGTTAGTGGACATTTCGTTAGCCGAATAAATACGCGCACTCACTGATTATTGTCTCGAGGATAAAATGCCCAAAATATCCATTGCCTGTTTTGCATGCACTAGGGCCTGATCGACAGAATCTGCGATGAAGTTAATATGCCCCATCTTACGCCCAATTTTTGGTTCTGATTTGCCATATAAGTGTAATTTTGCACAAGGCATTGCTAATATTTTTTCCCAATCGGGAGATCGGATATCGTTGGTATTTTTATCAAACCAAATATCCCCCAATATATTAAGCATGACTACTGGGGAAAGTAAGCGTGAATCACCTAATGGTAACTTAGCTAAACTTCTGACTTGTTGTTCAAATTGATTCGTTAAGCACGAGTCTAAGGAGTGATGCCCCGAATTGTGTGGCCTTGGGGCAATCTCATTCACCACAAGTGAGCCGTCCTTTAATACAAAAAACTCAATACACAGTACCCCGACATACTCCAATTGACGAATGATGGTATGTGCAGCCATATGAATTTTTTCTTGTAGTTCTTCAGTTAGATTCGGTGCAGGAACCATACTGAGGTGCAAAATACCGTTCTCATGTATATTTTGCGTAATCGGCAACAAATGAGTCTCATCATTGTCACCTCTAACAATGATTGCAGATAGTTCAAATGCTAAATCCAGCTTTTTCTCTAGTACACAAGAAACTTTTCCAAAAGTATTCCATGCTTGCTTCAACTCCGTTGGATGATGAACCCGTTGTTGTCCTTTTCCGTCATATCCAAGTTGGGCTGTTTTAAGTATCCCCGGGAATAGTGATTCTTGAACGGTTTCAAGTTGATCGTCATTTTCTATTACCGCATAATTTACGGGCCCAACACCCATCAATGATTGGCAAGTTTTTAAAAATTCTTTTTCCTTAATGCGATGTTGCGCAATCGACACTGCATAACTCTTCGGCGCAACAAAAACACCTTGCTTAATTAAATAATCAATCGAATTTGCAGGAACATTTTCAAATTCAGTACTAATCGCATCACATAGTTGAGCCATTTGATGCAGCACATCTTCATCATCGTATTGTGCAAGTAAATGCTCTTGGGCAATCTGACCGGCTGGGCTATTTGGATCAGGATCCAATACGCATACTTGATAACCTAAATCTTGCGCAGCTTGAACAAAGTACCTACCAAGTTGCCCACCACCTAAGATGCCTAAATAGGCAGGTGGATATAAGGGCCAAACTATCTTACTCATCAATATTTAAGGCAACGTCATTTGCTTGGCTTTATTCGTTTGCGATTGACGAAAAGCCAGTAATTTGTGATGCAAAGTTTCAGAATAAAGTGCTAGATTAGCAATCACATGCAAAGCAGCATTAGCAGCGCCAGCCTCTCCAATGGCAAATGTAGCGACTGGGATGCCTTTTGGCATTTGCACAATCGATAACAATGAGTCTTCACCCTTTAAATATTTTGATGGCACAGGCACTCCATATACTGGAACAATTGTTTTGGCAGCCAACATGCCAGGTAAGTGGGCGGCGCCACCTGCTCCTGCAATAATTGCCTTTAACCCTCGGCGATCGGCATTCTCTGCATAGGCATACATCTCATCTGGCATACGATGCGCTGATAAAACCTGTCTTTCATGAGGAATCTCAAACTCAGCCAAAATTTGAGCTGCATAAGACATCACATCCCAATCAGAGTTTGAGCCCATCACAACACCAACGATGGGTGATTCTATTTGACTCTTAACTGGTTCATTCATATGCTCTCCTACAATAAATATTATGATTGGGTAAGTATGGCCAATGCCTCTTGATACTTTGCAGCAGTTTGCTCAATCACGCTACTTGGCAAATGAGGTGCAGGGGCTTTTTTATTCCAAGGTTGGCCATCAATCGTGACTGACTCCAACCAATCACGAACAAATTGTTTATCAAATGATGGGGGATTTTGTCCAACAACATATGATGTCGCTGGCCAAAAGCGTGAAGAATCCGCAGTGAGAATTTCATCCATCAAAATCATTTGACCATGGCCATTCAAACCAAATTCAAATTTAGTATCCGCTATCAAGATCCCCTTACTAGCAGCAAACTTAGAAGCTTCTTTATATAAGTGAATACTAATTTCTTTCATTTGCTGCGCAAGTGATTGACCAATCCGACGAATCACTTCATCAAAATCGATATTTTCATCATGATCACCTACATCAGCTTTTGCTGCAGGGGTAAAAATTGGCTCAGCCAATTGTTGAGCATTTAGTAGACCGGTTGGTAATGTTACGCCACAGACTGTTCCAGTGGATTGATAGTCTTTCCAACCACTACCGGATAAATAACCACGTACAACGGCTTCAACTAAGATAGGTTTGAGTCGATGTACAACAATCGCCCTGCCACGAACTTGGTCAATTTCACTGGATAGGACAACTGACTCAGGATCTATGCCCGTTAAATGATTGGGTACTATATGTTTTAAACGTTCAAACCAAAAATTAGCCATTTGATTTAATACAATCCCTTTTCCAGGAATCGGTTCTTGCATGACAACATCAAATGCTGATAATCGATCAGTTGTAACCATCAATAAGTGCTGATCATTTACTGCATAGATATCCCTCACCTTCCCCTTGGAAATCAATGGCAAAGATTGAATTGAAGTTTCTAAGAGGGCTTTCATCTTTATCTAACCAGTTGAGCAAGCTCACCCGAATTATATTTTTCGACCATTTTATCTAGGCTCATCGGCTTAATTTTAGAAGCCTGTCCTTCACATCCAAATGATAAAAAACGTGCCTTACAAATAAGTTTAGCAGCTTCTCGTGCTGGCTTTAAGTAATCACGTGGATCAAATTTAGAGGGATTTTGATATAAATATTGACGAATAGCCGCAGTCATCGCCAATCGAATATCCGTATCAATATTTACTTTACGAACTCCATTTTTGATACCTTCTTGAATTTCTTCTACGGGTACACCATAGGTTTCTTTCATATCGCCGCCAAATTCGCGAATCACTTCTAAAAGTTCTTGGGGGACTGATGAAGAACCATGCATTACTAAATGTGTATTGGGTATGCGTTGATGAATTTCACGAATACGATCGATCGCCAATGTATCACCTGTAGGCTTTTTACTAAACTTATAAGCCCCATGGCTAGTTCCAATAGCAATCGCTAAAGCGTCACATTGTGTCTGTTTAACAAAGTCGGCAGCTTGTTCAACATCTGTTAACAACTGCTCCCTAGTCATCGTACCTTCAGCACCGTGACCATCTTCCTTATCACCCGTCATTGTCTCTAAAGAGCCCAAAACACCTAACTCAGCTTCTACCGTGACACCAATTGAGTGGGAAAACTTAACGACTTCTTGAGAAACCTGAACGTTGTATTCATAACTTGCAACTGTTTTTCCATCCCCCATTAATGAACCATCCATCATGACGCTTGTAAAGCCGCTTTTGATAGCCGCCATACAAACAGCAGGACTCTGACCATGATCTTGATGCATTACGACAGGAATATCTGGATATGATTCAATTGCGGCTTCAATTAAATGCCTTAAAAAAGCTTCACCAGCATATTTTCTTGCGCCAGCGGATGCTTGCATAATGACCGGTGCTCCGACCTCTTGAGCTGCAGACATAATGGCTTGTACTTGTTCTAAATTATTAACATTAAACGCAGGTATGCCGTACCCCTGTTCTGCAGCATGATCTAATAGTTGTCGCATTGATACTAAAGGCATGATTTCTCCAAAAGATTTATTTAACTTTAATGATTTTAAGGGTATTTGTACCCCCAGATTGCCCCATTGGTTCCCCAACAGTTAAAGCCACAATGTCGCCAGACTGAACTACTCTCTTTATTAATAACAATTGTTCAACTTCTTGAAGTGCTATATCTCTGTCAGTACTTACGTCTATTTGCAATGGCGTTACATTTCGATACATCGCCATTGCCCGTTGTGTTTCGACTCTTTTTGTTAGGGCGAAAATAGGTATATGGATCCTATGCCGACTCATCCAGAGTGCAGTTGATCCTGATTCTGTTAATGCGGCAATCGCTTTTACATTTAAATGATAAGCCGTAAATAATGCGCCTAAAGCAATCGATTGGTCGATGCGCGTAAAAGTCTGATCTAAAAAATCAGCGTCTAATGTCACGGCTTCCGATTTTTCAGCTGCAAGACAAATCGCCGCCATCTGTTCTACAACTTTTACAGGGAACTGTCCTGTTGCTGTTTCGGCTGAAAGCATCACAGCATCTGTCCCATCCAAAACAGCATTTGCGACATCGCTTACTTCAGCACGAGTAGGTATTGGGCTAGTAATCATCGACTCCATCATTTGCGTGGCAGTGATCACAAATTTATCAGCTTCTGTGGCTAAGCGAATCATTCTTTTTTGTAATGCAGGAACTGCTGCATTGCCAACTTCAACAGCTAAATCTCCTCTAGCAACCATAATCCCATCGGATGCCATAATAATTCCTTCTAACACCCCGGGTTCAATTGCTTCTGCTCTCTCAATTTTTGCAATCAAGCGAACTTCGTGATTTTTTGCAAGGCAATGGGCCTGAGCGAGCTCTCTAGCTAATTGCATATCTTGCGCATTTTTAGGAAAGCTAATTGCAATAAAGTCCACCCGAATATCTATTGCAGTTGCTAAATCCTCGATATCTTTTTCAGTTAACGCTGGTGCCGTTAAACCTCCACCAGCACGATTTATACCTTTATTGTTAGATAGTTCACCACCCATTTCAACTTCAGTATGAATACAATCTCCAACAATTTTTTCTACACGCAGAACAATTAACCCATCGTTAAGCAATAATTGGTCGCCTGCAATAACGTCTCTTGGTAAGTTTTTATAATCCAAACCCACTTGTACTGAGTTGCCGAGTGCACAATTGGCATCTAATAAAAATTTTTGGCCAACCTCTAATTGAACTTTGCCATTCTCAAATTTACCCACACGAATTTTTGGCCCTTGTAAATCAGCCATAATGGCCACTTCTTTTCCAACCTCACGAGAAATATCTCGAACTAATTGCGCACGATCTCTGTGATCTTGAGCAACTCCGTGCGAGAAATTTAACCTAACAACATCCACGCCAGCCAAAATGATTTTTTTTAATACATCTGGCTTGGTGGTTGCAGGACCTAAAGTAGCAACAATTTTGGTGGCACGAGACAAACTCATTCAGTAGCTCTTTCTTGAAGTATTGCAATGGCAGGCAAAACTTTGCCCTCTAAAAATTCTAAAAATGCACCTCCACCAGTAGAAATATACCCAACTTGCTTTTCAATTCCGTATTTAGCAATTGCTGCTAGAGTATCGCCACCACCCGCTACTGAAAATCCTGGACTATGCGCAATAGCAGCGGCTAACATCTTGGTACCACCACCAAATTGATCTATCTCAAAAACACCCACTGGACCATTCCATAAAATCGTGCCTGCATGTGCAATCATCTGTGATAAACGCGCAGCGGTTTTAGGGCCGATATCTAAAATCATGTCATCGCTAGCAACATCATGAGCGGCAACGGTATTAGCCCTTGCTAAAGGAGAGAGCTCATTGGCAACAATCACATCCTCTGGAATAGGGACTGAGGCTCCTCGTTGATGCATGATTTTCATGATTTCTTTAGCCTGATCAACTAAATCAGGTTCTGCTAAAGATAGGCCAATCGGTAATCCGTTTGCAAGCATGAAAGTATTGGCAATTCCTCCACCCACAATTAATTGGTCCACTTTCTCTGCAAGTGTTTTTAGAATGGATAACTTAGTAGAAACCTTTGAACCAGCCACAATTGCCACTAGTGGTCTTTGAGGATCATTTAAGGCGAAAGATAGGGCATCAATTTCAGCTTCCATGAGGGGTCCGGCACATGCAATCGGTGCAAATCTTGCCATTCCATGGGTAGTCGCCTCAGCACGATGGGCTGTTCCAAAAGCATCATTAACGTACACATCACAAAGTTGTGCCATTTTTTTTGACAACTCTACGTCATCTTTTTTTTCGCCAACATTGCCACGGCAATTTTCTAAAAGGACTACTTCGCCTGGTTTGACTTGAAAATCTCCAGATACCCAGTCTGAAATTAAAGCAACTTTTCTACCCAACAGCTCAGCTAATCGATCTGCAACCGGCGCTAATGAATCGGCAGATTGTAGATTACCCTCAGTAGGCCTTCCCAAATGTGATGTGACCATGACTGCCGCACCTGCATCTAAAGACATCTGAATTGCAGGAATAGAGGCTGTTATTCGGGTATCTTCAGTAATTTTTCCTGAAGCGTCTTGCGGAACATTTAAGTCGGCACGAATAAAAACTCTTTTTCCAGAAAGGCGGTTTTGTGATGCTAAATCAGATAATCGATTGACTTTGAGGGATGTGGAATGAATCATAGGTGGTTATTAATCAATTAAATACAGCAAATTGGTTCGACAAATCATCATACAGGATGATTAAAGCGCCAGATTCATAAAAAATACATTGCAGACACAAATTGACTGTAATTTCCTCGCCTGTTTTACAATAAGTATTCTTCATATGTCCGCTAAGGAAATTATAAATGTCAATGTCTGATCGTGATGGTTTTATTTGGTTTAATGGCAAATTAATTGATTGGCGTGATGCCAATATTCATGTCCTGACTCATAGTCTGCATTATGGTATGGCTGTATTTGAGGGCGTTAGGGCATACAAAACAGATCAAGGCCCTGCTATTTTTCGTCTTGACGAGCATACCAAGCGCTGGTTCAACTCTGCCAAGATTTTCCAAATGGAAATGCCTTATTCCCAAGCGGAACTTATGCAAGCTCAATTAGATGTCGTTAAGGCCAATCAACTAGAGTCGTGTTATCTGCGCCCAATCGCCTGGATTGGCTCTGAAAAGTTGGGGATTTCTCCTAAAGGTAACCAAATATTAGTCTCTATTGCAGCTTGGCAATGGGGTGCTTATTTGGGAGAAGACGGTTTAAATAAAGGTATTCGCGTTAAAACATCTTCATTTAGCCGCCATCATGTCAACGTTTCCTTAGTTCGTGCCAAAGCTTCTGGCTATTACATCAACTCCATCCTTGCCAATCAAGAAGTGACAGCACATGGTTACGATGAAGCTCTCCTTTTAGATACTGACGGTTATGTCTCAGAAGGCTCTGGGGAAAATGTATTTATCGTGCGTGAGGGTGTTATTTACACTCCAGACTTAGCTTCTTGCCTTGCCGGTATTACCCGCGAGTCGATCATCAAAATTGCTCACGATCTTGGCTTTGAAGTACGAGAAAAACGCATAACTCGTGATGAAATGTACTGCTGTGATGAAGCATTTTTTACAGGAACAGCCGCAGAAGTAACGCCGATTCGAGAGCTTGATGATCGCATCATTGGGAACGGCGGGAGAGGTCCGATAACTGAAAAAATACAAAATGTATTTTTTGACATAGTAAAAGGTAAAAATGATAAATATCGTTCTTGGCTTACTTACGTTAAATAATCATGACTACTTCACCAACTCCTATTGAAATTGATACGCATGATTTGCCCCTACATTGCCCTATAGGCGAAGGTAAAAACTGGGATTTACATCCTCGAGTATTCTTAGACATTGCACACACTGGGCATGCAAAATGCCCTTATTGCGGGGCGGAGTATTATCTGAAGCCTGGCGTTAAGGTCGGACACTAATAGCAATGCCTCAAACACTCGTCATCGCCCCTAATTGGATAGGCGATGCCGTGATGTCGGAGCCCTTTATTCGCTGTTTGAATCAAACATTCGGTCAAATAACGGTTTTGGCGACACCTTGGGTCGCTCCTGTATATCGAGCAATGTCGTCAAAACTTGATGTGATTGAGGGAGATTTTTCGCATGGCAAAATCGAGCTCGCCAAACGCAGACAGATAGCTCAACGTATCAAAGATAGACAATTCGATCAAGCCTTTGTTTTACCAAATAGTTGGAAGTCGATTCTGATTCCTGCACTAGCTAAAATCCCTAAAATTTATGGTTATCAAGGGGAGTTTCGATCTACTTTTTTAGCAAAATACCTGCCTAATCCCCCCAAAAAAAATCGCCCCCCGATGGTCAATCACTATCTCGATTTGGCAAAATTAATCAATATTCAACTAGATTTTCCTCAAGAGAATAGACCGCAACTGCGCGTCGAAGCATTTACGCAAAATCAAGCAAAAGAAGTATTGCAGTCGTTACCACATCCTGAAAAATTCTATATTCTTGCACCTGGAGCAGAGTTTGGGCCAGCTAAACAATGGCCAGTTCAGCACTTTGCAGCGCTTTCTACTCAATTATTACAGGATGATCCTTCTAGTAGCATTGTGCTTTTAGGCAGCTCGAAAGATCGTGTCGTTTGTGATGAAATCTTACAAAAAATAGACGTAAACTTACATTTAAAGATCCTTAATCTTTCTGGCTTGGTTAGCCTTGATCAATCTATCGCATTGATTCCACTAGCAAAAGGTTTGGCGAGCAACGATTCTGGATTAATGCACATTGCCGCAGCTTTTGGTATTCCTCAGATTGCTTTTTATGGCTCAAGCGATCCTAAACACACTCCACCACTATCCCCTTTTGCAGGAATTTTGTTTTTAGGACTTGACTGTAGTCCTTGTCACCAAAGAAAATGTCCACTTGGGCATTTAAACTGCCTAAATCAAATTACCCCTCAATCTGCTTTTAATGAATTAAATCGCTGTATTACTTTAAGGAATAACATCTAATGTCTCGCTCAGCACGTTTATTTCACGATGTCGATGAAGTGATTGATGGTTGGTACACGAGCCTTCTCAAATGTGATATAGAAAATGCGCTGAGCTTATGGTTTGAGGAAGATACTGTTACGTGCATTTTGCCAGATGGTGTTCGTTTGACTGGCCATAAACAATTACGCATAGGCCTTCAAGACTTGATGAAGAACTCTGTGATTTTTGATACGCTGACTGCGACTAGTCATACTTATATGGGGACAACTTTTGTCGATAGTACCGAAGCAGTTCGGTTCCAAAAAGATCTTCATGAGCCATCATTTTTTATCCACATGACAATCATTCTCGTACAAGGAACAATGGGCTGGCGCATTGCACATTTGCATACGAGTCAAGTACCAAAGGATCTCATTCACTCACCCTCAATCGCCGGTGATCATGGCTTCCATTAATCTTGTTTAAGCGTGGATCAATCAACCATCCAAGCTTTACAAAAATGGCCTCAAGTCCCCAATTGCTATGGCTGGCTCAATTTTGATCGACGTGGTGAATGGCGGATCCTAAATGAATACGCCCAACAACACCAATTATCTGGGGAAAAAATTACCCATTCTGGTTTTAAAAATTACATCGAGTCGCACCTAGCGAAGGACCACCATGGCAATCATTTTTTTCAAAATGGCCCTCAAAGAGTATTTATTTCCTTTGCTTATTGCCCCTGGGTGGTTCGGTTTTACCCAATTGCCGGTGGGCATTGGGAGTTAAAAACTACTTTTGGTCAAGCAATTTATCCAACCGGATGCTTTTTAGATGAACAAGATCAAATTAGTTTTGAGGCTGTGTTTGAGGTAATGCAACAAGACGAAAATGGGCAATATGTCCCACAACAAATTAAATCGATTGCCTTTTTACATGATCATGATTTGGATATCTTTTCCGCATTTGCAAAAATATTTCAAAATGGCTGTGGTAATTTAGGTGAGTTTTTATGGCACCAAAAAATATCGATAGAACCCATCAACAGTAAAGACTTACCTCGAATTTTTCAATTTATTAAAAACCCTAAGCCTTAATTGGTTCTTGGTAATTTACCGTTGTCTTTCAATTCCTCACGGTATAAAAACTCCAATTGATTCTTACGAGCTTCAATTTCAGACAAAGAATAAAAATCTCCCGTGCTTGATTGTTTCGCAATAATTAACTGTTGAATCGCGGCAGGTAATGCGCCTTCACATACGTATTTCTCCGCAATCGCTGCATGATATTTTGCTTGGTTGTTTTGTTCTGCATAACCCTGGGCTAACAAATTCCACCAAGTGATATCGTCTTTTTGTACTTTCGTTTTTTGGACTAACCATTGAATCCCATCAGAAGTCTTACCGCCAGAAAAATATGCCTGTACTAATAAAACTCCAGCAGCTTTTGAACTAGGAAATGCCTTCATCACCTGCGCAGAAATGTTTTGCGCTAACGAAAAATTTTTCTTCGCCATTGCTATTTGAGCATTCGTTATATCAAAAACATACGTATTTTTGGGGAGGATCTCATTGGAACTTAGTTGAGATGCTAATTCTTTACTTTTAATAAGTTGCTTCTCTGCTTCATCAATTTTGATTTCTTGAAGAGCAACTAATGCCATCCCAAAATGGCCTTGCATCACTCTTACATTTGATTTGCTATTAGTTTGACCAATAAAAAACTCTTTCGTTTGCAGTAAATCACTACCCTGACTTTGTTGCTCTAACTTAGCCATCGTTTGATTTAAATAAAAATCAATGGAGTTTTTAATTGGTCTATTTTTGTTTTGATCATAGCGGGTTCGATCTTGCATATCAGCAATTCGATCGCTGGTTAATGGATGCGTCCTTACATATGCAGGAACTGTCGAATCAGTTATGCCAGCTGATTTTTGTAATTTTTGAAAAAATTCAGGCATGCCATTAACATCAAATCCAGTAGCATTCAATATTTGATACCCAATACGATCAGCTTCTCTTTCTGCATCTCTGGAATAAGAAAGTTGATTTTGTAAAGCTAAAGCTTGACCTCCAATTGCTAGGCCTTGGGCAGCGCCAGGATTACTTCTTGCAGCAACAAGTGCTAATAATAAAGAAGCGAGCATGACTACCCCACTATTAGTTCCTATGCCTGAACCGCGCGCTATGTGCTTTTGTGTAATGTGGCCTATTTCATGGCCAAGGACCGAGGAAAGTTGTGCTTCGTTATCCGCTAAAACCATCAGTCCCGTATGCATTCCAATATATCCGCCTGGTAAAGCAAATGCATTGATACTCGGATCGCGAACATTAAAAAATTCAAATTTTGGTGAAAAAGGTCCCGAGTTTTCAGATCCTGATATTTTTTGACGCCTTGCTCCTGATACTAGTTCCCTGCCTAACTGGTTGATATAGTCATACATTAGCCAGTTAGTAACATAATCAGGGTCCTTGCGAATCTCGCGCATGACTCGCTCCCCTAATTTGTTTTCATCGAGGGCATTCATATCGCCAGCAGAAACATCCCCTAAATCAGGCAAAATAATTGGCGCTCTCCCCCCTAGTGATGGCTCATCTTTCTGCGCATTCATCGGATTTTGAATTGTTACTTTATCCTGAGCAATCAATGGCAAAGGATACAATAGCTCAAACCATAAGATAGAAACTAAAATGTAATAAATAATGCTTTTTTTCAATGAACACCTTTATTCAGATAAGTGAATCTAAACATGCTAACTCATTTTAATCAAGCTGGTGCCGCGCACATGGTCGATGTCGGAGATAAAAATTCCACGCAACGATTTGCTAAAGCCTCTGGCAAAATTACCATGTTACCGACTACTCTTGAATTAATCATCGCAGGCAATAATAAAAAGGGGGATGTCCTTGGTATCGCTAGAATCGCTGGAATTCAAGGAGCAAAAAAAACCAGTGATCTTATTCCTTTATGTCACCCAATCGCTTTAACTCATGTCAGCGTAGACTTTGAAATCATCCCTGATAGAAACGAAGTAACATGCTCTGTTCTAACCAAAACCATTGGTCAAACCGGTGTAGAGATGGAAGCATTAACGGCAGTTCAAGTTGCCCTTCTAACTATTTATGACATGTGTAAAGCAGTTGACCGTGGTATGGTAATTTCTGATGTAAAACTACTAGAAAAAAGTGGTGGTAAATCAGGGGAATGGAAGGCGGGAAAGTGAGCACTAACAAAACTTAGTGAAAAGCATTCAGTAAAAGAATAAAAATCTATTAAGTACCAATTCTGTGCCACTCAAGGACAGAAAGCATGGCATCACTTATACGCAAACCGAATGGTAATTGGCAAGCTCGCATCCGCAAACATAAACAAACTATAACTAAAACCTTTATTAATAAAGCCGACGCCGAGCGTTGGGCAAGGCAAGTTGAAGTTGAACTTGATAAGGGTATTTATCTCAATCAAAATTTAGCCGAACGTACTACCTTTAAAGAACTTATCGACCGCTATATGCGTGAAGTTACTCCAACTATGCGAGGGGCTAAGCCAGACTTAATAAGACTTAAAGCGATAGCTAGACGGCCAATTGCAAAACTCAATGTGTTATCGGTTACACCACAAGCTATTTCTAAATACAGGGATGAAAGATTAAAAGAAGTATCCAATGGAACGGTCATTAGAGAACTGGCTTACTTCTCCAGTATTTTTAATGTTGCAAGACGTGAGTGGGGATTTAACGTTACTAACCCAGTTTCAATGGTCAAAAAACCCTCAAGCCCACAAGGCCGAAATCGAATACTCAATGATTCAGAATTGAATACATTACTTAATGCTCTAGAGCCTACTAGGCGCAAATCAATCTGGATGGTGCCTTTGGTGAAATTAGCACTTGAAACAGGCATGAGGCGAGGTGAACTCCTAGGTCTTCACTGGAATGACCTCAACTTTAATACTAGGACTGCTTTTATCCCTCTAACAAAGAATGGTGAATCTAGAACGGTCCCTCTAAGTAAAGAAGCTATCCGCATACTGCATTCAATTCCCAGAAGCATTAATGGTCAAGTATTCCCTATAAAACATGAGGTAGTATCTCAAGCATTTAACCGAGCGAGGCAGCGGGCTGGAGTTCCAGATATTCACTTTCATGACCTAAGACATATGGCAATCACACGAATGGCTGAGAAGCTCCCAAATCTGATTGAACTATCTGCAGTATCTGGACATAAAAGCTTGGCGATGCTGAAGCGTTACTACCACCCTAATCCTGAACTATTAGCTGAAAAACTAGGTTAAAGTAATAATACTTTTAATTATTCAAAACTTAAATTATGTGCGAAGCGCAAAAGTGGATTTCAATCGAACGGCTGTTAGATGAATACTCTATCCCAGTTTTAGCTGAAGCGGTGGATAAGTTTGATGTTCAAACCCATGATAAAACTGGTCGAAGAATACTTGCGACAGATGGTGATGAGAATGATGTTCAGTCAAAATCTTTTGTTAAAGCCCACCTTGCTCGACGCTATAGTTTTCAATTAGACCCTTTAACTGAAGAGGAACAATATTGGTTTGATGAAAAAATCCAAACTCACGGTAGCGCACTAGACTGGTTTGGTTGGCCTGAAGACCAACTACCCGACTTTAAAAAAATACAACCTCATTACCGACCTGAAGATGAAGCAGAACTGTGGACTAAGCGACCAATTGTTGAGTTTGAAGAAGAACTTAAATTAGCTGGTAGCCTTACAAATGCAGGAGTAATACATGGTGTTTCACGGCAAAGATATACGGCAGTTATAACAAAAAAAAGAGCTGAAAGTAAATTCGGCAAGAGCTAAATGTAGTTGCGCCCATCATGCGCAAGGGGTTGCGCTTAATCAACTTCCTCAATAAAAACATGGCTTTAAAGTCAATAGAAAAAGTACTTGACGCTAGTCCATATTGCTGCAAGATAAAGATTACTTCTTAACAACAAGAGGTAATCAAAAATGAATTCGCAACAATTAGAAATTAAAAATATTTGGAAAATAAAAGGTACAAATGAGAATTGTGTTCTTGAACTAAGAGCCCTATTAAAAAATAAGAATCCTATTATTAAGATTTTTAGGAGTGAAGACTTTCCGAGTACACAAAATTTAAAAGAAGCATTTGAAAATGAAGCAATTCGACTAAATGAACTTGGATACAATATTTACTATGTGATGAACCCCATCAAGACTGACTTTAATGGTCATTCAGCAGGGGACGTAGATATTGCTTTCAGAGATTTATTACTCATAGATATCGACAAGGTTGGTCATAAAGGAGAGTCTTCAACAGAGGAAGAGCTTGAAGCCGCAAGATTGCTTAGTGAGGACATAGCCAGATACTTAAAAGAAGATGGTTGGGAAGACCCCATTCGAATGATGTCGGGTAATGGGTACCACTTATATTACTTATTAGATAACTTACCAAACGATGATGCGAACAAAGGTTTAGTTGAAGGAACATTGCATGAACTTGCAATTAAGTTTAACAATGGAATCGTTGCAGTCGATACTGTCGTTTATAACGCCTCCAGAATCACCAAAGTACCGGGAACAATAGCGCGTAAAGGTCCAAACACAGCAGAGCGCCCTCATCGCATGGCGGTGGTCCTATGAAGCAAGTTACTAATCAAATGCTTTCTATACTTATCCAAAAGATTCAGGCAGGCCATCCCCCAACAACTAAAAAAACTAACTTAAACTCAGGATTAGCTATAGCAGGTACACCTATTAACACTCCAACGAATGACTTGACACTTGCTTTAATAGGTAGACTTCAATCACCAGAAACACCCACTGAAATAGCTAAACTTAATAGTGCCCTAGCTTTTTTATCTAGCGACACCGAATATGGCGATGGTAGATTCTTTACAAATGCCGGTGAAGCATTAAAAGACTATTGGTTGGCTGCGGTCTGGGCTATTGCTAGCTTGAAGTGGTCGTCAGGTAAAGAAATAGCTCGGTCATGGTCTCGACAAAGCGCTCGTTACGATGATGATAGTTTTGAAAAAGCATGGCACTCATATAATCCCTATCATGAAAAAGCACTTGGCATTGGCTCACTTTATAAAAGAGCTAAAGAATTAGGTTGGAATCAGGGCAGTACCCTCACCCAGTCTAATGCTAATAATTTACCTCAACCTACACACACTTTTACTTTACTTGGCATTAATGATTTAGCTGCTTTACCACCAACTCGGCATTTAGTAAAAGGCGTCTTACCAAGCTCTGGACTAGCCGCAATCTATGGGCCTAGTGGTTCGGGTAAAACTTTTCTAGCATTAGATTTAATTATGGCAATTGCTTGTAAAGATAATTGGTTTGGACATAAGGTTAAAAATGTTCCCGTAACGTATATCGGTCTCGAAGGTAAAGGTGGAATTAATAACCGTATTCAGGCATGGAGAAAGAAAAATCCAACCCTTAACCCAACAAACTTCAAAATCATCTTAGATAACTTTGACTTAATGAAAGCACTTAATGTTGAAGAACTAGCAAAAGCTATCATTGCATCTCAAATGAATCAAGGTGTTATTGTGATAGACACTTTGAACCAAGCAAGTCCAGCAGCAGATGAGAACTCATCTCAAGATATGGGAATAATTATTAAACACCTGAAACTCTTACAAGAAATAACTGATGGTTTGGTTTTAATCATTCATCACACAGGGAAAAATACGGCTCAAGGTCTAAGAGGTCACTCAAGTCTAAAAGCCGCTCTGGATGCCAATATCGAAGTTACAGGTGGAGATAAGCGCTCTTGGCTTCTTGAGAAAAGCAAAGACGGCGAAGATGGTAAGAGCTTTGGGTTTAGACTAGAGAAACATATACTAGGTATCGATAGCGATGGTGATGATATTACTTCTTGCACAATAGACCGAGACCACACCATCTTATTTTCAAAACCTGAGCCAAGTGGCAGTAAACAAAAAGTAGCATTTAAAGCCATCAAGCAAGCACTATCAAATACGATTATAAAAAAGATTACTGTAGAAGCTGCTGTATCTGAAATTGTAAATTCATTTCCTGCTGTAGTCTCTAATAAACGCAATAACAATGCAAGGCAAATACTAGGCAGTTTAATAGCTGGCGGATATTTATCAAGCGAACTTGTAAACGATGAGGGGTGGATATGGCTAACTTAAAGGTGTCAAAAAAATACCTGACCAAATATTCCACCTTATATAGGTGGAATGGACTTTTGGGACATTTGTCCGAAGTAATAAAAAATCATAAATATCAGTTTTGGACTTTTTGGACTCTAACTTTTATGGGTGCAAACTTACTTCCGGTCATGACTCTTACGTTAAATAAAAATGCTCGCCTGACAGCCCCCCCCTATTAAGGAGTGAATATGATTCAAAACCCTGAACAATACCTAACCACTGCCGGGGGGCGTATAACGTGCATTAGGTGTAAAGCTCATTCTTCGAGAACTAAGGAGCAATGCAAGAACCCTGCACTTAAAGGTAAGGCCGTCTGTAAATGGCATGGTGGGATGAGTACTGGTCCGAGAACTAAAGAAGGTGTACAACGCATCAGAGAAGCACATTTAAAACACGGTGAAGCAACTAAAGAGGCTAGACAAGCACGGTCATCTAAAAGCGCTATGTTTCTTTACCTTAGAGATATCGGAGACTATTTAAGTATGTTTACTGGTGACCACGCCAAAGGGCGAAAACCCGTTGGATACTCCAAACTTGATTTAGATGACCCTATGCAGATGGCTGAAGCAATATTGAAAACTCTACCAAGTAAATAATCTAGTCCAACTGAGTGTTATTTAAAAATATTTTGCTCAAGGTGGAAATAAAATTAAGAGAGCGGAGGCCGATGGGTTAGTCCTTCATCTATCTATGTTCTAACTTTACGAAAGTTGGATTTATTACACATAAAATAGATATATCTCATATAGGCAGAAAAAATGAAATTAATAGATTCAACGGTTAAACACCTTAATAAGCATAAAGTCAGAATTTTTGCTATTACGCTAGTCTTATTGGTATCAAAATTATTTGGGTTTGGGGTTCCATTTGCTTTAAAAAATTTAGTTGATACCATAACATCTGCTAATCAAAATTCTAATATTTTGATATTAACTCCATTTTTTTTGGTTCTCAGCTATGGTCTCTGCGCTCTTTTTTCTCTTATTTTTAATGAGTTAAAGGAGTTTTTCTCTGCGAACTTAACCCAAGAAGTTATTGCAAATTTAGCAGTGCGAATCTTTAAGGAGATTCACGCCCTACCTATGCAGTATCTTTTAAAAAAACAAAGCGGTGTAATAACAAGGGAAATTGATAGGGGTATTAGAGGCTTGCAATTAATTATTTCTGTAGCTATTCATAGCTTAATTCCTGCTGTTTTCGAATTCTTAATAGTGGTAATTTATTTCTTTTTTTCTTATGACTTTATTTTTTTAGTAGTGTTAATTTCGTCGCTAATGACTTATGTTTTATTCACGGTATTAATTACAAAGATTCTTGTAAGGATGAAAAATGAGCTTAATGAAGCTGATTCTAGTGTTAATCAAAAGCTTGTTGATACATTACAAAACGCTGAAAATGTAAAGCTATTCGGAAATCAAGATTTTGAAATAGAGCGTTTTAGTGAGTTGAGTAAAGCGCACCTTATTAAGGTTATAAAAATTCAAAAAATATACACATTTTTGTCTATTGGGCAGCAAGTTATTGTCACAATTGGAGCTTGTTCAATTCTCTGGTTAAGCGTTTTACGAATCATTGATGGAGCTATGATGATAGGCGATTTAGTTATGGTAAGTACTCTCGTTATGCAAATATTTCTTCCGATAAGCGCATTAGGAGTTCTATTTAAAGATATTAGGCAAGCATTAGTTGATGTAAGCAATTTAAATCAAATAGTTGAGAGCCAAAACTCAAATATTATTAATTATCCCAATATAAATTTACCGTTAAATCAACCACTATCAATTGAGTTTCAGAATGTCAATTTTTCCTTTGGAGATATGTCTGCAATATACGATTTAAACTTTAAAATTGAAGCTGGTGAATCAATTGCAATTGTTGGCGGAAGCGGTGCAGGTAAAAGCACTTTGATTAAATTACTTTTCAGGCTTTACGAGCCAACTAGTGGGACAATCTTGATTCAAGGACAGGATATTAGTAAATGCAATATTGAGAGTATCAGGGGTCTAATTGGAATTGTGCCTCAAGACATTAGTTTATTTAATGGCACAATCTCCTATAACATTGCATATGGGAATATATCAGCAAACCAAAATGATATTGATTCAGTATCTGAAATTGCTCAGCTTCATGAAGTAATTGCTAAGTTACCCAGTGGGTTTGAGACTATTGTTGGTGAGCGCGGACAAATTCTGTCAGGTGGTGAGCGTCAACGTATAGGCATTGCTAGAGCTTTAATAAAAAAACCATCAATCTTGGTATTTGATGAGGCAAGTTCTGCTTTAGACTCTAATACGGAAGCCGTAATTCAAAAAAATATATTAAGCTCACTTAAAAATAAAACCATATTAACTATTACGCACCGATTGCCCACTATTAAAGACGTAGATAAAATATTTGTAATGGAGAGAGGGTGCTTGGTTGCTGTTGGCACTCATAAAGAGTTACTTAACAGAAGTAAAACGTATCTAGATTTATGGTCAACTCAGATTAAGACTTAAAAGTTTACATTTAATAACAGTTATGATAAATTAAAAAAGGTTAATTTTGACCTAGTATCCTCAGGAGAACATAAATTATGTTAGGTAAATTATTTAGTTTGTTTTTGTCTTCAAAAGTTATTGCCACATCTGACCGTATTCGTTTTGGTTACAGCAATGGTTCTACAGATAGTAGCAGTCCAAGAGAGTGGAATAAGCCATAATTAATCTATTGTGCTAAGCGCAATTAGCTTACCTTTCTATGATAGGGGGTATTGGTGGTCTATATCCCCTATTTCCGGCTCCCTAATCAGAAGTAATCAAAACCCAACTTTATTTAAATTTAGCATTCCTTCAGTGGTAAAACACGCCATTGACCTTTGCAACGACCCCTATCAGTGTGGATGGGAAGCAAATGCCGATTTTATAAAATTATCTGAGAGTGATAGCAACCGGCTTAAAAAAATGAATTCAAGATTACACCAAATCGGCAATAGCAGATTTTGGTTGTCTTATCTTTATGCTGGATTTTTCCATCCAATTTTCGACAACACAAAAGATGCTATCAGTGTAATTTCCCAACTCCCTGAGCAATTGAATGCTAGGGCGGACCACTGTTTGCAAAGAAGTTTGCTGGCAGCGAAAACTTCCAAATCTTTTAGTGAGAAGGGCGTGCTATTTATAGGTGCATCAATCGCATCCGCCGATATGCACGCTTGGATTATTGAAGATGATTGCCAACCTGATTTTGAAGATAGGAATTGGATTAACTTTCGACCATTATTAGCTCTCATTGCTAAATAATTATGATGAAAGAAATCTTCAATTCTTCTAAAGAAATTCTGTATTTTGATACGCTTTCGGGTGAAATGTTGCCGTCTAATTTGGCACTATTCCCTAAACGAATTTCTGGCAATGATTTAGATTCTACTTTGGCTAATGGGTTATTTGTTTTACGAAAACCAGGCACTTATCGACCAGTAGCAGGGATTATCCCCATACCAGGCAGAACAAGGTGGTCATTTGACGGTCATACTATTTCTTATTTGAAAACTTCTTGGTACAAAAAAATAAATAAAAATACCCAGTTGCCTCGAATTGAAAAAATAGCACTTCACTACTTGAATTTTATTAAAGACAAGGTTGTTGCTGTTGAATTAAGTGGTGGATTAGATACTGCATTAATTATTGAATTTTTAAAGCAACTAAATACAAGAATAGTTTTTGTAGGGTTCAATTCTTCTGAATATGAGTTTAGAACTGAGCGGACTATTCAAAATTATTATTTACAGTTTGCCGAGAAAAGTCAAATGATTGATTACAAGAACTGCAGTGCATTTAGTAATTTAAAAGATACTCCTATTCACCCTTTTCCAATTCCTGACTCCTTATACCATGCAAGGCATTCAATGGTTGCAAAAGCAACCCATGATTTGGGTGCAAATATTTTATTGAATGGAAATGCCGGAGATTCTTTACTTGGTCATAGATTTAAGAATTTTGTTGATGACTTTGTTCCAGATGGATATGACCCGTGGTCGATAACAGATATCTGGACCGTAGAGACTATCTTCAAACCTTTGGGTATTACTTACGAATGTCCCTTCGCATTTAATTCGGTTATAAGGGCATTTTTATCTATTAGATATGGCGAAGCCGATGACCCAATGAAGCTTTGGGCAAGAAGAGCTTATTCTAATTTATTACCTTATCAGTTATCTCGTTATGCATACAAAGCAAATCATGATTGTTGGGTTGCTGATGGTTTGAAGTTGGCCGAGGATGACATTCGAGATATAGTTACTGTTGCTCTTAGTGTTACGAAAAGTCAAAATCTAAATGTTGATACTATGATTTTTACCGCTAGAAACTACTTTCATGCCAGCGAAAGGGAAAAACATGAGTTTTTAATGAAATTATCCTTTGCTGTTTGGATATATGGCTTTGTTAGAGAGGACTTAATTTAGTTAATCGCAAACCTGCAACATAGCATTTATTTACTTTGTTGGATGTGAATATGATGAGACTATAATAAATTATCAGCGACTAAATTCATTTTCTAATCAAAAAATACCTAATCAGATACAATCATTAGAGTATTTCTTAGTTCATAGCCGAATATAGGGATGTTAGTTTTAAATCTTTGGGGTGGGGGTCGGCTTTATAGGCCTAGAAAAATTCATTACCCTAGGAGCTATACCCGGATGAACAACATTTAATTTACTCCAGTATGTGCATGGGTTGCCGCTAAGATTAATTCATACACTGCCGGAAGTCAGCTGAACCCGGAGCTAACCCTAACCTCATACATTTTTGACGCTTAATATCTTGAGGATTGCTAATTAGAGGTATTACTGGCTTTATATTACTTTTTTCATTAAAGGTTTTAGCTTGAGGGACCTCAATTTTCTTAGACTCTTCAATTCTTTGGGACTCTTCAATTTTAGGTCTCTCATCGTCCCTAAATGGATATGGTATTTCGTTTTGATTACTCTGCTGTGAACCGTCCTCTAATCGATATCTAACGGCTTGCCTCGCATTTATTACCTTGGTATTTTCATCAAATAGTAATGGCTTAAAACGCATCATTGAAGCAAACTTTTTTCCAGCTTCATCTAGTCTAGAAAAACCACTAGACTGAATTACTTCTGTTTGCACAACAATGCCTTGCTCATTAATGCTAAGTGAAATCTCAACCACGCCCTCTTCGCCAAGTCTTTGAGACATATTGGGATAAATTAATGGTGGTTGATATATTTTTACTAGTTGATTATTGGATTGACTTAATGAATATAAAGGTGTAAAAAAAAGAATACTAAATACAAGTAACCTAGTCATCATTTCATACACTGCTGAAAATCTACTGAGTTAGGTGCTAGTCCTAAGTTAATACATCTTTGACGCTTAATATCTTGAGGAAGATTAACTGATGAGTTTTCATTACCATCAGCAAATTGAACTAGTGATTTTTTGAAATCTAAGTATTGAGTCTTATATTTATCATAAGCTAATTGATTTTTATACTTAATACCAAATGCATAATTTGTACTTTCATTTTCTGTTATCACTACCAGTGACTTTGTGTAAGACTTATCATTGGCTGAAAAAGTAAAGTACTCATAGTATTTTTTGACTCTATCTCCAACGCTAGATTGTGAAAGCATTTTTTCAACTGAAGATTTAAATTCAAAATCGATTGGTCGACCCATCCACTGGGGTGAATACACATAAAACTCAACTTCCCCATCTGGGGAAATAAATAAGGCACTATCGAATGATTCTTTATTTTTTGTTGTTGCGGACTTTAGCGAAGGTTTTACTATGAAACTTTTAGGCACATTAATAGTGAACCAAGCACCCTTAAATTTATCATCTTGAAGAAAATTTTCATTAGGCGCTGCAATTACTATGTCAGATAAAGCCATCCAAATCATAATGGTATAAAAAGAGAATTGAATAAAAAGTTTCTTCATTAGTTCATACACTGCAGGAAATCTGCTGAGCCCGGCACTAGCCCTAATCGGATACATTTTTGACGTTTAATATCCTGTGCGTTATTGACAGGTGGTTTAGGAGTTACAGGTGCAATTACGGGTGGGTTCGGAGTGACAGGGGTAAATACAGGTGGTTTAGGTACTACAGGTGGAGTTACTGTTGGAGGTGTTTGCGCTTGAACAAACTTGTCATCTCTCCATAATCCTTGTTGCTTAATCGAGCCGTTGGCATTGTATAAAATTCCTTGACCACTTCTTTTGTCATCTATATATTGCCCTACGTATTTTTCTCCATCAGACCATGTGTAGGTTCCTTGACCATTGAATTTGCCATCTTTCCATTGCCCTACGTATATTCCCCCACTAGAAAATGTATAAGTCCCTTCCCCACTTCTTTTATCATCTCTATATTGCCCTACGTATTTATCACCGTTTGCATATGAATATATTCCCAGCCCATGCTTGTTACCATCTTTGTACTGGCCAACATATTGGCGTCCATCGGTTCCTGTATAGGTTCCTTGACCGTGCCATGTATTACCCCTAAATTCACCAACATATTTATCGCCAGCAAATTTATCTCCTTCAGGGAATGTATAACTTCCAAAGCAATTGTTCAAATAGTCACCATTACAGGGCGGTAAATTATTCTGTGCAAATGTAATATCTTGTGCGTTATTGACTGTTGGTTTAGGAACTACGGAAGCTATCACTGGGGGTGTAGTTTGCGCTTGAACAAAATTTTCATTACTCCATAATCCTTGCTGCTTAATCGAGCCGTTGGCATTGTATAAAGTACCAAATCCATCATATTTACTATCTTTCCATTGCCCTACGTATTTCTCCCCATCAGCAAATGTATAGGTTCCTTGCCCATTCATTTTGCCATCAATGTATTGCCCTACGTATTTATCCCCATTAGCATATGTAAAGGTTCCCTGCCCAGTTCTTTTGTCATCTCTAAATTGCCCTACGTATTTATTCCCACTAGCAAATGTATAAGTTCCTAGACCATTTTGTTTGCCATCTCTCCATTGTCCTTCGTATTTCTCCCCATCAGACCAAGTATAAGTACCTTGCCCAGTTCTTTTGTCATCTCTATATTGCCCAACATATTTTTCCCCATTAGCATATGTATAGGTTCCTTGACCATTTCTTACGCCATCTTTAAACTGCCCAACGTATCGCCCATTATCGTACTCTCTGATTCCAAAACAAGGCCCTGAAAAGTTGCCATTGCAGGGCGGTAAATTACTCTGTGCATATGAAATACATGATGTAAATATGCACAGGATTAGTAGTAGTTTTTTCATATTAGGGTGTTTAAAGAGTAGACTTACATTTATAAAGCTTTTCGCTGTGAACACTTAACTCTGAGGGATTGCCTCTTTCATAAGTAAAAGAACGAATCTCTTTAATCGTTCCCTCTACATTACAGTTCATTACACCTGAGTATCCCCCAGTAATCTTATCTAACCTTTTCAAGCTACACTGAGCACCCATAGGATTTCCAGCGGCTAGCTCTCCGTTAGGGAAAAAGCCATAGAACATACCGGGCTGGTTGCCAGTAGATGGATTGGCATCACATCGAACAGGTCTCCCATCCCAACTTCTACCCCATTCATTCCAAGTCTTTTTTGCTGGCCCCCAAGTACCAACCAACTCATCGGGAACTGTGATTGCAAAACTCAAATTATTAATACTTAAATAAATACATCCAATTAGAAGCGTTCTTATGCCAAATATTTTCATTTATTAAACTCGTTTTTTTAATTATCTTCAACATTATCACATCTCAAAATACACAAATCCTTTGAGCATTTCCTAGTATGTGGTCGAGTATATGGATGTTACTTTTTAATCTTGGGGGTAGGGTCGGCTTTTATCGACCTAGAAAATTTCATTACCCCATGGGGGTAGTACCCGGATGGCTTGCATTTAATTTACTCCAATATGTACATCGATTTGCGCTTTGTGATATCTTTCATTTGTGGTGCCAATCTCGTGCCACTAATATTTAACTAACCCAACAGAATCAGTCTTATTTATTTTTTTAGTTTTTCTTTTATCCTTGTTTTTATTGAGTTTTCCCGGCAGTTCAAGTTGCCCTTCTAACTATTTATGACATGTGTAAAGCAGTTGACCGTGGTATGGTAATTTCTGATGTAAAACTACTAGAAAAAAGTGGTGGTAAATCAGGGGAATGGAAGGCGTAATAAAAAAAGGCATCATAATCGATGAGTTTTAATCACTATTACAACTCTCATCCCTGTTGGGGAATGGTGGGTATAGTAATTAAACCTCATGCCGCCACCAACATTTTTTATGCTTAATTTGATTTTTTTCTTTGAAAATATTGGCAATGCCCATCAAAAATTGTGTATAGTTAAAGTAACTATAACAATCTTCATCTAAATGAGGCTTAAAGGGGGCAGCAATGAATCAATCTAATTTTCTTTTTTTTAAAAATTTTTCTTCTATCTTAAAAGCTAGTTCTTGCGCTTTAGTTCTAAGTGTTTTTTCTGGGCAAGCAATTGCTCAAGGTGTAGAAAGTGCCAAAAATATGAAACTTGAGGGCTTTAGTGACCTACAAGGAAGAACGGCTTATCAACCCACGATTCAAAAACAAGGTAATCGCTGGATTGCTTACATAGGCCATCACGGGGATAACAAGATAAATCCTCTAAATGGCAAAATGGAGGATAACGGAACATCAGTTATTGATGTGACTGATGTTAAAAAACCTAAGTATTTATATCATATCCCCGGTGAAGAGGGTCTTGCTGAGCAAGGCGGTAGTCAAATGGTACGCGTTTGCAGTGGTGCAACCTTACCAAAAGCGGATAAAAGTAAATTTTATATGCTGCGAGTATTTGGTAATCAAGCTCATGAGATTTGGGATGTAACCACTCCTGAAAATCCAACTTTACTCACTACCATCACAAAAGGTCTTAAAGGTACGCATAAAAACTTTTGGGAATGTGATACCGGCATAGCCTACCTCGTGTCAGGCAACCCACAATGGCGAACTAGTCGTATGACTCAGGTTTATGATTTATCGGATCCTGCAAAACCTGTTTTTATTAGAGATTTTGGCCTAGTTGGCCAGCAACCAGGTGCATCAGGTGATGTTCCAGTTCAATTGCATGGTGTTATGTCAACAGGTACGAAAGGAAATCGTGTTTACTTTGGCTATGGGACCAACACAGATGGCATCATTCAAATCATCGACCGGGAGAAATTATTGAATGGCGCTAAAGATCCTACACCAGAAAATCTTCTCTACCCACAAGTAACTCGAGTAGATATGCCTTCCATGCACGGCGCACATACTACCTTTCCAGTGATGGGTGTAAAGGTTCCTGAATTTTCTAAGAATTTATTGGGGGCAACTCGTGACTTTATTGTAGTTACCAATGAAGCGATTCAAAAAGAATGTCTTGAAGGTCGTCAAATGGTTTGGGTAATTGATGCAACTAATGAAAAGCGGGCTTTTGGTGTTGCCAACTGGGGAATCCCAGAAAAAAGTGGCAACTACTGTACAAAGGGCGGCCGCTTTGGCACTCACTCCTCAAACGAAAATATGACCGATGTTTATTATAGAAAAATTATGTTTTTCGCTTATTTCAATGCAGGAGTTCGTGCTGTAGATATGAGAGACCCTTTTGCACCTAAAGAGATCGGTCACTTTGTTCCAGCAATGAATAAAAATACTGTAGTCTTAGCTACCCCAGCCAGTCAGCGTGGTAAGTTACCGTTTACTGCGGCTTCTGATCGTAAAGCAATTCAGACAAATAATGTGGAAGTAGACGAGCGCGGATATATTTACATTGTCGATCGTGCAAATACTGGTATGCATATTCTTTCATTAACTGGTCCTGCCCGTGAAATTGCAGATTGGAAAGCCGCTGAAAAATGATCTGCTTGTTGGGTAGGTCTTGCATCATTGCTCTGTGCTTTACCTGTATTTATGGTTTTGCTAAAGAAATCACAACCTCCCTTGATTTGATCAAGGGAGTTGTGCCGAAAGCTCAGCAACTAATCAAAGCAAAAAAAGATGATGTGATTCAAATTAAAGTGACAAGTGATGAGCCTGGTGAATTTCATTTACATGCTTATCGTCTTGATTTAAAGCTTAGGCCACAAGAAACTCAAACCTTGAAATTTAAGGCTAATGTAACTGGAAGGTTTCAGTTTGAGTGGCATCCAGCAGCTAATGCTACTTCAGCACCCGCCCACCGGCATGAGCCTTTAGCCAGACTAGAAGTTTTCCCAGAGTAACGTGAATTTTCAACTTCGATTGCCAAAGCTTTTTATGTTCTTTGGCTTCATTTTTAGCCCCTACTGCCAAGCTCACAGTATTAATGAACGTTATGATTTGCCATTGCCCTTGAATTTTTTTATTTTTGGAAGTGCGCTTGTTGTAATGATCTCTTTTGTTGGTGTACTACTTATCTTTACAAAATCAAATACTCATTCAAAATTTCCTATTGTTCTATTACGCAATATGAAAAATAACTTCTTTATTAAGATCAGTAAATTAGTATTGCAAATTTTATCTGTTGTTTTTTTCTTTGTTGTTCTAGGTGCTTGTTTTTGGGGTAATGCAAATCCCTTACAAAATTTAGCCCCCAATTTTATTTGGATGACATGGTGGTTAGGTTTATCATTATTTATTTCTATCTTCGGTAACGTATGGCCAGTCCTAAATCCTTGGCTTAATATTTATCAATTTCTTCAACAAATTTTTTCAAGACCTCAACCTAAAGTTGTCTCCATTCCCACCCCAATCTTTCCATGGAATGGCTTATTTTTCGCCACTCTTTTTCTCTTCGTTTGGAGTTGGTTAGAAGTTGTTTATCCGGTTGCATTTGTGCCCTATCGTATTGGTTATTTAATTTTGATTTGGAGTTGCATTTCCTTTGTTGGGATGTTTCTCATTGGTAAAAATAGATGGTTACAACAAATTGATTTTTTCTCAATCTACTTTCTTTACCTTGGAAAATTTAGTCTTTTTACTTATAGTCCAAGTCAAAATACTTTACTTTTGAGACCTTGGGGAACGGGTTTGATTAAATTAAATTCCGAACAATCATCATCTGGTCAATCTGGATTTATTATTGCCATGCTGACAACGGTACTTTTTGATGGTCTTCATGGGAACCAAATGTGGCTAGTATTTGAACAGCCTTTTGAAAAATTGATCCCAAAATCGATGGATATCAATGGCTATTGGATAGGGACCGTTGGCCTACTTTTGACTTGGTGTTTGTTTTTTTTGGTGTATCAATTGTCGTGTTTTATCAGTAAAAAAATATGTCCTACTGTCAATGTAAAACACTTGGCGAATGATCTCGCACCTAGCCTCATTCCTATTGCTATTGCCTATTTAATTGCACATAATTTTTCAAGCTTTATGATTCAAGTTCAAAACATTATCTTTTTAATTTCAGACCCCTTCAATCTTGGCTGGGACTTGTTTCATACGGCAAACTTTCGCCCTAATATTGCTTTAATTGATGCAAGCTTTACTTGGTATCTGGCGTTAAGTGCTATTGTGATCGGGCATATTTTGGCAATTTTGATATGTCACCTGATTATTATGCAAAAGACTACCTCGAAAAAGGAAGTCTTTTACTTAAGTTTCCCTATGACGATCACAATGATTATACTAACAATGATGAGTTTAATCATCATTGCGGAACCCATGACCAATTCAGGTTAATTTGAATCGGTTTTCCTCTGAGTAATAAGTTTTAATTCTTTAATTTTTAAGCTTTTTCTTGATGCTTTGATTTCTTTTTCAACCATAAACCAATGATAACGACTAGCGCAATTCCTAAAATTTGGAATGGTGCATCGGCATTTTCAGCGCCAAGAGCTTCTACCAACGTGTGATGAATTGCTGGGTCAGTTGCAAACATTTCACCAGCCAAATAGCCTAATAATGCTGCACCAAGTGTAATAATGACTGGGTATCTATCCATCACTTTAAGAAGAATGGTGCTACCAAAAATAATCATTGGAATACTTAAGCCAAGACCAATCAATATAAGCGGCATACGCATTTCTTCAGGCGCACGATCTGCTGCTGCTGCAACAGCAACAACGTTATCTAAACTCATGACAAGGTCCGCTATTAAAATCGTTTTAATGGCGGTGAACATGGATGGGGCAGCATCCATATTTTCATCGCCATCACTATCGGCCATAAGTTGCACACCAATGTAGATTAATAATATAGCGCCAATAATTTTTAAATATGGCAATGCGAGCAATTGTATGGCAACCAAGGTGAGAACCACTCTCATCAAAATTGCAGCTGCACTTCCCCAAAAAATTGCTTTTTTCTGCTGCTCACGAGGTAAATTTCGAGATGCCATTGCAATTACGACAGCATTGTCACCCGAAAGCAAGATATTGGTGAACATAATGTAACCTAAAGCTACCCACACTGCACTTGACGTAAAGTCCATATTATTATCCTTATTGTTTTTATTGAAAAATTAATTTTGATTATTTTAGTAGATTATTTAATGTATCAATGAAAAAGGGGCCTAAGCCCCCTAAAATTTTTGATCTATTTTTAAATCATTGCCTTCAAAAGCTTTGCCATTTCAGATGGATTACGCGTGATTTTGAATCCGCATTCTTCCATAATCGCTAACTTTGCATCTGCAGTATCTGCACCACCTGAAATCAATGCGCCAGCATGGCCCATTCTTTTTCCAGGAGGAGCTGTAACACCAGCAATAAATCCAACAATCGGTTTTTTCATGTTGTCACGGCACCAACGAGCTGCATCAGCTTCATCTGGCCCACCAATTTCACCAATCATAATGACTGCATCTGTATCCTGATCATCATTAAACGCTTTCATAATATCGATGTGCTTTAGTCCATTAATTGGGTCGCCGCCGATTCCAACGGCGGAAGATTGACCTAGTCCAATCTCTGTCAGCTGAGCGACTGCTTCATAAGTCAAAGTTCCAGAACGGCTCACAACTCCGATACGACCTTTACGATGAATATGGCCAGGCATAATTCCAATCTTTATTTCTTCCGGAGTAATTAATCCTGGGCAATTAGGTCCTAGTAACAATGTTTTTTTACCGCCTTTTGCTTCTTTTTCTTTCATTCGATTACGCAATTCAAGTAGGTCGCGAACTGGAATACCTTCAGTAATGCAAATTGCTAAGTCCAAATCAGCCTCTACAGCCTCCCAGATCGCTGCTGCCGCTCCAGCTGGTGGAACATAAATAACAGATACGGTTGCACCAGTTTCTTTTGCTGCATCTTTCACGCTGCCAAAAATTGGAATTCCGAAAATGGACTCACCAGCCTTTTTAGGGTTCACACCTGCTACAAAGCAGTCTTTACCATTTGCGTACTCTTGGCATTTTTCAGTATGAAATTGACCCGTTTTTCCTGTAATACCTTGCGTAATCACACGTGTATTTTTATTAATCAATATAGACATTTGTATTCCTCTTTAATTATTTAACGGATGCAACAACTTTAGTTGCAGCTTCTGCCATCGTGTCAGCGCTGATAATAGGTAATCCAGATTCAGCCAACATCTTTTTACCTAAATCTTCATTAGTTCCCTTCATACGTACCACCAAAGGAACAGAAAGGTTAACTGCTTTACAAGCCTGAATTACCCCATCTGCAATCACATCACAGCGCATAATTCCGCCAAAAATATTCACTAATATTGCTTTTACTGATTTATTTTTTAACATGATTTTGAATGCTTCAGTTACCTTCTCAGCTGTCGCTCCACCGCCGACATCGAGGAAGTTTGCTGGAGATCCGCCAAACAATTTAATCGTATCCATAGTTGCCATTGCTAAACCAGCACCGTTCACTAAACAACCAATATTGCCGTCAAGGGAGATGTAAGCTAAGTCAAATTTAGATGCTTCGATTTCTGCAGGATCTTCTTCTGCTTCATCACGATATGCAACTATCTCAGGATGCCTAAATAAAGCATTTGGATCAAAATTAAACTTAGCATCTAATGCCTTAATGTTGCCATTACCCTCTAATATCAAAGGATTAATTTCTACCAATGAAGCATCCGTTTCCATATAGGTCTTGTATAGGTTCACTAATACTTCTTTTGCCTGTGCTTGTGATGCCTCTGGCACTCCAATGCCTTTGACTAGGTTCGTTGCTTGAGCTTCACTTACACCATGTAATGGGTTAATAAACTCTTTAATAATTTTCTCGGGAGTGTGGGCAGCAACTTCTTCAATATCCATACCACCTTCACTAGAAGCCATAATCACCACTGATTGTGATTCACGGTCAGTTAGAAGACCTACATAGTATTCTTTTTTAATATCTGCGCCGTCTTCAATAAGTAATCTGCGCACTAACTGTCCCTCTGGTCCAGTTTGATGTGTTTTTAGTTGCATTCCAAGAATATTCGTTGCATAGGTTCTCACCTCTTCGAGACTTTTAGCAACCTTAACTCCACCACCCTTGCCACGTCCACCAGCATGAATTTGGGCTTTTACAACCCAAACTGGCCCGCCAAGTTTTTCTGCAGCAGCCATCGCTTCGTCAACACTAAATGCCGGTATACCATTTGGAACCGGAATATTAAATTGACGAAGGAGTTCTTTTCCTTGGTATTCGTGGATTTTCATAATTGCTTCCCTTTAATTAAAGATGTATTTAATGATAATAACGGTGAAAAATAATTGATTGAATTCAAAGTTGATTACTCCTTAGAAATTGTGAATGTTCCAGGCTCTAAAGGGTGACCAAACCATACGGGGTGATGCTGTTTTACTACTTCTCCATCCGTTCTTAACGCATGGCAGCCATTAAATTGGAATGGCAATTCTTCATCAGGTTGCTTTTTTTCAGTCTGATGAGATTGAATATAAAAAACTTCGCCAACAAATGCTTGAGTGGCCGCGGTTGGCAGTAATTTTGTTAATTCGGAAATATGAGTACAGCCTAAAATACCTCCTAAACGACTTTTAACACCCTCACGAAAGCTTTTTAGTAAGTTTAAGCCGATTAATTTTGCATAATCCGGTCCAATCAACTCACAAGTACCTTCATAAGGAACGTGTAAAGACTTGGCAAATGCATCAACAACATCCATATCTTGGTTAATCGTAACCGTTAACAGCATATGGTGAATGGGCTCTCCAGCCTTACGATAGATTGCAGCTAACTGTAAATCCCGACCTTTGCAATCAAGAATTTCAGCTTCGATATCCCATAACTGATCTTCCCTTCGATATACTTTTAAATCGATTTTTCGCTCATGTACGAGCCTACGAGAGGGGGATATTTCTTGAGTAACTGGAGACATCCCTATAGTCTAGCATTTCAATTTGAATCGTCTAAGGTTTTCCCTCGAACAATACGGTAAACAATTTCCTGGTTAAATCCCCGACTTACCATGAAGCGAATTTGTTTTGCTAAGTCTTTAGGCTCTTTTGCTAATGTTCCAAACTTTTTTAACCATACTTCGTAAGCACGCTTTGACTCCGTTTGTTTTAAATCCATCAGGTGCTTAGAGATAATTTCAGGCTCCAAATCGTGCTTCCTCAATTCTTGAGCCAAGCGATGATTACCTAAATTAGAAGCCTTTTTATAAACAAGACTATCCGAGAATCTTTCATTCGATAAAAAATTCTTAATTTTTAATTGGTTGATTACGGTATTGAGTTGTTCTTCGTTCTCTGCATAAGGGTGTAATTTCTTTCGAATTTCCGCTTCACTATGCTCCCTCATGGAAAGATATCGAATGCCCCGTCCCAAAAGACTAATCTTATTTTTGGGACGAGTACCAGACTCTATGTGCTCAATTTGTTCCTCAAGCTTCTGGAGGTTCGACTTCGTCATCTTCCTTACCAGATATAACTACTTTGTTTCCTTTAACACCTAATTTTGCACGAATTAAACCTTCAATTTCTTTTGCTAATTCAGGATTGGCTTTTAGAAAGTCTCGTGCATTGTCTTTGCCTTGCCCAATTTTTTCGCCTTTATAACTATACCAAGCACCTGATTTCTCAACGATATCTGCCTCTACACCCATATCGATGACTTCTCCTTCTCGAGAAATGCCAGTTCCGTACATGATGTCAAATATAGCCTCTCTGAACGGTGGAGAGACTTTGTTTTTAACGACTTTCACTCTTGTCTCATTTCCAATATTGTCGTCACCTTTTTTAATACTTCCAATGCGACGAATATCAAGACGCATCGAGGCATAGAACTTTAAAGCATTCCCTCCAGTGGTTGTCTCAGGAGAGCCAAACATAACCCCAATCTTCATACGAATCTGATTAATAAAGATGATCATTGAATTCGTACGTTTAATAGTGCCAGTCAATTTACGTAATGCTTGACTCATGAGACGTGCCTGTAAGCCTGGCAGAGAGTCTCCCATTTCGCCTTCAATTTCGGCTTTTGGAACCAATGCAGCCACTGAGTCGATCACAATCAAATCAATCGAGCCAGATCTCACCAATGCATCTGCAATTTCTAAGGCTTGTTCACCGGTATCTGGCTGAGAAATCAAAAGATTATTGACATCTACACCTAATTTGGCGGCATACTGCACATCTAGCGCATGCTCAGCATCTATAAATGCGCATGTTCCGCCAATTTTTTGCATTTCGGCTACAGCATGCAATGTCAAAGTCGTTTTACCTGAAGATTCTGGCCCGTAAATCTCAATCACACGACCTCTGGCGAGTCCACCCACACCTAGGGCAATATCAAGTCCAAGCGACCCAGTTGACACGACTTGGATATCCTGTGCTATTTCAGCATCGCCAAGTCGCATGATTGAGCCCTTACCAAATTGTTTCTCAATTTGGGCTAGTGCTGCAGTCAAAGCTTTTTGTTTTTCGCCATTCATACCCGAAAACTCTGAGTTTGCCGAGCTGGTAGGTATTGTATTGGCGCTAGCCTTTGACTTTTTATCGTCCATCTTTTTTCCGATCATCTTCTCTTCTTTATCAAGTTATTTAAGAACATAAATATACTGTATAGAAAAACAGTATATTTGACAACTATTTTTTTAATTCTGATACATTTATGTTGCGTATGTACGTTTTTTCTTTGATACACACCTTTACTAATATATATTTTTCTTTCATACAACGTATTTCCGTCCTTGTCAGAGAAAAGTGATTTTGATTGTAGTAAATCCGAATATTTATTTAGGTTTTTGATAATTTTTATTAAAAACAATGTTTTATCTCAGTAGATACCCCTAAATCCCTTCTAGACATTGCTTTACATGTGGATAATAGCCGTTGTTGTAATCATATTTAAAATAATGAAGGAGTTTACTTACGATGGCTACATTAGATACTACAGCTGAAAAAGCAGCCCCAATGACACCGGAGGAACGCAAAGTTATTCTTGCTTCTTCTTTAGGAACTGTATTTGAATGGTACGACTTTTATCTTTACGGTTCATTAGCTGCGATTATCGCCGCTCAATTCTTCTCTAAACTTGATCCAGGTTCTGCATTTATTTTTGCATTACTGGCTTTTGCTGCTGGTTTTATCGTGCGACCATTTGGTGCTTTATTTTTCGGTCGTTTAGGTGATCTTATCGGTCGAAAATATACCTTTTTAGTTACTATTGTGCTCATGGGTGCATCTACTTTCTTGGTAGGTATTTTGCCTAATTACGCTTCTATTGGCGTCGCAGCTCCAGTATGTTTAATTATCTTGCGTATTTTGCAAGGTTTAGCTCTGGGTGGAGAATATGGTGGTGCGGCAACTTATGTGGCTGAACATGCGCCGCGTAAACGTCGTGGATATTTCACCGCATATATTCAAACTACTGCGACTTTAGGTCTTTTCCTCTCTCTCATTGTGATTTTGCTTTGTAGAGAATTTACTGGTAAAGATTTTGAAGTTTGGGGTTGGAGAATTCCATTTATCGTTTCCATTTTGTTGTTGGGTATTTCTCTTTATATCCGCCTCCAAATGGCTGAATCTCCTGCTTTCCAAAAAATGAAATCTGAAGGTAAGTTGTCTAAATCACCTTTGGGCGAATCATTTGGTCAGTGGAAAAACTTGAAGATTGTCATTCTAGCGTTGTTCGGACTTGTTGCTGGTCAAGCTGTAGTCTGGTACACGGGACAGTTCTATGCCCTATTCTTCATGACGCAGGTCTTGAAAGTTGATCCAAAAACGGCAGCTCTTTTAATTGCAGCTTCCTTATTAATCGGTACGCCATTCTTCATTTTCTTTGGTTCACTTTCAGATAAGATTGGTCGTAAATTAGTGATCATGTTGGGTCTATTGCTTGCAATTATTACCTTCATTCCTAATACGCCGGTTTCGATCTTCAATGCACTGACACACTTTGCAAATCCGGGTTTAGAGGCTGCAATGGCTAATGCTCCTGCTTCTGTTACTGTGGACCCTGCTGAATGCTCATTCCAGTTCAATCCTACGGGTACAGCTAAATTCACGAGTTCTTGTGATATTGCAAAACAAGTTATGGCCACTAATTCTGCTAGCTACCAAACTATTCCTGGTGCGGCTGGAACAGTTGCACTGGTGAAGATTGGAGATAAAGAAATCCAAGGCTATACGTCTAAAGGTCTAAGTGCTGATGAAGCTAAAGCTAAGGATGGCGCATTTAAAAAAGATGTTCGTGAAGCTTTAGATGCTGCTGGTTATCCTAGAACAGCAGATAAAGATAAGATGAACATCCCTATGATCACTGCCTTATTAACTATTTTGGTTATTTACGTTACGATGGTTTATGGTCCGATTGCGGCATACTTGGTTGAGCTTTTCCCTACCAGAATTCGTTATACATCCATGTCATTGCCATATCATATCGGTAATGGCTGGTTTGGTGGCTTAATGCCAACGATTTCATTTGCTCTAGTCGCTCAAAACGGTAATATTTACTATGGTCTTTGGTACCCGATTATTATTGCGTCAGTAACTTTAGTGATCGGTTCATTATTCTTGAAAGAGACTAAAGATGTCGATATTTATGCAAGAGACTAAGTTTTAAATATTTTGATGAAAACCCGACCTAATGGTCGGGTTTTTTTATACAAAACAATCAAAAGAAATCTGTAACATATGAATTTTACTGAAAGTCCTTTAATTGATTAAGCAACTGATCATTCAGCAAGTTCGTTCGATCGTCAATAGTGGGAAGTCACCCACGGAATTTCTATATCCCCCAGGAGATCCGGGGCTATTTGGGCCTGACTCTATGGTCTGGAAAGTGCATGGCGATTTTGTGTCCATGATGATCGGTGGCATTAGCTCCTTGATACTACAAGCACTTCACCCACTTGCTCTTGCGGGAGTTTGGGATCACTCTTCATTTAGGGAGGATTTAAAAGGACGTCTCGGTAGAACGGCCTTTTTTATTGCCGCAACTACTTACGGGAATACGGAAATGGCAACTCGCGCCATTTCACGTGTAAGAAAGATTCACGACTCTCTCCACGGTATTCATCCTGATGGAAGAGCTTATCGAGTGAGCGATCCTCATTTACTCTACTGGGTTCATTTAACTGAGGCTTATAGCTTTTTGAATGCCCATCGAATCTATGTCAATCAATCCATTTCAGAGACTGACCAGAATCAATACTTTACCGAAATGAGTAAGATTTCTGAGGGCCTAGGTTGCCTCATAATGGACGAACAGGGTAACGATCAATTTGCAAGAACAGTACCCAGTGTCAATCAAGCAATTGAATCATTCTTCCCAGAATTAGAATATTCAGATCGATCAAAGTGGGTCGTTGATTTATTAGAGAATTTTCCCTCAGATCCAAAAACCTATGTGCTGAATCGTTTAATTATTAAAGCGGGATTCTATAACCTACCAGATTGGGCTTACCCTATGATGGGTCGCCCCACCCCTACAAAAATTGAAAGACAACTGGTCAATCAATCGATTCACCTTATTGCTAAGCCGGTTCGCTGGGCGATGACCAACGGTGTCCATACCCATGCAAAACGGCGTATGGGTATTTTTGACTGAAATTACGGTGCAATTTCAATCAATATTTCATTTCTTCGCCATGGCGGCAAAGTCCAAGGCGGGTTATATCTCGCAAGTTGTGGAGAACCAATTGCATTTAATTGTTTATCACTTATCCAAGCACGCAATTGTTTCGTATTGTTTTCTATTTTTTCAGGATTATTTAATCCAGAAAATACTATCACTGCATAACGTTTACTCGGTATTTCTTTAATCTTAACTAAGCTATTTTTAGGTTTAGGCAAGGTTTCCATCGTATATTCTTTAGGCATTACAAACTGTACTCGCCAATTTTTTTCATCGGATTGATCTACGGTCACTGGTGCAGTCATGGCTATTTTTCTTGGCTCAACAGTAACTGGGGCTGTCATCGCAATTTTATGTGACTCTTTTTGTACACCCTCGTTATTGCCAAAAATAAAATCTGCAATCAATCGAAATCCTTTATTAGAGGCCTCATCCCGAGTTCCTTCTACCATGACTTCAGCAACCAACATAGACTCATATTGTCTTATTTCAAATGGCGGTGCTAATTCACTCGAAACATATTTGGGCTCTTCAATAGCCATAGATAAAGTAGGGATGATGCATAAAGTTAAGGTTAATAGGCGCTTGAGCATTTCTTCTACCTTTATTGGATTGCATTACTTTTTAAATCCTCTATAGTTTAACTATTATTTACACTTAAGATGAAATTAACTTAATGACTTCAAATTCCATTCTCATTTCGGTCCAGGAGTTACAGAATTCCTTACAAAATCAACTGAATCACACAGTCCTATTTGACTGTAGATTCGATTTAAGTCAGCCTCATTTAGGTCATCAGCAATTCCTGGATGGTCATATTCCTGGCGCCATTTATGTGGATCTTGAAAAAGATCTTTCTGGGCCAAAAAACCCTTTAAGCGGAAGACACCCATTGCCGAGTTCTGCCGAATGGGCGAACACTAGAGCTCGACTAGGTATTTCTGAAAATACAAAAGTGATTCTTTATGATCTTCAAGAAAACACCTATTCTGCTAGGATGTGGTGGATGCTCAAAGCCATTGGTCATCAATCCATACATATTCTTGATGGGGGGTTTAAAGAGTGGTTACAACTTGGTGGAATGATTGAAAGCGGTCCGAGCTCTAAGGCTAACTCACTTCTTAACCTTCCAATTGTCGAATATAAAGGCCTGATTCATATGTCTGATGTGCAACATAACATTACAAATCCCTGCTTTCAAATCATGGATGCTAGAGCACAAGAGCGTTTTAGAGGTGAAATAGAACCACTTGACCCTATAGCAGGTCATATTCCTGGCGCTATAAATAGACCATATAAACATAATCTGAATAATAAAAATCTATTTAAGACTAAATCAGAATTGGTTAATGAGTTTTCAAATATTGGTTATGCGGCAAATCAAGTAGTTCATCAATGTGGTTCTGGAGTTACCGCATGTCACAATCTTCTTGCCATGGAACTTGCTGGCTTCAAGGGTTCTCTCTTATATGCTGGTAGTTGGAGTGAGTGGTGTAATCATCCTCAAAATCCAGTTGCTTCAAGAACTTAAAAATCAACCCAAGCCAAAATATAGAGCAAATTGGTAGGTAATGAAAGAGGCTAAATAAGCTAAAGAAAATAAATACGTCAACATGATCATAGGAATTTTATATCCCCCCGTTTCGCGCTTTACAACCGCGATGGTTGACAAACATTGGGGCGCAAATACAAACCAAACCAGTAATGATAAGGCAGTTGCTAATGA
>Ga0209191_1000083_pt1 | contig 73171 bp, 78 predicted proteins | sample S_130626_EF_Meta_FD_187320 | JGI IMG/M metagenome (GOLD analysis project Ga0209191, IMG submission 187320) | Freshwater microbial communities from Lake Simoncouche, Canada to study carbon cycling - S_130626_EF_MetaG (SPAdes) (version 2) | ecosystem: Environmental > Aquatic > Freshwater > Lake ...
TGCTTTAATTGATATTCTTGTTGTTACCATTGGTGCAATCCATAGTATGGGTGCCGATGCAGAAGGCGCATGGAAAGAAGTCATGAGCACTAACTTTGCTAAGATTGACAAAGAAACTGGCAAGGTCCGTAAACGTGAAGATGGTAAGGTTCTTAAACCTGTGGGTTGGAAATCCCCCGAACTTGCACAGTTTTTAACAAAGAAATAATCATAGTGTCTTATTGTTTAAGACCCATGCTAGTAGAGGAATTGCAACAATTGGTCGGGCATTCCTTTATTAGCATGTTTCAGTTAGAGATGGATGCATATCTTCAACCATACAGAAAGAATGTTATTAAAGGCAGGCCTCTTAGTATGGGCAAAGAGTTATGGGAATATGCCGTAGCAGATAGTATCGTCGATGCAGAATGGTGCGGTGCTGGTAAAGGAATTGCCGATGTTAGTCTTGGCGCAGATATTAAATGCGACGTTAAGAGTGTACAAATTATAAGCAAAACTACAACCGAAGCAAGTATGTATCAACCATTGGCATTACAAGAAGGTGCTTCAATTGACTTTACCAATAAAAATAAACAAGCATTATGGAATCTATTTGTAGGTGGTTGGTTAAAAAAGGTATCTGAAATCAATGACTATTACATGTTAACTATTTTTCGAGATCATAAGCTCAATTGCTCATTGGCCGGATTTAAGGTAGATAACAGATCCATAAACTTTTTAGACAGCGACTGTAATTTTACAAAAAAGTCCATGAAAATTTCTTCAATCATTGATCCTGCATTTGCCAACATCAAAGCATATTTAGGTAAAACCAGATTGGAAATTAGAATCACAGACGCAATTTTTAATAATCCTGCGTATACCATGAACATATACAAATATGAAGCATAACGGCAAAATATACTGTATACATATACTAACGGAGATGTTATAATACACCTATGACCCAATCTTTTAAAAAAGCTGTCTGCTTTACAGACATACATTTTGGCCTACGAAATAATAGTCGTAGTCACAATGACGATTGTGAAAACTTCATTAAATGGATGACACAAGAAGCCAAGAAGGAAGGTGCTGAAACTTGCATCTTCCTTGGAGATTGGCATAATAATCGTGCAAACATTAATGTAAGCACTCTAAACTATACAACATCTAACATCAAATATCTCTCAGAGAACTTTGAAAAGGTGTATATTATTATGGGTAATCACGATTTGGCCTATAGAGAAAAGCGAGAAATTAACTCACTTCCTTTTGGTGATTATTTGAATAATGTTGTACTAGTCAATGATGTGTTAACTGTTGGCGACATGACTATTGTTCCTTGGCTAGTTGGTGACGAATGGGAGACAATGAAAAAGCTCAAGAGCCGTTATGTGTTTGGACACTTTGAACTGCCTCACTTTAAAATGAACGCCATGGTAGAGATGCCAGATCATGGAGGTTTAAACGAAGGACATTTTCCTAACCAAGAACTTGTGTTCTCTGGACATTTTCATAAGCGTCAACAACGAGGTAATGTAGTATACATGGGAAATTGTTTCCCGCACAACTATGCTGATGCATGGGATGACGAACGTGGATGTATGTTTTTAGAGTATGGCGGTCAACCTGACTTTAGAATATGGCCGGCTGCACCAAAATTTAAAACTTTGACATTGACTCAGGCAATTGACCGTCATGAAGAACTGTTTGATAGTCAAACATTTGCTCGTGTTACCATTGACGTTGATATTAGTTACGAAGAGGCAAGCTATATCAAAGAACAATGGGTAACTACCTATAACATGCGCGAGCTTAGTTTAATTCCTGGTAAAACTGAGGAACATGCAACTGAGTGGGAAGGTGGAGAAATTCTCTTTGAAAGCGTAGATGCTATTGTACTAAATCAGATTCAAGCAATTGATAGCGATGTCATTGACAAACAAATTTTAACCAGCATATATCAAGGGCTCACACATTGATCACTTTTAAAAATTTAACAATCAAGAATTTTATGAGCGTGGGTAATGTTACTCAGGCTCTTCGCATGGATCAACATAGTTTGACTCTGGTGCTTGGTAATAATCTTGATTTGGGTGGCGATGGTGCCCGTAATGGCGTTGGTAAAACTACCATGGTCAATGCACTAAGCTATGCATTGTTTGGCGGCGCATTGACTAACATTCGTAAAGAAAATCTCATCAATAAGACCAATGGAAAAAATATGTTGGTCACTGTTGAGTTTGAAAAGAATGGCAACAAGTATATTATTGAACGTGGACGTAAACCAAACTTATTAAGATTTATTGTTGACGACCACGAAGTTAACGAAGCAGGCACAGATGAAGGTGCTGGTGAAAATCGTGTTACTCAGGAAGCGATTGATCATGTGGTTGGTATGAGTGCTGACATGTTCAAGCACATTGTTGCTCTTAACACATATACACAGCCGTTCTTAAGTTTACGTGCAAATGAGCAACGTGACATTATTGAAGAATTGCTCGGTATCACATTATTAAGTGAAAAAGCTGACATCCTTAAAGAACAAATTAAAAACAGTAAGGAAATGATACGAGATGAGGAGTCACGTGTTAAAGCCTTACAAGAAAGTAATCAACGAGTACAGACCAGCATTGATGATCTTGAAAGACGTTCGGGTGTATGGGCTCGAAAAAAGTCTGACGATATTAGAAATTTCAAAGCAGCCATCAACGAACTAGAAGGCACAGACATTGATGCAGAGCTTGATGCACATCGAGCATTGGTAACATTTAAAGAAAATGAAAGTCGCCTAAAGTTAGCCAATAAAGAACTTGCAAATCGTCAAAGCAATGTTAAAAAGTTAGAAGATGCACTTGCCGTAGTTTGTAAAAATTTAGAAGATATTAAAGAGCATCGTTGCCCTAGCTGTGGACAAGGTGTGCATGATGTACAGCACGATCAAATGACTGCATCAGCACAAGAATCAGTTTCTATAACTGAAAAGGCTCTTCGAGATGAACATGAGTTGCTGGCTCAAGCAATTTATATGGCACAAAGTATTGGCCAACTCGGAAACAGGCCAACTACAAAATATATCAGTGTTGAGGATGCTGCCGCTCATAAAAATAATTTAGAAAATATCAAGAAACAACTTGAAATCAAGAATCAAGAAGATGATCCTTATCAAGAACAAATTGAAGCAATGCGTAACACTGCCCTTGCTGTGGTCAGCTGGGATGAGATTAATCGTGTAAGTAAACTTCTAGAACATCAAGAATTCCTGCTAAAACTGCTAACTAGTAAGGATTCGTTTGTTCGAAAACGTATTATTGAACAAAATCTGGCATACTTAAATCACAGATTGGGTCAATATTTAGATAGGTTACAATTGCCGCACCAAGTAATTTTTAAAAGCGATTTAGAAGTGGATATTAGTCAACTTGGGCAAAGCTTTGATTTTGATAATCTGAGCCGCGGCGAAAGAAATAGGTTAATTCTAGCACTAAGCTGGAGTTTCCGAGATGTGTATGAAAGCTTTACAGAGCCAATGAATCTTATGTTCATTGACGAGCTAGTTGATTCTGGGATGGATAGTGTAGGCATTGAAAACTCAATGTCTGTACTAAAATCCATGGGAAGAGAGATGAATCGCAATATTTTCCTTATTTCGCATAGGGATGAACTGGCAAGTAGGGTAAATAATGTACTCATGGTAGTCAAACAGAACGGATTTACCATGCTGGACACCGATACACAGGTGAATGAAATTACATAAAGGAAAATTAATATGTCTACTCCAACTCATGCCGCACTTGTTGCTCTATTAGATACATACAAGGCAGAAAGCGAAAAGTTTAACAATGGTGCTGTCAAGGCCGCTGGAAGCCGTGCAAAACGTGCTCTACGCGACATTACAAAAATGGCTAAGGTTCGTAAGGATGAAATCCACACGATCACTAATCCAGAAGGTTCCGCTCGTCAAGCTGAGAAAAAGGCTGCTCGCGTTGCCGCTAAGATTGCCAAATAATCATTAACTTAGTTAATGACTTGGTCATATCAAGGCACTGAAGTTATGGACTTACCCGACGACACCGTCGGGTTTGTCTACTTAATAACAAACACAGTTGACGGAAGAAAGTATGTAGGTAAAAAGTTAGCTAAGTTTGCTAAAACCTCCTACAAGGTAGTAAAGCTTAAAAATGGTACCAAGAAGAAGAAAAAGATTCGTAGCAAAATTGATTCTGATTGGCGAGAGTATTATGGCTCAAACGATCACTTAAACAAAGATGTAGTAACCTTAGGCAAAGAAAAATTTACACGCGAAATATTACATTACTGCAATTCAAAAGCAGTGTGTTCGTATATTGAAGCTCGAGAACAATTTGAAAGAAAAGTTTTAGAGTCAACTGATTATTATAACGGTCAAATTTCGGTTCGCGTACATGGCTCACATATCATAAACAAACTATAACACCGGCTCCTTTAGTTCCCATAGCGTCAATCGCACACTAACACAATACTCCATCTCTACCGATAGGCTTCGCGCAGGCCGGTTGTAATGCGCCCTAAACCTGGACACACGTATCGCAGGGACGGAAATTGTGCGCGGTAGCACAGACTTATCACCACTATCCTTAACAGGACGTAAGTCAAACGGTATGAAACTGGCTTGGTGTAAGAATTGCAAGACCAAAATGAGTAGGCTCTGTTGAACTATTACAACCTACAAGAATACAAGAACAGTTTGGATTGTTGTTGTGTTCTGCGTTATTCAAGTCTAGTGTAAAAAGGTACAGCGTAACCGCCTTTACTGTGCAAACAGTTGCTTAATCCAAAGTGGCATAGGGGTCTGAGTCAAGAACCAAATGTTTTCCTTAGCCTGTCAAGGCTAAGTGTGACTAGATAATCTAAGTCAAGTAATCATAATGTTAGTAAAATTTAAATCATATATCTGTATAAACAATACAAAATATAAACTGTAAAAATACTAATTAAAAAATGAAATGAATGAGCAATCACGAAGTGATGCGATATTCAAGGGCGAAGTACTTCGCCCGATTAAGATAATACATTATCTTCTAGCAATACCTTTCTTACCATACATTGTTTCTGTACGTTCTTTAATTGTTTCACTAAGGACTAATCTTTCTAAATATGTCATGTCCCATATGGTCTCTGGATTAATAGAACCCCATACACTTAGTTCTGACACTTCCCTTATTAAGGCTCTTGAGTCTGCTTCTATACCCTCGATAAAGCGAGCAATGCTGGCTCTATCAAGACCTAACATCAAGAGCCGATTTCGAAAAAACTTGTTGGATCAAACAACATGTCACTGGTGTAGTCTTCACCGCAATAATCACAATGTACCTTAATTGTTTTAATGATACCATATTCGTTAAAACGTTTTACTTCTTGATCTAGTCGTTCATGACTTGCTCGATCTAAATTCTTAACCCATTCAGCGATATGGCTTGGGTTTGATACTTCTGTACCGTCGGGTAACATAACGCTAATGATACATTCACCCATTGTTTCCTGACTCAATGATACTAAATCATTGTAACCCTTGTTGGCAATTGCAGCCTTTTGATCAATTGTCATTCTTTCGTCTACTTCAGCCGCCTGTAATTGACGCATGGTAGTAAATTGCACACGTAACAATTTACTTTGTGCTTCCAGTGTGTATGGTTTTAAATTCACTTTGATACCAGAACCTAATGTAACAATGCCAACGTCATCGGGTACATTACGTAGTGTACCTAACACACTACCAAGTCCAACAACCACATGTTGACTTTTATTTTGATCTTTACTTTTACTTTGATTACATCCGTGATGAATGTTCAAGCTCATATCGTCACCATAGCTGGTCATACGCATTGCAACTAAAATTGCATCAACATCAGTTGTTGGAATTTCATTTACGTTTGCAATGTCTGGACATACAGAAGTTATAACATGCTTCAATGCTTCGCCGTTGAGCAACGAATCTGGATTTTTTAAAATCAGCTCATCTTTAGCAGTCATTGGATAAACAGCCAATTCTCCGTTGTCGGAAAGCTTTGGCGGCGTTTTATAAAATCTCCCCTGGCTTGGAAGTTCAATATAGGTACCTGGTCGACGGTAATATTGTGACAACGGATTTGCCGAAGCTGACTTTATTGGTCTATTAAGTGGGTTGGAGTTATCCATGTAGTTAATCCTTGTTGGTAAATAGGCTATAGGTGCCAATTTATATTAAATGTATTTATGTGGTGTTTTAACCAATATTAGGACCAAATCTGAATGAGTGATGGAATAACAAAAGACGAACTTAATGAATCCTTAGATAGATTCTTTAAAAAGTTATCTGAATTGTCGTCTACTGTAGGCCGCGGTGGACCTACAGGCAATAAAGCTGGCTCAACTGGTGGAACTAAAGCAAAAACTCCCGATACTCCAGAAGAACGTGCTTATGCAGAAAAAATTAAACGTCTAAATAAGTTACACGAAGCTGGTATTAAATTAAGTAGCGAAGATGCAGAAGCATTAAAAGAACATACCAAGCAAACAGAAGATCTAACTGATGCTACAAAAGACCTAGAGTCTAGCATGAAGTATACCAAGAAGCAACTGGTTGGCCTTGGTAAAGACATGCTGACAGGCAATGGCAGTTTAGGAGAAGCATCGGGACGATTGGCCAGTATATTTGAAGATAGTTCAAGTCGTGCAGGCCGTGCAATTTATGGATTTGCCGCTGGAGCCAGCTTTGCATTAGGCGCAATGGAGAATTTTGCTAAAAGTGCCGCTGACATGGGTGCATTTGCGGACCTTGGAGCATTCAGTGTTGGATCACTTAGACAAGCCAAACTATTAAGTGGACTTGGTGATAGTTTTATTAAAGTTATTGAGAACAGCCAAGGCGGGTTCAAAGCATTTGGTTCAAACAGTCAGGCAGCAACAGAAAATTTAAGTAACTTGGCACGTGGCCTTCGTTTAGGGTCATATGCATTAAACAGTACACTACGTAAAAATCTTGGAACAGAACTGGTTGGAACCATGAACAAGGCTGCCAAGTCAACCGCAGCCATGGGACTAAGTCAAGAAGACCAAGCTAACTTGATGGGAACAATCTCCTCAAATGTACAATTGAATGCAGAAAACGAACAAGATGCACAGCGTAAGTTGGTTAAACAATACGCTGAAACTGTAGATTCAGCACGTACACTAAGCAATACATTTGGTACCAGTGCAAAAGAAATCCTAAAAAGTATTGAAAACTTTAATAAGAGTACCGCAGGTAAAGCTGCCGCATTACAAGGTGTTTCTGGTGCTCAAGAAATTAAGCAAGCACTGGCCGCTGCCGGTGTACAAGGCAGTGAAGAGGACATGAACAGAATGGCTCTTGCTTTGGCCAAAGGGCAAGGCATGGGTGTAGCTGGAACTTATACTACTCCTGAATCAATGGCAAACTTGCAAGCAGTTTCAAATGCAGTTGATCAAGCTAAACAAGCAGGCGGCGGCAAAGTTACAGCAGAAGGTCTTAGCCAAGGAATGCAGTCTCAGCGTGGTACATTTGAAGCAATTGGCCGACAACGTCAGGACTTGGGTGCCAAAGGTCAAGAAGGTTTATTTGACACTGGTGTTGCTGCCGCAGAACTTGCTAAAAAATTAGATTTACAAGCCAAAGCAGCCGCAGGTGATCAAAAAGCAAGAGACGAATTGGCCAAACAAGGTACAACTACCGAAGCAGATAATATTCAAACCATGGATAGATTAACTGGTGCTCTTGATAGTTTACGTGGATTTATTATTGGATTAACTGCATCTGTAATAGGACTAACTGGCATGCTTGCCCCATTGGTATTAGGTGGCGCAGGCGCCTTAATTGGCGGATTAACAGGCAAAGGCGGCGGACTATTAGGTGGTTTACTTGGTAAAGGTGCAGGAGCCGCTGGTGCAGGAGCAGCCGGAGCCGCTGGTGCAGGAGCAGCCGCTGGTGGCGGCGCAGGTAGTGCTATTGGTAATACCTTAGGCGGATTAGGTACTGGGTTAGGAACATTGTTAGAAGGGTTAGGAAAAGGTATCGGAAAAGGTGCTTCTGCAATATTAGAAGGACTAGCAACTGGCCTTAAATTCTTTGCAGATCCAATGATTTTATTAGGTGCCGCAATCCTTGGCGGCGCAATTACATTAATTGGCGCTGGTATTGCAGGTGCCACGTGGATATTAGGTAAAGCATTACCAACATTTGCAGAAGGACTTGCTTCGTTTGACAACATCAACGGTGACAATTTAATTAAAATTGGAGGCGGATTAGCTGCCATGGGTGCAGGTGCAGTTGTATTTGCTGCCGGTATGGCTGCGGCCACTGCTGGTAGTATATTAACAGGTATCATGGGCTTATTTGGGGCCAAGAGTCCATTGGAAAAGGTAATGGAATTTGTGCCTTATGCAGATGCTATCAGTGCATTGGGGCAGGGTATGTTAAATTTTGGCAATGGTATCATTGCAATGAAGACTGGATTGGCTGGATTGGCTGGTGTTGATATATCTAATTTAACAACCTTATTAAGTGACAAGGGTCCATTGAGTAAAATCAAACAATTTGCTGAAAACTCCAATAGTGTCAGTATATTAGGCAAAGGAATATTAGATTTTGGTAATGGTATCATTGCCATGAATACAGGATTAGAATCATTAGATGTAGAAAAACTAGCAAATTTCAAACAAAACTTAACTGAGATCAGTAGTTTAAATTTAGGAAACTTATCAAGCATTGGGTCAGTTATTGGATCTAATCAAGTAAGTGTTGATACATCTACTGTTCCTACTAAATTTGCAAGTGATGCTATTAATTCAAACCCTAATGCTAGTAACATTGCTCAAAGCACAGTAACTCCGGAACTAATTGCACAATTTACCAGCTATCTTTCAAACATACAGAATGATTTGCAAGCAATTAGGGGTAATACAAAAGGATCACCTTCTGTTGCTCCGGTAAGATTATCGTAAATATAATAGGTAAGTAATTTAAAGGATAACATATGAGCTGGCGTAAACATTTTAAAATCTGGGACCCGGAGCAAGACCTAAGTCAAACCCAAGGTCGCCAGGGAGCCGGATCATCTGCAAAATTTTCAAGTTGGTTACAGGAAGTATATACTGGTCAGCCAAATCGTGTTGAACGATATGTTCAATATGACCAAATGGACATGGACAGCGAAGTAAATGCCGCATTAGATACCATTGCTGAATTTTGTACACAGGCAAATCCAAAAACAAATCTGCCGTTTAGTGTTGTATGGAAAGAAGATCCTACTGACAGTGAAAGCACCATTGTACAAGAATCAATGAGAAAGTGGTGTGCAATTAACACTATTCATCAACGCATTTTTAGAATATTCCGTAGTACTATCAAGTATGGCGATCATTTCTTTTTACGAGATCCAGAAACATTTGAATTGTATTGGATAAATCCATGTGATGTTAAACGAGCAGTAATTAATGAAGCAGATGGCCGTGCAGTTGAACAATATGTTATTGCCAACATACATCCAAACTTAGCAGTCAAAGTTGCTACAAAACCAATTGAAAGTGTAAAAACTCTTGCAAGCACTGCAACAACCAGTGCCATGGGTCCGTATTCAAATCCATCAAACTATTCAAAGCCAGGTAGTCAAGGTGGAGAAGTAGCAATTGATGCAAAACATATTATTCATATTACATTAAACGAAGGCTTAGATGTTAGTTGGCCATTTGGCGGAAGCATCTTAGATAGTATCTTTAAGATTTACAAGCAAAAAGAACTATTAGAAGATGCTATTATTATCTATCGTGTTCAACGTGCCCCAGAACGACGTGTTTTTTATATTGATACAGGTAATTTACCAGCGCACCAAGCAATGGCATTTGTTGAAAGAGTTAAAAATGAAATCCATCAACGACGTATTCCAACACGAACTGGCGGCGGCACAGCACTAGATGCAAGCTATAATCCATTGAGTATCTTAGAAGATTTCTTCTTTGCTCAAACAGCAGATGGTCGTGGTAGTAAAGTTGAAGTGCTACCAGGTGGACAAGGACTTGGAGAGATTGACGACTTAAAGTTCTTTACTAATAAAATGCTTCGTGGCCTACGTATTCCAAGTAGCTATCTACCAACTGGCCCCGATGACACTGGCGCACAATACACTGATGGTAAACTTGGAACAGCAATGATTCAAGAATTCCGTTTCAATAGTTATTGCCGCAGATTACAAGGGCTAATTGCACCATTTTTAGATAAAGAGTTTAAGGTTTTCTTAAAGAATCGTGGAGTAAACATTGATAGTTCAAGTTTTGACATTGATTTCTTAGAGCCACAAAATTTTAGTGCGTATCGTGAAATTGAAGTTAATAATGCTCGTGCAACTACATTTACTCAGCTTGCAGATATTGCATATCTAAGTCATCGTTATAAATTGAAAAAGTTCTTGGGACTGGATGATGATGAAATCTTAGAAAACGAACGCTTATGGAAAGAAGAGAATGCTGACGAAAAAACAGCAGTTGCTGGTAATGAAAGTGCCGGATTCTCTGCTACTGGATTGTCAGGACCATCTGAAATAGACCTTGAAACAACGGGTAATTTAGAAGCTGGAGCCGAAGCCGAAACTGAAGCTGGTGCAGAAGGTGGCGCAGCCGAAGAAACTGTTCCACCAGTTTAATTTTTAAACTTTTAGATAAGTAGTTTTATGAGATTTAACGACTTAATTAGAGCTGAAAATGAAATTGAAGAGGAGATTGATCCAGAAGTTGCATTCTATGGTGATCTCCGTCGAAAACGTCTGACCTTAGAGCATGTTAATCGTTTAAGAAAATTGCGCGACATGCGCGATTACGAAAATAAACAACGTTTAACACTAGTACGAAAAATGTATGCTAGACCCCCAGCGGTCTAATACATGATTTGTTAAAAAATTATTACTACTTTTGTCAAAAAAGTAGTTTTTTCTGCCTTTATACCTCATTTTCTGTGCGCCAATAGTAAGTAGTTATTGGTGCATTGGTACTCTCGTACCCCTTAGCGCAAGGAGAAAAAACAATGAGCAAAACCATTTTAGAGCAGGCACTTGATCATCTTCTAAATAAAGAAGAAGATAAAGCTAGTGCTTTGTTACATGACTACTATGTAGGCATTGGTCGTAAAGTATACGAAGACATTATGACTGATGATATGGCCTTAGAAGATGAAGATCACTTATCTGACCTTGATAATTCAATCGACGAAGTTGATGCTGATCTAACTGAAGAAGGCGAAGATATGGATATGGAAGCCGGTGAAGAAGCCGGTGAAGAATTAGAAGCCGAATTAGGCGCAGAAGAAGCAGTTAGTGCTGATGCGGCTGATGTAGCTGATGCAATGCTAGATGTTGAATCAGCATTAGCAAAGCTAAAGGCAGAATTTGAAGAAATGATTTCTGGTACAGGCGATCACGACAGTGAAATGAGCGCACCAGAAGGTGAAGAAGAAACCGAAGAAGAAGTTCAAGACGAAATGGGCGAAAGCTTAGAAGAGTCATTGGAATTATCTAAAGTTTCAGCACCAGATAATAGCGACAAAGCTGATTCAACATCAAGCCCAGTTGCTAAACGCAATCCAATGATGGCTCGTCCAGCAACTAAGTTTGGTGGTTCAGCCAGTGGTGACGGTGTAGCTAGTGGTACTACCCCAGCTAAAGCCCCATCATCAAAAGATATGGCCAGCACAACTCGCCCAGCTATGAGTAAAGTAGCTAAGCCAGGTGTAGCACCAGGTCGTGAAGCAGGCTCAAGTCAGTCAGACTTGCCAAGAGGTTAAACCATGACGAACCTTCAGCCACTACGTGAAAATTTAACATTTGATCAAGCAGGTATGGTTGTTGAAACCAAAGACACTGCTAGTGGCGGTAAGGATCTCTACATGAAAGGTATTTTTATTCAGGGTGGTGTACGTAATCACAATCAACGTGTATACCCTGTAAACGAAATTGCCAATGCTGTAGAGAGCATTCGAAAACGACTAGATAGTGGTTTCTCCGTTCTAGGAGAAGCAGATCATCCTGATGATTTACAAGTAAACATTGACCGAGTAAGTCATATGGTTACTGAAATGTGGATGGATGGTCCCAATGGATATGGTAAGTTAAAACTTATTCCAACACCAATGGGTAACATTATCAAAACATTACTTGAAAGCGGTGTTAAATTAGGTGTCAGCAGTAGAGGATCCGGTAACGTACAGGAATCTGGTAACGTTAGCGAGTTTGAAATTGTTACTGTTGACGTGGTAGCACAACCTAGTGCTCCAGAAGCCTATCCAACAGCAATTTATGAAAGAGTAATGGGAAGTCGTCGTCGTGCCGCTCTAATGGATGTGGCCAGCGCGGTGAACCACGATAGGTCCGCACAAAAATATCTTGAAAATGAAGTTTCAAAATTCATTTCAAGTTTAAGAAAAGTCTGAGGAGATTACTATAATGAGTCAATTTACAGAAATGCTCGGTTCAGTAGTTTTGTCCGAAGAGGTGCGAGATAACATCAACACCGCTTGGGAAAAACACTTAGCCGAAAGCCGCGAATCAGTAACGGCTGAATTGCGTGAAGAATTTGCAACACGTTACGAGCACGATAAAGGTCAACTTATCGAAGCTATGGATACGTTGATGCAAGATACCATCAATGCTGGCGCAACAGAACTAAAAACTCTACGCGAAGAAGCAGTAGCACAGCGTACCAAGTATGCCGCTAAAATTAAAGAAGATGCCAAGTTGTTACAAAAGTTAGTAACAGAAACTCTTGCAAAAGAGATTGCTGAACTACGCACTGATCGTAATGATCAGAAAGCAACAATTGGTCAACTTGAAGAATTTGCATTACGTAAACTAACAAGCGAATTAAGCGAATTACACGAAGATCACAAAGCTTTAGTAAACGCTCGCGTTAAGTTAGTAACAGAAGGCCGCAAAGCCATCGAAGAAACACGTTCAGCATTCATCAAGAAAGCATCAGATAAAGTGAATGGTCTAGTAACTGAATCGTTTAAGAAAGAAATGACACAGTTAAAAACAGACATTCGCGAAGCAAAAGAAAACAACTTTGGTCGTAAGATCATGGAAGCTTTTGCCGCAGAATTTATGGCAAGTAAGTTTGCAGACGGTACAGCCGTTAGTCAGCTTACACGTAAAATCGAAGAAATACAATCAGAACTAACAGAGGCTCACAAAACAATCACAACTAAAGAAGTACAAATTAGCGAGTCGCTTCGTCGTCAGCGCATTGCGGAAGATCAAGCACAGCGAGTTCGCGTAATGCAAGATTTATGTGCTCCATTGTCAAAAGACAAGAGAGGCATTATGGAAGAGTTACTAGAAAGCACAGATACGTCTAAGCTAAAAGATCAATTCCAGAAATACTTGCCATCAGTCCTTAACGAAGAAATTCGTAAAGACAAGAAACAACTTGTTGAAGGACATCAATCACAGAAGACTGTGGTTACAGGCGACAAATCAACAACAGTTGATTCCGCCCCAGCCGATGCTGATGACACAATTCGTCAGCTACGTAAACTCGCTGGAATAAAGAATTAATATAGGAGACATACAAAATGTCACAAGCTCTATTTGAAGCAAAAAATTGGTCAGTTACTAAAGAAGCCCTTTTAGAAGGTCTATCTGGTCAACGCAAGACCACTATGGAAGTATGTTTAGAAAATACTAAGAAGTATTTGACAGAAAGTGCAACTGCCGGCGCAACAGCTAGCGGTAACATTTCTGTATTAAACAAGGTTATTTTACCAGTTATTCGTCGTGTAATGCCAACAACTATTGCTAACGAATTAGTTGGTGTACAACCAATGCAAGGTCCAGTTAGCCAGATCCACACTTTACGTGTACGTTATGCTGAAGCTGCCGCTGCCGCTACAGGTGCTGGTTCATACGCTGAAGGTAACATTGGTAAGGAAGTTCTTGCAAATGATGAAGCTTTAAGCCCATTTAGCATTGCTAGCCAATATTCAGGTACAACAACTGGCCGTGCCGCTGCCACAAGTTCACTTGAAGGTCAAGCTGGTAAGAAAATGAACATTCAGATCTTGAAAGAGACTGTTGAAGCTAAATCACGTAAGTTAAGCGCACGTTGGACATTTGAAGCGGCTCAAGACGCTCAAGCTATCCACGGTGTTGACGTTGAAGCTGAAATCATGGCTGCTTTAGCACAAGAAATTACTGCTGAAATTGACCAGGAAGTTATTGGTTCTTTAATCAACTTAGCCGGCACACCATTTGGTACGTTTGACCAATCAGCAGTTAGCGGTACAGCTAACTTCGTTGGTGACCAACACGCTGCCTTGGCAGTATTGATCAACCGTGCCGCCAACGACATTGCTAGCCGTACACGTCGTGGTGCAGGTAACTACATTGTTGTAAGCCCAACAGCTTTAACAATTCTACAATCTGCTACTACTTCAGCTTTTGCTCGTACTACAGAAGGTACATTTGAAGCTCCAACAAACACCAAGTTCGTTGGTACATTAAACAGCTCAGTTCGTGTTTATGTAAACCATTACGCTGGCGATGCAAGTCCAGTTCTAATTGGTTACAAAGGTGCTAACGAGATGGATGCTCCAGCATTCTATTGCCCATACATTCCATTGATGAGCTCAGGTGTTGTTTTAGATCCAAACACATTCGAACCAACTGTCAGCTTTATGACACGTTATGGTTATGTTGAGTTGTCAAACACAGCGTCATCTCTAGGTAACGCTGCCGACTACGTTAACACAATCGCTATCGATAGTGCAAACCTAAGCTTCATCTAATCTAACAAGATTAGTTAAGTTTAACTTGAAAAGGGCAGGCAACTGCCCTTTTCTATTGAGTAAATAAAGCATGTTTACAAGTATGAAAATAAGATTAGAACGAGCAGGACATTGCCAAAAATGCGAACACTATCGTAGAAGTATAAAGCAGTGTGCTCAATGCGGATGTTTGGTTAATCTAAAAGTAACAATAGCAAACGAAGCATGTCCAATCAAAAAATGGGGTCCGGTTGAACCAGGCAATGATTTTATGGCTGATATTTCTAAAAAGGTACAAGAATTTTTAGTGTTAAAAAAGTGATATTGGTAAATAAAGGAACAAGGAGCGGACCACATGCCTAAATTAGACAGCTACGACGATTCTGATGCATTTTCATCAGTAAGTCCATTTGCACAAAAAAGTATTGATACTAAAATTGCCGCCGGCGGCTGGTCAAGTGCCGACGAAGCCGCAAAAACAAAGGCAGTAGCTGATGCCGCCGCTCAAGTAGCAGTCCAAGGTGCTACAAACACATTAACCACAAACGACAAGTTTGGTGACTTTATCAATAGTAAATGGCGCCCAATGATGGCATTCATTTATATGATTACATGTGCCACAGACTTTATTATATTTCCAGTATTATGGAGTGTACTACAGGCTGTACAAGGTGGCCAAGTAACAAGCCAATGGAGTCCACTAACATTACAAGGTGCAGGTTTGTATCATATTGCAATGGGTGCAGTATTAGGATTAGCCGCATACGGGCGTAGTCAAGAAAAAATTGCAGGAAAATCTTAATGTCAATTAAAACAAACCACGTAGAGGAATCATTAACACCTCAATCTGGGGTCTTACAAGTCAGGGCGTCAGGTGCGTTTGGTTTACCAATTGGCACACAACAACAACGACCAACCGGAGTTGAAGGTTACATTCGTTATGCTACTAATTTTACATCACCTGAATTTTTTGATGGTAACAATTGGCAATTATTGACAAGTAAAGAATATGTTGACTCAGCAATGAGCAACATTACACTTGATTCCTTGGTTGATGTTGAATCTGCGGCCCCAACAGATGGGCAAGTGATTACATATGATGCTAATCGAGGACAGTTTAAAACTCAAACTTTAGCTCTTAGCATTGTTACACGTTTATTTACAGGTGATGGTAACACACTAACATTTGATATTATTACCAGTGTCAGTTCAGTACAAGAATTAGTAGTAAGCATCAACGGTATATCACAAGAACCTTATTATAGTTACACAATAATTGATGGTCACATTATTAATTTTGATGAAGCACCAGAAGTTGGTGATAGAATTCAAGTCAAGATTTTAAAAAGTACAACTGCAACTGACAGACCACGTCCACGAATAAAACAAATTTCATATGGCAATGTATCAAATTTCACAACAATTTCTATTGTTGCAACAGACATTACATATGGCACTGGTGTAAAAATTGGCAACCAGGCAATTACTAGAATTGATTATCCAACCCCAGAAATGATTCAGGTCATGATTGAGACAGACAGGATGATTGACAGTATGTGGAACTCGCCGCAAGACCTGGTGCTAATAGACACCAGTGGCAACGAGTTTACATTTAAGAACTTAATTAATTATGGTCAGTCAAAACCAAACTGGTCTAATTCAAATGCCTATATAGGCACTTTTTCTGGTGGAGACACCATAAATTTTCCAATTGGCGTAAATAACGCTACAAGCCTATCATTAGGGCCTGCTTATGCAGGTGAGTCTGGTATTTCTTGGCTAGCCATAAGTTACAACAACATTGTTGGAACGGCTCCAAACAATAGCAGTCCAAGCAGATATGAAATCTCTATTACGGCCACAAACGGTAGCGTTGCTATAACGAAAAACTACTGGTTGCTGGTAATTTAAAATTCTCAAGTTGGCCGGCACCATACTTAAAAATGCCAAAAACAACAAGTTTCATTAGAAACTTTTTCAGAGGATAAAAACATGCCTTTAATTAAAGCAAGATCGAGTTCGATCATTAACTCAGTTGACCTACGTGGTACACCAACTGCTGTTACTGCTCCTGCTCATACTAGTACAACGCAACTAGCAACAACAGCGTTCGTTTCATCAGGAATTACAGACTTAATTAACTCAGCACCAGCTTTGTTAGACACCTTGTCTGAATTGGCTGCTGCCATTGCCAATGACGAAAACTTTGCAACAACAATTGCTACTTCAATTGCAACCAAAGTAAATCGTTCAGGAGATACAATGACAGGTTCATTGTATCTATTCCAAGATCCAACATCTCCAAGCGAAGCTGTTAATAAAAACTACGTTGATTCCCAAATCAACGCACAAATGATTTATGATACAGACGGACTTACAGAAGGTTCTTTAAACTTATATTATACAGCCGCTCGTGTACACAACGCTATCAGTTTAGCAAGTGACAACACAAATGTTCTTTCTTATAACTCAGCAACAGGTGGGTTTACCTACACACATCCATCAAGCGATGGTATTTTAGAAGGTCAAACTAACTTATACTTCACAGCTGGTCGTGTTCGTAATTCAATTAGCTTAAATTCAGATGACAATCAGATTTTAGGTTATAGTTCAACCACTGGCGAATTTACATTCACAACTCCAGACACTGACAAGATTGTTGAAGGTACAACAAACAAGTATTTCTTAACAAGTCGCGCCCGTGATTCAATTAGCAATGGTTCAAATATTGATTATGACTCAGCCACTGGTATTATCAGTACACAGGCTGCTGTTTGGTCAGTTAACGGTCAAACTCATGATGTAGTATTAGATACAGATGATATCAACGAAGGTTCAACAAACCTATACTTTACTAACGCTCGCGTAGGTGCCGCTATTAGTCTAACAACTGATAACTCAAACATCTTATCATACAGCTCGGGTACTGGTACATTTACATTTGTAACTCCATCAACTGATGCAATCAGTGAAGGTACATCAAACTTGTATTATACAGATGCTCGAGTTCGTGCCGCAGTAAGTGCAAGTGGCGACATTAGCTACAACGGTACTACAGGTAACTTCAGCTACTCAACACCAACAACTGATGGTGTAGCCGAAGGCGCAACTAACCTATACTTTACAAATGCAAGAGCCGCTGCCGCAATTAGCCTAACAACTGACAATTCAGATGCATTAAGCTATAACACTGCTACTGGTACATTTACATTCAGCGTATCATCAATTAACTCTGATGAAATCACTGAAGGTGCAACTAACCTATACTTTACAACAGCTCGTGCTCGTGATTCAATTAGCACAAGTGGCTGGGGTAACCTAAGCTACAACAGTGCAACTGGTGTAATTGCAATTAGTGCTCCAAGTACAGATGATGTAACAGAAGGTTCAAACTTATACTTCACAACAACTCGTGCTCGTGACAGCGTAAGCGCAGTTGATGCAGGCGGCGACGGTAGTTTCAGCTACGATAGTGCAACTGGTGCATTTACTTACACAGGTCCAAGTGCTAGCGAAGTTCGTGCTCACTTTAGTGCTGACACAGCAACTGGTGCTCAATACGATAATACAACTGGTACATTTAGCCTAGCTAGTATTCCAAATGCAAGCTTGACAAACAGTTCAGTAACAGTTAATGGTGCTACAGTAAGTTTAGGCGGTTCAACAAGTTTTGGTACTGATTCCGTAACTGAAGAAACAAACTTGTACTTTACTAATGCTCGTTCACGTTCAGCTATCAGCTTAACAAGTAACAAGACAAGTGTTTTAGATTACAACAGCACAACTGGTGTATTCACATTTGACTTAGGTAATCAAACTACTGATGATATTGCCGAAGGTACTACAAACTTATATTTCACAACACAACGTGCTCGTGACTCTGTAAGCGCAGTTGACGCAGGCGGTGACGGTAGTTTCAGCTACGATAGCGCAACTGGCGCATTCACTTACACAGGTCCAAGTGACTCAGAAGTTCGTGCTCACTTTAGTGCTACTACAGCTTCTGGTGTAACATATGACAGCGCAACTGGTGTATTTGCTCTAAGTGCTATTCCAAATAGTTCATTAGCAAATAGCAGTATTACTATCCAAGGCTATAATACAGCATTAGGTATGAGCTTAACATTTGATACAAGTGATGTAGCTGAAGGTACAAACTTATACTACACACAGGCACGTTTTGATACAGCTTTGGCTGGTAAAACAACAAGTGATGTAGCTGAAGGTACAAACTTATACTACACACAAGCACGTTTTGATTCAGCATTTGCCGCAAAATCTACAGCTGACTTAGCTGAAGATCCAAGTGCAACAGCAACAAGTGGTACACAATATTTCACACAAAGCCGCGCTCGTAACACACTAAGTGGTGGTACTGGTGTTACATACACAGCCGCAACTGGTGAAATTGCAATTGGTCAAGATGTTAGCACAACAAGTAACGTTACATTCAACGATTTAGTTGTAAATGGTGACTTAACAGTTAACGGCACAATGACTGCTGTAAATTCTACAACAGTTACTATTGCTGACTTAAACATCACTTTAGCACAAGGTAGCTCAAATGCCGCTCAAGCCAACGGTGCAGGTATTACTGTTGACGGCTCAGGCGCCGCTATCACTTACCAAGTTGGAATTGATGGCTGGTCATTTAACAAGCCAGTATCAGTTACAGGAACTATTACAGCCACTGACGAAATTGATGCTCCATTATTCCGTGGTCCATTGGTTGGTGATGTCACAGGTAATGTTACTGGTGATTTGTATGGTAATGCTACATCCGCTACAAGACTACAAACAGCTCGTAACATTCAAGGCGTAAGTTTTGATGGTACAGGTAACATCACTGTTGTTACAGCAGGTACAGGTGTTACTGTTTCTGGTACTGAAGTTTCAATTGGACAAGCAGTTGGTACAGGCGATAGCGTTTCATTTGCTGGTGTAACATCAACATTTACTGGTAACCTAACTGGTAATGTTCTTGGTAACGTTACAGGTACAGTAAGCAGCCTAAGCAATCACTCAACTGATGACTTATCTGAAGGCGTAACAAACCAGTATTTCTTGACATCACGTGCTCGTGATTCAGTAAGTGCTACTACAGCATCTGGTGTTACATACAACAGCGCAACTGGTGTATTTGCTCTAAGTGCTATTCCAAATAGTTCATTAGCAAACAGCTCAGTTACAGTCAACGGTGCAACTGTAAGCCTAGGCGGTTCAACAAGCTTTGGTACTGATTCAGTAACTGAAGAAACAAACTTGTACTTTACTAATGCTCGTGCTCGCAGTGCTATTAGCTTGACAACAAGCGACAGTTCTACATTAAGCTACAACAGCACAACTGGTGAATTTGTGTTTGACCTAGCTGGTATTAGCACAGACGAAGTTACAGAAGGCGTAACAAACTTATATTTCACAACACAACGTGCTCGTGATTCAGTAAGTATTGTTGATGCAGGCGGTGACGGTTCATTTGCTTATGATTCAGCAACTGGTGTATTCACATACACAGGTCCAAATGACTCAGAAGTTCGTGCTCACTTTAGTGCTGACACAGCAACTGGTGCCCAGTATGACACAGCAACTGGTACATTTAGCCTAGCAAGTATTCCAAACAGCAGTTTGGTTAATACTACTGTTGAAATCAACGGTACAACAGTTACTTTAGGTGGCAGCAACAGCTTTGGTACAGACAGCGTTACTGAAGGTACAACCAACAAGTATTACTTAGACAGTCGTGCTCGTAATGCCATTAGCTTAACTTCTGATAACTTAGATGCATTAAGTTATGATGCAGCCACTGGTACATTTGCATTCTCATTAGCAACAGTCGTAACAGATGAAATTACTGAAGGTGCAACTAACTTATACTTTACAACAGCTCGTGCTCGTGATTCAATTAGCACAAGCGGTTGGGCTAACCTAAGCTACGATAACGTAACTGGCATTATCAGTATTAGTGCCCCAAGCACAAGTGATGTAACAGAAGGCACAAACCTATACTTTACTGAAGCTCGTGCTCGTAGTGCAATCAGCTTAACAACTGATAACACTGATGCATTAAGCTACGATAGCGTAACTGGTACATTTAGCTTCACATTAAACTCTGTTGATACAGATGAAATTGCTGAAGGCGCTACTAACAAGTACTTTACAACAGCTCGTGCTCGTGATAGCGTAAACAACGGTAGTAACATTGATTATGATTCAGCAACAGGTACAATCAGCACACAAGCGGCTGTTTGGAGTGTTAATGGTCAAACTCATGATGTAGTATTAGATACAGATAATATCAACGAAGGTTCAACAAACTTATACTACACAGATGCCCGCGCTGCCATGGCAATCAGTCTAACAACTGATAACTCAAGCATCTTGTCATATGCACAAGGTACTGGTACATTTACATTTGTAACACCAACAACTGATGCAATCAGTGAAGGTGCAGTAAACTTGTACTATACAGATGCTCGTGCAGATGCACGTATTGGTAACGCAAGCGTATTTGATTTATCAGACGTTGCTCTAGGCGGTTCAACATTAACTGACGGTTATACACTTGTATGGTCTTCAGCTACTCAGAACTTTGTTCCACAAAACGTTGCTGTAACAGCTACAACGTTAAACTTCACAGGTGATGGTACTACATTATCATTCAACACTGGAGTTGAAGTAACATCAATTGACAACACGCAAGTTTATATTAACGGTTTGATTCAAGCCCCAACATATTCTTACACAATGTCAACAGTTAACGGTGAAACAAGTATTGAGTTTGATACAGCACCAGAAGCTAACGATTACATTTATGTTCGTGTAAGCGCAACATCAACCTTAACAGCTGGTGGTGTTCTAAACGAAGCAAGTAATATTGATGGTGGTACATACTAATTAATAACTGTTAGTTATTAAATAGGTACAAAGAAGGGTGTAGAAATACACCCTTCTTCTTTTTGCCCATTGTATAAATATAATGCAACAACAATCAACAGATAGCCCAATGGTTAACTAGCAAATCAGGAATAACAGTGCCCATTTTTCGTGGTAAAAACTTTGTCAGCGCAGTATCTGATTACAAGGACAGCGTCCGAGTAGTATTGCGTTCCAATATTCAAATTAATGGAACCGTTTCTCAAATTGATGGAGTAGTATTAGAAGATAAGGATAGAGTACTGGTTGTTGGCCAATCAACCACATCAGAAAACGGAATTTATGCATGGGCAACCGGTACGCAAAAACTAACCAGATCTAACGATGCAGATTCTATATTTGAGTTAAGCACTGGTGTTAAAGTTTTTGTTGCTGAAGGAACTAATAATGCCAGATCTTCTTGGGTATTAATAACAAATGGTGTTATCAATCCTGGTGTTACAGGTCTAGTATGGACAAAAGAATTGCAATCTGGCAACGTTGCCAACGTTGGTGTATTTGGAGACAGCACCAAAACATTAAAAATTACAGTTGATGAAACTGGACAAGTAGATAGTGTTGAGGAAATTACTTTGAATGCAGATAACATTGCAGAAGGACAAATCAATCGCTTCTTTACCAACTATAGTAGTGTAGACGGCGGCGAATTTTAACACCCAAAATACTTCTTATCAGTAAGATTATACATCAGTCAGGTAAATAGACACGGAAGAGCAAGACCGATCACCTTGCTATAACCCCAATATGGAGTAAATACTCAAATGGCCAATACAATCGTATTAAAGCGTAGTGCAACACCTGGCAAAACACCAACAGCCAATCAGTTGTCACTAGGCGAAATTGCTATCAACACCTATGATGGCAAAATTTTTATCAAGAAAGACAATGGTACGCCTAGCGTTATTGAAATTGGTGGCTTAACATCAGTTAACAGTATGACTGGCGCTGTTGTTTTAGGCACTGACGACATTGCCGAAGGTTCAAACCACTTATATTTTACAAATGCTCGTGCTCGTAGCGCAATTAGCGCAGGTGCAGGCATCAGTTATAACAGCGCAACAGGTGTTATTACTGCAAACATCAACAGTTCAGCACCAACATTCTCAACTTTAACGTTGACTGGCGATGCTACTGTTAAAAACATTATCCCAAGCGCAGATAACACATACAGCTTAGGTAGCCCATCAATGCAATGGAAAGACGTTTTCGTCGGTCCAGGTTCTTTATACATTAACGGTAAAGAAGTTGTAAGCGAATCTAGCGGTACAATGACATTCAGTGCTGACACTGACCAGAACATGCGTATTACTACAACTGGTACTGGTTTATTACAATTAGGCTCAAGCTCAACAGGTGTTAACGTTGACGGTACACTACAAATTGCCGCAGGCAAACGTATTACATCAAGTGATGGCGTTAAAGTTCAACTAGGTGATGACTTAGAATTAAATGGTAACAAAGTTATCGGTCTTGGTGCTCCAAGTGCCAATACAGATGCTGCCACAAAGAAATATGTTGATGACTCAGTTAGTGCAATTAGCACATCATCACTAAGCCAAGGAAACTCAAACGTTCAAGTTGTTGACACAGGTACTGGTCAAGTAACAGTTACAGTTGACGGTAATACTGCATTGACAGTTACAAGCGCAGGCGTTGTAATTGCTGGTAATATGACAGTTAACGGTACAACTACTACTGTAAACTCAAACACAATCGCTTTAGCTGACAACATTATTACTTTAAACAGTGATACAACAGGCGCTCCAACACAAAACGCTGGCGTTGAAGTTGAACGCGGTGACGAAGCTAACGTTCAATTACGTTGGAACGAAGGTTCGGGCAAGTGGACATTCACAAACAACGGCGCTGTATACTACCCAATGGCAGTTGGTACAGATGACTTAGTAGAAGGTTCTACTAACTTATACTTCACACAAGGTCGTGCTCGTAACTCATTCAGTGTTACAAGTAACACTGGTTTAAGCTATAACAGCGCAACAGGCGTATTTGGTTTAGGTAGCATTCCAAACACATCACTATCTAACAACAGCATTACCATCAACGGTGCTTCTGTTGCATTAGGTGGTACACGTACATTGGGTACAGACGATGTTGCTGAAGGTTCAACAAACTTATACTACTCAAACACTCGCGCACGTGGTGCAGTAAGTGCAACTGGTACAGGTTTAAGCTATAACAGCACAACTGGTGTATTCAGCTCAAATGCTACTAACTTGAGCACAAATAGTGCAATCGTTGCACGTGATGCAAGCGGCAACTTTAGTGCTGGTACAATCACAGCCGCATTAAGCGGTAATGCAAGTACAGCAACAGCACTAGCCAACAGCCGTACAATTGCCTTAACAGGTGATGCAACAGCCAGCGGTTCATTTGACGGCAGTGCAAACTACAGTCAAGCATTGACACTTGCTACAGTTAACAGCAACGTTGGACAATTTGGTTCAGCAACAGCTATTCCAGTAGTTACAGTTAACGCAAAAGGTTTAGTAACAGCAGTTTCAACAACAGCAGTTTCTATTCCAAGCGGTGCTTTAACATTCACTGGTGACGTAACTGGTACAGGTACAACAGGTAGCTCAACAGCGTTGACAATTTCAGCACTAGCAGTTACTAACGGTATGTTAGCTGGTTCAATTGCCAACAGCAAGTTATCAAACAGCAGTGTTACAGTTGGTACAACAGCAATCGCATTAGGTGCAAGTTCAACAACATTGGCTGGTTTAACAAGCGTTACATCAACAGCTTTCGTTGGTGCTTTAACTGGTAACGCAAGTACAGTAACTAACGGTGTTTATACAACAGACACAGGTACAGTTACAAACACAATGTTAGCTGGTTCAATTGCTACAAGCAAGATTACTGGTTTAGCCGCATCTGCTACAACAGATACAACAAGTGCTACAAACATTACAAGTGGTACATTACCAAGTGCTCGTTTAAGCGGTTCTTATACTGGTATTACTGCGGTTGGTACACTAACAGCTGGTTCAGTTCCTGCTAGCTTAATCACTGGGTTGTCATCAAGTGCTACAACAGATACATCTAATGCAAGTAACATTAGTTCTGGTACATTGGCAAATGCTCGTACAACAGCTACTAACTTAAACACAGCAAGTGCTATTGTTGCACGTGATGCAAGCGGTAACTTTACAGCTGGCACAATCACAGCCGCTTTAACAGGTAATGTAACTGGTAACGTAACAGGTAACACAGCTGGTACACATACTGGTGCAGTAGTTGGTAATGCAAGTACAGCAACTGCACTACAAACAGCTCGTACAATCAGCGGAACAAGTTTCGACGGTAGTGCAAACATTACGTTGACAACAGCTGGTATTACAGAAGCAACAAACTTGTACTTTACAGATGCTCGTGCAGTTAGTGCTAACGCAAGTGCTATTGCTACTGCCAAGAGTGAAGCGATCAGTACAGCCGCAGCCGATGCAACTAGTAAAGCAAATGCCGCTCAAGCAGCCGCTATTGCCGCAGTTACAAACGGTGCAGGTGCTGCCTTTGACACATTGAAAGAAATTCAAGATTTAATGGCCACTGATGCTGAGTTGTCAAGTGCTATTTCTGCTATTACTAACGTACCAAGTGCAACTAAATTGCAAACAGCTCGTACAATTCAAGGCGTAAGCTTTGACGGTACAGCGGCAATCACAGTTGTTACAGCTGGTACAGGTATCAGCGTAAGTGGTACAGCAGTTACTAACACTGGTATTTTAAGTATTACTGGAACAGCTCCAGTTAGTGCAAGTACAACAAGTGGTGCAACTACAATCAGTATGGCAGCGGCAACAGCCAGTGCAAACGGTTATATGACAAGCACATACGCTAGTAAGTTAGACGGTATTGCCGCAGGTGCTACTAACGTAACTAACACTAACCAGTTAACTAACGGTGCTGGCTATATCACTGGTATTACAAGTGGTAACGTAACAACAGCATTGGGCTTTACACCATATAACAGTACTAACCCAAGTGGATATGTAACATCATCTATCTTGTCTAGTACACACACTGGTGCATTGTCAACAAGTAGTGCTTGCTCAACAGGTGGCTTAACAGTTACTGGTGGTATTACAGCAACTGGTGAAGTTACAGCTTACTACTCAGACGCACGTTTGAAGAAAGATGTTGCTCCAATTCATGATCCGATTGGTAAGGTTAAAGCACTTAGCGGTGTTACATTCCGTCCGAATGATGCTGCCTTAGAACTAGGCATTGTCGATCGTGAAGAAGTTGGTGTAATTGCTCAAGATGTTGAAGCAGTATTACCACAGTTGGTAGTTCCAAGTGCATTTGCTGGTTACAAAACTGTTCGATATGATAAGCTAACAGCTTTATTACTAGAAGCGGTCAAAGTACAGCAAATAATGATTGAGAATCTACAAGCTGAAGTAACAGCTATGAAGATCACAGCGGCTAACGATAGCCTATAATCCGCAAACTGAAGGAGGAGACAAAAAATGGCAATTCTTCCAGCAACCGGATCGGCTATTGTTATGGGTGGAGTTTATAGAGCATACTATAACTCCGTAGCTGGCGCTGGTACTAACGTGGCTCTTCGTAGCACACTTGGTAGCAGAATCAGTATCAGTACTGGTGCAATCAGTCTAAGTTCAAACTTTGGCGGACGCACTACACCATACACATATCCATAATAGGGATTGATGTAAGTCAGGGAAAGGGTGGATTATTCCACCCTTTCTTTTTGGTTAAATTTTCTACTAGTCCGGTGATATATAGTGCATTAAAGGAGAGATATCTCATGCCATCACAGAGTGAAATTTTAGCTAAAACAACAAACTTGCTAAAGCAGGTTCCTTATCGTACTACATTTGAACGAGACAATTTTTTACTTGGTACCTTAAGTGGTCCAAGATTACTTGTTGAACTTTGCCACGAAATTGAAAAATTAACAGTAGAGTACAACAGCAATACACAGGATTGGAAGAAAGAAATTGTGCTTGAAGAAATGAATATCATTAATGCTAAAATTGATGATATATTAACTGAAATTGGTACTACGGATATTCGTAAAGCATTAGAAGACGCAGAACCAGATCACTGGGTTGAATTGTTGGCACGCCGAGCTTCAATTGAGGCATTATGTCAAGAAGTTACACCACAGAATATGTCTGACATGCTAAAGCTTCCTGCAGAACTATACGAATCGTCTATTACAAAAACTCAGCAATTCTTAAATATTATCAACAAAACAACTAGAATTGCAGAACGAAAAGCAAACATCAGTAACATTCAGGATGATGAATAATATTCGTCGCAATAGTATATTTGATAAAACACTACCTACCAGTTCAATGGTAGTGGTGTGTGTGCCAACAAACGGACTAGTACACGCTCGGTTTACCTATTGCTTAACAGCACTAATGGATTATACACGTACTCAAGGAGTTCCAATTATTTTAGAAATGGATGAAGGTACAGTATTAAGCAATCAACGTCAAGTCTTACAGGACAGAGCTATTAAAGAGTACAATGCAAACCATATCATGTGGCTTGATAGTGACATGACATTCCCTCCACAAACTGTTATCAAACTATTATCTCATAATAAACAAGCAGTTTGTGCCACTTACTCCAAACGAGTTCCGCCATTTCATTCAACTGCATTTGAAAGTATTGATCCAGTAGTTCCGGTTGATGTTTCCCCAGGCGGCCTAATCAGTACCAGGTACGCCGGGATGGGGTGTATGCTAATTAATTCAAATGTGGTATCTCAAATACCTCGCCCACACTTTCCATTGAAGTGGCATGAGCAATCATCAACCTGGCACGGTGAAGATATGGGCTTTTGCGATTTACTGCAAAAGGCAAATATTAATTTGTATTGTGACTTGGATCTTAGTAAGAAGTTGGGTCATTTAGGTCTACAAGAACATCGATTGAATTAGGTAAGCTTGTAAAGAATGCACACCATTTAGTAGTCTTCTTTAAATTGACACTTGCAGATATTTGATATTGTGGAAATTCATTTGTAGTAAGTACACTACGCATCAAAGCACCATCAATGATGGTGCTTTTTACTAATTCTGTTTTTAACTTAGAATCATATATTATACTTTGTAGTAGCGGATGATGCCAGTTGCCTTTGTTAATAATACTACGAACTTCTAAGTACCAACGTTCAGTGAAACAAATTGATTCTTTATATAATTTATTAAGCAACGGGTTATTCAACGGCGGGTGCCAACATGCTTGGAATGAAAGTTGATGATGCGGTCCCAAGTAACAGTTATATTCTAGATTACTTTGATTTTTAATTACTCTTAACATTACCTAATAGACCCTCTAACGCCAAGCGAAATCCTTTACTTCCAAACATCTTAGCTGTATTTGTATGTAATGGTTGCGGCCAACATCCAATATCTACCCAACAATACCCTGCACTTTCGTTATCTAAGGTTGGAACAAATTCATCTTCGCATAAAATTAGATAGCTTACATGTCTAAATCTTTTATCTCTGGTAATAAAAGTATAAACATGACTAATTGCAATAGTATTGGGTACGCCTGGATATCCTAATTCTTCACATAACTCACGCTGTAACCCATTAAGATCACCTTCTTCGCGTTCTAGTTTTCCTCCCCAAGTTCCCCATGATAACCCATGTGTTTCCTCAGGACTACGTAACTGCATCATAGCCCTTCCAGTACGTTTACTAACAATTAATGCGCCAACTGCTCTCATATATTAATTTAGTTCACAATACGCCATGAACCTTGCTCATAAATGCCTTCAATTGCAAGTATCCAATCGTTGCCATTGAAAAATAATTTTTTCATGGTATTTGCATTGGTAGTATATGCAGTAGCATTTACTGATTGTGCATTAAAGCTAACAATCCAATTACTGCCATTATATTCAATAATATCATTTGCATAGGCAACAAGTGTGCCCCACAGTCCATTTTGTACAACTTCACTAGTGATCAAATATCGTTGACCCAGTGCCGCAGTTGGAATATTGCCAACTCCCGGTGCACCTCTACTTGGATCTATTATACCATTGATCATCTGAATTGTATCTGCTGGCAATGTTGAATTGTCAATTGAGTATTGGAGTACGTTTTCATTTCCAGTTACTTCGCTTACACGTAAAATAACTTCATGCGGGTCTAATAGATCGCCTAGTTTTAATCTAATCTCTGTAATGCCATTGTTTAACCCACCGTAATGAGCCATATGCTTGATCCAGCTTAATGTGCCACCACCTTCAATACTACTGGCATCAACAGTTCCATTAGAACGATTTAATAACTGAATAAAATCAGAATTGACCTTTATATGCCTATCTTCAAATGTAATAAATTTTCTATTTTGATAATTACTACCAATAACAATGTCATCGATAAATCCTACATCGCCATCATTACCGCTTAGACTATTAATGATTGTATGAATCAAGACTTGGCGTTTAACCTTTGCAGGCGGAGTTAAGAAAATTGGTAAAGAAAATATTAAACTAGACACATCAATGATATCATCTGTGCCTTGTGGAATACTACGTGCAGTCCATGTACTGTTTACCAGTTCAACAACTGCCAAACTGGTCCAGTCATAAGGATTTTGACTACTTTGCAAGTTAACACTTGGATTGAATAAAATTAAAATTTGTTCAAGTAATTGTAGCTTTTGCTCGGTATTACTGGTCCAAATATCTACGTTAATAGTAAGATCAAATGGAATTGGACTAGTTCTTTCCAGTGTATAAGTCTCCCCAACTGCATCCTGTCTGGTCCCAGCAGTTGGATCAAATGCTTTTTCGTAAATTTGTACACTGTCTTGAAAAGTTGGAGTCATTCTTCTATCTGAACTTGGCACAAGTTCTGCAATATAACAACTAATTGCAGGCACACTTAAAATAGTATTTTCACTGTTCTGTCTTAGAATGTGTTGACTCATACGAGTAGTATCGCCATAACGAACAGGAACCTGATGATAGTGATCATTACCTGCATTATCCTTGCCCATTTTAACACTAAATCCCCCAAACAAGCGCATGAACTGCAATAGCCATCGTCTTATTTGTTGGTCATAAAAATATTGTTGACTCATTAATTATCTGCCTTAGGTTTTGTAAACACTTTGCTCAATGGTTGTTGTTCAGGCATTGGCTTTGCATTGGGAGTTTGATTGTTTGATGATACAAAAAGTGTATTGTTAATAAATGAACCTGCATTAACTGTGGCTGTTTTCCAACCAAGCTCATTGACACTATCCATAATTCGTTGCCAACGTTTACCTCGATAAACAAAAAGACGATTTGGTTGAAAATCCATTCTTAGGAAATAGTCACCAGGCTCTGGGCTTTGTGGAAAACTTAATCCACTTTGCACATTACTAACATCACCTTGTGACACTGCATGTTCGGTTGTATTAACAACAATATCAGAACTTCCACTTCCGTCAAACCCATTGATAGTTGGAGTAAATGATGTTGCATTTACTATTGGATTATTGTATCCAGCCGCAGGCGTAACAATTTCTGCACTGGCAAGAATGGCGTTAGAAATTTCCATTTCTTTATTATATGTGCTAAGTGCATTTTTTAAACTATCTTCATCTTCGGGGTTACCAAGTAATCCTCGATATTCTTGTGCGTCGTTGATAGGGCTTACTTTTACACGCCATAAATGTGGCCACCATGTTGGACCAAAACCCTCTGCGGCCCTTGACGCATCTTGTACTGCATAAAATTTATTAATGCTTTTTGCGGTAGCATCAAGTAATAAATCATCATTCAAATGCGGCAACTCAATTACATCACCGGGCATAAGTTTACGGCCAATGTGATTAACCATATTGTTGGTATGAAATGTAATAAACAGTGTGTCTGCATTTAAAAATAAACCAAATTGACTTAGATCAAAGTCTTGGTCAGTTACATTATATGTGCCTCGTAGTTCGTAAATATCAGTGTCATATACGCGGTCACGATTTTCCATAAACAAGATATCTTGAATGTCTAATTCAGTAATTTGGTCCTTTGCACCTAAATTGGGCTTTGCAGGATCACTTCCATCCTCAACTGCGGCTGGGCCAAGATATTTGTGGACCAACATGGTAGTACCGCCAGCGTCAATTGCTTCGCGAATGATTCGGTCCTGAAAATGGTAATCCTTAGTCTTTGCGTTTTTCCAAAGTGATATTTTTGGCATAATTGTTAACTGGTCCTTGTTTACTAGCTTATTTACCGCTTGACAGGTTCTAAGAGATAAGTTATAATGTCCATGTTAGGTAAACTTTTAGGAGCAAAAATGGCAACAGGAACAGCAACAAAATCACGTGCGATAAAAGCGCCAGCAAAACGCAAGCCAGTGCCGCGAGCCAGGGCCGTTCGTCAACCAGCAAAATTTGATGCGTCTGGTCAAATCAAACTAACACCAATTGCGGCTTCTGATACCAAACACTTAGGATTTGAGCCAACTTGGGAAAACATTGCAGACCTCAGTGAGGAAGCTCGTAAAATAGCTAAGATTCGTGCATTTAATTGGTACAATTATAATTGTGATAGCAAACAATCACGTAGTTTCTTAGAATTGTACTTTAGTACAAAAGAAGAATTTGCACATCTTCCGGCGAAATTTAAGCCTCTGTCTGACACTGCATTTAGTAGTACAGCTGGATGGCTGTCTCGAATGATTATGTCAGGCTTCACTACAACTGATTCCGAAGATGCATTTATCTTTAAGACAATTGATGCACTTGAAGCTCGGCTATCAAAAATTGAAGTTCCAAAAGAAACAGCGCCTACGCCAAAAAAAGAAACAATACAAGATCGTTTGGCTGAAAAGTTTAGCGAAGCAATGGGCGAAATTGAAGGGGCAATAGATGAGTTTGTATTAAACAAGACCGAATTTTCCACTTACCGATTCTTACAAGAGCAAAATATTGCAGTACAGTACATAAGCAAGATTCCTGAACTTATTAAGCCACGTATTGATGAACTAAACGAACTGCTAGAAGGCAAAGATGCCCAGCTTCTTGAGGGTTATAGACTCTACAGCAAGCGCGACATTAAGGCTCATATTAAATTTTACGAGTCAATTATCAACGATGCAATGGCTTATAAGACCAGTAAGATTGCCACTCGTGCCAAGCCAAAACGCAAACCAGTGCCACCTGAGCGTCAAGTTAGAGGCCTTAAATATCTTAAAGAGTTTGCAGAACTTGGGCTTAAAAGCATTAACCCGACTGAGATTTTAGGCATGAGCGAGCTATGGACCTACAACACAAAAACTCGCAAACTAGGACGGTTCGTAGTGTCAATGCATGGCGAAATGACAATCAGTTTGCTTGGTGTTAAGGGTAGTGCAATTACCGGATTTGACGAGCTTAAGAGTACTTGCAAAACACTTCGTAAGCCGTCGGAAAAGCTTGCAGAATTCAAGACTCAAGGCAAACCAGGATTGCGTAAATTCATGGACACTATTAAATCGGTTGAAACCAAGCTTAAAGGACGCATTTCTCCTGAGACAATACTGCTTCGGGCAATCAAATAAACTTTGCATAGGTATCTCCATTAGATAAATAATACAGGAGATACCTATGGCAGACCTTACTACACAACGTTCTAAAGCAATCAAGTACATCGAGTTACAACTTGGTGGAGGCATGGTTGATGTTGAATTAGACAGAGAACACTACGACATGGCAATTGATAAAGCCATTGCAAAATTTCGTCAACGTTCAAGTAGAGCGTTCGAAGAAAGTTTTATGGTATTAAATTTAACAGTTGGTGAGAGTGTGTATATATTACCACAGGAAGTCATTGATGTTAAGGTAATTTATCGACAAAGTGCAGGTGGTGTTAGTACAACAGCCACAAACTTTGAACCGTTTGAAGCCGGTTACTTAAACATGTACATGTTAAACGCCGCACGTGGGCAGGGTCTAGCTACATTTGAAATGTGGATGGGACAACGAGAATTACTTGGTAAAATGTTTGGAGCCTATGTAACTTTCCAATGGTCAAACACCAGCAAGCGACTGCACATTGATCGATATGTAAAAGCTGGCGAACCAGTAATTCTTCATACCTATAACTATCGTCCAGATGAGGATCTGTTGTCAGATATAAGTGCTGGGATTTGGTTAAAAGATTATGCACTTGCTAACTCTAAGTTAATGCTAGGCCAGGCCAGAAGTAAGTTTGCTTCTTTAGCAGGCCCCCAGGGAGGAGTTACCTTAAACGGTGCCGAACTAATTAACCAGGCAACAGCAGAGATTGAGCGACTTGAAGAAGAATTAAAAACTTATGTTGATGGTGGTACGCCACTTGGTTTTATTATTGGTTAAATTTCTTCTTGCTTTTTCTGTCATATTTTGTTAATATCAACTTATGAACACACAAATTATTGGCGTATGCGGTTTTATTGGTAGCGGCAAAGACACTGTCGCAGATTACCTGGTCAACTTTCACGAATTTCGACGAGATTCGTTTGCGGCAACTCTTAAAGATGCTGTATCCTCAGTATTCAATTGGGATCGGGAACTCTTAGAAGGCCGCACAAAACAAGCCCGTGAATGGCGCGAACAAGTAGATTCTTGGTGGGCCGAGCGGTTGAATATGCCCAATTTAACACCTCGACTAATTTTACAATTATGGGGTACAGAAGTTTGCCGTCGCGGATTTCATGATGATATTTGGATTGCCAGCGTAGAAAATAAAATTAGAAATTCTAAAGATAATATTGTAATCAGTGATTGCCGTTTTCCAAACGAAATTAAATCTATTAAAAATGCAGGCGGGAAAGTAATATGGGTACAACGAGGTGTATTGCCGCATTGGTATGATATTGCTTGTCAGGCAAACAAAGGATTACCAAGCGCGGCAACCTGGCTTAAAAACGAAGGAATCCATGCAAGTGAAACTGCCTGGGCCGGTACCGATTTTGATGTTGTTATTAACAATAATGGGACAATTGAAGAACTATACAATCAACTTAAAACGATTGTCCTGTAAAATTAAAATAATAAGTTTCCGCTAAATAGGTTCAAAAAAATAATTTAAGCTAAATATTTCTGTTATAGGGAATGAACACTCCCTTTAGTTTACGGAGATATTATAATGGCTCAGCTAGTTTCCCCAGGCGTAAGCGTATCAATTATTGATGAAAGCGCATACGCATCTGCAGGTAACGGTACTGTACCTGTTATTGTTTTAGCTTCTCGCTCAAACAAGAAAGCGCCGGACGGAACAGCCGCGCTATACACTACAGCACCTTACGCCACGCGACCACTAATCGTTACAAGTCAACGAGAGTTGGTACAATTATATGGCGAACCAAAATTCACTATTGTTGACGGTACACCAGTACACGGGCATGAATTAAACGAATACGGCTTATTGGCCGCGTATTACTATTTAGGTGTTGCTAATCGTGCAATTTTAGTACGTGCAGACTTAGATTTAGCTCAATTAGAGCCACAAGCAACAGAACCAGTGGGCCCAGCAACCAATGGACAATATTGGTTAGATACAAATGATAGCGTATGGGGGCTTTTTGAAGCCGACGGTACTAAATGGAATGCAGTATCAGTGACACCATTTGATGGTGTGCCAGGCGCCGGCGTAGGAGCCAATGGGGACTATGCAGTTGACGCAAGTTCATCAGTTAAGAAATTCTATAAGAAAGTTGCAGGTGTGTGGTTACCAGTAACTTCATCGGCACTTAGTAAAACAGTTACAGTTGCACCTCACTATAATGTGCCTACTCCAACATCTGGTACAGTTTGGTTTAAAACTACAAGTCCAAATGCTGGTTTTAGTCTAAAGCTAAAAAAGTACAATAGTAAGACACAAAGCTGGTCATTACAAACTGTTGGCGCAGGTAAGAAGCATGGCAATGTTGTTTATGTAGATAATGCAACAGCAATAGCTGATTTTGGTTCCGAGTTAACAACCAATGATGTTTACATTAAAGTCAGTGACAACACTAAAGCTGAATTCCAAGTTATGCGTTGGGACGGTGCCCAGTGGTCTGCAATAACTCCAAGTGCCAGCAATGACGCACCTACAGGTGCAACACCAAATGGTACATTATGGTATGATGCTGGTAACATGGTTGACATTTATATTAAAGACACTGTTGGGCCTAATGCAATTTGGCAACCTGTTGAAAATGTAACAGTAAACACAGAAGAGCCAAGCGGACCAAGCAATGGCGATGTATGGGTTGATACCAACGACATGGTAAACTATCCACTGATTAAAGTATACGACGGCAGTGATTGGATTGCACGTGATAATGCAGACCAAACTACACAAACTGGTGCATTATTTGCTGATCTAACTGCAACTCCTGGTGATACAAGCGGAACAGGTGGCGGCGCAACAGCAATGGACAGTGAAGCCCCTAATCCAGCTTTTTATCCAGAAGGAATGATTTTATGGAATTCAGCAGTAAGTTCTGGAAACGTTAAAATGTATAACGCTACAGCAGGACACTGGCAAACTGAATCAGGTAACATTGATAGTGGACCAAAAGCAGGCGCTCCATACATGTTTGACAAAGCACAACGTCGTGTTGTTGTTAAGCGTTTACAGGCTGCATTATCAAGTAACGAAGATTTACGTGCAGAAACATTGACATTTAATATTATTTCTACACCAGGCTACGTCGAATGTATTGATGAGATGGTTACATTAAACTCAGACCGTAAAGATACCGCATTTGTGATTGCTGACACTCCAATGAAGTTATCAGACAAAACTACTGATGTTGTAAATTGGGCACTGGGCGCAGATGCTGGCACAAACGGTGCCGATGGTCTAGTAACACGCTCTGGTAGTGCCGCAATTTATTACCCAAGTGGTTTATCAACTGACTTGAGTGGAAACGATGTAGCAGTACCAGCAAGTCACTCAGTTCTACGTGGCATTGCATACAATGACCAAATTGCTTATCCATGGTTTGCCCCAGCTGGTTTAACTCGTGGTGCATTAAGCGGTATTAGTAATCTTGGTGTTGTAACTAGCGAAAATGAATTTAAATCATTGGCATTGAATCAAGGTCAACGTGATGCTTTATATTTGAAGAACATTAATCCACTAGTAAACTTCCCAGGACAAGGTTTGTATATTTGGGGTCAGAAGACATTATATCCATATGATTCTGCACTAGATCGAGTTAACGTTGGTCGTTTATTGGCTTACTTGCGTGAACGTTTTGATGTAATTGCTCGTCCGTTTATCTTTGAACCAAATGATCAAAAGACACGTGATCGTGTTTTAGCAGTGTTCAATAACTTCTTAGCTGACATGTATTCAAAACGTGCAGTATACGACTTCTTGGTTGTATGCGACAAGTCAAATAATACACCAGCACGTATTGATAAAAATGAATTGTATATTGACGTGGCAATTGAGCCAGTTAAGGCAGCAGAATTCGTTTACATTCCAATCCGAGTTGTTAATACTGGCGCAATTGCCAACAACACTAAATAAGGGTAAGGAGAAATAAAATGGCAGTCAATTTAGACAAATTTAATGTACCAAACCCAGATGGTGGCTTTGGTGTTTTGGTTCAGCCAAAACTAAGCTATCGTTTCCGTGTTAGAATGGCTGACTTTGGTGACGGCGATACTATTGAACTAACAAGTCAAGTTGTTAGTGTTACTCGTCCAAGTTTAACACATGATGATATCACTCTTGATGTTTATAACTCAAGAATTTATCTAGCAGGTAAACATACTTGGGACCCAATTACCATTACAGTACGTGATGATATTACAAGCAGAGTAGCTAGATCAATTGCGGCTCAGTTACAACGCCAAGTCGATCATGCTGATCAAGCATCGGCAAATTCAGGAAGTGGATATAAGTTTGCAATGTCGATTGAAAACTTAGACGGCGGCAATAGTAATCCAACAGTGTTGGATTCGTGGCAATTGGCTGGTTGTTATATCCAAAATGTAAACTACGGTGAAAACAACTATTCAACCAGTGATGCATTGACAATCACTATTGCTATCAAGTATGATAATGCTAACCACATGATTGACGGTACGGCTGCATTAGAAGGCGGCCTAGGCGGCAATGGTGATTCACCAAGTTCAGGCGGTACAGCACCAGAAGCTTAATATACAGCTTTAATTTAAAGTGATAAGTAAGTGCAAGCAGAGATGCTTGCCCTAACATAGAAGATAAAGGGCGAGAAATCGCCCTTTATTATTGGACACATGTATACTAACCTTGCAACAAAGTTATTTTTAAACGGAAAAGATTCACATGCAGAGAACTCACCTCTGGAAGATGGGATGATTTTTGTAAAGTATGCATGGGAAGTTAAAATAACTGGCGATGGAGAATCAGGACTGGCAAGTGCACCTCCAATGGTTGCCAAGACATGTGATTTACCAAAATGGCAAATTGATACCCAATTGGTAAATGTGTACAATCATAAGACTATTGTACAAACAAAAATGACATATGATCCGTTGACCATGACTTTTTATGATCAAGCGGGCGGGGAAGCAGAAGCATTAATAATGAATTTTATTAAGGCTCAATTTGATTCCACAGATGCAAGTAAAGCACCAACACAAAGTCCATTAACTATTGAGATTAAAATGAAAAATCTCAGTGGTCCTGGCGCAACTGATAAAGTTTATACATTAAACAATGCTTACATCACTGATGTTCAACATGATACATTAGATTATTCAGCAAGCGATGCGGTTATGTGGACTATTACTGTTCGTTATGAAGATTTAGTAACTGCTGGATTTGATACACCACCACCTAAGGTAGGAACTGGTATTGCGTCAAAGCCAAAACCACCAAAGCCAAAACCACCTGTTACAGTAACTCCAGTGGTTAAACCACCTCCTGCTGATGCAGTTAATAACGAAATACCCTACGGTAATCCAATGGGCGATAATATTGGTGGAGGTTACGATGGACAAGGGTTAGGTATAGGTGATGCAATTATGTCTAATAGGAATAATGCTCCTGTAAAATCTACCCCAGCTAAAGAATGGCCAACTCCCGCAGTTACTGGAAACAGTACATATCCTGCAAATGCAAGTGCTCCAGTTGCGGCCCGTCCAACAGAAGGATGGAAAGCTCAGCAGGTGTGGGATTCAAAATATGCAAGTGGATGGAATGCCGACGGTTCGTCAAAGATTGGAACAGCGGCAACACCAAGCACCGGAGCTCCAACAGCAAATACGCCAAAGACATTGCCTGACAGTTATACAAATTCTCCTTCGGGATTTAACCCAGAGTGGCAAAAAGCCAGGGATGATTATTTGAAAGCACATCCACCGTTGACCAATTCTCCACAATCAAAACTGGCAGCAGAGCATGTTGCGGATGCGGCAGCACTAAGAGTTGCACCTAGATATGCCGCTCAAACAAGAACTGTACAATCAGACGGCACCATCGTAGATCGTGCAAATCTTTCACCAGGTGGAATGAATTCGACCACGACATCACAGGGGCAGTCAATTGCCAACACACAGGCACAGCGTGAGCAATTGGCTCAACAACAAAAAGCAGGTCGAGGCAAAGATTATTAATTATGGCATATAAAGTAATTCCCCAAATTGAGTTTGACAAAGCAGTACAGCAGGTACTAATAACCGGTATAGCTAGAACTCCAGCTGAGAATATTGTTATTGCTTTTTGGAAAGCCAGCATTGACTTAAACAAGAATTTTAAAATTCTAATAGAAAAAGCAACAGCATCAGGTAAGCTTAATGTTGATCAGGACGTACTAGATCATATCAATACTACGTTACCTAATACAATCTCTTATCATGTAAAAACATTAACAACTGTTCCTCCTATTGCTAGACGTGAATTATAATGGCAAACAACTATTCGCAAGGTTTTTACACAGTACTTCATCCTGAAAAATATGTAGGAAAAGGCGCCCCTAAATATCGCAGTGGATGGGAACTTACATTTATGAGATTCTGTGATAATCATCCAAGTGTGGTAAGCTGGGCAAGTGAAGGCGTAAGAATTCCTTATCGTAATCCTTTTACTGGTAAAGATACTTTTTATGTGCCTGACTTTTTTGTAACATATCAAGTTAACGGTGTCAGGAGAGCAGAGCTAATCGAAATTAAACCCAAAGCACAGGCAGTTATGGAACTGGCTCGAAGTCAACAAGAAAAAGCCGCTGTGGCACTTAATATGTGTAAATGGGCCGCAGCCAAAATTTGGTGTAAACGAATGGGTGCAACTTTTCGCATTTTAACTGAAGAAGACATCTTTAATAACACCAATCCGACACGTAAACGACGCAAATAGTCATAAGTAAATACATGACTAAGAAATTAGAGGAAGTCTTTGGTTTTCCGCCTATTGAGGAAATTACAGCTTCCGTTGACACACAAGAAGATATTCAGATTCCCGTAGAAATACAGGAAGAGTTAACCATGGCTAACGCTACTATTGACATGGCAAATCGTGTCGATATTGCATTGCCAACTGTTACCGACATGGCAAGTGCAGAGCGTGAATTAGACAAGTTAGCAAATACAGCGCAAGAACAAAGCGAGCGTTTGATGGACTTGGGATTTAACGTTGATGATAGAAATGCAGGTAAAATTTTTGAAGTTGCCGCACAGTTATTAAAAACTGCGGTAGATGCCAAAACAGCCAAGCTTGATAAAAAGCTAAAAATGGTTGAATTGCAACTTAGAAAAGCCAGGCTTGATAAGGATGCAGTTAACGATTCAAGCAATGTTATAGATGCAACTGAATCTGGTATTACTGGCAACAGAAATGATATACTCAAAGCTATCCTGAATAGTGTGGGTCAGAATAAATAAGTCATATGAGAGGATTTAATCATGCCCACTTTATTAGAATATATTAATCAATTACAACAAGAACATCGCTATCGCATTAAGATGGCATTTTCACCAACTGAGCGTCAACTTGAAAGCCTAGAGCGTCATATGAAAAAATATGATGCCCTTGAAGTTGGTCGTCCAGAAAAACTAATGTTACAAGCACAACCAATGGATTTCCCGCAATTGGGCGGCCATGAAATTGTTATTGTTGATGTTGTTACACGTTTACCAGTTAGTACTCCAATGCTAGAAGCTGAACTTCGTTCTTTGCTATTTGTGACTGAAAGTGTTTTAAAGGTGTTTGGAAGAGACACACCATTGGAGCAACAAATTGAAGACGACAAAGAGCCAAATACAGAAGCAAAGCTAGGAACAGAATACACTGAAAACGAAGCTAATCCAGTAAAGGCAGATGATGCCGCTGGTGACAAGTATGTGCAAAACATTTTAAAAGATTTAGATAAAAGCCGCGCCGACGCAAAAGCTAATATTGTTAAATCTGCAACTAAGTCTGATGCTAAAATGAGCGACCCTACATGGGAAGTTCCAGCTGATGGCAAAACAAGTCCAGTTGGAACCAAACAACAAAAGGTTCCTTATCCAACAAAGACAGGAGCCAAAAAATGAAAAACAAAAAATTAAATGAAGGTATTCGAATTGCCAAAGAGGGCATCGACGAATGCTGGGATGACATGGACACCATGAATCAAACCACACAATCTGGCGAACCAATGACAGTTACATTGTCAATGCCAGGCAAGAATATCAGTGTTACCACTGACAGCGCCGATGAAATTGCAAACGTATTACGTTTAGCAGGCATTGAAGTTGGTAATGCTACAAGTGTGCCAGGAGACGTTGACGGTGATGGCGACCATGATATTCATGATCACGAAGCTGAAGTAGCTTATGTTGGAGTAGGGTCAGAATCTGAGCCTAGCGTACCCGAACAGGCAGAAGAAGAACAAACTGAAGAAGCTGTTCAAACTCCTGCTACATGGACTGACAAACAAGGTAACACACATCCTGCTACTCGTGTCCAGGGTGACCGTTACGGTAATCAAGAAGAAAAAGAAAAAGACAAAGAAGTTGACGAAGGTAACGAGTTCTCTGGTGCCAGAGCCGAAGCAATTCGTAACGGTAAAGATACATTTACCGTTGACGGCAAAACATATGACGTCATTGAGGAAAATGAAACCGAAGAGGACAACGAAGATTACTATTCATTGCCTATGCCAAACGGAGACCGCGAAGACAAAGAAGTTGACGAAGCTATTAATACAGGTGCTTCTTTAAAAAGATTTAAAGACGATCCTAGAGGTAATGAAAAATTACCAGCAAAAGAAGTTGATGAAAGTGCAATGACTGAAGACGACCATCCAGCAGTAGGCGCAATTACTAATCGCATTATTCGCCAACATCCAGATCTATTAGCAAAATTTGGTCCAGTTAAAGTAATGGCAGCTATTGATAGTCTTGCTTCACACTTAGATGAGTTAGATGAAATTGGAACCAGTGATGTTAGTATATGGGTAAAGCGTGTAATTGAAGAATTAGAAGCTGGTGATTTTGATCATGTCGATGAAGCAACTCAAACCAATAAACCATGGACTGATATGAGTGGTAAGCAACAACCGGGTACCGCTGTTAAAGGTAAGAGCTATGGTAATCAAGAAGAAGAAAAAGACAATAAGGATAAAGAAATGGATGAATCAGCTAGAATCATTGCATTGTCTGGGGTAAACGAATGGGCAAATAGCCCAGAAGGTAAAGCCAAAGACAAAGGTACTGTGAGTAACAGTTTACCATCAGCTAAAGGTACAGGCAAAGGAAGTCCAGACTTTGGTGCAAATCGTGCCAACGGCCAAGGTGAAAATCCAATGGGCGATGGTTCGCACACAGTTAGTGTTGAAGAGCAGTTTGAAAGTGCAATGGGTGAATATCGCAAGTTTGTTGCAGAAAACATTGCTCGTAAAAAGTAAATAGGAGCCCTTTGTGGCTATTGAAAATACTTTTGTAAAATCACCATTTCGGGTAGAAAAGTTCACGGACGATAATGTCCGTGAACTTGCCATTTGTGCTCACGATCCTGTTTACTTCATTGACAACTATTGCTGGGTCCAACATCCAACCAAGGGTAAAGTTAAATTTAAGTTATTTGATTATCAAATTGATTTAATTAACTGTTATCACAATAATCGTTACAGTATCAACATGCTGGGACGACAAATGGGTAAGACAGCGTGTGCGGCAGCTTACTTGGTATGGCGAGCAATGTTTATGCCTGATCAAACAATTCTTATTGCCGCGCACAAGTTTGCCGGTGCTCAGGAAATTATGCAACGTGTTCGTTACACATACGAAACACTTCCTGAATTTTTAAAAGCAGGTGCTACAAGTTATAACAAAGGTAGCATTGACTTTGACAACGGCTCTCGCATTATTTCAACTACAACAACAGAAACAACTGCTCGTGGTATGTCATTGTCATTGATCTACTGTGACGAGTTTGCATTCGTTAAACCACGTATTGCTAGTGAGTTTTGGACTTCTATCAGTCCTACACTATCAACTGGTGGTAAGTGTATTATTACTAGTACACCTAACCAAGACGATGACCAGTTTGCACGTATTTGGAAAGACGCTACCAAGAACATTGACGAATACGGTAATCCGCAAAAGCTAGGACGCAATGGATTTGCAAGCATTAAATTTATTTGGAGTTCTCATCCTGACCGTGATGACACTTGGGCACAAACAGAACGCATTAAGATTGGCGAAGAGCGTTTCCTACGTGAACACGAATGTGAATTTGTTATTGCTGACGAAACACTAGTTAACTCAATGAAGTTGATTACTATGGAAAGCAAAGATCCAAATGGAAAAATGGGTCAGGTTAGAATTTACAAATATCCACAACGAGGGTCTACCTATGTGGTTGGATGGGACCCAAGTTTGGGAACAGGTGGAGACCCATCAGCTATACAGGTATTTAGATTGCCTGACCTAGAGCAAGTTGCTGAATGGCAACACAATAAAACTGATATACAAGGACAATTACGAACTCTTGTTTCTATTTTAAAGTGGCTCGAAGATGAAACAGGTAGTGCCAGTGAATTATACTGGTCTGTAGAAAATAACACAATTGGTGAAGCGGCACTAATTAGTATACGAGAATTTGGTGAAGAACGTATACCAGGAACGTTTGTACAAGAAATCAGACGTACAGGACAAAGTCGTGGACGCAGGGGCTTTAATACCAGTCATAAGACAAAAATTACAGCATGTATGCGCCTTAAGAACTATGTAGAAAGTGATAAAATGACAATCTACAGTCATAACTTGTTACGTGAGCTAAAGAACTTTATTGCACGTGGTGCAAGCTTTGCAGCCAAAGACGGCGAAACTGACGATTTAGTAATGGCAACAATACTTGTACTTCGAGTAGTTGAAGTAGTTATGACATGGGATACCAAAACGTATGATAGGTTAATTAGCGCAGAAGTCAATGAAGTCCTCAAGCCCATGCCTATTGGCTTCTTTTAACTAAATATAACTATGAGCACATTAGAAGAACTATCTAAAGAAATTGCCGCATCTATCGCAGGGTTAAGTCACGACGCTAACTTTAAAACAGTTGATGGAGAAGACACATTAGATCATGAAACTGCAATTTATCAGTACTTGCCAAAACAAAATGTAATGGTCATGATTAATGCTGAAAACCAAGATGTAGAAATTTGGTATGATCCGCAAAAAACAAATAAGGATTGGTTTGAGAAATCTTTTAAATCTAGGATTAACAATATTGCTCGTCGATATCTATTTGGTACAACTGTGCGTAGTTATGCAGGTGATATTGAACCAAAAAATATGGTTCATAGAACAGATTACGAGCTAAAAGAAAGTCGTAATACTACAAAGACTAGCTACCATCCATTGGGCGGCACCAAAATTATTCTGCGTCATACCAAGCCAGTTACTGAAGAAAAGCCAGGGTCTCGTAGTCGTAACATTGGTTCATTGTTTATTGAACATGCAGGAGAAAGATTTCGCTTTCCTTATAACCACTTGCTAGGTGCTAGAGTAATGGCGTTACATGTGGAATCTGGTGGCAAACCGTGGGATGAAAACGGAGAGAAGATTTTAGAAATTAGCAGACGTCGTAAAGATGTTATGGAATTACTTCGCTGGAGCAGACGTTTAGAAGAAACTGAACAAGTAACCGAAATTCGTACTCGCGGCAAAAGCGAAGTAATTATGCTTAAACGTATGATGGAACGTGCGGCCCGCACAGGAGATCTAAGTAGCATTACATCATATATTCCATCTAAGGACGTTACCAACCAAACCATGGTAAGCGAGGCAGTGGCCAATTTAAGCACAGCGTTAGATCATCTATTAGATTAATCAATCTTGTCAACTGCTACAAAGGTTCCATCTTGGAACCTTTTCATTTGTCCAGATCTGGACAAATTAATCTATTTTGGCTATTGCTTTTTACCTGCAGGTATAAGTATAATACAACACATGCAAAGACAATCTAAGCATGTGTTGTTTGGCTCACCAGAGACTAAAACACTAACATTGGCTAATACAAAGGAAAATTTATTATGGCTTCTTTAGCAGAAATTCGCGCTCGCTTAGCCGAGCAAGCACAAAAATCAGGTGGCACTAATGCTACCGGCACCGGTGATAATGCAATCTTTGCACACTGGAACATCCCAGAAGGTTCATCAGCAACAGTTCGTTTCTTACCAGATAGCGACGATACTAATACATTCTTTTGGCGTGAACGTCAGATGATTCGTATTCCATTCGCAGGCGTCAAAGGTCAAGATGAAAACAAGAAAGTTGTTGTTCAAGTACCTTGCATTGAAATGTGGGGAGAGACATGTCCAGTACATGCAACTATCCGTCCTTGGTTCAAAGACCCAAACATGGAATCACTAGGTCGCACCTATTGGAAGAAGCGTAGTTACGTATTCCAAGGCTTTGTTGTCAACAGTCCAGTTGACGAGCAAAGTCTTCCTGAGAATCCAGTGCGTCGCTTTATCATCAGCCCACAGATCTTTACCCTGATCAAACAAGCACTGATGGATCCAGAAATGGAAGAGTTGCCAACCGACTATCAACGTGGTACAGATTTCCGTATCAACAAAACACAAAAAGGTGGCTATGCTGACTACTCTACAAGTGGTTGGGCACGTAAGGAACGTGGCTTAAATGAAACAGAATTGCAAGCAATTGCTACACATGGTTTGTTTAACTTAAACGACTTTATGCCTAAGCGTCCTGGCATCGACGAAACTCGTGCTATTATGGAAATGTTTGAGGCTTCAGTTGCTGGCGAACTATACGATGCAGATCGTTGGGGCAAGATGTATCGTCCAAGTGGCGTACAAATCCAAGGCGCAACCGGCGCCGCGGCAGACGCAGATGAAGATACTTTGTCTGTTAAGGCTGTAGCTCGTGCAAGCGCACCAGCACCAGCCCCTAAAGCAGAAGTTACTGCAACCGCAAGCGTTGCTGATACAGCTACTCCAAGTGGTGAAAAGCCTAGCGTTGACGACATCTTGAAGATGATTCGTAACCGCCAGAAGTAATTTTCAATAAGGGTGCGGAGTGAATTCGCACCCTTTCACTTCTCAACATTTTGGAGGCTAATATGGCAAAAGCATTTGACGTAAGTAAATTTAGAAAAAATATCACAAAAAGCATTGAAGGACTAAGCGTAGGCTTCAATGATCCAACCGACTGGGTATCTACAAATAACTATGCCCTAAACTATCTAATCAGTGGAGACTTTAGTAAAGGGATTCCTCTTGGTAAGGTAACAGTATTTGCTGGCGAATCTGGCGCAGGAAAAAGTTTTATCTGTTCAGGTAACATTGTAGCAAACGCACAAAAGCAAGGCATTTTTCCAATCTTGATTGATACTGAAAATGCGCTTGACGAAGCATGGTTACATGCACTAGATGTTGATACCAGTCCTGACAAGTTGTTAAAACTTAACATGGCAATGATTGACGATGTGGCAAAAATGATTAGTGAGTTTGTTAAGGAATATAAAACATTGCCTGAAGGTGAACGTCCCAAGGTATTGTTTGTACTTGATTCATTAGGTATGTTGTTGACACCAACAGACGTTAATCAGTTCCAAGCAGGTGACATGAAAGGTGACATGGGTCGTAAGCCTAAAGCACTGACCGCATTAGTTCGCAATTGCGTAAACATGTTTGGTAGCTTAAACTTAGGGTTAGTTGCAACTAACCATACCTACGCAAGCCAAGACATGTTTGATCCGGATGACAAGATCTCCGGCGGACAAGGCTTTATCTACGCTAGCTCTATTGTAGTTGCCATGCGTAAATTAAAGTTAAAGGAAGACGAAGACGGCAACAAGATTTCAGAAGTTAAAGGTATCCGTGCCGCATGTAAAATCATGAAGACACGTTACAACAAGCCTTTTGAAAGTGTGCAAATTAAAATTCCTTATGAAACAGGTATGAATCCCTACAGCGGCCTTACTGACTTAATCGAGGGTAAGCAAATGCTTAAAAAGGAAGGCAATAGTCTTGTTTACACCACAATTGATGGCGAACTCATCAAGAAATTCCGCAAAGGATGGGAACGCAATGATGATGGATGCTTGGATAAAGTAATGGCAGACATTACTGCGAATCCTCATGTTGCACCGTCAACTCCATTAGGCGATGCCCCTGATGAGTTACTAGATGAATCTGCAGAATTAGCAGAGTAACATGTCAACAGACCATGAACAATGGTTAAGGAAGCAGGGTGTAAAGATCACAGGTCGGCACACTCTGCGCCGCGCTTCTACTCCTAGTTTTATGAATTGGGCAAATGATCTAGAACATGATCGCATCGACTGGTCTGAACAATTCACCACAACAGAAGAACAAGTGTACCAGGTTGAACTTGATGAACGCACAATTGGAAAGTTTGAACGTTTAGAATCAACTGTCCAGTACGCACTTGAGTATATGAATCGTAAACATGGAGGTCAAAGGCCTTCTGCCCCATCAAACGATGTTGCTGATTATTACTTTGACAACAAAGAACGTCATCTTAAATTACTACAAGAAAATTCAATGTACCGAGATGCATGGAAAGAGTTTCAGACCATTCGAGTCTTACTTGGCGAAACTTCCCATTGGCCTTGATCAATTTTTCTGTTATACTGAATTATGTTGATCAAAGATCTAATAGAACAGCTTCAAACATTGTATGAAAAAGAAATGATTCATGCTGATGTTATGGGCGAGCCAGAGATAATGATTGACTGCTTTAAGAAAATTGAACAAGGCGTATTCCAATACGCAGGCTTTAGTAATCAAATAAAGATTGAAAGAAGCGCAGATGGAGTGTATCCTATAATAAGTGGGTTTACAGATGATTAAAAAACTTATGCAACGACTAGGGCGTCACAGAATTATATTGGATCGCCAAAGTAATGAACCATTGCTCGAACGCTATTACATATTTCTAAAAGATCGTACAAAATTTCCTTTCAATGTCTTTGTGCATAAGTTTTGTAAAAGCGACCCTGATGATTTGCATGATCATCCTTGGCCGTATGCTACATTAATTTTAAAAGGTGGATATTATGAATGGGTTCCAGAATTTGATTCTACAGGTAAAATATTTTGTGAGAAGCGTCACTGGCGTGGGCCCGGACATTTTAGGATATGCGGCGCTACTAGCTATCATCGCATTGAATTGGATCCTAGCGTAACTGCATGGACATTATTCATGCCAGGGCCGCAAACACGTGAATGGGGTTTCATGAGTAACGGTACATGGATTCACAACGACACCTATTTGTCAAATATGGCAAAACAAAACAATATGACTGACTAAGTATCAAAGTTATCTTTTGATACCTTTTACTATGGAGATTAATTATGAATGATGATGGTGAAATGTTGGTGGAATTGTGGTTAGCACTAAAACCATACATTGATAAAAAAGAACGTAACGATGCCGCACTAGGATTTCTGCGAGCGGCAGAGAATTATGTTGATCTTGAAAAAGCTCGTGAAGACGCAGACGGATCTGATAATTCACTTGATTTTGCATTTGATGAAGTCCTTGGTGGAATTGAGTCAGATGAAGAAGATATTTTTGGCGATGAAGAGGACGACTATTAATGAGTTTATGGTTTGGTAAGGTCAAGGCTGATTTAAGCCACCTACCTGATTGTATAGCTTTTTATGAAAACGAGCTTTACGATGCCAGGCGCGAGTTAAAACTTGAAGGCAATCTTGAAAAAGCTAGCCGAGAAATGCCTGGCATCGTAGAGTATCGTTTTAACCAGCTTCAGGAAATTGAAGCAATCCTTCAGCATTTAAATATTAAACTACGAGAGCTTCGTAGCATTAAATTTAGACAATTTACCGAGCACTACAACAGAACGTTGAGTAGCAGGGATGCTGAAAAGTATTCAGACGGTGACCCAGACGTAGTCAGTATGGATTACTTGGTTAATGAATTTGCACTTGTCCGTAATAAATTCATTGGACTTACTAAAGCAATTGATAGCAAGCAATTTCAGATCAATAATGTTACAAAGTTGCGAGTTGCCGGTATGGAAGACGCAGATTTGTTCTAAAACTGCTTAAAAACTAGACAATTTTAAAGGTGTTGTACAAATACAACACTTTTTTTTTGGCAAAAATTTTAAAATCAGTTGACGTTTGGGCCTATTTGCCATATAATAGTTACATACTAAGCAAACAGGGATAAACATGCAATACACACTGATTACAAAATCTGGTAAAGTAATGCAGTTTCACATTAAAGCGGTTGCTGAGTTGTATCAAACGCTCAATGGTGGTGTTGTAATTACGCCACAAGTGCTGAAAATACAGGAAATTTTACAAAAAGAGGCAGAAAACGGTTGCTCTTTGAGCCAAACCGCAGTATAATCAATACTGTAGCAAGTTAATTAATCCACGCAAAGGAAAACAATGTCAGCTTACATCACTATCAAACGCGGTACATATCGCAATTTTAATATCAACAACCAAACATTCCAGCTTGTTGCCGACTACAAAGAAGGCACCAAAGGCGGATATGTTACTGTAATTGGTGACGCATCTCTTGGTGAATTTGAAGGCCGCGAAGTTCGCGTTAAAGTTTCTTCTATGCGCGATGTTGAACCCGCAAGTGCGGCAGATTGCGTTACTGGTGTTGAAGGTAACTATAACACACCAACAAAGAAGGAGCCAAAGGTGGTTGAGTCTGATGAACAAGCAATTGAACGTATTCGTGAGCGATTCGACATTCTAGAAGAAATGACAGAAGGTTCTGTTGACGGCTCTGTTCGTGCAATGATTGTTGTTGGCCCTCCAGGCGTTGGTAAGAGCTTTGGCGTTGAGAAAGTGCTCAACAAGGCCGCTATGTTTGACAACATTGCTGGCAAACGTCCGCGTTACGAAGTTGTTAAAGGTGCAATGAGTGCAATTGGTTTGTATTGCAAATTGTATAACTTTAGCAATTCAGGTGATGTACTAGTGTTTGACGACTGTGACAGCATTTTGCTTGACGACTTGAGCTTGAATATTTTGAAAGCCGCACTGGACAGTTCTAAGAAGCGTACTATCTCTTGGAACACTGACAGCCGTATGCTTCGTAGCGAAGGTGTGCCAGATAAGTTTGACTTCAAAGGTTCTTGCATCTTCATTACCAATATCAAGTTTGAGCACGTCAAGAGTGCTAAGTTGAAAGACCACTTGGGTGCGCTGGAAAGCCGTTGCCACTATTTGGATTTGACACTGGATACCACTCGTGACAAGATGTTGCGTATCAAACAAATTATGATGGATGGTATGCTTGACAGCTACGAATTTGAAGAAGGTGCCAAGCAAGAACTGTATGATTATGTTGACACAAACAAAGACAAGTTGCGCGAGCTGAGTCTGCGTACTGTTATCAAGATTGCAGACTTGAAGAAGATGTCAGGCCCAGGTGAGCGTTGGAAGCGCCTGGCAGAAACTACTGTTATGAAGCGAGCCGCCTAAGTTACCAACTACGGGCAGTGTCAATAAGACCCGTTTGTTAAGGAGTTATAAATGCGTAAGATGGCAACCATTAGAAAGATTGATGCACTGCGACCCATTGAAGGTGCAGATACAATTGAGTGCGCTATTGTAGGTGGATGGACAGTGGTGGCCAAGAAGGGCGAATACACCGCAGGCGATCTGGCAGTGTATTGCGAAATTGACAGCTTCATACCTACTGCTATTGCACCGTTCTTGACCAAGGCTGGACAATACCCTAAGACTTTTGAGGGTGTTGAAGGCGAACGTCTTCGCACTATGAAGTTGCGCGGCCAACTATCACAGGGACTGCTGTTACCGCTGTCTGTTTTGACCATGGTAGACTCGTTGTTATTTGAAGGACTTGATGTATCAATTCCACTTGGTATTATCAAGTATGAAGCACCCGTCCCGGCACAATTGGCTGGCGAAGTGCGAGGTATGTTTCCTTCATTCATGCCAAAGACTGACCAAGAGCGTATTCAGAATCTAAGTGCAGAATTTGCTCAATGGCAAACCAACAAGCTAACTTGGGAAGTTACCGAAAAGCTTGATGGTTCGTCAATGACGGTTTATGTTAATGGCGATGACCATGGAGTATGTAGCCGCAATCTAAATCTAAAAGATACAGAAGGTAATTCACTTTGGAAGGTGGCTCATCGAGATCAAATTATTTCTGCTATCTTTGAAAGCGGTCGTAATCTTGCAGTACAAGGGGAGATCGTAGGAGAAGGTATCCAAGGTAATGCATACAAGATTAAAGGTCAAAGTTTTTATGTTTTTGACATTTATGACATTGATGCAGGCCGCTACCTTAATCCAGTTGAGCGCAAGGAGTTTTGTGACCTGTATGGCATAATGCATGTACCAGTTCTTGCATACAAGGCAGAATTATATGACACCTTGGGTATTGCTACAATTGAACAAGTCTTAAAGTTTGCTGAAGCAAAATCAGTAATGGGAGACATTACTGGTCCAGAACGTGAAGGTCTTGTGTTCAAGTGTCACGAACGTGAAGTATCGTTTAAGGCCATTAGCAATAAGTTTTTGCTAAAGACCAAGGACTAAAACTTTAACATCGACAGCTGACTATTTGCGTGGAATGAAGTCGATGGGAAAAGCTCTTGTATAATGCAAGAGCTTTTTTTTGATAAGTATCAGTATGAAAATTGTACCAAATTCAACAATTTGTGCCCATCCGTGGAACGAAGCCGCTGTCAAAGTCAACGGAGATGTAGTACCATGCTGTAAATATCTCAGCATAGAAGGAAGTACACTTTGGACCACTGATGTAAGGAACACACAACATTGGCATCAACTTAGGGAAAACATGCTGGCCGGAATTGAAACACCAAATTGTGTTTCGTGTTATAACCATGACAAGAATGGCCGACAAAGTATGCGTAGCACTTCATTGAAAAACTTTATTCCTATTGAAAATAAAGTTGAACCACTGACAAGATTAGAAGTTACATTCAGCAACCTTTGTAACCTTGCTTGCGTTAGCTGTAGTTATAAGTTATCCACTACATGGTATACAGAGGATGTAAAGGCCGGAAGAATTAAAAAAATTGGCATAATTGAACACAACTATGATTACAGTAAACTTGACCTGTCTGCTCTTACATTTTTAAAAGTAATTGGCGGCGAACCTTTTATGGAACAGCGTAGGATTGTTAATCTGATCAATGGCATTGATTATGAAAACAAACTATCGTTTATGGTAAACACAAATGGTACAATTATACCGTCTCCGGAAATGCGTAACATAATAGAAAAGTGCAAGCAATCTACTATATTTGTTAGCCTTGACGGATTAGGTACTGTAAATGATTGGTATAGATGGCCAAGCAAATTTAATGAAGTCATCGAGAATATGAAAGTATTTGATCAATGGTGGGGCAACAATCCTTCTATATTATTAAAGATGCATTGTGTTGTCAACATATTCAATGTGTTTGATTTAGAAGAAATTGTAAAATTTATGGCTACCAATTTTCCAAATTGGTATGTGGATTTCGAATGGATATACTCTCCACAATGGCAAGCTCTTGGATCATTGCATAGAACAGCCAAACAACATCTAATAGAAAAATTTAACGCAATTGAATTCAACGACGACAAGATGGTTCCTTCAAATCCTTTTAAATATTCGTTGACCTTCTTGGAAAGTGGTACTAGCATAATACCATGGTCTGAGATTAAACAAAAAATAACTGCGCTGGAAAGTGAACGCAAATTAAATTTCTTAGAAATGGTTCCAAACTTTAAACCATTCTGGGACCTGCCAGACGAATAAAGTTTATATTCTGGCAAAATTGCTTTTAAAAACTGAGCATTTTATGATAAGTAGCTAGTCTACATAAAAACAAATGTAACCTGATTGGCAAATTAGTATTAGACAAAGCCGATTGTTTATGCTATTATATAAAAATGCCAGGAATAACTAAATTAGAAATACGCGACGAAGTCAACGTAAAGTTTCATGACCTTGATCCAAGTACAAGGCGACGTTGCGAAGCAAAACTCAAATACCAGTTACCATATGCATTTCATGTACCTGCTTATCGCTTGGGTCGATGGGATGGCAAAGTTGGTTTCTTTACCACAGCCGGATCAACATATCTTAACTTGTTAGACCGAGTGCTACCTATCCTAGAAGAAGAAGGATGGCAAATTGAAATTGAAGACAAACGCCAAGAGCATAATCTTAGTTTTGATGAAGTTACCGAAAACGCATTTAGTCATATAAATTGGCCTGTTGGTCATCCGGCAGCCGGACAGCCAGTTGTAATTCGTGACTACCAGGTAGAAATTATTAATAGATTTTTATCTAATGCACAATGCGTACAAGAAATTGCAACAGGTGCCGGCAAGACACTAATGACTGCGGCAATGAGTTTGTGTTGTGAAAAGTATGGCCGCACATTGGTCATTGTACCAAATAAAGATCTGGTAAGACAAACTCATGCAGATTATGTTAACTTAGGACTAGATGTTGGTGTATATTTTGGCGATGAAAAAGATCTAGGACATACACATACTATTGCTACATGGCAAAGTATTAATACCTTACTTAAACGTTTTAAGGAAGGATTGTCAGCTGTAGGTCCAGACGTATTAACAGACGATCTGATTGCAGTTATTGTTGACGAGGTGCATATGGCCAAAGCAGATGTATTACGACAAATGCTAACTGGTATGTTTGCCAATGTACCAATACGATGGGGATTGACAGGTACTATTCCAAAAGAAGAACACGAGTACATCAGTCTCTTGGCAAGTTTAGGTCCTGTGATGCACAGACTGGCTGCTAGCGAACTTCAGGACATTGGGGTACTTGCTAATTGTCACGTGAAGGTGCTACAATATGATGACCAAGTAGACTTTAAGAATTATCAAGAAGAACTTAGTTATCTTACTACTAACGAAAAAAGAATTAATAAACTTGCTCAAAAGATACTAGAAATTTCCGAATCTGGAAATACACTGGTGCTGGTTGACCGAGTAAAGTGCGGCCAAATGTTATCGGAACAAATAGCGGATAGTGTGTTTGTATCTGGTACAATGAAATCCAAGGATAGGAAAGAAGAGTATGACGAAGTTTCAACTAGTGACAAGAAAGTTATTATCGCAACATATGGCGTCGCGGCTGTCGGTATTAATATTCCTCGCATCTTTAATATGGTTCTTGTTGAGCCTGGTAAGTCGTTTGTTCGAGTTATTCAATCAATAGGACGAGGCATTAGAAAAGCTGAAGATAAAGATTTTGTACAAATTTGGGATATAACCAGTACAGCAAAATTTGCCAAGCGACATTTAGCTAAACGAAAGAAATTTTACGATGATGCAAGCTATCCGCATAAAACAGAAAAGGTAATTTATAAATGAACATATTAACAGTAGACAATGTCACCTATGACTTAGATAGGTTACCTGATGAAATTGGTGAGGATCTAAGATACGGAGTACTTGACTACAGTAATCCAGCTGATGTAGATTACATTTTTGTACCATTGGTATTTTTAGAAAGTTTTAGTTGTCCAGCCGCGGTACTGCGTATTGGTAATCGAGAACTTAAAGTACCACTGGACTGGTCGTTAATTATTGGAGAACCAGATCATGGAGACCCTGAGGTAATTAACGTTATGAGTATCAACGATAGAGGATTTAGTGCATTTGTTTTTAATCCTATTAATGGTTACAAGCCAGAGTGGCATAAAGTTGAAGTAGTAAACATTTATCAAGAAGTCAAATGGTATGTTCCTAAGTTAAAATTTGGACATGTATTAACTGTTCCATTAACAGCAGGTATGGACCCACCATGTGCATTTTTTCTTAAAGAGACAAATAAGATTCCTGAAGTACTTGACCTAAACAAAATTTGGTTTTAAAATACTACATGGTCACTAAAAAGAAAACACCAGCATCTGCAACATACAAGCTACCCATTGAACAGGTGATGGCAGCCATAGATCTACGCAAGGGCGACTATTATAGCAATCTCAGCAACGAAGATGAAAAGTCATTAAGCACTTACATGTCGCAGAGATGGGCCAGTCAAGTACAAGGTAGTAGAGATATACAAGAACATTATTTGGTTACAATTAACGAATTATCAAATATTGATTATATTGCAACAACAAGTAAACACGAAGAGATGCGCTGGCGTGTAATGGCGTTAGTAGGCCTGGGACAAAAATTAAGACATGAGTTCATACCACCCAAGGGTGCAAAAAAGGACAAGCTGGCATCGTGGTTAATAGAACAATTTCCACAACTCAACGATGACGAGATTGAACTATTTCGAGAAGTCAATGGCATGGATGTGTTAGAAGAAATTGCTCAGGCTAAAAACATGGGTGATAAACAAGTTAAGGATTTATTTAAATAGTATGTTGGATTATCAATGTCGATTCTGCAACAAGAGTTTTACAAGAGAACGTACATTGAGTAGTCATATGTGTGAGCGAAAGCACAGATGGATGGCGAAAGATGATCCACCAAGCCGTATTGCTTTTAGTGTATGGATTGACTTTATGAAATATGTCAGCCCAAACTCAAAAAAAGAAAAAAGCTTGGATGATTTTATTAAAAGTCCAGACTATATTGGATTTTTAAAATTTGCTAATTATTTGATCGAACTTCGACCAGTTGACAGTGATAAATTTGTACACTGGTTGTTTAAAATGGGAGTAAGATTGGGCGATTGGCAAAAACCTGGCACATACCAATTATATGTTCAGGAAGCTGCCAAAAAGGAGACAGCTGAAAGAGCGTTAGAAAAAACTATACTTACCATGCGAGAGTGGGGTGAGTCAACTGGAGAACCTTGGACTCAATTTTTTAATAAAATTGCACCTGCGTCAGCAATGAACATGGTAGTAATGGGCAGACTAAGTCCATGGATTATCTATTCAGCAGAGGCAGCGCAAGACTTATTAGATCGAATGGAACCGGGTCAAATTGAAACAGTTGCTAAACATGTGGATACAGAATGGTGGATAAAAAAATTAAAAACAGCGTCAGTAGAGGCACAGTGGATAAACACGACAATGAAGCAGGTTTTAGATTTGCAGAATTAGAAGAACGACTGAAACTGCTTATTACTCGGATGGAGGCTATGACCACAGCTATGGCCGAGATGAAAGCTGAACAAGATAATTTAGTTGAATTAATTAAAAGAAAGTTGCTTTAATGAGCCAACCAGACATTGACATTGACTTTGCAAATAGAGAAGAGATTTTAAATCTATTAGACCATGTGCCTGCTATGCAATTGATGCAAAATGGTACAAAACAAAAACACAAAACTGGTGTGTATTTTCATCCGGTACCAATTAATCCATTCACTGGTTGGTGTGAAGTGGATTATCAAACAGCTGAAGAGCTTGGATTTTTTAAAGTAGATCTGTTAAACGTTAGCCTATACCAACAAGTAAAAAGCAAAGAACATTTAGATCAACTTGCAAGCCAGGAGCCATTATGGGACCTGTTACAGCAAGATGAGTTTGTAAATCTGTTATTTCATTTAAACGGACACGGAGATGTACTGAGAAAGACTTGCCCTACTTCTGTGGAACAATTAGCTGCCGTTCTTGGAATGATACGCCCGGCAAAACGTTATCTGATTGGAAAGCCATGGTCGACTATTATGAAAGAAGTCTGGATTAAACCAACATCTGATGATTATTTCTTTAAAAAGAGTCACGCCACTGCTTATGCAGTTGCTATTGTTGCACAAATGAATTTGATTTGTGAGCAAATAAGCTACGGTTATAGTTAATCCATTCTACGTACAAGGCTAATTTGCCGCCGCTTTGTACGCTTGGTAATAACATTTGTAAGACTAGTTTGATGGCCGTACAGTACTTCAAAGTCTTTAGTTGAATATGTCTTCAATGCGTATGAAAATCTTCGCATTGGTTCCTTTAGTACAATATTAATAGGAATTATTCGGTTTGACCCCCACCACCATTCTGCACCTACACTTAAAAATTCTGTTTTATCTAAGTCGTCCCGTAAAAGATTGTAAATATACATAGTAACAACAACAGCATCGCTGTTTTGAATAATGCCTACAAGTTCTTGGTCGCCATAACGAACCAAACTCATAAATGGGAATCTTTCTAAGAACTCTCTAATTTTATTGTCCATGGTATATTACTTAGTGTTTTGATCATAGGGGTGTCCGGCTAAATAAACGTATGGCAAATTTAAATACATCCATTCCAACAGCTTCTCTGAATTATTCCGGCGCTGGCACTGGCCCAAGTGCTACAAGACATGCACCAAGCTACACCGACCAACGCATTGTTTGGTTTAAAGGGGTTGACAACCTATTAGATTTAACTATTTCCGGAGGCGATCGACGCCCGGTGAGCTTATTGCGTAGGGAAGTAACAATTACATTTTGGGATAGATCGTCAGGTACAACAATTTTCCGTCGTCGTGCAATGCCAACCGTTGCCGAAAATGGGCAAGCCAGATTAACAGTATATGCCAGAGATTTAATGATGCTAAGTTCGGGAATATACACTCTTAGTGCAACATTTGTTGATGGAAACGGATTAGAAACTGCTTTAACATGGAATCGCGCACAACAGGCTGGATTTGATGTAGAAGTAAAAGATGAAGTTATTCCAACTTCTAGAAGTACTCAGATCATAACAAACTTCACTGAAGTTAGCACAGAAAATACCAATAGCCTTTTAGTATCAAGTGCAGTCAATGGACCTTTATTTTATCGTAAAGACACGGCGCTATTTACAGTTGGTGTGTATGCTAGCAATTGGACAGGGACACTGATTGTACAAGGTACTTTTGATGAAGTAGTAACCGGGTTAACATTATGGGCAGACTTGAAGCCACAAGATACCAGCTCTGTATCGTTGACGCTTAATGGGTTTACTGGCATTGACCCATATAATTATTATGCCAGTATTCGATGGCTACGAGTTATTAAAATTAACTCACGAAGTAACGCAGGAACACTTGACAAGATCTTAATAAGAGTGTAATATATACACTCAACATGAGTCTTATTGAATCCACTATTCGGGCACATCTGCCCATCGTAAAGTCAACAACTAACGGTTGGATGACTGTGAATTGCCCTATGTGTGTACAGAACGGGCAAGCCCGTCCTGATACCCGACACCGTGGCGGCTTTAGATTTGATAGTGGCAAGGTGGCATATCAATGTTTTAATTGCCACATGATAACCGGATGGCACCCTGGCAGTAGATTGGGATTTAAACTAACCAAATTAATGCGGGCATTTGGCATTGACGATGGTGAGATACAACGATTAAAAATTCAACTGTGGGACCAAGTAGTTGAGGATGACACATTTGTTGAAGAGCCATTTAAAAAACCAAACTGGGGAGAAATTGAGTTTCCGTGGGAGATACAAGACATAACACTAGCGGCAGCAGAGTATTTGGACAGTCGCGGAGTATTAGAATTAACTGATTGGTTTACTAGTACAAGTAGCATACAAGGAATGAACAATCGTGTTATACTTCCATATGTAAGCGATGGAAAGATTGTTGGTTATTCTGCCAGGTGGATTGGTGATGTGCCTGACAAGAAAACTGCAAAAATGATTGCAAGTAGACCATCAAACTTTGTTTTTAATCTTGATCATCAAAATACATCTCGCAAGTATACATTAGTAGTCGAAGGCGAATACGATGCACTAACATTAGATGCAGTGGCCATAATGACTAATAATATTAGTCCAGAACAGGCCAAAATCATTGAAGATATTGATAATGACCCAGTTATACTACCTGACCGAGATCGCGCAGGGCTACAATTAGCATTACAAGCGGCCGAATTGGGATGGTCGGTAAGTTTTCCAGACTGGCCAGATGGAATTAAAGATGCCAATCAGGCTGCTCAAGAATTTGGCAGAGTGGCCACATTACAAAGTGTGTTAACGGCAATAGAGCACTCACCATTGAAGATTAAATTATTAGCAAGGCGGTGGTGTGTATAAAATTAAACTTGATTGGAAACTTGGCCAAGATACTGACGAATGGTGGAACCATGTATGTGCATGGGCAATTGAAGAATTTGGATTACCAGGTGACACGTACAAAACAGAACTAACAGAAGATTATATGATTTTTAATTTCAACAAAAAAGAAAATGCCGCACTAATGGCCTTACGATGGGGGAATAACTAATGGCAAATGATATAAAAGAATATGGCTATGAATTACAAAAACTATTTTTGGACTTCTTGGTCAGTAATAGAGACCTGGCTGCCAGATGCCAAAACGTATTAGATCCAGAACATTTTGATCGTAGGTTGCGTGCCGCGGCTGAATTTATTAAGACGTATGTAAGTGAACATGGCAACATTCCAGATATTACACAAGTCAAAGCAACAACAAACACAGATCTTTCAAACCTAGAAACTCAGGCAATTGAACACAGCTCATGGTTCTTAACTGAGTTTGAAGGCTTTGCAAGACACAAGGCGTTAGAAAAAGCAATCTTACAAAGTGCAGATCTGCTAGATAAGAGTCAGTACGGATCAGTTGAAAAGCTTATTAAAGAAGCAGTACAAGTTGGGTTGCCAAAGACATTTGGTACAGATTACTTTGCAGATCCAAAGGCAAGATTAGAAGCACTCAAAGACAACAACGGACAATTGACTACAGGTTGGAAGACACTTGATGACAAACTATACGGTGGGTTTAATAGAGGTGAGTTGAATATCTTTGCAGGTGCATCTGGTGCAGGTAAGAGTTTGTTCTTACAGAACTTGGGCTTGAATTGGGCAATGGCAGGACTGAATACTGTTTACTTTTCGTTAGAACTTTCAGAGGGGTTGTGCAGTATGCGTATGGATGCTATGCTAACAGACACACCAACTCGTGAAGTATTTAAAAGATTAGATGATGTTGATCTTAAGGTTCGCATGAACGGAAAGAAGGCTGGCATATTACAAATTGTGCAGTTAACAAACGGTATTACTGCCAATGATATTTTAGCATGGGTACGAGAATTTCAAACTCAACGCAAGATTAAGGTAGATGCCATCTTGGTTGATTACTTGGACCTAATGATGCCAGCAAGTCAAAAAATTAGCGTGAGTGACATGTTTGTCAAAGACAAGCTGGTAGCAGAAGAATTACGTAATCTTGTGGTCACAGAACAATTACTATTAGCAACAGCATCTCAGTTAAATCGTAGTGCAGTTGAAAGTGTTGAATTTGATCATTCAATGATTGCTGGTGGTTTAAGTAAAATCCAAACAGCTGACAACGTTTTTGGTATCTACAGTACTCCTGCAATGCGAGAGCGGGGAATGGTTCAGCTTCAGTTTATGAAAACACGTAGTTCAAGTGCAGTTGGGCAAAAGATTGATTTGAGTTTTAATCCTGATACTTTGCGTATCAGCGATTCTACAGAAGACACTGCCCCAAGCACCTACAGCGCCGCATCTACATACAATAAAATCCAAAGAAAAACCAATGTTGGAACCACTGTCAATACTGCATCCACATCATGGGAAAAACCAACTGGTACTCATGCATGGGATAAACCCATGGTAACATCAGAAACAACAGCCAAATCTATGCCTGTTTCAACAGGTGTGTCAGACGCAAGGAAGCAATTAACAGCAATTGTAACTCGTGAAATCTAAATTTAATTGGATAAATAACTTACTATGCGTAAACAGACACGAAGTATTTTAGACGAAATTACCGGCTTGGTACCGAAGCAAGATAAACACCTATTGGTTGAAGGGCTAGCAACTCAGGCTATTGCACGAGTTATTAACTTAATGGAAGTTATACAACAAAACTATCCTCCTCATCAAGCAGAAGAGCTAGTTCGTCGATTGCAATTGGCCATTAAAAATGGTGATACTGCTAAGTTTACTCGCGGAGTAAGAGCTATAAAGGAAAGCGAGCAGTGAAAATTAAAGAACTACAAAAAGTAAGCCTAGAAGAAGGGTTCATTGACAATTTAATTGCCAAAGTCAAAAACATGGCTGGCGAAGATGGTCCAACTGGTGTAGTTAGGGCATTAATGGGTAACAACGCCGCTTTGAATAAATTTGCAGATACCATTGCAAATACAGCTACTCCTAAAATTACTCAGAGACTTGGTAATCAACTTAATGCTATAAAAAATGCCTCAACTCCAGTTCCATTGAGTATGATTTACAAGCAAGTAATGCAGGTAGGTATACAGCTTGCGGCCAAAGACAACAATGAAGTAACTGCAACTGAAATACAAGGCACTATTAGAGCAAATAAAGATGCTGTATTAAAAATGTTGCTTAATGGCTCGGTTGCAGACGATAATAGAGTTCGAGATATATTCCAAGCTATCCTGACTAACTCTGCTACAATTGATGGCGACTTTGATGTTACTATTAAAACAGTCAGTTTAATTGTTGCTGGTACTATTATTTTTATTCAAACAGAAAAAGAAGATTCAGATTCTGAAACATCATTGGATGCTGGGTTAAAAACTAAATTTGAGCAAGAAGGCGAGCAGTTTAATAAAGAAGTACTAGATCCAACTACTGGTATCTTTAAAACATTGAACCCAAATGAAAAATTTAAAGACAATATGGAAACTGTGATAGTTCAGCTGGTCAAGACAATTCAAGACAAATACTTGCCAATGCCAACTGATAAGTTAACATCATTGACAACAGCCGTCCCGCCATTGTTTAGTCCAGTGCAATTAAAGACACTGATTGCATCACATGACAATGCCTTGGATGCAACTGCAATTGCAACAGCACAAGATAAAATTACAGCATTGCTACAGGCTCAGTTTACTACATGGCTAGCACTGGCAGCTAAAGAATCAACAAATGGGCGTAAAGCAGACCATTCTTTTGATCTTTATAGAGAATGGGCAAAGAGTGCATTAGGCCTTATTGATAATATGAATATCAGCGGTACACAGTCATCGGCACCAGGAACAAAGCCAAGTGATCCAGCAGTTGAAGATGCCTTTGAAAAAGCACACGACGCAGGAGAAGCCGCTCGCCGACGAGTAGTTCCAAACACAGGTGAGAGCAACGAGGACTTTATCAACAGAGCCAATGCTGAATATGAACAGGCAAGAGTTGATTATCTAAAGGCGCACACACCACCATGAAGATTTTTGAAATAGCAACACCTAAGAAAACAATGGTAGTTGAGGCCAAGTCTCGCATTGACCATCCTGAAGATATTATGTTTGATGAAAATGGTCTGGCTGGGGCACAACGTGCGCTTTCTGCAATTGTACATTCTGCAACTGATCATGCAGGTACAACTACAATAAAATGGGACGGAAGTCCGGCAGTGATATTTGGTTGGGTTGATAAACAGAATTTCATTGTTACAGATAAAGCAGGTATAGGGGCCAAAAAGTATAATGGGCGCCCAACCAATGCTGAGGAAGTTACAGCAATGATCTTTAATAGAAAACCTGACCAACCAGGGCGTGATGTATATGCACAGCGATTTGGGCAAGTTTATGATTTATTAAAGCGAGCAACACCAAATAGTTTAGTTGGCCAGATGATCCAAGGTGATATGTTATGGATGGATAATTCAGATATTTCAACCACTAATGATGTTGTTAATTTTAAAGCGAACAAAATTCCATACAGCGTTGACAGCGGCATTGACCTTGGCAAGAAGATTGCCAGAAGTAAAGCAGGAATTGTTGTACATAGTGTGTTTCCCACGGTTGACGAAGCAGCCAGTGCAGAAGGAGAACCAGTACCTACAACACCAGTTCAATTAGGTCTTAAAGATGTACCTGGCCTTGTAGTTGTAGGACCAGAAACAAAAATTGCCAGCGATGTGAAAATTAAATTACCCAAGGCTGAGATAGAAAAAGTCAAGGCTTTAATTTCAAGCCCTGCGGCACAACGTATCAATGACATGCTAGATCCGTTTACAATTGGAAATTTAAAAATCTCCAATTTTCCAGATATTTTTAAAAGTTTCATTAATTACAAGGCCGGACAAGGTCAAGAAATTACAAACGGTAATGCCATTGCAAATGAATTCATTAATTGGGTAAAAGGCCCAAGCGGCTTAACAGCAAACAAACAAGAAAATGTGTTAAAACATATTAATGAGTTCAACGATGCATTCCACACAGCCTGGGACATTGTTGCAGGGATTACAATAGTTAAACATAAAATTAAAGACCAATTGGATAAGCTATCAGGCCAAAGTCAAGATTCAATTCGAACAGCACAAGGCCACGAGGGGTTTGTATCTGCTACACCACACGGTAAAATTAAATATGTTAACCGTCCAGTGTTCATGAAAAAAGGTTAAACATGGAAGATTTTAGTTTTATCAAAGAAAACTGCAATGAAAGCAAGATGTTCCGCAATAATAGTTTAAGTCAACTTACATTGCGCGATGCGGCTGACAGTGTTTTTTTAAATTTATTAACATTATACTTGTTAAGTAAAGAATTTGAAACACGACCATTTGCACAAGATTATGCAACTAGAACGATTGGGTTTGGAAATTTTACAAGGCCTCGGGTAAGCGGAACTGACCTTTATCAAGGTTTGCACATTATCACAAACCCCGGAAGCAACACCGCACAGATGCTAAAAGCAACAGAACAAAATTCAGTTTTGTCATCCCAGCTTCATACAAATGTTAAAATGGTAAAAGATTTTCTTCATGGTATATCATATGGCAACATTGATAGAACTACTGCAATTAGATTAATGTATAGGATAGAAGGACAAATGGGAGTTGATGTTAGTAATTACAAAAGCCTGCGCCGATTAATTACAGATTGGGAAAACTTGTCATCGCACCAACGTCAGTTATGTGTAACTAGATTATTGCAATATTATAGAGTTCGTGGAAAACGAAGCGACTTATTACCAATGATTGAGAATCTTGCTAGAAACAAAAACTGGGAATTAGAAACATCACATAATGCTGAAGTGTCAGCATTTGGGGCTGGTGTAGTTTCTGGATCAAGAAGCAGTAACGGATTCTTGTCAAGTGTTGCCAAAGTGGGTGCCGCTGCCGCAATTGGATATGCAGTCGGTAGGCATATTTAATTTATGTCAGAAAAAAAATCCTGGTCAGTTCCTGGGGCACATTTTGGATCCGATCCTGAATTCTTTACTGCTTGGACATTGTACGACATTGGACCACTAAGCGAAGGCAGTAGAGAAAATCTTAATAATTTAATGCGAGTAATTAATAGCAGGGGACAACCATTGCTGGCTGGAATTGAGTGCATTGAGAATCAAGATATTGACAACAGTTTGTTTGGCGAAAATTTAAATGGTCTAAATCGAGTTTGGTGCTTCAAGTGGATTGCCAGTGCCATTGGTCAAATGTCTGAAGAAACCCTTACATCCGAAGCCCATGGATTACAAATGGTTACTGGACTAAATGAAACGTTACCATTAAATGGTACCATTTTAACAAATGGACCAGACAAAAATACGTTTTTTATCCGCCACGATTCTTTTTAATTTAGCTAAATATAATTGAAACACAAACGTCACTTATAACTCACCTAGGCTCATTTTGTTAGATTTAACCACAGTAAGCTAGAGCTTGGCTGTGATTTACCAATGATAGTAACCTGAAATGAGCGACGTACCAATTACCGAAAACACAAGCCTTGAGATGCATGTTGAACTATGTGCAGAGAGGTATAAACGATTAGAAGAAAAATTCGACCTAGTAGAGAGTAGAATTGACCACTTACATGTTGATTTCTCATCGTTTAAAGCAGAAAATCAAAAAAATCTGTCTGAAATTAAAACTATGTTAACCAATGCCAAAGATGAAAAATTTAAAATCATGGTTACATCAACAGCAACCGTTATTGTTGGACTGCTAGCTATGTTAGGATATGTTATTATTCATTTAACAAAATAATTAAGAACAATAACACATCCTAAGGCACTAAATAACATATCGGAGAACACTATGAAATTTAACGACATTACAATTACAAAAACACCAGCACAAGCGGCCCGCCGCGCACTACGTAAAGAAAGCATCGTAGTAGAAAATATCAGTGGACGACGTCTACGTGAAGAATTAGCTAAAGTTAAAACTGAAATTGACACACTAGCAAGTCGAAGCGGCGTAAATTATGCTCGTGCTGTTTTACATAAAGAAATTTATGAAGAAATGGCTCGTGTTAATCCTTTAACAGAAGCTGAAATTGAAGACGCAGATATTGAACAGGCTGAAGTTGTAATCGCCGCAAGAGGAATGAATAAGAAGTTCCAGGACATGATCGAAGATGTAGCAGATATGTTAGGAAGCGACATGATTGCATTAGTGGATCAAATTAAACAACGATTTGGCGATGGTGCAGGCGAGCAGTATGCTACCACAGTTAAAACAGCTCTCGAAGGTGCAATTGATACGTTGACACAAACTAAAGATTCTTTAGACAGTGCAATCAGTTCTTTACAGTCCGGTCAATCTGAAATCATGCCACCAGAAGGCGAAGAAAACAACGCTCCAATATTCCCAAGTAGCACAGGTCCTGAATCGGAGCCTACTGGCAGGGAGATTAAGAGTGAAGTTGAATGAATTAGCCGTAGCTGATAATAACTTTGCAAATGCAGTTAAGATGCTAGTTATTAAAGCACAAAGTGATGGCAAAGCTGAAATTCCCATGAAAGAGTTAGTTCAAAGTCTAAACAACATGGGATTTTCTGCTAGCGGTCAGGTTAATTCAATTCGCGGCCTTATTGCAACATTTAAGGCAAAAAACCCTAATCTTGTAGCGGATGTAAACAATGATAAAGTCATTATTACCAAGACACCAGGTGCCGACACTATGCAACAGGCACAATCAAACAAAGAAAAAGTTTCAAGTGATGCAACTAAACAAGCTCGTAAGGATCTAGGACTATGAGCCGTATAATGTTAACTGCTGCCGAAGCAAGAGTAAAGAGCCTACAAGATATTTTTGTTATTCGAGAAATACGCGACATCGAAGAAGAAATCTTAGTGGCAAGTTCAAATGGCGATGTTGAAGTTGTTATATCAAACACCAGCACAATGACAAAAAATTCCGTAAATACAGGATATGCATTGGCCGCAGAATATTATGATACATGGATTGGTGCCCGTGAGGACCGCCAAAAAAACTTACAAATGGAAAAGATCATCAAGTACTTTTCTGATTTAGGCTATACAATTGACCGCCAAACTAACCCAACTACTCAAACTACCTTTCAATGGGTTGTAGCCTGGTAAAATAATATTTGACAATATCGTTAAAGTTCGTTATACTGAACAACGATGATAACGTTTAATTCAACTAAATTTAATTACAAACCGCTTACAAGAGTAGATGGACCATCAAGGTTATATGCTACTCCCGATGGACTTAGGTTACCCAGTGTTACAACAATTCTAGATCGAACCAAATCTGAAGAAAAGAAGCAGGCTTTGGCCAATTGGAAAAAGCGAGTCGGTGAAGTCAAGGCGCAAGAAATTGTAACCGAAGCAGCCGGCCGTGGCACACGTATGCACAAGTGGCTAGAGAACTATGTAAAAACGGGTGAAACAGGAGACCCAGGTAGCAATCCTTATAGTATTCAAAGCCATCAAATGGCACATACCATTATTGAACAGGGATTAGTTAATTGCAGTGAAGCCTGGGGCACAGAAGTACAACTGTATTTTCCAGGCTTATATGCAGGCACCACTGATCTAGTAGGAATCCATAATGGTGATGAAGCAATTATGGATCATAAGCAAACCAATAAACTTAAAAAGAAAGAATGGATTGAAGATTATTTTATCCAAACTACAGCCTATGCATTAGCGCACAATGAAGTTTGGGGCACAAATATTCGTAAAGGAGTTATCTTTATGTGTAGTGCAGACAACATTTATCAGGAATTTATCATTGAAGGGGCTGAGTTTGATCATTACCATGACCTATGGTTACAACGAGTAGAACAGTATTATAAGTCGAGGTAAGTATTGCTGTGAATCGTACTACAGAACATTGGTTCCTTGACAGGCAAGGAAAATTATTGGCATGGAGAGATTGGCGTTCCCAACTTCTTAATATGTCACCTGAAGATGCTTATAAAGAAGTTGCTGAATGGTGGGGACTAGTTCCAATGATCAGCAGAGGTATTGATCCGTGGAATCACGATACTTGGCCAACTCCCTGGGAGTTAGTAGTTCGAGGACAATTTTGTCCAAGTGGACAAGGACTGGGTATGTACTACAGTTTAATCTTAGCCGGATTTGACTGCAAGCTAATTCTAGCAATATTAAACGAAGAAACACAACCACGATTGATGGTATTATTGCCCAATAATAAATTATTAAATTATTATCACAATCACATCGTTCCTCTCGACGAGGCAGATATACAACTTCTAAATTCTTGGACACCTGTTGATCTTCCAAATTTAATTAAAGTGTAAACATATTACGCCATGGTCTAAGGTTAAGTATATGACTTAACTGTAGCAGGCAAACTAAATGGATAATCAAAACAAAATGAGTAAAAGTTCAATTTATGTCGTAAAAAGAGATGGTCGTAAAGAGCCTCTAGACATTAATAAAATTCACCTAATGGCAGAGGAGGCCTGCGAAGGTCTAGCTGGTGTTAGTGTAAGTCAAATTGAGATGAATGCAGATTTACAATTTCGCGACGGAATCAGCTCAGCTGAAATTCAAGAAATTTTAATTCGTAGTGCAAGTGATCTAATTAGCTTAGACAAGCCTAACTATCAGTATGCTGCCGCTCGACTACTACTTTACGGATTGCGTAAAGATGTATTTGGACAGTTTGATTATATTCCACTGTACGAGCTGGTAAACAATAATGTTAAACGTGGAGTATATGATGCAGAGTTATTGTCTTTGTATACTGAAGCTGATTGGCGCCAACTTGATGTTTACATTAACCATGAGAGAGATCTTGATTTTACGTATGCAGGTATGCGTCAAGTGGTTGACAAGTATCTTGTTCAAGATCGTAGTAATGGGCATATCTACGAAACACCACAGTACATGTACATGATGATTGCCGCAACGCTGTTTGCAACATATCCAGCCGACAAGAGACTAAGTTTTATTCGTCGTTATTACGATGCTATCTCTACGTTCAAGATCAACATTCCTACTCCTGTTATGAGTGGTGTACGTACACCTATTCGTCAGTTTGCTAGTTGCGTATTGGTTGATGTTGACGACACACTACCTTCAATCTTTAACAGTAGTTCCGCCGTTGGTTATTACATTGCTCAACGTGCTGGCATTGGCTTGAATGTTGGTCGTGTTCGTGCCATTAATTCTAAGATTCGCGGCGGCGAAGTTGCACACACTGGTGTTATTCCTTTCTTAAAAGTATTTGAATCTGTTGTGCGTAGTTGCACACAAAATGGTGTTCGCGGCGGTAGTGCTACAGTACACTTTCCAATCTGGCACAAAGAAATTGGCGATGTTGTTGTTCTTAAAAACAACAAAGGTACAGAAGACAATCGAGTACGACGTTTAGATTACTCAATACAGTTGAGCAAGCTCTTTTACGAACGTTTACTTTCTGATGGTAATATTACATTGTTTTCCCCACACGATGTTCCTGGGCTGTATGAAGCATTTGGAAACAATGATGTATTTGATCCATTGTATGTCAAGTACGAAAATGATGCAAGCATTAGCAAAAAAACAGTCAAGGCAATGGCCTTGTTCGGTGAGTTGCTAAAGGAACGTGCTGAGACTGGACGCATCTATATTATGAATATTGATCATTGCAACAGTCATAGTAGTTTTCAAGACATGGTGCGTATGAGTAACTTGTGTCAAGAAATCACATTACCAACAGACCCTATTCAAACATTAGATGATGAGAACGGTGAAATTGCTCTTTGTATTCTAAGTGCAATCAATGTAGGAAACTTACGCGAACTCGATGACTTAAAAAACTTAACAGATTTAGCAGTTCGTGCGCTAGATCAAATTATTGATTACCAACGTTATCCAGTTATTGCCGCAGAGATTAGTACCAAGGCTCGTCGTAGTCTTGGTATAGGTTACATTGGGTTGGCACATTATCTTGCCAAACGTGGATTTAAATACAGCGATAGTGATGCCGCGCAAGCAGTAAATCGTTTAACAGAAGCATTCCAATTTTATCTAATTAGAGCAAGTGTACAATTGGCTAAGGAAAAAGGCCGTTGCGATTATTTTGATCGTACAAAATATGCACAGGGTATTTTACCTATTGATACCTACAAGCGCGATATTGATGAATTCTTAGGAACAGAATTACATTATGACTGGGAAGCCCTGCGCCGAGAAATTGCAGAGCATGGCATGCGCCATAGTACACTATCTGCACAAATGCCAAGTGAGTCCAGCTCTGTAGTAAGCAATGAAACTAACGGTATTGAGCCTCCACGTGCGGCAATGAGTACAAAGAAATCTAAAAAAGGCCCATTGAAGCAAATTGTTCCACAGTACAATAGTCTAAAGAATTTCTATTCTTATTTGTATGAAGAAGGTGTGCAAGATGGATATGTTCGTATTGTTGCCGCAATGCAGAAATATTTTGATCAGGCCATCTCAGGCAACTGGTCGTACAATCCAAAACATTATCCAAACAATGAAGTACCAATGAGCGTAATGTTCAAAGATCTTTTAACCACATACAAGTTGGGATGGAAGACCAGTTACTATCAGAATACATATGACATGAAAGGTGAAGATGAAGATGACATTTCCAATGTACAAGAATCTTTACAATTATTACAACCACTTGATGACGCAGAAAACTGCGAAGCTTGTACAATTTAAGGACAACTATGTCAGCAACAGTTTTTAATCAAACCAAAGTGGATTTTACTAAACAACCTATGTTTTTTGGTGAATCTCTTAATGCACAACGATTTGATACATTCAAATATCCTGTGTTTGATAAATTGACTCAAACACAATTGGGATATTTCTGGCGCCCAGAAGAAGTATCATTACAAAAAGACCGTAGTGACTATATGGACTTCCGCGATGAACAAAAGTTTATCTTTACCGCAAATTTAAAATATCAAATCTTGCTTGATTCAGTACAAGGCCGTGCCCCAGCCATGGCATTTATGCCTTACTGTTCATTACCAGAGCTTGAAGGTTGTATGAATGCATGGCAGTTCTTTGAGAACATTCACAGTCGTAGCTATACACATATTATTAAGAACATCTACAGCAATCCAAGTGAAGTATTTGATACGTTGCTTGATGATGCCAAGATTATGGCTCGCGCAAAGTCTGTGACAAAAAGCTATGACGAATTCATTGATGCCGCTCAACAATTTACTGTAGCAGGTAAGGGAACAATGCATGATGTCAAGACAAAATTGTTCCTGGCAATGGTAAATGTTAATGCATTAGAAGCACTTAGATTTTATGTTTCATTTGCTTGCAGTTTTGCCTTTGGCGAATTAAAGAAGATGGAAGGCTCGGCAAAGATTATTAGTTTGATTGCTCGCGATGAAAGTCAGCATTTAAGTATCACAAGTCACATTATCAAGAATTGGTTTAAAGGTGATGATCCAGAAATGCAAGAAATTGCAAATGCAAATCTTGGTGCTATTGGAGACATTTATGACTTGGTTGTCGAAGAAGAGAAAGACTGGGCCAATTATTTGTTTAGTAAAGGCGCAATTGTTGGCCTAAACGGAAAACTATTACATCAGTATGTTGAATATATTGCAAATCGTCGACTAAAGGGATTAGGTGTAGAATCGCGATACGGTCGTAGTGCTAATGACAATCCATTACCATGGACAGAACACTGGACAAGTAGCAAAGGCCTACAGGTAGCTCCTCAGGAAACTGAAATTGAATCATATGTGATTGGTGGAATTAAACAAGATGTCAGTAAAGATACCTTCGCTGGATTCAAACTCTGACATTAACGAGCTCTATGTAATGGAATCATGCTCGGGTTGCAAAGACTCGGCCGCACGATTATTAGAAGCTGGTGTTGAGTTTGAAACATATGACATTGAACAAATTGGTATAGAAAAGGTATTTAAATTTTGGAAACATAGACTAGGCGAATCGCCTAATTCAGTTCCTCAATTTTGGTACAAAGGCAAATACATTGGTAATAGTAAAAACATTGAAAATTTTGTAAAGGAAAAAAATGTTACTTGATATTAAAAAAGATGGCGATGTGGTTACACTGAAAATGAGTTCAGGTGAAGAGCTTATAGGCACTTATAAAGATGATGATGCTACATCATATACAATTGATCGTCCGGTAACATTAAGTGTTGGCCCAAAAGGTGGCCCAGCACTTACACCATATCTTATGACAGTTAATCCTGCAAACACACGCAATTTAAAGATTAATAAAGCTCTGGTAGTGTGTATTGCAAATACAGATAAAGAGCTAGCTGGTCAGTACACGTCAGCAATGAGTGGAATTCAAGTTGCTCCAGCAGGATTTAAACTATAATGCCGGCCGCACATAGATTAGACGATCCAGACGAAGCAGGCGCCTCAATTACTAGCATTCCTCAAGGTACTGTTTTTATCAACAATCAATTGGCCAGTATTGACGGAAGTGATGTAGCAGGTCACGCCCCGGGCGTACATAGCAGTCCGCAAACGGCAAACGGCAGTCCGACTGTGTTTATTACAAATATTCCAGCAAATAGACAAGGCGATGCTGATACATGCGGACATCCCAGGGCAGAAGGTAGCCCAGATGTATTCATAGGGCCATAATAATAGAATCTCCCATAAATAGCTGGGAGATTTTATTTTATGTGTGTATCAAAACCAGTAGGTAGAGCAGGAAGACAAGTCACAGCCAGTGGCTTAGTTTATTACGAAGATACGCCTGCTGGCCATGCAGCCGCAGTTGAGGATATGCAGTCAAGTACAGGAACAGGTGCAGGGGAAAGTGCTCATCCAGGGCAACCCACTGAAAATCCAAACCCACCTGATACCAAAGATTGCACAACATATACCGATTCATTATGGGACACTGCATGTAGCAAGTATTATAAATTTGCAAATATGAAAATGAAACCAGCACAGCAGAGCGGATTAACAGCGGCACAAATTGCTTGTAACTGGCAAAAGCTATGTCAAAATGTACTAGATCCAGTAGTAGCTGGTGGTAATAAAATAAACATAAATTCAGGATTCCGTACCGCGGCATTTAATGCAAGTTTAGGAAATTCAAGTAAAACATCTGATCACATGACTGGTTGTGCCACTGATATAAGTGCCGGCAGTCCAGAAGCCAATAAAGAACTGTTCAAATGGATAGGTAAAAATATCAATAATGTTTTTAGTCAATTAATTTTTGAAGGAAGATGGGTACATGTGGCCTATGCTGGCGCAAGTCCAGCTTCAGTAGCAGTGCTGGTTGCTAGAAATGGTTCAGCACCTTATGTAAATGGCGGTGGAAGAAGTGGCTCGGCTTTACCACCAGACCTCAAGTGGGCATAAGTAACGTACTATGGCAGACATTCCAATTATTCCAGGCATTAGTGTTGCAACTAAAGGCATCTTAAACAAACCCTTAAAAGATATTATCTGTGCGCTATTATTTGGTGGCCTTGACAATATGCTTAAGGGTCCTTTGCTTTGCGTTAATGCAGATCTTGATAAGTTACTTACTGACAATTTTCCTGGTGTACCCAGTATTGCAGATTTAAAAAATGAACTAAAAGATCTTAAAGATCAGATAACAGCATTTGAACAACATTCTGGTATCAAAGATATGTTAGGACGAGTTAATGGAGCAATTGCTGAAGTACAAAGTTTGTTAGCATTGGATGGTATGTGTAAAATTCCATTAAAGGCTCCATTGATTCCTGATATTATGAAACAGATAATTGATGCAGAATTTGCAAATGCCAATGCTATTTTGAATGACCTGGGTAGATTAACTAAGCCGCAATTGTGTTTGAACGGAGACGGCGGCATCGGTACAGGATCTTACAATCCTGAAAGTATTTTGGGACAACTCCAAGGTCATATCAAGAGGGGTGCAGATATTCCTGGACAGCAATTAGATATCTTAAAGAATAGATTATCTGGTGTTAGTAAGGCATTGAAAGCATCTATTAACAGAGAATTATTTCCTGACTTTAGGCACAAACATAATTTATTAACAGGGGCACCTTATGCAGGAGAGGCAGCAGTGGTAACATTAGCGGCAGCACCTGCACTTGCTAATCAATGGAATCCTCCATATCCACCAGGTACCGCACCAAACTTTAAAGACACAATGAATACAGCACAAAGTCTTGTTGCCAATGTTAAACAAACAGGAAGTTATCCTGCAGATGTCAATGGCATCAGGAGTATGAACATTTGGCCTGGATTATTAGGTCCTGGCTTGTATGGATTGGCTGTTAATGCCCTTACACCACAAGACCCTTTATTTGCACAACAAGAGCCAGTATATGACTATTGCGGTAAGCTGGTCGGATACACTTCTACAATTATAACAGGCAGTGCCGACGATGTCGGCGGAAATCCATTGGTAGATGTTGATCCTAATCCTCCTAAAACTACATTTGATTTAATTTGGATTGCTGAACGCAAGTGCTGGGCAGTCACTGGTGTACAAAGCGAACAGGTTATCAATGGCAGAAAAGATATGTACCTTGATGCAAATCCTACAATAGAACTGCACCGCAGTTATAATCATATTTTAAGTATTCCTTCTATTGATTCAATGGGCAATGACTTGGCCCCAGAATTTTACATTTATAAAGTCAAAGAAGACTTGACACCGGATGTAGGAAACAGATTCAATTTAGGTCTAAGTAGACTAGAGACTTATGAATTATTAGAAGATGCAAATGGTCTTGACGGTGATGCAGGTATACAAAGAAGAACCAGTTTTCCAACAGGTACAACAATGTATTTTGCTGCCGGTAAACAAATATATTCAAGTCCCACTGAACCTGCTTTCCCTAATGCTGATGTATGGTGGTATAATACTAATACAGCAGAAATAAAAAAATATATTCCAGGCTCCGATACATCTGGTGGAGGTGGAGGTGG
>Ga0209191_1000084_pt1 | contig 73131 bp, 53 predicted proteins | sample S_130626_EF_Meta_FD_187320 | JGI IMG/M metagenome (GOLD analysis project Ga0209191, IMG submission 187320) | Freshwater microbial communities from Lake Simoncouche, Canada to study carbon cycling - S_130626_EF_MetaG (SPAdes) (version 2) | ecosystem: Environmental > Aquatic > Freshwater > Lake ...
CCTGGCGCATACCCTACACCAATTTATGAACACCTGATGAATAGTCGCGGTGGTTATAACAGCTTACGCATAGCGCAAGAGGTTAAAGGTGACCCTAAAGCACAGAAATATCTCAAAGAGAGCTTATTAGGTATAATAAGCAAACTCCAATAAAGAGGAGAATCACATGTTGGACGCACTAAAGAATTTGTTTGAAAATAATGTGATTTCGGAAGAGATCCAAGAATCTATTGAGAAAGCCTGGGAAGCTCGCATCGTCGAGAATCGCACCCAAGTTACTCAACAACTACGTGAAGAATTCGCTCAACGCTATGAACATGACAAACAAGTTATGGTCGAAGCAATTGATCGTATGTTGGGAGACCAACTACGTGAAGAGATTTCACAATTTGTAGAAGATCGTAATCAATTAGCAGAAGCTAAAGCACGTTATACAGTAAAAATGCATAACGATGCACAGTTAATGAAAGAGTTTGTTACTCGTCAATTAGCTAGCGAAGTTAAAGAATTACACGAAGATCAAGTACAAATGGCTTCTAAGTTTCACACACTTGAGAAGTTTGTAGTAGAAGCATTGGCTCAAGAAATCGCAGAATTCCATACAGACAAGCAAGACATTGCAAAAACTAAGGTACGTTTGGTACGCGAAGGCCGTCAGGCTCTAGCTAAGATGAAGGAACAATTTATTGTCCGTGCCGCTAAACTTGTCGAATCTACAGTTGAAAAGACTCTAAACAAAGAGATTGGTCAATTGAAAGAAGACATCGAAGCTGCAAGACGCAACGACTTTGGTCGTAAGTTGTTCGAAGCATACGCTAGCGAATATCAAAACAGTTATCTAAACGAAAAATCAGAAACAGCTAAATTGCTCAAAGTCATAGACAAGAAAGATTTACAAGTTGCCGAAGCTCATCACGCTGTAGCACAAGTAACTAAAGTCCTAGAAAGCAAAGAAGCACAAGTTAAAGCTCTAATGGAGAGCAAAGAACGTCAAGAAATCATGAACGAACTAGTAGCACCGTTGGCTAACACCCAAAAAGCTATTATGATAGAATTACTTGAAAGTGTACAGACCGCAAAATTACGTAATAGTTTTGACAAGTACATTCCGGCAGTCATTGCTGGCGAAGCTCCACAGAAGAAGAAGGCACTAGTAGAGGCAAAAGAAGTCACAGGCAACAAAGAAACCCACAGCGTCGGTAGCAGCGAGCACGAAAGCAACATTTTCAACATGCGTCGTCTTGCTGGAATTAAACATTAATTAGGAGAAAATAAATGTCAGAACTACTAACAGGCCGTTGGGCAGAAACAAAAGAAGCACTTCTTGAAGGCCTTCAAGGCACTAAGAGATCTGTAATGGCATCTACACTAGAGAACACACGTAAGTATCTAGCTGAGAGTGCAAGCACAGGTGCTACTTCTGCCGGAAACGTCGCAACATTAAATCGTGTGATCCTTCCAGTGATCAGACGTGTCATGCCAACAGTTATTGCTAACGAGTTGGTCGGTGTACAACCAATGACTGGTCCAGTTGGTCAAATCCATACGCTACGTGTTCGCTACAGCGATACACTAAGCGGTACATATGGTGCTACTGCTGGTGAAGAAGCATTAAGCCCGTTCAAGATTGCAGAAGGCTATTCTGCTAACAATGGCGCTGCTGCTACTGCTGCATCAACTGCATCCTTAGAAGGTGCTGCTGGTAAGCGTATGAGCATCCAGATCTTGAAACAAACAGTTGAAGCTAAGACACGTAAGTTGTCAGCTCGCTGGACATTTGAAGCTGCTCAAGATGCACAAGCCCAACAAGGTATTGACATCGAAGCAGAAATCATGGCTGCTCTTGCACAAGAGATCACAGCTGAGATTGACCAAGAAGTTCTTGGTTCTTTAGCAACTTTAGCTGGTTCACAGAACTTGCAGGCTTATAACCAAGCTGCTGTTTCTGGTACTGCTACTTTCGTTGGTGATGAACATGCTGCTCTTGCAGTTATGATCAACCGCGTTGCTAACACAATCGCCCAACGCACACGTCGTGGTGCAGGTAACTGGGCAGTTGTAAGCCCAACAGCATTGACAGTTCTTCAGTCTGCTACTACAAGCGCATTTGCTCGTACAACAGAAGGCACATTCGAAGCACCTACAAACACTAAGTTTGTTGGTACATTGAACAATGCTATGAAGATCTATGTAAACACTTATGCAACATCTGATGATGTATTAGTTGGTTACAAAGGTGCTAACGAGTCTGATGCAGCAGCATTCTATTGCCCATACATTCCATTGATGAGCAGTGGTGTTGTTCTAGATCCAGCAACATTCGAACCAGTCGTATCATTCATGACACGTTATGGTTATGTAGAGTTAAGCAACACTGCTTCTTCTCTAGGTAATGCAGCTGACTATCTAGGTAAAGTTACATTAGCTGGTCTAGCATTTAGTTAATCAGTACATACAGTTTTTTACTGTAATGAAAGGCTTCTTCGGAAGCCTTTCTTACGAACGGATAAATACTTTGTATGATTTACAATGGTGTAGATCTTATGCGGAAATCCAACCGCGTACAGCCTAGAACGCTGTAATTTCTTAAGGAGAAAATAAAATGGGACGTCCTTTAAACAAAAAATATTTTGGTAACCGCAACGTTGGTTCATCAAGCACAACTGCTGATGATGGGTTAGGCGGTAACAGAGTTGCGAGTATCACTATTGATACTCCAGGCTCATATACAAGTGCTACAACAGTTACTATTTCTGCACCAGATTTAGCAGGTGCCGGTGCTGTACAAGCAACAGGTAGTATCGTATACGAAGTACTAAGTGCTACTATTAGTGGTGGTACTGGTTACGGTAATGCACAAACATTTAGCTTAACTGTTACAACAGCAGCTGGTTCAGCAGTTTTAAACGTAACATCTACAGCAGGTGGAGCAATTACAACAGTTAACAGTATTACAACACGGGGCACATTTACTGGTATTTCAGCAGTAACTGGCATCAGTGGTGGTACTGGTACAGGAGCAACTCCTGTTTTAACATACCGGGTTAAGAGCATTACAATTACAGAACCTGGTTCTGGTTATACTAACGCAGCCGATGCAGCAGTTACATTTGGCGCAGGTGCAGCCGCTGGTACAGCAGTATTAGAATCAGACGGTCAGAACTATGGTAATCAAAATCCATCTGGAACAAATGAAAATTCTGTAGTTGCTTATGCTTACCACACAGGCGGTAGCTTACTACGTGGCGATATTGTTAAGCAAGTATCAAAAGATCGTTACAAAGTTGAAAATGCAACTACTACAGCTATTGCAAAATTAAAATCAACAATTGCTAATGCAGCAGGTGAAATGAATATTGTAGCAACAGATGCAAGTGGCGGTACATATTATGTAACTAAGCTAACTGCTCGCAGAGCTACTCTTGTTCCAGCAGCAGTTGCACGTTTAAGTACAAGTGCTGGCAGCACATATTCTTCAGGACAAAGTGCTCCATGGTCGTTCTCAGCAGCGTCCGGTTCAGTAGTTCGGATTGAAAACGCTTAATTAGGAATGGGGACTTAGGTCCCCTACTAAGGATAATAGATGTCAAAGATATTAAAAATTACCGATGGAAACTATAAAGTTCAAACTGGCTATGCTGGTACTATAACATTAGATACCGGGCCTCAAGCTGGCGCTGTTGTTATTACAGGAAGCCTAGTAGTCAACGGTGATTATACTATTGTTGAATCTGAAACGTTAACGGTCAAAGACCAACTTATTGAACTTAACGTAGGTGAACCTGGACCAGGTGTAACAAGTAAACCAACTGATAGTAGTCAGTCTTCGGGCATTCGTATTAACCGCGGTGCAGATAATACTCCTGCTAGTAGAGATGTTCTAATAGTGTTTAAAGAACAAGAACCTGGATTTCCGCCAGCGGCAATAACTGGCAGAGGTACTATTCAATTTAAATATTCTAATGGTGACCCGGTAGCAATCAGCACTAACAGTATTACAGTACCTAGTAATGGAAATCTTGGATTAATCAATGCAGGTAACGGATATGTTACTGTTTCTGGAACAACAAATTACGAAGAAAACGCATTTAACTATACTGCCTGGCTTCTTGCTGGTAGTCCGCGCCCAGCATATGCCTCTGGCGCCGCATTAATAACAACACGTGACGATGATATTATACCAAACTCAAAAGCACTGAAAGATTATGTTGACTCGTCACTTTACTATTATAGAACTCCGTTAATATTGGAAGGCGACACTAGCGTACAAACATATGATGATTCTGCAGGTCATTCACCTAGTAGAATTGAATTTAAAGTTAACAATGCTCTGCGAGGAAAGTTTATTGACACTGGATTAGATGTTGACTACGTTAATATTTTTACCAATACGATCAATAACGCAACAAACAATTTAGTATTAACTTCAACGGCTGCTGCTAAAATTGTTGAAGTTAACGCTGTATTACAATTAAATGATACTGGCCTTGGCCCAACAGCGATAACTGGTTCAACTAAAATATATACGCAAGATTCAAATACTACGCCGGGACCGGGCAAAACAGGTATATATTTTACCAGTTTAGGAAATTCAGATGAACTAGTTGCTAAGAATAGAGCACTATTGTTTAGCATACTATTTTAAGGAAAGAACATGGCAATCAAGAATACAGCAATTCCAGCAATAACAGATACATCAATTTATACTAGCACTGGCGTTAATGCCATTACAACTATCATTGTATGTAATACTAATACAACTCCTACTACTGGAGATAGAACATTAACTCTATATGCAGTTGAAAATGATGCAGGTGATGTTGGTACTCCGGCAACTGGAAACATGATTGTACAAACACTAACAATTCCAGCTGGAGATACAATAAGTTTTGACCAAGAAAAAATGGTGTTAATCAACAACGATGCTATTTTTGCTTTTGCTAGTGATACTGGATTAACAGCAACAGTAAGTACATTACCGGTATAAGATAATGAGATTTCTAAAAACGTTAACACTTAATCGTAGAGCAATATATGATAGTCGTGTTGTCTTAAACACTGACAATACGTTTACGGTTGCTGATAGCACTGCTATGATTGTACCAAAAAGTCAAAGTTCGTTAGCGGCCGTTCAGACCAACGGAATGATACGTTATAATACAGACACTAATCAATTTGAAGGCCGCCAAGATAATGTGTGGCGCGAATTTAGATTTAAAGAACCTACTGCTATGACAGTACAATATCTTGGCGTAGGTGATGATGTTGAAGTCGATTTTGGACCATTAACACCTGATCCGTACACACAGTATACTACTATTGAAAGCGGTACAACATGGAACGCTGTACAGATGGCTCAAAATTTATTAGTCATTAATGAAACTGTTTGGCAAATTGGTGGCTACGACTTTACAGTTATACAAAAACCCCCGGCTCTCGGTCTTGACCCTGCAACATATATTAGATTCAATATCGCTATTGGTACAGGACGTCCAGTCTACGTTATACACAACACTGGAAGATAAAAACCTCGCTAAATAGTGTATCGGAGCACTAAATGGCGAACAATCTCGGAAGAATTTCCGGTCAACTTTTAAAAGATAACCTTACTCGTAACGGCCATGATCTTTCATTTCATGCTGCTCTACTTACAGGTGACGACCCAGTATTAAAACTTAACGTAACTAATCGTTATGTTAGCATCAACACTGATTCTACTTCTAAGGATCTGTTTGTCAACAGCGTAACCAATACTGATGATTTAATATCAGTTAACGGGCTACAAGGCAAATCATCATTGAAAGTAAGCATTAGTGGAAACACTATTGTTTCCACACAAGATCTTAATCTTTCCGCAGCTACTCAAGTAAATGCAAACATTATTGATACTGATAATATACGCATTGACGGCCGTGTAATATCAACTACAACTCTTAATACAAATTTAGACCTTAGCCCAGCAGGGTCGTTAGAAATTTATAATGACCTAAACGTTACTGGCAATTTATGGGCAAAAGAAACCGCTCCTGGTAATGGAACAGGTAAAATTATCTTAGACGGTAATATTACATTTGGTAGCACAGATCAATCTGGCGCGAATGCAGATACTATTTCTTTTGCCGCTGACATTAACACCGACATTAATCCTAATTTAAATGCAACCTATAGATTAGGTTCAAACACACGAACATGGGACGGATTATATACTGAATTAATTAACGGCGAACAAGCGTCAACTCTGGGTTTATTATCTAGTGGAGTCAATCTAGTATTACGTCCTGGAAAAATTTGGTATGTTGCTACTAACGGCCTAGACTCGAACGTTGGAAATCATCAAAGTAGTGCGTTTGCAACAATTAAACATGCTCTTAATGAAGCGCAGTCGGGAGATACTGTTCACATCTATCCAGGAACATATACTGAAATAACTCCACTAGTAGTAAAACAAGGAGTAACTGTTAAAGGTACCGGCATTCGTTCAGTAACAGTACAGCCTACGGTTCCTACACAGTCAAACAATGCGTTTTTACTCAACGGTGAAACAACTGTTAGCGATTTATCTGTTAAAGATTTTTATGCTCCGGGATGTGCATTTAGTTTTGCTCCTGGATTTACAGTTTCTACTCGTAGTCCATATGTACAAAATATAACAGTAATTACAAAAGGTAGTGTTATTAGTCCAACAGATCCTCGCGGGTTTGACGAAGGCGATGCAGGTGGCGGAGCCCGTGTTGACGGAAGCCTAGCAACATCAGCTAGTAAAGAAGCTAGTATGTTGTTCCACAGTGTAACATTTATTACACCAGGTGTAGATGCTCTAGTAATGACTAACGGTGTTCGTGTAGAGTGGTTGAATTCATTTACCTACTTTGCCAACAGAGGCATGTATGCTACTAATGGTACACTTGGACTAGCAAGCCTAGGTGTTAGATTTGGCGCTGAGATTCGAAGCATTGGTTCAGCAAACGTCTACGGTAACTACGGTGTAGAAGCCAACGGTGCAAGTACACTAATGTACTTGATACAACATAATTTTGCCTACATTGGCGCAGGCAAAGATGTTACTAATGATCCTAGTTCGAACATTGCTGCTAACGAAACTGTTGAACTAGCTAGTGGTAAAATCTACTATCAAAGTTTAGATAATCGAGGTAACTTTAAAGTTGGCGATGCATTTGGAGTTAGTTTTGATACTGGACTAGTAACTATCAATGGAGTATCAGTATCTGCTGGCGGAGTGTCGTCAATTAACTTTGCAAACGGTACAGCTGAAACAGTTATTGATGCTGGACAAGTAACCACTGGCAACATTAACTTTAGTGGTAATCTACTAACAACATTATCGGGTGCTGTTAATTTAGACAGCGGCACTAATGAGATTAATTTAAACGCCAATACATCTGTAACTAATAATTTAGATATTATTGGCAACCTTAGTACCGATGGCACATTAACTATTGGCAATGCATATATTGACATTGTTAGATTTACTGCTCCTGTAGAATTTGCCCTACGTCCTAAAACAGATGATGACTTTACACTAGGCGGCCCAACAAATAAAAGATGGGATAAAGTTTATCTTGACACTTCATACATTGGCAGTTACAAATTAGATAATGCTACAATTTCTACACTACCTACAAATGCAGACATTGAGTTAAGAGCAAATAGTACTGGTAAAATTTACATACCTACTAACAATGTTAGAATTGTTAACAATCTAACAGTTAATGGAATAACAAATTTTGGTGACAGTGCATTAACTGCTGCCGCTACTGTAACCGGCACAATAGATCATACAGGGCTACTAGATAGAACTGGTGATACTGGACAAACAGGAACTTACAATCAAACTGGCTATATTGATGTAAGTAGCGATGTACAAATTGCCAACGTAACATTTATAGACAATACTATTAGCACAGTTACATTGGATTCAAATTTAGAGTTAGGTGCAGCAAGTACGGGCAAGATATTAATTCCGTCTGCAAATGTAAAAATAGATCATAATTTAGTTGTTACAAGCGATATTCATGCAGGGTCTGTAGGTGTTAGTACAGATATAACGACTGATTTGTATTCTAATGGCAACATTGAAATTAGTTTAGATCTTATCACTACTACCTTAATTGACAGTGATTTAGAATTCCGTGCAGCAGGTACTGGTAAAGTTTATGCAAGTCAAGACAGCGTTAAGTTTGATCAAGATCTAACAGTAGACGGAATTACTGCATTAAGAACTACAAATATAACTGGTACCTTAACTCAATATGGAGATTATCTGCAAACAGGTAATACTCTACAAACTGGTAATAGAGGGATATCATCTACATTAGATGTAGACATCAATGCTTACTTTGACAGTATGTCATTTGTTAATAATGTTATAACAACTACTGACGCCGACACTGACTTAAAATTAAAAGCTGCTCTAACTGGCATCATTGATATCAATGACAATGCTACCTTTGATCAAAACTTAAGAGTTAACAGCACAACCTATACTAACGGCATTACCAATTCTGGTACTATCACGTCCGATACTTTCAGTGATGGCGATATAGAAATCAGCACAAATAATATTAAAACTACTGTAGGCAGTAACAATCTTAGATTATTGGCCGCAGGCACTGGTATTATATCTGTACCAAACGATGCAGTTGAGTTTGATAATAATTTAACAGTATTAACAAATACAAATTTAAAAAATACAGTCATTGGCACTGGCGGCCTAACTCCTGTACCTAAAGATATTTCATTAACTGGTGATTATCTACAAATTGGTGATACTTTACAAACAGGTAATAGAGGAATATCGTCTCAACTATTAGTACATAGTAATGCATACTTTCCAAATGTATCGTTAATTAATAATGTTATAAGCACTAGAATAACCGACACTGACTTACAACTAAAAGCTGTTAGTACCGGCATCATTGATATCAATGACAATGCTAAATTTGATCAAAATTTGCGTATTAACAGCACAACTTATACCAATGGTATAACTAATTCTGGTATTGTTGTATCTGATACATTCAGTGACGGTGATATAGAAATTAACTCAAATATTATAACAACTACTGTAGGTACTAACGATCTTAGATTGTTGGCTGCAGGAACTGGCATTATATCTGTTCCGAATGATTCGGTCGAGTTTAATAATAACCTAACGGTCAACGGTACTACTAGCTTAACAAATACTGTTATTGGAACTGGAGGATTAACTCCTGCACCAAAGACTCTTAACCTCACAGGGGATTATCTTCAAACTGGTAGCACACTACAAACTGGTAATAGAGGCATATCGTCTAGATTAGATGTACACAGCAATGCATACTTCGATAGTATGTCGTTTGTTAATAATGTTATAACAACGACTGACACCAACACTGATCTTTCATTAAAAGCAGCAGGTACAGGACTAGTTGTATTTGATGAGAATACTACATTTAGTCAAGGCTTATCAGCCGCTACCTTAGTTATTAACGGACTAACTAACTCCGGAATTACCACAGCAGGAATATTGTTTGATAATGATATACAAATCAGCACAAATAATATCAAAACTACTGTTGGCAATAACAATCTTAGATTATTAGCAGCCGGAACTGGCGTCATATCTGTGCCAAATGATGCAGTTGAATTTAACAACAACCTAACTGTTAACGGCTCTACTAGTTTAAAAAATACTGTGATTGGCATTGGGGGCCTAACCCCTGTACCAAAGAATCTTAATTTAACTGGCAATTATCTACAAACAGGTAATACACTGCAAACTGGTAACAGATCAATCTCAGCCCAGCTATTAGTTCGTAGCAATGCATACTTTGACAGTATGTCGTTTGTTACAAATACAATTACTACAACTGATACCAATACTGATTTGTCATTAAAAGCGGCTGGTACAGGCCTAGTTGTATTTGACGAAGTTACTACATTTAGTCAGAGTCTAACCTCAAATACATTAGTTACTAACGGATTAACTAATTCTGGAACTATTACTTCGGACATATTTACAGACGGTGATATAGAAATCAACGACAACTATATTACTACAACTGTGGGCAATAACGATCTTAGACTAGTCCCTAACGGTACCGGCAAACTATCTATACCATTAGATCCTGTAGCAATTACCCAAGCGTTAACTGTACAAGACACTTCTATCTTAAAAAATGTTACAATTAATGGAGACGTAGTTCATACAGGTAACACTGTTCAAACAGGCAACGTAGTCCAAACTGGAGATTTTGATCTATCAACCAATCTAACAGTTACAGGCACTGACGCATTCTTTACAGATGTGCGCATTATCAATAATCGCATAGCAACCTCAACAGGAAGCAATAACTTAGAGTTACGTGCTGACGGCACTGCTATTATTAAAATTGCAGACAGTGCTACTTTTGGGCAGACATTAACAGTTAATGGTATAACTACTACATCTACAATTAGTACCGTTACAGGTACAATTACTTCAGATATATTTTCAGATAGTGATATAGAAATTAATGACAATTATATCACTACCACTGTTGGTAATAACAATTTAATCTTAGCAGGTAATACTACCGGTGGCCCTAAGTTAGAAAAAATTAAATTTAACTCAAACGTTATCAGTACAGAAACTACCAATGAGGGAATTACCTTAACAGTACCAACAGGTGGCGTTACTATATCAGCAGCCACTGCCTTAAAAATTCCAGTTGGTACAACAGTAAATCGTCCAATATTAACTCAAGGCGAGTTTAGATTTAACTCAACTGACAATTTATTTAGAGGTTACAGCACTTCTACAGTTAGCTTTGCAGGAGTATATTCTGCAGACAGAAGAACATCAGTATTGGCACATCCAACAAATAATACACTATTGTTTACTACTAATACCTTAAACAATATGACAGTTAGTTCAACTGGCTTAACTGTTAATTCATTAACAGTTGATAATAACTTAACATTTGCAACTAATATAATTTCTACTGCTGTTACTAATGACAGTTTATATCTAACTCCTAACGGTACCGGTAAAGTAGTAATAGATGATGTTTCTTTACGTAACAATGAAATTATCAACTCTGCTAGTGCGGCACTGGTCATACAAAACACTGGCAACGGTTATGTAAGATTTAACGGAACTGGTGGACTTGCACTACCAGTTGGCCCCACAGTAGTTGATACTACAGGAGTAGAACTAGGTGACCTTCGCTACAATACAGATCTAAGTATCCCAGAAATCTTTAACGGAGTTGACTATGTTGGCTTTGTTTCAGAAAACGCCGCCCTCCTTAGCGCAGCTGAAGTCCAAGAGATTACCAATCTTTGGGCCCTTGTAATCGGTTAAAACCCAAACGAGCTAAATACAATTACTGTAAGAGTTGGCAAACTCCTACGATATTAAACTGTGGTAAACCCGCAATGCAAGGTGGTTAACCGTGAAACACGGGGTCTAAAGGAGCACTCATGAGCCAGCTTGGTCGTATTTCCGGTCAACTTTTAAAAGATAACCTAACCCGCAACGGCCATGACTTAACGTTTGACAAGATTGTGGATCCTGATCCACTTGTAGCTAAAGAAGGACTGCTCCACTTAGACGTTACTAACCGTAGAGTTGGTATTAACACTGAAACCCCAGCTTACGATCTAGACGTAAACGGTACAACAAGAACAACCGATTTAGAAGTTTCACAGCAGGCAGTCATTGCTAACGTAACAATTTCTACTGATCAAATTACCAGTGACACCGGTACATTAAATCTAACCAACGGCACTGGCGACCAAATTAATTATCAAGCTAAGTTAGTAGTTGATAACATTGAACTTGAAAATAATGTTATCTCAACTAACACAGGCGCAAATTTAGAACTACGCCCTAACGGTACAGGCTCCGTAGATATCTATGCAGATACAAATGTATATGGTGATGTCTATGTAACAGGCAATATACGTGCTGACGGTAATATTACAGTTGGTGATGCTAATACCGATAATATTACGATCAATGCAGATGTTGCAAGTGACATTATTCCAGATGCAGATATTACATACAAATTAGGAAATGGCGGCACTGCATATAAAGAAGGCGTAGAATTTACGCTAGGTGACGTTACCGTTACAGTTAGCAGCTCCGGTACAGTTGCTACTTTATCAATTCCAGCAGCTGGACCAGCTTGGGTAGATACGTTGACAGGTAATGTTATTGGAAAATCTTATCAGCTAGCGATTGATGGTACACCTGGAAGCTACTCAGTAAACACTGTCGGGGCATGGTCTGGAACAAATCCACAAACTGTATCAATTACCAATGATGGGTTATTAGACGGCACCTATAATGTTAGCTCGATTAGATTTGATCAAAAGCGTTGGTTAGATGTATGGGTTAATAATTTATACGCTGATGCTATCGTAACTGGCGATATTACTGTTGATAGTATTAATCTAAATTCTGTACAAGGTAAGATTTACTACGTTGCTACTAACGGCTCAGACTCTAATGCTGGCCAACATCAAAACGATCCGTTTGCTTCAGTCAACCATGCCTTAAGTGTAGCAGCTAGCGAAGATACTGTTTACATTTATCCAGGAACATATACTGAACAATTTCCCCTAACTGTTCCGGTAGGAGTAAGTGTTAAAGGCTCAGGCCTCCGCTCAGTAAAGATTATTCCAACAAATGCAACTCGTTATAACGATGCATTTTTACTCAATGGCGAAACAACTGTTGAAGATGTAACTGTTGCAGATTTCTTTAGCGGCGGAAATTATTTTGCAGTTACTACAGCAGGCATTGGCGAAGCTTCATTAAATGTTGGTACTGCCCCATTTGCACACACATGGGTAAGTGGCGGAACTATCAATATATCTGGTACAGATTATAGTATTGTTGCCGCAGTCTACTCACACACTACTGGAATATTAACAGTAAACCACACAGGGCCAGACGCAACCAGTGCAAGTCCTGTCTTCCTATCTGGACTAATATTCAGCTGCAATGGCGGCAATAGAACATTTCCAGACAACGGTTACGCATTCCGTTTTGCAACGGATTTTGTAGTTACAAGTCGCAGTCCGTATGTTAGAAATATCACTGTCTTAACCAAAGGTAGTGTAACTAGTTTATCAGATCCTCTAGGCTACAATGAAGGCGATGCAGGTAAAGGTGCTTATATTGACGGTGCGTATGCAACAGCCGTAAGCAAAGAAGCATCAATGTTGTTCCACAGTGCGACATTCATATGTCCGGGTGTTGATATAGTTGTTGCTACAAACGGTGCTCGAGTAGAATGGTTAAACTCATTTACCTACTATGCAAATCGCAGCATGTATCTGTACAGTAGTGCAGACGGATTTGCAGGTGACGGTAAAACACGAATTAAGATTACTACTAAGACAGGTACTTGGGCTGTCGGCAACACACTAAGCTATTATGATACTGACGGAACTACAGTATTAGCCCAAGGTGTTATTGAAAGTATTGATGGTGATTTTTACAATATTGATACTCGTGTATTAGGATTTGAACAAATACAAGACCGTGCTGGTAAAACTATTACTGTACACGGTAATGCAAAGTTATCCACGGCAGTTAAGAAATTTGGCACTGCGAGTTTAGCCTTAGACGGCACTGGAGATTATCTTTCAGTAGCAACACAACCAGACTTTGCCTTTCCATCAACTATACCAAGACTGGCTAAGACAATTACAGTCAACGGCAACGCCGCAGTCAGTGCAACACAAAGCAAGTTTGGCGGAAGCAGTATTGCATTCGACGGCACAGGTGACTACCTAAGCATTGCTTCAGATACAGATTATGGATTTGGCACAGGCAATTTTACTATTGAAGGTTGGTTCTATAAAACAGCAGTATCTACACAATACTTGTTTGATACAAGAACAACCCTAAATGAAAACTCTGTTGCTGTTCAGTCTAACGGTGCAGGAAGTTTAAGATTATTTGTAAATGGGTCATTTGTATTAACAAGTAGTAATGCTCATACTAACAATGCTTGGAATCATCTTGCTATCTGTCGTGCTAGCGGTGTAACAAGATTCTTTATAAATGGTGTGGTATCTACCGCTACCTACACTGACACAACCAACTACGGCACTACAAAGCCGTTAGTAGTCGGCTCTCAATACAATGGAACAACAGCATTTGCTGGTTATATCGATGACTTTAGAATAAGCAATACCGCAAGATACACTGCAACATTTACTCCCACTACCACTGCATTTGTTAATGACTTTAATACTAAATTATTAATACACGGCGATTCAACTATTGTCGACGATGCAGGTGGTGGAACAGCAACTGACTTTACTATCGAAGGCTGGATTTATCCAACAGCTGGCAGCGCATATCAAACAATATTTGATTTTAGATCAGCTGGTATTGAAAAAGCAATTTTTCTAGGCATTAATACCAGCAATCAAGTTTACCTGTATGTGAACGGTGTTATAACTATTACTACCGCCGCAACTGTATCGTTATCTGCTTGGACCCATGTAGCCTTGGTTAGAAGTAACACTTTAACAAAGATATATTTAAATGGAACACAGTCAGGCTCTTCATGGGCAGACATAACTGACTACGGCACAACTAAACCATTACGTATAGGTGCTGACTGGAGTGCAGCATACGGATTTACTGGTTATATTGACGATGTAAAAGTTAGCAAGGGTGTAGCACGTTATACCGCAACATTCCCAGTACCAACGGCACAGCTAACAGGCGACCTAAGTACAGTATTATTGATCACTTGTAACGGCCTAAACAACAGTACAGCCATCGCAGACAATGGCATTACTCTACAAGATCTAAGAACATCAGCAGGCGGTACTGCCAGCATTATTGACTTTGCTGACTACTCAGACTTTGGCGTTGAATTACGCTCAATTGGTTCAGCTGCTGTTTACGGAAACTATGGTATCTATGGTGACGGTGCTGGTGTTATTGCCTACCTAATTGGACAAAACTTAGCCTACATCGGCAACGGTAAAGAGACTACTAACGATCCTAATACAGTTATACAGGCTAATGAAGTTGTTGAACTTAATGATGCTAAGATTTTCTACAACAGCGTGGACCACAAAGGTGATTTCCGTATTGGAGATTTATTCTACGTTAATCAAGCCACAGGCGAAGTTAGCTTTACAAACTCAAATGTTACAATTGGCACAAGCCTAACGTTTGATGACGGTGGCGGCAACATTACTTACCTCGACGCTACGAAGATTGAAACTGGTGATTTTAGAATCAGCGGCAATACTGTTCAAACATTAAGTCAAGACTTTAATGTTGACTCTGCTACTAATCAAATTAACCTACAGAGTAACGTAACAGTTACTGGCAATTTAGATGTAACCGGCGACGTAACAGTTGGGGGCAATGTTACAATTGGTAACGAATCAACTGACGTTGTACGTTTTGTTGCAGGTGTTGACAGTGACATTTTACCCAAATTAGACAGCACATACGATCTAGGTACTAGTACAGAACGTTGGAGCACACTATATTCTACAACATTAATCAATGCTAAAGTTCAAATTAGTACCAATGTTATTACAACTACTGACTCTAATTTAGACTTAACTCTACAGGCTAATGGCACTGGAAGAATTTACATTCCTAGTAATAATATTGAGATTACTAATAATCTAACAGTAAATGGTACAACTGATGTACAAGATTTAAATGTCACAGGAACACTAACACACATTGGTGATGTAACACAAACTGGTAATGTAACACAAACTGGTGATATTACCTTAACAGGCACATTCACTACTACCGGTTACGGACAGTTTGCTGACATTAAAATTGATAATAATAACATCAGTACAACTATTGGTACTCATGATCTTATACTTGACGCAGCAGGTACAGGCAAAATTTATGTTCCAGATAGCGATGTTGAAATAACACAAGACCTTACAGTAACCGGGTATATTGATGTCGGGTCGTTGAATGTAGATACTAGTATAAGCTCGTTAACATTAACTGCCGGCGACATTAAGATACAAAGCAATTATATTACTACACTTACCGGTAATAATAATTTAGAATTACGGGCAAACGGTAGTGGATTAATTTATGTTCCATCAAACAACGTACAGATTGACAACAATCTAACAGTACTAGGAACTACTAATTTAAAAACTACCAATATTGGTGTTGTAGGAACTCCTGCAACAGTTACTCATGTTGGTGCAGTAACGCAGACTGGTGATTTAACACAAACAGGTAGCACTGAAATTACAGGCACATTAACTGTAGGCTCTACTGCACAATTCCAAGACATTAAGATTGACACTAATATTATCACAACAACTGTTGGTAATAATAATTTAGTATTGAGTGCTGCTGGCACTGGAAGAATCTATGTCCCTACTAATGATGTAACTATTGAAAACACATTGACTGTAGTAGGAACCACAACTACTAGTACTATTAGTAACACCGGTACAGTAACTTCTGGCACATTTAATACTAGCAATGTTTCCATAACTAGCAACAACATAACAAGTAGAACTGGTAATAGCAATCTTGTACTTGAAGCAGCTGGTACTGGTAAAATTTATGTACCGAGTAACGATGTACAATTAGATCAAAACTTAACTGTTAACGGAACTACCTATCTAAAAGACACGACCGTTGTTGGCACAGTAACGCACACTGGTGCTGTAAATCAAACTGGCAATTTAACACAAACTGGTAGTACTGAAATCACAGGAACTCTAACAGTTGGTTCTACAGCACAGTTCCAAGATATTAAGATCGATACTAACACTATCACAACTACCGTTGGTAATAATAATTTAGTATTATCAGCCGCAGGTACTGGTAGAATTTATGTTCCTACAAACGATGTTACTATTGAAAACACATTAACCGTTGTAGGAACTACTACAACTAGTACAATTAGCAATACTGGCACTGTTACATCAGGTACATTTAATACTAGTAATGTTTCTATAACCAGCAACAACATAACAAGTAGAACTGGCAATAGTAACCTTGTACTTGAAGCTGCTGGCACTGGTAAAATTTATGTACCAAGTAACGATGTACAATTAGATCAAAATTTAACAGTTAACGGCTCAACATATCTAAAAGATACAACCGTTGTCGGTACTGTTACGCAAACTGGCGCAGTTACACAAACTGGTAACTTAACTCAAACTGGTAGCACAGAAATAACTGGCACGCTAACAGTTGGATCTACAGCACAGTTCCAAGATATTAAGATTGATACTAATATTATCACAACTACCATTGGCAACAATAATTTAACATTAAAAGCCAACGGTACTGGTATAGTTATAATTCCGGACGATGATGTTAGCATAACACAAACGTTGACAGTTACCGGTACCACTAGTACCACAACTATTAACAATACTGGAACAATAACTTCCGATACGTTTAATACTACTAATGTTTCTATAAATGCAAATAACATTACCAGCAGAACTGGTAACAGTAACCTTGTACTTGAAGCAGCAGGTAGCGGAAAGATTTATGTACCAAGTAACGATGTACAATTAGATCAAAACTTAACAGTTAACGGGACAACTTACCTAAAAGATACTACTATAGTAGGAACGGTGACACAAACCGGTGCAGTTACACAAACCGGCAACTTAACACAGACGGGCAGTACAGAAATTACAGGAACATTAACTGTAGGATCAACAGCACAATTCCAAGATATTAAGATTGATACTAATATTATTACTACAACAGTTGGTAATAATAATTTAGTATTAAAAGCCAATGGTTCTGGTATTGTTATAATACCGGATGACGATGTTAGTGTTAGTCAAACCCTAACAGTTACCGGTACTACAAGTACTACAACTATTAATAACACAGGTACAGTTACCTCTGGTGTTTTTAGTACTGGTAATATAAGAATTACCACAAACAATATTACCACTACAGTTGGCAATACTGATCTTGTACTGGAAGCCAGCGGTACTGGAAGAATTTATGTTCCTAGTAACGATGTTACTATAGGAAAAACACTAACAGTTACGGGCCTAACAACCTTAGTAGACACTGGAATTACAGGTACATTAACTCACGTTGGTGCTACAACACAAACAGGTGATGTAACCCAAACTGGAAATTACACTCTAAATGGAAACTTAACAGTTTCAAATATTGCACAGTTTAAAGATGTTAATATTACTAACAATGTAATTACTACTACATTAACTAACAGTAATCTACAACTAGGCGCTGCTGGTACTGGAATTATTTCTGTACCAACTAACAATGTTACTATTGATAATAACTTAACAGTTACCGGTACTACATACACTGCCAACATTAACAACAGTGGAACAGTGACAGCTGGAACATTTAGTACCGGCAATATAAGTATCAACGGCAATACTATCCAAACTACTGTGGGCAGTAGTAACTTGCAACTACAAGCTGCTGGTACTGGCTACATTGTTTTAGAGCAATTTGACGTACAAGAAAATGAAATAAGAATCAATACTGGTTCTGATATGGTACTAACACCTAACGGTACAGGTATTGTTACCGTCAACTCTACACAAAGTATTAAATTACCGGTGGGGAATACAGCAGCTCGCCCAACTGGCGCAGCTGGTATGGTTCGCTTTAACAGTCAGCTAGCTCGTTATGAAGGATACGATGGCGCAAATTGGATTAGATTAGACGGGGTTGAAGATGCTGACGGCAATACTAAAATTACGGCAGAAGCTACACCTGGTGCTAATGACAATACAATTCGTTTTTATACTAACAGCACTCAGGTAGCAGACTTAACATCAACAAGATTAAACGTTATTAACGTTGATGTAGATGCAATAAACATCAATAACAATGTTATATCAACTACTACCACAGATACAAATCTAGTACTATCACCTAATGGTACTGGAACTGTGCGCACAGGTAATTTTTCAATTAGCGGAAGCACAATTACAAATACTGTAAATAACAGTATAACATATTTTAATCAAACTGGCAGTGGTTATGTTAAGATTAACAGCACCGGTGGATTTGTAATCCCAACAGGATTGACCACTGAAAGACCTCCGTTATTTGATGTAGGTATGATGAGATACAATACTGACCCAGGTAATTTCCGTGTTGAAGTATGGGATGGCGCAAACTGGGTTAATGCAGGACAAGCAGCAGGTGGAGGAGTAACACTTGCAGAAGCACAAGACATTGGAATTGTCAGTGCAATTATATTTGGATAAAGAACATGGCATCATTTTTTAGAAATAAAGTAGCTAAGGAAATAGGAATAACACCTGTAGAAGTATTAGCAACAGCACCAAATAGTCGAATGACTGTTATTGGAATGAGCTTGGCAAATTTAACAGAAGGACTGGTACTTATAGATGTACAACTTACTGATGATGCCGAAGTTACTGGATACTATGCAAAGCAGTTATCAATACCTCCCAACTCTAGTCTTAGACTAGTTAACGGCGGTGAAAAATTAATTCTAGCAACTAGCAATAGTTTAACTATTAATTCAAATGTACCAGCATCCATTGATGCTATTATCAGCTACGTTGAATTAATCTAAGGAGCACAAAATGACATATTATGTTGGACAAGACAACGACCTAAATCAACTATTAGGCATAGGAAATGCAAGATACTTTTATGCTCTACGTAGAGATGACGAAGGATTATTATTCTTTGCAAAAATTGATCAATTAATTGACACAGATCAAATAACTATTAATAATTCCGGATTAACAGAAAACGACTACAGTGAATTTGAATACGGTGTTGATTTTTTTGACGGAAGACTACAAGAAGACCACAGTAGACCCTATTCAAATTTGCAATGGGATCAATATAGATGGGACAGTAAAAGCGTTTATTATTACATTAATACAGCTGGAGAATTAATTGTACGAATAAATCAAAGTTATACATATCCACCAGAATTAATTGTAAGCTAAACACATAAGGAATATTTAAAATGGCAGCAGAATTTAAAATTGGCAGACTGCGTTATACATGGAAGGGAGTTTGGTCAACTGGCAAATTCTTTAATCGTGACGCGGTAGTATCTAATCAAGGTAAAACTTATGTTTGTTTAGTACCACATACCTCTGGAAACTTTTTTGATGATTTAGAACACTATGATCCAGTAGAGGGGTCAACTCCATATTGGTCGTTAATGCTTGACGGCACTAGTTGGAAAGGAGTATGGGCTCCTAGTACAGACTATACTGTTGGCAATATTGTATCTTATGGTGGAAGTTTATACAAGCGTACCATTAATGCACCTAGCGGATTAACATTTAATCCAGCAAATTGGGAAGTCTACGTTACTATTAACAGTTCATGGACTGGCGATTTTTTACCAAGTACATTGTATAAAGAAGGTGAGAATGCCAAGTATGGTGGAAATGTATTTAAATGTATAGAAGATCACACATCAGCTGGTAACGGAGTATTAGATTATACTAAATGGGAAATTGCATTTGAAGGAATTGAATTCAAAGGAGAGTGGGTATCATCTAGTAGACAATACAAGCCAAACGACATAGTTAAGTACGGTCCTGATTTATGGATTTGTAGTGTTGATCATAGTAGTGGGTTACCGTTTGATTCGTCTACAAAATGGAGTATATGGCTTCCTGGTATTGAGTTTGGAAATACTTGGAGTAACACTGCTACATATCAACCAGGCGAAACAGTTTTATATGGTGGTTATTCGTATGTAAGCAAATCTTCAAATAATTTAGGAAATAATCCAGCAAGTGACGAAGATAATTGGAGTTTATTAACTACTGGATATGATATAAAAAATGATTGGACTTCGGGATTGTCTTATAAAATTGGCAGCGTGGTTCGACGAAACGGAAATCTATATGTAGCTGTACAGGATAATTCTGCAGAAGACCCAACAGATGCATTAGTAACTACAACATATAATTCTACAGGTAGCAGCGGGTTAACACTAAAAGTTGCAAGTACTACTGGAATTTATGCAGGTATGATAATTGTGGGTACAGCCTTTAAGAAAGGACAATATGTAACCCGGGTTGATAATCTAACAACGTTAACAATTAGTCAAGCACCATACAGTTCTATCACTAACGGCGACAGTTTAGATTTTATTGGTGTAAATGGTGATAATTGGATTCCTATTTTTGCCGGTGTTAAGTGGAAAAATCGCTGGAATGCAGGAATTGCATATGTAATTAACGATGTTGCGGTATGGGTCAACAAAACATATAAATGTATTAAAACTCACATATCATCAGAAAATGTTAGACCAGATGCTGATATAGATAACGAATTATGGATACGATACTTAGATCACGATAGATTTAATGTGTTAAATGTTTCTGGAGATTTAATATTAAACATTGACGGAGTAAACGAAGCGTTAACTATCGGAACCGAGGGCTTCCTATTAAAATCTATTTCAGGTGTACCAACATGGTCTAATGTTTTTAGAACTCCTAATGTTTATTATGTAAAGCCGGAGGGAACAGATGAGATAACCAGCGGAGCAACTTGGGACAATCCGTATAAAAGTATAAAATACGCATGTGATCAAATCACCGCCGGCACCGAAAATCCAAATGCAAAGATAATTTTAGAATCCAATAGAGATTTTTTAATTAGAGAACTTGTACAATGGCAGATTTTTCAAATATCAGGATCGTTGGCACCTTTTTCGTCAAATGTTACACTTGATACCGATAAAACTGAAAGAGATGCAAGCTATCTAATTGATGCAGTTATATATGATTTAATTAGAGGCAGTAATAGTCAAGTTATTGCATATACATTGGCGTTTTTTGATAAAGAATTTAACTATAAATTTGCTACTAATGAGATTGAACTTCAAGTAGATTATTTTATAGCATCATTAAATCGATTGTTTAGTACTATAAGCCTAGTAGCATCAGCTACCCCAATCTCACCATTGTATCAAACACTTAATAATGTACCGTCATTAATTACTCAAACATTTGGTACTCCTGGTGACACACAGACAACAACTGATATAGAATCATTTAGAACTATAGTTATTACGGCACTAAGTGCTGGTAACACTACCAGCATCCCTAGAGAAAATCAAGGCGTTACTTCAACTATAATGGTAAAGACAGGCACATACTATGAAGAATTACCAATAGTAATACCGGCAAATACAGCGTTAAACGGTGACGAATTAAGAGGAGTAGTAGTACGACCTAAGCTGGTTATTGATCGTTTAATTACCCGCACTACTACTGGAACTAACTTACTCACCGTTGCTTCTACAGACGGGATGTATGCTGGGATGAGAGTACAATTTGATTCTACTAATTCCGTTAACGGAATTAATACCGTGTTTGGAGGACTTGAGAGAGGAAGAAACTACTATATAGTGGGAGCTATCACTGCAACTCAATTTTCAGTAAGTTTGACTCAGAACGGATCAGCGGCCACTCTTTCTAACTATGTTGGAAATATGTATGTGTATGGCGGTGATGCATTAAAAGATATGTTCTATTGTCAAAACGGTACTGGCATTAGAAACATGACGCTTACCGGATTACTAGGAACATTAACTGCTGAAAATGAATTTTTAACACGTAGACCCACAGGCGGCGCATATGTAAGTTTAGACCCAGGAGTATCACCAGATGATACCAGTGCATGGATCTATCGTAGAAGCCCTTATATACAAAACGTATCAACTTTTGGCCAAGGCGCTACTGGATTAAAAATTGACGGTACGTTGCATAACGGCGGCAATAAATCTATTGTGTGTAACGACTTTACGCAAATTATAAGTGATGGAATTGGTATCTGGACAACTGGCCCAGACTCATTATGTGAAGCAGTTTCTGTATTTGCATACTATGCATATGCTGGGTATTTTGCCGAAGACGGTGGCAGAATCCGTGCTACTAACGGCAATAGTTCTTACGGAACGTTCGGAGTTGTGGCAGAAGGATATGATGCTAACGAGACTCCGAGCACTGGATCTGTTAATAATAGATATTACGAAGCAGAGGCAACCCCATTTAGTTCTTTAGGAGCCCAAGCGGAGATTTTAAAACTACAATTTAGTCACGCTGGTGAGCACTACTATACTGAAACTACAAACTTGCTAAAAAATAGTAATACATTTACAGGCGCAAATTGGACAACTGATAGCAATGTAACATTAATTCAATCAATTGTATCTCCTTACAACGTATCTGAAGCGTGGATTGCGTCAGGAACTACGTCAGGAACTAACAGTAGTTATTTGTATCAAAATACTACAATTGCACCTTCTGGAAAACAATATACCGCAGTCGTAGGAGCTAACTACGGACCAGGTGGCGGGTCAGCAGCTACCTTTGATATTACTGTTACTAGTACTGAGTATATAGTTGCGGTAAATAATGGTGGTAGCGGATATGTTGCTACTAATCAAATTTTAATCTTAGGCTCTCAACTAGGTGGCCTTGATAACATTAATGATCTGTTAATAACTGTTGAAACATTAATATCAGGAACTTCTATTAACACAGTTTCACATGAAGGCACTGTGCCTGCAGGAAGTCTACAACCGTATACTGCAAGTATTTTTTGTAAAAAAGGATCGTCAAATATAATTGACGTAGTAGCAACGTTTAGCGGGTACTCATCAGCTTCTAGTTATATAAGTTATAATTTTAATACAAAAGCAGTAACACCAGGTAATTTAACAGGCGGCCTTGTTCCTACTACGTTTAGTGCAACTCCAGTTTCTAACAGCGATAACTGGTATCGACTATCTTTTGAATTTTACGATGTATCTGGGTTAAACGATGCGCTTCAAATTAGACTTTATCCTCGAGGACAGACCGGCAATACAGCGTACACATTAATATACGGGGCACAACTACAATTAGGTGCCGGATTAAAATTCTATCAAAAAACAAATCTAGGACAATATACTGCATATGCAAACATTGATGTTATTGGTGCTGGAACAGGGGTCGAAGTTGTTGCGGACGAAGTACGCTCAAACGGAATATATCAAACTAGATTATTAGAAGTTAATTCAGTAACTGGTGGTAATAATTATTTACTATCTTCTAATAATGGACAAAATGGTGATACTACTTCAATAACTATTGCGGCATCTGACGTTGCTGGTCCTAAAGAATATTTAGGAATGAGATTGTTTATTAATAGCGGAACAGGAGCTGGACAATACGGTACTATTTCATATTTTGATACATCTACTAAAATTGTTAGTATGTTAAAAGAATCATTTGATCAAATAACTATAACTGAAACAGAATCTAGTACTGATACTTTTATTATTGGCGACCTAGATGACATAAACACATTATATGTAGATCAACCAATCCAATTTACTCCAACTATTTTTACAACAACTATTTCTCGTATATCGCAAAGTAGTGTAAATGTAATTTTAACAACAGGCGGCATTATAAATGAAATAACCGTAGTAAGCACTGCTAGATTAGCAGTGGATATGCCTATCACATTTAGCGGAGTTACATCTGGAGGCGTTACATCTAACTTTACATATTACATTCTTAGCATTATTGATAATCAAAAAATTCAAGTTGCTACTACAGTAGGCGGAGCAGTAGTACTATTAACTACTGGAAACGCAACAATGCAGTTGAATTATCCAGACGGTACTAGTTACATAAATGCATCTACTACAAATATGGATGTAAATTTGCCTATATATTTTACAGGTACCGCAATATCTGATATCACAGCAGGCACAACCTATTATATTAATGATATTTTAAGTAGTACAGAATTTACAATTTCTACAGATTTAATACTACCGTCGGCTACAAATACAACATATATCACTAATGTTGTTACCGTTGATTCTACTACAGGGTTAGTATCATTAAATCCTATTAAATTTACCGGAACAACATTTGGCGGAATAGATATTAATACTACTTACTATATAAATCACATTATAAGCGCGGGCAGTTTAACACTATCAGCAGATATTACATCAACTAGAGCATCTGTAACGTCGTCAACTAGCAATCTAGTGTACGTGCAAGATACTAGTGGATTTGTTATTGGTAACCCAATAGTGTTTACTGGAACAACATTTGGTGGAATTGAGAATGATAAAGTTTATTATATTTTAACTATTAACGATGTACAAACTATTAGTATTACTACAAACTCTTCTGAATTAAACTTATCAGTAACAGCATCATCTGACGGTGGTGCATCACCGGACCGACTTACTACCTCGTCAACAAATAATATGGCTCCGCTGAACCCGATAAAATTTTATGGAACTACATTTGGCGGCATACTAACAAGCGGGACCTATTATATTAACAGAGTGTTTACTGACAACACTACAACGTTCAATGTCTCGGAAACTATAATATCTAACATTGCTACGGAAACGGTTGATGTATCTAACCTAATTACTGTAGCTAGCACGTTAGGATTCACACCAAATAATCCAATTATATTTTCTGGAGAAGTATTTGGAGGACTCCAAAGCGGTTATGTCTATTATGTAAGTGCGGTAAATGATGCAACTACGTTTACAGTTAGCGCACTTCCGGGCGGCGCAGCAGTAACATTAACTCCAGGGACTGGTAGTATTAGAGTAAGAACTACATCGGCAGCAGTACCATTAACTACAACAACTGGATCAATGACAGCCATCACTCGATCAGGTGGTACTCCGCTGCCACTAGTAACCGGCGTGGGCGATTGTATTGTACGAACAACAACTACAAGTATACCGCTAGTGTCAGCTGTAGGTACACTGCAAGGAACAACTACATCAGCTAAATTAACCCTAGCAAGCGATGGCGGAGGTATGAAGGGAAATTTTGGAGTACCGTTAATTGGCGGAATTTCTCAAGGAACAACATATTATATTAAAACCATTACAACTAGTCCTACGAAAAAATTTACAGTAACAGATGCACCTGGTGGTGCAACCGCAGTATCATTAACTGATGATGTAGGTTCTATGAAAATGGGAGAAGTTGGATGGGATCATGTTAATCCTGGAACTGATCTAGTCCCTACATTTGATTCGACTTCGGTTTACAGTATTGAACCTAGAATTGTATACTCTAAACCATCGTTCTCAGCCGGCCCTGCTACAATTATATCACAAGCACCAGGCACATCTTATATTGCAATAGCATATGGAAACGGAAAATGGATTGCACTACCTGACGCTGGCAATGTTATTGCAATAGCATCGAGTGGAGAATTGTTCAATCAAGCATCATTACCGTCTGTAGGCTCATGGAAAGATATTACCTACGGAAATGGTTACTGGGTAATTGTGTCATCGGGCGGCTCGGCCCCTGGATCTAAAGTACTATATTCGAACTCTAGCGGAGTTACATGGAAAACATCAAACTTACCAACTGCTGGAAATTGGTCTAACGTTGCATACGGTAACGGAAAGTTTGTGGCTATAACTAGTGACGGCACTTCTGCAGCATATTCTACAAATTCTGGAGCTAACTGGAACGCAGCAACTGGATTTTCAGGCGGGTTTACCTGGACTGATTTAACATACGGCGCAGGAACATATGTTGCAATTAGCACAAGCGGTTCAGGAAAAGTTGCATATTCAACCAACGGAACTTCATGGACAGTAATTAACCTGCCAACATCCGGAGCGTCAAATACATGGACCGGAGTTGCCTACGGTAACAGCAGATTTGTAGCAATTGGGTCAACCCTTGGCAAAGCAGCATATAGCTTAGACGGTATTACGTGGGCGCTATCATTATATGAAGTGTCTGGTACACATTTAGCGTACGGCAATGGAGTGTTTGTAACAACAGGGTACGAGCCATCAAGTGTTCCGACTAGTTTTACTTCTGAAGATGGCATTAGATGGTATAGAAAACAATCTACAAATAATCTTGCAGCCATCGCATACGGATTAACAAATACATATACCGGAATATTTTTAAGTGTAAAGGGGCAACAGTATGCAGCTACAGTCACCGCCGGTGCCCAGGCCAAGGCGCGCCCAATAATTTCTACAGAACAAATTATTGAGATAAATGAATGGGACACCGGGTCTAATTATGTATCAGCACCAACCGTATCAATATTTGACACTAACGCAACTATCGAAGCGTCAGTATCTCCGCTATCTGGACTCGGAGTACTATCAAATCCAACATTTATTAATAGAGGTACTGGTTATAATACTAACACTACTAGTATTAAAATTAATGGTGACGGCTATGCAGATAACTTTCAGACTGGACTACGTTTGATACTTAACAATTTAACTAAATTACCCGCAGCGGGAGATAATATTGCTCTCCAAGGAAATAGTACAATTTACAAAGTAACTGGTGCTGTTGCACTAGACGGTACGGTTGCACCAACAGTACTTGCAAGAGTTGATATTTCCCCAGCCATGTCTGTAGGATTATCTCCGTCTCATAGCACATCGGTTACTGTAAGATCAAAATATAGTCAAGCTCGTTTAACAAACCATGATTTTTTAAACATTGGTTATGGAAATTTTGAAGAATCAAACTATCCAAGATTACCAACTGATACGTTATTATCACCTCAAAACGAAACCGTTGAAATCAACTATGGTAGAGTGTTCTATAGCTCTACAGACCAGGACGGAAACTTTAGAGTAGGTGAATTATTCGCAGTTGAACAAGCAACAGGAATTGTAACACTAAGCGCAAGTCAATTTGGATTAACTGGATTAACTGAGTTACGATTAGGAGGTATTGCAGTTGGCGGAAACGCAGTTATTATTACACAATTTAGTACTGATCAAACGTTTATTGCTAATAGTAATAATATTATACCAACACAAAAGGCAATTAAAGCGTATTTAACTGCAAGGCTAAGCCAGGGCGGTGCTAACACGTTTACAGGGCAGTTGATTGCCGGTACTGTGTTAGTAGGCGGCCCTGATAGAATTGCTAGTACAATTCCTAACGGAAATGCAGGCTCAGTAGTAAGAATGCCTAGCAAAGTTGATATACACGGCTTTGAAGGCGGCGGCTGGGATGGAAACGGCATGGCTTTAATGATCTTCCAACAGAGTTTTGCCGCAGGCGGTGACCCAGAATCTAACTGGTAAAAGTAATAGATAATGATATACGATAAATATAATATCAAAGGATGAAAGCAAATGGCTGAATTTAAATTAGGTAGAATTAGATTTGTATGGAAGGGAACTTGGACACCAAGTACCTCGTACTTAATTGACGACGTCGTAAGTAATGGCGGAAAAAGTTATATATGTGTAGTAAACCATACAGCAGCTAGCCTATTCAATACTGACCTAGATTTTGTACCTTCAAAGTGGAACATTGTATCAGACGGTACTCAGTGGTTAGGTGATTGGGAACCTGAAACATATTATAATCCTGGCGCTTCGGTCAAGTACGGCGGCCTAGTTTATATTTGTAAAACAGGACACACTTCAGCTACGTATGAGGTTCCAGACTTTTTAGGCTTAGAAGACGACTTAGGAAACTGGGAATTATTTGCAGAAAGTTTTGACTGGAAGGGTCCATGGAACACTGCTACTAGATACAGAATTAATGATTTTGTATCTTACGGATCAACAGTATATGTTTGTACAACAGGACATCTTAGCGATGCATCAACTGTTACATTACCAGCATCTGCATTTACAGTTAGTGCAGGTACTGCAACCCTTACCTACGCACCACAAAATGTTGCCCCGTATGCAGTTGGCTCAACCGTAACACTTGCGGGATTTACACCAACTCAAACTAGCGGAGTAGTTAACACAGTCAACGCATCATTTACAGTAATAACTTGCACAGCAACACAGTTGACATTTGCATTAACTGGAACGTATGCTAGTTCTGTTCTTGGAACAGTAACTGGTACAAGCCAATTAGGATTAGAGACAGACTCGTCAAATTGGGATATATTTAATCAGGGTGTCATTTACTTAGGTGACTGGAGTGGATCCGCAGTTCGATATAAAGCAAATGATGTGGTAAAATTTGGAGCTAATCTTTGGATATGTACAGATTACCATACCTCAAGTGCGTCGTTTGATCAAACAAAATGGGATATTTTTGTTGAAGGTTTTGAGTTTGAAAACTCATGGAATAACTCTACTAATTATCAACCAGGTGATGTTGTTACATACGGTGGTTATTCTTATATTGCAAAAACAATTAACGTAAACAAACAGCCAACAACAAATGCAGCTGACTGGGGTGTATTTACTACCGGGTTTAATTTTGTTGGCGAATATAATTCACTAACAAATTATAAAGTAGGGGATGTAGTGCGAAACGGCGGCTACACATACGTAGCAGTTCTAGACAGCGTAGGTCAATTAGTATCTAGCGGAACTTATTGGTCACTACTGAACAGCGGATTTAGATGGACTAACACTCCGCAAACATACACAGAAGTTGCATCTGTTACTACAATAGGAACTGGTGCAGGTGCAAAATTTAATGTTATTAGATCTGGAACAGTATATACAGTATCTGTTGCAGGCGGATTTGCAGGTAGTGGATATTTTGCTAACGATCAAGTAAAAATATTAGGCACCGTCGTTGGCGGCATTTCACCAGCAAATGACATTACTATTAATATATTAACAGTTTCAGCCGGAGGCGTTGCTACCATTAATTGGAGCGGTGGTTCATCTACATGGACAACAGCTACAGCATATGTATTAGGAGATACTGTTTACTTCGGCGCCAATAGTTATGTATGTGTAGCAAACCATACTGCGTCTACCCCTAGCAGACCAGATAATGATACTACGGGCGCATACTGGAATTTATTAGCAGCTGGTTCTGAATATAATATCCTAACCACAACTGGTGACATGGTATATTATGGAACTAACGGCCCTACTAGATTGCCAGTAGGATTTGACGGTCAAGTTTTACGTAGCCAAAATGGATTTCCAATTTGGGCCAACTACGGATTAATTAACAATTTAGTGTATGTTGGTCCTCTAGGTAAAGATATTGCGTACCCTGATGCCGGCGCAACAATTGACCAGCCATGGAAAACCGTAAGATTTGCTACTAAGCAAATTGAAGAAGGGTACTTAACTCCTAACGCTAAAACAATTTTAGCTAAGAACAAACAGTTTATAATGAAAGAAATTACCAATTGGGTAATTTATACATATACTGTAGATATCACAGCAGCAGATGATGCTAGTGATAGGTTTACCTGCAATGATACAAGTAATTTAATATTGAATATGCCAATCGAATTTACTAGTACATTAGGGGGTGTAACAGCTGGTCAAAAATATTTTGTAAAATCAATAGTCGGATCAGAATTTAGTATTTCAGAAGCTTCTGGCGGTGCAACTAAACAATTAACAGCCGGCACTGGATCAATGACTGGAACATTGTCCTACGATCATGATTTCTGTGAAAGAGATGTAGGCTTAATTGTAGAAGCAGTTAAGTATGACGTTTCACATGGTGGAAATATGAAAACTACTGCCGCTGCAAAAGCGTACTTTACTGCTGCAGGTAATACATATATTAATAGCAATTTTGGCGCACAAAAAACACAAACAGTTGCAGCATATACCTATCTTGCAGAACTATTTGACAATGTGTTAAATAATGCCCCATTTAGGAATTATCAAGTTTTTAATGGAATTACAAACGGTGTTACACAAATTGTAGACACCAGCTTAACTGTTGAATCTGGAGTTGTAGATAGAGTATATGAGTTAATTAGTATCATTACCGATGCTATCACAATTGGATCAGCGACTGCTATCCCTCCGTCAATTAATCCCGCAACTACTATTAGTGTTAAAACAGGAACATATGATGAAGTATTGCCGATGGTTATACCAGAGTATACTGCCATTGTAGGCGATGAACTACGTAGTACAATTATTCAACCAGCACCTGCAAACGGATTATTAGTAAACGATAAAGAAAAAACAACAACTGCACTGAATAGAATTAATTCTATTGCAAGCAATCTAATACAAAATATTACAGTTAGCCCAACTAGTGGTAATACAGAAGTACAACAATATGTTACAGGATTCAAAGGCGACCCAACTTTAACTACAGCAGTTGATGACAGAGCAACTGATATAAGTGATATATTAGCTGGCGGCCTTAGCAGCATTCCTGCTCTAATTATTCCAGATCCAGTTGGATACGATTCTGCATATGCTGATGCTAGAGACATGCTTGTATCTAACAAAGCATTTTTACAACAAGAAGTTAGTGCATGGATTGCTTCTCGTATAGCAGGTAACTTTGCTCCTTTTGTTGGATTTGTCTACAGTGGTACAGGGCAAACAAAATGCGAACGCGATGTAGGTTACATTGTTGATGCACTACGTTATGACTTAACATATGGCGGCAATCTTGAGACATTAGTTGCAGCTCGTTCTTTCTATTCATTTGGTACATTTGTAGAAACTGGGGAAAAAGATCAAGCACTTGCAGTATATGAATACTTAAAGTCTATTATTGGTTATATTGCCGAAGGCGATAATGGTTCGTGGATTAAAACACCAAGTAATCCGCTAAATCAAGACGATTCGTTAAACCCTGGTTCTGCAGCAGCAGGCATTTTCTTAGAAGAAAGACTACAAGAAATTATTGATACAATTGATACAGGTACAGTACCTGACGCAATTGAACCAAGTACATCGTGGGTAGACAGTGACAATGTTGCAGCAAAGGCAGCAATGCAAACTCTTAAAGCCGGCATACAAGCTGGAGCAATTGAGTATATTAGTACTTCATACCCGTCTCTTGTATATGATACTGATGTTTGCTATAGAGACGTAGGGTACATTGTTGATGCTATCTCTTATGACATTATGTTCGGTGGTAACTTCCGCTCTATTAAAGCAGGTATGTCGTACTATAGAGGTACATCATCGACCCAAACCGTAATTACAAGCCAGCTTGCACAAACAGAAGCAACAATTACATATATAAACACTGCTTTACAACAAATTACAGCAGGTTATACAGGGTCAGTTGGAAGCACAACAGCAGTTTCTAGAGTTGAGACTAGCGCAAATGTTATGTGGGATATTGTAGCAAGTGGACTTGGAGCAGTACCAACACTAGTATTGCCAAATCCTACCGGGTACGGATCATCCTTAACACATACTGCATATGCAGTAACTGGTAACACTTCTGGCGCAACTACAACGTATGATTATGCTAGAACACAAATTGTTCAAAACTATGCGTTCATGAGGGCTGAAATTGCACAATATCTAAATGTGAACTATAATGCCGTATGGGTTGCGTTAGGAGCCACCGGCCAAGCTGGGTGTGCAAGGGATATCGGTTATATCTTAGATGGTATTCGTTACGATATTACTTACGGTGGAAACACACAAAGTTTAATTACAGGAAGTGCATATTATTCTAACTACTCACTAACTATTCAAACAGGCGAACTTACTGCAACTATCGCAGCATATACTAGACTAAAGACTATTATTGGACAAATTGCTACAAAGACTAGCGTAACAGTTACCCCTGGAAACGTAACACCACAGATAACAGCTGGTAGTGCAGGTAATGCATATAGCGCACTGTTTGCACAAAATAGAGTGCAAGATATTATTGATTGGATTTCTAATGGCACTGCAAATTCAACAGTAAAGCCTGCGTTAACATGGGCTAGCTCAGATTTACAATCTGCATATGCAGCATTACAAGATAGAAAAACAGAAATTCAATCTGATGTTGTATGGTGGGTTTACAAAAATCATCAAGATTTAAACTTTAACGAAGACACATGCTCTAGAGACTCAGGCTACTTAATTGACGCACTAAGCTATGACGTTATTACTGGTAGTAATTTTGCTGCAATTACGTCAGGGCGAGCATACCTTAGAGGAACTACCTCAGCTCAACTAGTTGCAACAAGTCAACGAAAAGCAGAGCTTGGATCTATTAATTTCTTAAAGTATAAAGCTAAACACATTGCCGCAGTTGGTGCTGTTGCACAAATAGATGCATTGATTACAGACATTACCGGTTACATTAATGGCGGATCAATCCCTAGAATACAGTGGACTAATCCATCTACTATTGCTAGTGGATATGCAGCAGCAAATGTATTGTTAATAGATAATACAGAATTTATCAAAGCAGAAATTGCAGCATGGATCACAGTTCAAATTGGTCTAAGTACGTCTGGATTTGTAGGGCTAGTATTTGACAGCGAAGCTTGCCAACGCGATGTTGGCTACATTGTTGAAGCATTACGTTACGACTTAACTTATGGTTACGGCATCGGCGGCACTGGAAATCTTGCAACACGTATTGCAGGACTTGCCTACTATTCAGCATTAACGAGTGTACTACAAATTGACTCGGGCGATAAGACTGCTACACTTGCTGCATACGCAAGATTAAAAGCTGTAGCCCAAGATGTTATCAAAGATGTTGCAGTTACTCCGTCTGCAGGCAATACAGTAACACAAGTTAGAGCAGTTACCGGACAAACAGCAGGTACTTCTACAGAAGCTACTAGCTTAGGTACTCTAGTAGATGTTATTACAACTACAATTAATAATTTAGGTAGTGCTCCAGCATTGGTAGCTCCTGGCACAGGCTGGGTCACTACTGCATATGTTACTGAAAATAATTCGTTGCAAACAAATAAAGCAACTATTAAAGCCCAAGTAACAACGTTTATTACAGAAAATTATCCAAATTTAAATTACAATTCTGCAACTTGTGAAAGAGATGTAGGGTACATTATTGACTATGTTGGATACGACATGTTATTTGACAGTAATTATCTAACAATTACTTCTGCTAGAAGTTACTACCGAGCACAAGCTTCATTAGTAATTGGTGAACAACGAGATGCTACTATTGCATCATTTAGATATTTAAAAACTCTAATGCTAGCAATTGTAGAAGGTAATGCAACGGTTAGACGCAGAGTCAAAATATTAATGGATATCATTATTAACACAATGATAAATGGTATTGGTTCAACTCCGGAAGTAACCGGAACAATAACTTACAAAAATGATGTTGGCCTATATAAAGGTGCTGAAGTTCTAAGGGCAAATAAAAACTTCTTAGCAGCAGAAGCAACAGCGTGGATTACTCAAAGTTATGGCGGTACAGTGACATCAGTTACTGCATCTACTGATAGATTCACTACTAGCTCTGCACACAATTTAACAGCAGGCGATCCGGTTATATTTTCTGGAACACTTATTTCAGGCAGCGGCATTGTAGCTAGTACCGTATATTATGTACTAGCTACCCCAACTACTACAACATTTACTATTACAGATTCAGCAATTGAAACAACTGCACATAATGTAACAGCAGATGCGTCTGGCAGCATGACTGTACGTTATGCGTTCGATGATACTTCTTGCAAGCGCGATATGAAAGAATATATTGAAGCTATGATTTATGATTTAAGCTACACTGGTAACTACAAATCATTGAGAGCAGCTGAATTATATATTAATGCAGTACGTGGGTCTAAGCAACAAAATATGTTCTATGTTAGTAACGCTACCGGTTTACGTAATTGTACGTTAAACGGATTAAACGGAACACTAAGTGAAGAAAATGATTACGGAACTAAACGCCCAACTGCTGGCGCATATGTTAGTTTAAATCCAGGATTTGGGCCAAACGATTCAAGCGTATGGGTTAATACACGCTCGCACTACTCGCAAAACGTATCATTATTTGGAACAGGTTGTACAGGAGCCAAGATTGACGGAGCATTGCATGCCGGCGGTAATCGCTCAATGGTTAAGAATGACTTTACTACTATTATGAGTGATGGTTTTGGTGTTTGGTGTACTGGTGCTAACTCACTAACAGAACTTGTTTCAGTGTTTAACTACTACGGCTACGCAGGCTACATGGCAGAATTAGGCGGACGTATTCGTGCAACAAACGGTAACAGCTCATATGGTACATATGGTGTTATTGCCGAAGGTACTGATACGTACGAACAACCAATTTATGCAGTTGTAGATAATCATGCTCAACAATCGGTAGTTACTGATACTATTACAGATTCAGCAAATACTATCTACAGAATTGAATTTTCAAATGCTGGTACAAATTATACAAACGTAGACATTGGAATCAGCGGTGATGGTGTTAATGCTACTACTATCGGGGACGAGTTCCGTGATGGTGGAGTATTTGAAACTCGATTAATTGACCTAGACGACGGCAACGGGTACGGCGGCACAAACTATGCAAATGCTATTAATGCAGCGCAGGGCGGCGATGTTGGTTATATTACTATTGCAGCTACTGACATCGCTCTAAGCACTGCGTATGTTGGAATGCGTATTCAAATTAGTGCAGGCACTGGAGTAGGACAATATGCAAATATTCTAACGTATAATAGCGGTACTAAAATTGCCACTATTTACAAAGATAGTTTTACAGCATTAACAGTATCAACAACTACAGATACCGGCGACTTTGTCAACGTTGCGTCAAATGCAACATTGTATGCTGACATGCCAATCTACTTTGTTGGAACAACATTTGGTAGCATTACTGCTAACACATTGTACTATGTCAAAGCATTAACCGGAACTACTCAATTTACTGTATATCAAAATACAACTACAAAAGCACAGATTAATGTAACAGGTGGCAGCGGAACAATGTCTATCTATGCTGCTGGATGGGATCACGCAGTTCCTGGAACTACGTTAGTTAACAGTTTGGATTTATCTTCAAGCTATAAACTTGAACCAAGAATTAGCTATACTGCTCCTGGATATACAGCAACAGCAAGATCTATTCAAGCAGTTGCTTTCTCAGCAGCAACATTTGGTAATAACAGATATATTGCAATTCCTACAAGCGGAACAAGTACATCTTACAGTTTAGATGGAAAAACTTGGACTGCTGGCGGAGTACTAAGTGCAAGCGCAAGCTGGGTTGACACAACATATGGCGGCGGACAAGGTGCAGTTGCAACTGCACTAGTAGGCGGCCTTGGCGGCTCCGGTGCAGTATTACAGGCAGTTATGGGAGTTGTTAACAGTATTGGCGCTCCTGGAATTGACCAAATTGTTAGTGTTACTATTATTGATGGCGGTTACAACTATACAACACCTCCAACAATTGTGTTTACACCAGTTACAGGCGGCGCTGGCGCTGTAGCGTCCTGTACTGTACTAAACGGAAAAATTGACAGTATAACTGTTGAGATTAACGGCTCTGGATACAATGCCAAACCAACAGTGTCAGCTGCAACAGACAGAGTAACAAAACTTACTGTGTCAACTTGGGGGAGAGGATATACTTCAGCTCCAACAGTTACAGTTAGCCCTCCAGTGAGCGCAACAGTGTGGAGCTCTTTAGGTAGCGCAACACAAGGAACTTATTACTCATATGTAAACACTGGTGTTATTCCGAGCGAAACTAATTACTATCTAGCAGGAGCAACCGGAACATTTAGTTCAACTGCTCCAACTTTTACTAGTGGAACTGGCAGCTCAGGTACATACGGAGTAGGCTTAACATATGTTGGATCTTTAGCAACAGGTACTGCTGTATTGAATAACACTGGTGTAGGATCTATTACTATAGGCGCAACAGGCGGGCGTGGCTATACTAGCAATCCAACTGTGTCTATAGTTGATACTACTGCAAAATATGTTGCTATTGCAAGTGGTGCAATAGGAACTTCCTACTTGCCAACAAGTGCTGCGGCTAACGCAGCATGGTCTACAGGAGGAAATCTTCAAGCTGGATTTACCGATGCTGCCGCAATAACATATGGTGGAGGCTTATTTGTTGCAGTTGGAGGTACTAACAAAGGCGCATCTGCACCGTTAAGTGCAGTAGGCACTACCTGGACTGCTAGAACATTGCCAACAACTAGCGGAACTTATTCTGCAATTACTTATGGCAACGGAACATTTGTTGCAATAACAACAGGGGCTCAACTAACTGCCTATAGTACAAACGCTACAACGTGGACACAAGGCGGAAACCTACCAACTTCTACCACATGGAGTAGTATTGCATATGGTAACGGACGATTTGTTGCTATTGCTACTGGCACACGGAGTGTTGCTATTAGTTTAGACAAAGGTGTAAATTGGAAAACAGTGACTCCAGGCATGCCTAGCGCACTAACATGGACTAAGATTGTTTACGGTCAAGGACTATTTGTTGCAATTGCTAGCGGAACCACTTCAGTGGCAACTAGTCCTGACGGTATAAATTGGACTGTTAGAACCATGCCAGGATCTAGTTCCACATGGAAAGGCCTGGCATTTGGTAATGTAAGCAGCAACCCATTATGGGTAGCAGTATCTAGTACAAGCGGACAAAACGCAGCTTCATTAAGAACTGGTGCTACTGCATTAGGTAGAATGAAGGCAGAGTCCGGAACTATAACTGAAATTAGAATGATTGAGCCAGGTTCCGGATATCCAAAAGGAACTGTTACAGCAACTACTGATACTACTAATGTAATCACGGTAAACAACACTGAAAACTTAATTGATAGTCAACCAATTATATTCTCTGGAGTATCTGATGGCGGCTTAGCCACTGAGAAATTGTATTATGTTATTGGAAGCACTATTGTTACAAACACTAGCTTTAAGGTTAGCTTAGTGGCAGGTAGTGCAACACCTGCAGTATTAGTAACTGTTACAGGATTAACTGGAACTTACAGAGCAGGCCCTATTGCTACTCAAACAGATCCAAACAAAGTTATCACTGCTGCAATTAACCCAAGAACAAACGACGGTGTACTAGCTAACCCGTCATTTAGTAATAGAGGAACATTATATACAACTGCTACTACTGCGGTTACAGGTGACGGCCATGCTGACTTATACCAACCTAGTACATTTATTGCTGTTAGAAACTTGTATGATAGACCACAAGCTGGTGCTAACATAGTGTTTTCATCGTTATCAGATGTATGGTATAAATTAGTTGCTGTTACTAATCTATTAGGCGACAAGGGAGACTACACGGCTCAATTCCAGATTAGTCCAGGTATTTCGGTACTCGAAGCCCCAATTGATGCAGCTACAGTTACTACTACAATTAAGTATAGCCAAGTTCGTCTAACTGGACACGACTTCTTGTACATTGGTACAGGAAATCAAGCACAGACTAACTATCCGTTTGTAGACCCGTCATATGCAGACATTGACAAACAGACTAATAGTAGCGGTGGCGGACGAGTATTCTTTACAAGTACTGACCAAGACGGTAACTTTAACGTTGGAGGTTTATTTGGAGTTCAACAGTCAACTGGTACTGCTACATTGAACGCTGATGCGTTTAACCTAAGCGGTCTACAAAGTTTGCAGTTAGGTGAGATTAACCTAGGTGTTGGATCAGCTGTTATTAACCAGTTTAGTACAGACCCGTACTTTACTGCTGATAGCGATAATATTGTACCAACACAGCGAGCAATTAAAGCATATATTACAGCCCAAATTGGTGGCGGACAGAGCTCATTGAACGTAAATACACTAACAGCTGGTGTTGTATACGTGGCAAACGACTCGATCTCAACTACTAGTGGTGGTCAGTTAAATATAAAATCAAAGATGTATTTTACAGGTGGAATTGACGGGGCTCCCGTTGCACTTGGATTCTTCTTACAACGATAATTTACGGAGATATAAAAATGGCAACAGGAAGATTAGGCGCGGGAGCAGTAGCAATCCCAGCAATTACAAATACTACAGTATACACAGTGCCTGTAGGATATTATGCAGTATGTAATGTATCTATCACTAATAGAAATACAACAGCAGTTACTATAAGATTGGCACTTTCAACGTCAGGTTCGCCTGGTTCTGAAGAATGGATTGAATATGATACTGTTGTTATTCCTAACGGAACATACGAACGCACGGGTTTAGTCGGGCAAGCCGGACTAAATATTGTTGTTTACTCCTCAGCTGCTTTAGTTGGCTGTACAGTATACGGTATTGAAACATCTACATCATAATTGAGAGTTAAACTATGGCACGATTAAACACAGGCGCAAAGACCTTAAGTATAACAGGGACGTATAATCTCTCGTATGCGTTTACGGGGGGATTAATTTCTCTAGCTGGAACTGCGCCTTACATTGTAACAATAGCTAACCCAGTATTTTTTCCTGGCTCAAAACAAGAATTTCATAATTCTACCACTGGAAACATAACACTTAGTACGCCCGCAGGTAATATTCAAGGACCTGGGTGGACAGCAGCGTCGACACAAATTATGCCAGCTGGTGCTACATTTACGCTAATCTCAAATGGTGCAAACTATGTTATTACCAATGATGAAGGCGGCCCATTACAAGGAACTGCGGTGGTATTCACCACTTCGGCAACTGTTCCTACAGTGCAAGGTTCTACTGCAAGTTCCGGACAGTTAACAATTCGGTCAACAAGCAATGCTACTAAAGGTACTGCCGGTATTTTAATGACTGATAGCATTTCATCAACTACTACATCAACTGGTACATTAGTAATAACCGGTGGCTTAGGTGTTAGTGAAAATATTCGTGCAGGCGGTACAATTTACGGTAATCTAAACAGTAGTAATGTTTCACTAAGTACAACAGGTAGTATTGATGGAATTACAGTAGGTAGTACCACTCGAGCGGCAGGCGCATTTACTACACTTGGTGCTAATAGTACGGTAACCATTACTGGTGTAATATCGGCAGCAACGGGAACAAATAATCAAGCATATTCAACAACTGGTGCAGGCACTATCACTTTTAGTTCTGGAACATTAGGTAGTATTGATAATATGACCATTGGTGCAACAACATCAACTACTGGTAAATTTACTACAATGACTGCTACTACAGCAACATTGACTAACGGTACTATTACTACAGCTCCATCTAGCGGCAACGATATTGCCAATAAAACTTATGTCGATGCTGCTGCTAAAAAGATTAGTGGCTTTGGCTTCTTCTACGCTGGCGTGTAAAATATTTAAGGAAATAAAATGGCAATAGGAATTAATTCAAGAGTAGATTTATCCGCAGCAACCAACACAACGATTGCAACTACTCCTGCATCTGGAAAAGCACAAATATTAACTGTATCACTAGCTAATCGAACAGGAACTGCTGGAACGTTTAACCTAGCTATTGTTAATAACGGTACAACTACGCCAGCAGCCGGAGACTATATAGAAATATCTACTCCTATCGCAGCGTATACTGTATTTGAAAAAACAGGCATTGTACTACAAAACGGACAAACTATTGTAGCTTATTCTAGCATTGCCAGTGTATCTGCTGTTACATACGGTATAGAAGATAACGTGGCTAACTCAAACACTGGTTCTTTTAAAGCTGCTCTTCCAGCAGCGACTTGGGTACAGGCAACTGCTGGCCCTGCCGCTGGCCGTTATCAAACAGTTAGTTTGAATATTTGTAATCGTAACAGTGCATTGACATTGATTAGAGTCTGTATTTCTACAACATACAATTCACCAAGTGCAAGCGACTACATCGAGTATGACTCGATATTAGCAGCAGGCGCAGTATTAGAAAGAACTGGTATTGTCATCGGTAACGGTCAACAAATTGGCGTATATTCAAGCGTAGCAACTGTTGACCTAGTTACTATGATTGTTGACGACGCATAATATATGATAAATACAAACAAGGAAACAAAATAATGTCAGGCGTTAAACTAATTTATGATAATACATGCACTAGCACCAGTAATACTAGCTGCTCATGGACTGTGCCAGCCGGTGTATTTCGTGTAACATTCGAATTATGGGGTGGCGGCGGCGGCGGTGGTGTTCCGGGAACTAACTGCAATTGCTGTAGTACTGGAGGCGCAGGCAGCGGTGGCGGCTACTCTAAACTAACTGTTAACACTACCCCTGGAGATGTTTATACAGCAGTAGCAGGATCAGCTGGCGTCAGCGGCGGATTTGGAGCTCCACTATCACTGTGTGCTAACGGCATTACTGGCGGAACTAGTTATGTTACCGGAACTAACGTTGGCGCTACTTTCTGTGCTACAGGCGGTCTTGGCGGCCTAAGTGATTTTGCCACTAATTGCTATTCAATTTGTGGATGTAACTGGTATAGTAGAACACCGGGACAAGGTTATGGTGGCGACACAGTAGCTCAAGGTACATGGGGAATTCATTCATTATGGGGCGGCCAAGAACCTTGGGGCGCCCAACACTTTGGCGGAAGCGCAGGCGGCCCAGGCGGCGGCCCAGGCGGATTTAATATGTCAGCCGGGTATTGTAGCGGACTTGCTTGCTCAGTAACAGGTGAAGGCCCACTTCATGGTCGTATACCTGGCGGCGGTGGGGCAGGTGGATCATGCTGGCAGCTCTGCTGCTGCTGCCCATGGGCTAGCGGGCGTGGCGCACCTGGCATGGTTAAAATTACTTATTAATTGAGGATATCATGAATACACATAAAATATTAATAAGTAACGATACAGGAAAAATTATTTTACCTATCCATACTATAGACGACCCAAGACCATGTCCTCCAGATGCTACATGGATAGAAGTAGATCCAGATACTAGTATATACAAACATTATGTAAATCTTGAAGATGTTCACCATCTAGACATCGAAGCAACATATTGGGATTTTGAAACAGGCTTGTGGGTAGAAGTACCTACAAGTGCGCTACCAACATTTGAAAAAACAAGATTTAACAGAAACGAGTTACTAAAACACAGTGATAAAGTTTTTGCAACAGTAACAGATCCTGTAGAAAGACAGCAATGGATTACTTACAGGCAGCAATTAAGAACTATGTTTGACGGTCTTCCTGCGGATTTTGACTGGAATGAAATTATCTTTCCAAGAATGCCATCAGATATCAAAGCATTAAAAGACAAAGCTGCCGCAGGCGACGCTGTTGCAATCGAAATAGTTACAAGGGATAATTTATAATGGGACGATTTATTAGTGCAACAGTCGGGTATACTCCTTCTCAACGAAGAACTCTTCAAGTATTTGCTAATGCTTCAAGTTTTTGTTGTTTATGGACTGTCCCATCAGGTGTTACGTCAGTAACATTTGAAATATGGGGTGGCGGTGGCGCTGGCGGCCCGAAATGCTGCTGTTATTGCGCGGCTTCAGCCGGCGGAAGCGCAGGAGGATACGCAATTAAGACTGTAACAACTTCTGCAGGACAACAATATACTATATGCGCAGGTGGCCCAGGAGAAGCCCGTTACTGTTCAGTTGGCGGATCAAACATCGGTTGTCAAGGCTGTACAAGTTTTGTAACAGGAACAGGATTAAGCAACTTCTGTGCAACTGGAGGTGCTGGCGGGTATTCAGTTTGTTGTATTCAAATGACACAATGTTGTGGAGGCAACGGCTACGGCGGTGATTTTAATATCCCCGGTGGAGATGGCTGGCAAAAAGGCGGATGCAGTACTTGGATATGCCATTACAGTGCAGGCGGCGCAGCAGCATTTGGAGGACACTCATGGCATGCTATGCACCACTGCTGTCCTTATGCTAGTTGCGGTTGGTGCGGATTATTCCCCGGTGGTGGCGGCACAGGATTATTTTCTTGTTGTTGCGAATGCTGTTTCTGCCAAGGCGGAGGCGCACCAGGTTTAGTAAAGGTGACTTATTAATATGTACTATTCAATTGTAGAAAAAGCAACAGGCATAATGCATGAAGGTTGGTCAAACTATATTCATGTTGATGAATCAGATAGACCATTACATCAATCTCTAGCATATGTGCCATTAAATGATTTATTAACAAAATTGTTAACAACAGACGGTAGTGATTTAGGCGATGAACTACACCCAGTAGATTATAGACGAACACATTATGACTTTAACACAGAGCAATGGGTAATCATTTATCAAGACGATGTTCCTGTACCTGCGGATCCTGTAACTGTTGCACAAGACTTAAAAAATCAACACATAGCAGCAGTTAATATTAAATTGACTATACCAGATTTAAGCACTTCTGCTAGAACCAAATTAGAAGCTCATTTGGCAGCACTTACTGCGATTGAAGTAACTGCTGAAACAGCTAAAGATATTCAATGGCCGGTATCACCGTTTTAAAAGAGAAAAAATATGGCAAGATATTATACTGTAGCAACATCAGCAACACTAACCTGTAGTGCTGTATGTGATTTTCAAAATCCGGGCGCTTATACATGGACAGTTCCATCGGGAGTAACTGAAGTTACTTTTGAAATTTGGGGAGCCGGCGGTGGCGGTGGCGCCAAGTGCTGTTGCGAATGTTATCACGGCGGCCCCGGCGGTGCTGGTGGCGGATATTCATCAGTAAGCGTTACTACTGCTGTAGGCTGTGCTTATGCGGTATGCGTTGGCTACGGAGGCATGGTCCCAACTGTTGGAAGCTGCGCACTTCACTGGTGCTGTTATGGGCAACCCGGATCAACCACATATATTACTGGATTTAATTTAAGTAATTTCTGTGCAACCGGCGGCGATGGCGGCCATAACACATGCTATTATATTTGCGGATGCCGCAATGACCCGGGCACCGGCTATGGCGGCAACGTAGTTGCATGTGGTGCTGGCGGGGCAATCCAGGGGTATAGCGATGCATATTTCTGGAGAATGAATCACAGTGGTAGCGCACCATTTACCGGCGGCTCAAGACCGCACTCAGGAGACCATTGCTGCCCTTGTATGTTAGGTTATCCTGGCGTATTTCCAGGTGGTGGTGGCGCAACCGTTATGCCTAATATCTGTTGCTGCTGCTCACAAGCCGGCGCTGGCGCAAACGGCCTTGTTAGAATTCACTATTAAAAGGTAAACTATAATGACACAATACGCTTTATTTTTTAACACACAAACAAATAAACCTCACTCTGCGGTAATTTATAGAGATGAACAAATTCCACCGCAAGAAGTTTGGCCACCTAATACTGATCTGTTTGTCTTCGATGAAACTACTCCAAATTTTAATAAGTTATATGGAATATTTGTCGATGACAAAGAAAAAGTATATCTAGATTATGATGCGTTTAATACAGTACGAGACCCTGTTACTGGAGAATTTACGTTTCCTTTAATGGAAAAAATGTCTAATATTGAACAAATTAGATGGGAACGTAATAAAAAGATGGAAGAAAGCGATGCGTTTATTTACGCTCCGGATCTTCCAGAAAGTATCATGCAAGAGTTGCTGGCATATAGGCAAGCATTGAGAGATATTACCAATGGTATTGATCCAGAAACTCCGACTTATGAACTTAACTGGCCAGTTCTTCCTGAACCATTTAGGCCCGCACCACGGATGGATATTTAAGTTTTATCAACAATTGCGTGAGCAAACTCAAAAAAGGTAGTATAACGGGTCCAATTGGACCCGTTACCTATTTTAACAGGCATGGCTTTGACAGACGATGCAGCTAATAAATCTTTATCAAACGAACTAACAACAGGAATACTACTCCAATTGATTGATTGATTTTCAGTCGCCTTATGAAACATGCCTGGGTTAGGAACAACATATGGGTCGTCTTTGGTAATAGATGGGCACCAATAAATTCCAACTACTTTAACGCCTTGTGAATTTACAAATCTCTCAACAGCACCGTTTAGATTATTAAATGTTTCATAAGGTAATTGTCTTGATTTAAATTGATTAATGAACAGAATTGCTGAATAATTTTGTTCAGCTAGTAATTTTAATCCGGCCATTGCAGACTCTAAAAAATCAATCTTTCCAGAGTGAACATCTGTTGTATTAGGATCTACTAGTGCATTAAATGGAAACAATCCAATTATTTTAGATGGCGTAACAGTGGTATTGATACTTGTAGTTGGTGAGGTTAATATATGTCTAAAACGACTCATGATAGTTTCCTTTTATTTAATTATGCCTGCAAACCAAGACCGGGCTCATGATGTGATACACCTCGATAAGTAATGTACAGTTTTTAATAACTCATTAGGGACATTATGCAAAAAACAGTTTTTATTAATGGTGGAGCAGGCAGAATGATATGTGCGCTGCCAGCACTTGAAAGATTTATCCAAGAAAATCCAGATGGCTATATTATAACAGAAGCAGGATTAGATTTTGTGTGGGGCAATCGTATATTGCAAGATCGATCAATTGAAATTAATACTAAGGGACTTTTTGAAAATATTATACGAAAAAGTATAATTATTGCACCAGAACCGTATAGAGATTTTGATTATTATAATCAAAATCTAAGTATAGCACAAACATTTGATAAACTTATTAATGGAAATGTTAGAGAAGGGTTCGATTATCGTCCAAACATCATTCTTAATAAAGAAGAAGAATTAAATGGCGTATCAGTAATAAAACATGCTAAGGACGAACATAAAAAAGAAAAAACTATTGTCATTCAACCGTTTGGTCGTAGTTCAACAAATGACGATAATGTGGGAGTTGTTGTGGACTTTAGCACCCGAAGTTTGGAAATGAAAACGTATATGGCTATTGCAAAAGCACTTAGAGAACAGTATAATGTTATCAGCATGACAGAATTTGCAATACCTGGGGACGACATTAGTATCAACCCTAAGCAACTAACTTTGCGTAAATGGGCGTCAATTATTGACCATGCAGATTATTTCATTGGTTGTGATAGTGTAGGACAACATCTTGCATATAGTATGCAAAAACCTGGTAGTGTAATACTAGGAAGTACATTTGCTGTTAATGTAAGCTATCCTAATTATTTTAACATTATTGAAAAACAAGGCGTAGAAAAACGATACAGCCCAATTAGGATTTCAGAATTTGGGTGCTATGAAGCAGACAGAATAAACGACATGTTGTTAGAATTTAACGACGAAGAAACAGAGCAAGTCATAAAAAATATTATGACACACATTAAAAAAACAATTGGAGAATAAGAATGACACAATGGATTGCAGGTATTACTCGAGGTCACAACGCAGCAACCTGTTTGCTTAAAGACGGCGAACTAATCTTCTATATTGAAGAGGAGCGACTAAGCCGTAGAAAATACGATGGTGGTCCATTAGCAGGTATGTTAAAAATTAAAGAATACACTGATAAAATTGACTATCTTGTAGTTGCCCATACGCAACCTCTTAAAGATGCCGGCAAGATTGATTTTAGCGGTGATGACATGTATTCTGGTTTAGCCAGGAAACTAGGTCTTATTGAACAAAATTTTAAAGGTCCAGATCATCCACAAGTAATTGACCTTGGAATGATACACCACGAGTTACATGCGGCCTGCGCATTTTATAATAGTGGATTTGAAACCGCCGCCTGTTTAATTGTTGACGGTGCTGGTACTTTTGTACCACTAGGAGAAACTATTGGTTGGGAATTAGAAACAATTTTTAGTGCAAATTATCCAGCAAACTTTGCCACTAAGTATAAACATATAGGTCTGCGTGGCCCACAGGTAAGTTACGAAAAATTAAATTGCCCGCATGAAAACAGAGGTAAACCAGAAGATATACATGATGTAATGTTCACTGATCATCCTGGAATTACCAAATGTTACGAAGCAATGACTAACTATTGTGGTTTCAATTTTATTGAAGCTGGCAAAGCTATGGGTCTTGCACCATACGGTAAACCTAATGCAATGATTCCTCCTATCTTTCTTGGTCCTGAAGGTAGACATTTAAGTAATAGGAACTTATTTGTTCCTAACTATCCAAATGGAGCACTTATTGATAAAACTAGTAATCCAATATTAGATAATGATAGTTTAGAAATGAAGCAGGATCTTGCATATGCTGTACAAGAAGCTACGCAAATGCAAATGGTTCGTTTAATTCTTGATGCAATTGAAAGAACAGGTGAAAAGAATATTGTAATAGCAGGGGGCTACGGTCTAAATTGTGTTGCTAATTACGAGTATTTAAAACACTTGCCTGAAGGTGTAAACTTGTACGTTGAACCAATCAGCCATGATGGCGGTACCTGTATTGGTGCTGCAAAAATGATACATCATGATTTAAACACAGATAATACTGTTAGAAAACAAACTAGCATTTATTACGGTCCTAACTATTTTGAAAAAAATGGCGGCTACGATATCAAACTAGCTGAATACGAAACTATTGAAGATGTTACTAAAGAAGATATTGTAGACTTATTGTTACAAGAAAAAATTGTATGTATGTACCAAGGCCGTAGTGAAGCTGGTCCACGTGCATTAGGTAATCGAAGTATTTTGTTTAATCCTGCCGTTAAAAATGGTAAAGATATTGTAAATGGTGTTAAGCATCGTGAATGGTTCCGCCCGTTTGCAGGGACTATTTTAAAAGAAGCGGTACACGAGTGGTTTGATCTACGAGGTATGGATGCAACTCCTCACATGATGTATGCTGTAGATTGTCAGCCAGGTGTTGTTGATAAGATCCCCAGCATCATTCACGTTGATGGTACATGCCGTATTCAGTCAGTGACTAGTGAAGAAAATTCACACTATTATGATTTAATTAGTAAATTTAATGATAAAACAGGAATACCTATCCTATTCAATACTAGCTTTAACTTGGGCGGTGAGCCACTAGTCGAAACAATTGAAGATGCATTACGTACATTAAGATTAAGTGATTTGGAATATTTGTATTTGCCAGAGATTGGTAAACTAGTACATGTGCCTTATAATTTAAGTGAGGAGGAAGAAGATGGATGTGGTATGGTTTGAGGGAGCAAAGCCCCTAACAAAATTTGCACCAGCATTTAAAGTTCCTATTGGGATTGGATTTGCCGGTTCATCTAGTTTGATTGATAGATTAAAAACATATATTTTTAAAATTGAAAAAGATATCATTGTCAACGAAGAACTAGTATCAACAGTTCCAAAGTCTAAAGAAGATCCTTATCGGCATACGCAACAATGGAAACAACATAATCTTCTTGATGACGTTGCTGGTTTAGGGGGCGAGCACTTAGAAAGGTTTCCGTCGGATCCAGTAATAGAAGAATTGTTTACACTAGTAAGGACTAATTATTTAGAATTTCTTGCTAAACTAAACTATCCTAGAAAAAAAGTCTATATTCACGGGTGGGCCAACGTATTAAGAGATACAGAATGGATTAGCAAACATCGGCATATAACTACTGAAGAATCATATCTTGCCTGTACATATTACCTAACCACAAACAATACTGCTTTGTTTTTTGAAAATCCATTAATTGGTGATACTACTGGTACTCCAACTGAAGAAAAGAAAATAGTATTTTTTCCTAGCTGGATTCCACACTGGAGTGATGCTGTAACTGACAATAGTATTAGAATTTCTCTAGCATTTGATATAGTAACTGAGAGTTGTACTATACGTAATCCGTGGAGACCTCATAGACTTTTAGACGACCCGGACACTATGCCAGGATTAGAAGGTTTAAGAATCAAGTAATGAACACTGTATGGATAATTGGAGATAGTTTTTCCTATGTAAATCCTCACGATCATAGCGATAAAATATGGACTACACAGATAGCAAACAGATTAGATTACACGTTGTATAATGAAAGTTTGCCTGGCACATCTCAAGACTGGGCATGGCGTCTAATAGCAAATTATCAAGATCGAATCACATCGGATGATCAGTTAATAATAACACTAACGCATCCTTCAAGATTTTGGTTTTTTGAAGATCGTCCTGATGCTGCAAATCATGATATACTAGATTTTGATAAAATAATTAATGACGATGAAAAAGTTAAGGCTGCTAGGTATTTTATACAACATATACAAAGACCTGAATTAGACATACAACTAACAGATCATCGCATGGGTTGGCTCAGCTATCTTGTTGAAAAATATAAATGGAGGAAACCTATAATTTTATTAGGATTCCCTCAACTAATATACCAAGATCTGTATCCTAACTTAATTTTCTCTAACGGAGCCTTGCTCCATATTAGCAAAAATGAATATTTAGGTAATATTGAACACAGAGGCAGAGATTGTAGGTACAATCATATGTGTTTAAGCAATCATACAATACTAGTAGATAAACTTGTAAATACACTTAAGACTGGCGCCGACTTGGATTTAACTAACGGATTCAACGAAAAAATTTATAGAAAAGAGTTGTTAGACAATGCAGATTTATCTAAAGATGAACTTAGCATTATTCAACTTAGAGAATTTCAATCTATGAGCAAGGCAGAAGAAAGTTGGTTAACTAGATTTAAATCAAAGTAAATCTGCTATCTCGTGAATAGTCTGGATTTTGTTTTGGATAATTTTATTCCTAAGACTTAGCTCAAGCCCTTTGTGTACAGGTTTTGGCAAACTCTCTAAATTAAACCAACCCCATGCAATGTGTTCGTTACTTAGTACTGGTATAAATTCGGCTTCTACTACACAAAAATACGTATGAAAATTAAAAAGACTATCGTTACTGACAAAGCGTTCAAGCGGTATAGTCTTTTTAATATTGGGCATTGACCCTAATTCTTCCTCGATTTCTCTCTGTAAGCCCTGCCATGCTGACTCATTAGAATGATTAGTGCCACCAACTAGTCCCCAACGTCCGGCATGTTTACCTTCTGATTTCTGTATCAATAGAAATCGTTTTGTTGTCTGTGCGCAAATTAACGCACCTGAACAATCAATTATGTCATTATTAGAAGTTATAATTCTAACCTCCAGCTGCCGCGGCGATAATCGCCATCAAAACTTTTCACCCAGTTAACTCCATTCCACTTGTATTGTACTAGTGTATAGATATTTGTCTGATAAATCAAGTTTTCTGAGTTTTCATCTGCTGAGAATATTACCCACCACTTGCTTCCGTCCCACTCAATAATATCATTTGCCTCTGCAATAAAGTCAGTACCGTCTGTATTTTTCCACGCATCTGGGCCATCTTCATTTAGATTCAACACGTAGGTAACTGTTCTACCTACTGGTATTGAGTTGGCTAATATAATAACATAGAATCCGTCACGTTCTATTGGGCTCCCCTGACCAACTTCGACCCCATTAACAAATACACGGCAGTCATTTACTTTTGCAAACTCAACTGTAGTGTTAATTCTTTGAATTTTTAATCCTGTGGTAAATGTATCTCTAACACCACCGCCAATATTATCAATGATTAGATATCTAGTTCCGGGTACTAGGTTAGTTGGACCAGTAGTTGTGGGATCAATTACTGCATCAAAACTTCCTCGCTGTCCTTCTGGTCTAGCCGGACCTACGATCATGTCATTTGTTGGAAAAGTATCATCGTCCCAGTTAACCACCATCTCAGACCCGTCTAACGGATTTATACTTAGATAACCTACTACTTCACTACCGTCGGGTTGTAACAAATAAATCTTTGCTAGTCCAGCAGTATATTTGCCTGGGTGTGATTGTAGGATCACATTCCAATTTAACCAAACTCCGGGCTGTTTGCTACTTACTAGTTTGATTTTTCCTTCTGATACAATGATGTCAAAATCACCTAATGTGGCATTTGTGCTAGCAATTGAATTTGCAGGGTATGACTGTCCTGCATCAACATACACACCTAACCCGTCAATGTATGAGTCACTCATACCAGAACTATCAAAAGTACTCGAAATAATATTAGTAACGACTCCTAACTTTTTAACCTTTGCAGGAGGAGTAATCCATATAGGAGTAGTAAGTGTTAGCGTAGCAACATCAATTTGTGTAGAAGTGCCCATTGGAACTGTACGACTAGTAAAACTAACGTCACCAAGGTCAACAACTGTTAACGAAGTCCAGTCTACAAAATTGTCAGTAGTTTGTATTTCTAAACTTGGATTAAACAACACTAGGATTTGTTCAAGAATTTGTAATTTTTGTTCAGTGCTAGTTGACCATATATCAGCCTTAACTGATAACTTAAACGGAGTTGGCATTAAGCGTTCAACTGTGTAGTTTTGTCCTTGCGTACTAGTGTATGCACCAGTCTCTGGATCAATATCACGTTCACGAATATGCATCTTACTGACTAAGGTTGCATCTCCTAGTCGAGTATTATCAAGGTCAAGATCAGTAATGTATATTGAAATTCTTGGAGCACTTTGTAGAGTATTTTCCGAGTTTTGATTAATAATTGTTGCCGCTTGACGATCTTGATCGCCGTACATAACTGGAACACGTACTAGTGTACCGTCTCCATATCTAACTACAAAATTACTTAGGAGTCTAACTATTTGTAATAAGTATCGGCGTATTTGCCCATCATAAAAATATTGCATTATAAGTCTGCCTTAGGTTTAAGTGCCTTGCTTAATGCTTGACGTTCTGCAACATCTTCACCGGCAATGTTATCAGTTGCTGTATTATTAATGAATCCAGTTCTGAAAGTTTGTCGAGTATCAGTATTTGACAAGGTAGTGCGAATTGCATCTTCACGTTTAACCCAACGCTTTCCGTCATATCTAAAAAGTCTATTAGGTAAAAAGTCAGTCCTTAAGAAGAAGTCGCCATCAATTGCTCCTGCAGGAAAAGCGATGCCGTGACCAAAATCAACACCATTAGTGGGGATACCGTCACCTAGTAAGTATCCACTGTAGCCAGATCTATTTGGTCTATCTGCAATTCTACTTGCATCCAAATGTGTACTAGATGCATCTGGGGGTGCTGTTGCATCGTCAACTGTTAGTAAAGTAGGATTACCAAACTCGTCAGCAGATAGTGAATAAAATTGTTGTGTTTCATAACCACTCTTCGGAGCATTAGCTTCTGCTTGCGCAAGAATAGCATCATTAATTTCAAGACTTTTAGTTTGAGTACTTAATATACTTTGTAATGTTGCACCGGAATATACACTAAAATAAGTTGCATTAGGTGGCTCATTACCTGTAGTAGTTGCAGTAACTTGATACAATGTACCTTGATAACGTACAATTTCACCGGCAGTATAAGTTGCCGCTGGGTCATAATCGCCTGTAAAATTAGCATCTTTATTTGTGGGAATATTAAGAATGTCAGCATACTGTTGTTGATCAGCAATCTTTCCTAATTTTAATCTGTATAAGTGCGGATACCATGTGCGACTAAAACCCTCAGCAGCACGACCTACTTCGCTAACAACAAAGAATCTTGGTAATGCTTGGTCAGCATCGTTAAGTGCAAATTCATCTCGTAAATGTGGAAGCTCTACAACGTCACCTGCTAATGGCTTACGCCCTACTAGTTTGATAAAATCATTAATATGCACAGTCATAAAAACTGTGTCATTATCAATAAACAAGCCAAACTGACTTAGGTTAAAGTCAATGTCAGATACATTATAAACACCACGTACTGTGTATATTGAGCTGTCGTATTTCCTATCACGATTTTCAAGGAATAACAAGTCCTGTATATTTGTTTCTTTTACAGCATCGTACATGGGCATATCCGCAGTACTTTCACCTGTTAACGGATTTTTAGGACCCAGGTATTTGTGCAGATATAAGTCAGTACCGCCCACCTGAAACATTTCAGATATGCTGCGATCGTGAAATTTGTAATCGTTGCCTTTCTCGGGCTTGTAAAGGGATAAACGTGGCATAGTACAATATTTAGCGATAAATAACATGGGAGATACAAATGTCAGACAATCCACAACAGGTTAAACAGCAAGTTTTTGATTATTGCCGCGCTATGCTAGGTGACGGCATGATTGACGTTGAGCTTGATCCAATTCATTATGAAACAGCGTTAGATCGTGCATTAACACGATTCCGCCAACGTAGTCCGAATGCAGTAGAAGAAAGCTACAGTTTTTTAACCCTTGAGAAAGACAAAAATGATTACATACTTCCTGCAGAAATTATTAATGTTCAGTCTGTTTTTAGAAGAACACTGGGATCAAGAACTGGAGGAGGAACTGGTACAAACTTTGAACCTTTCAATCTTGCGTACACTAATACGTATCTCTTAAACTCAACAATGATGGGTGGCATTGCTACATACTTTATGTTTGCCAGCTATCAAGAAATGATAGGTAAAATGTTTGGGGCCTATATTGAGTTTCAATGGATCCCATCTAGCCGTACTATTAGAATACTACAACGTCCATTTAGTGAAGGCGAAGTAATCGGCCTGCGTACTCAGAATTTTAGACCTGACTATCTTATCATTGAAGACATATATGCTAAACAATGGATACGTGATTATACTCTAGCTAACTGTAAGATTATGTTAGGCGAAGCACGTAGCAAGTTTCAAAGTATCGCTGGCCCGCAGGGAGGCGGCAGTTTAAACGGTAATGATTTAAAATCAGCAGGTAAAGAAGAACTAACGGCACTAGATAAAGAATTAGAAACCTTAATCAGTGGTGGAACTGGCTATACATTTGTTATTGGTTAACTATGCGAGTAACTGAAATTATTGCTGAAAATTTTGCTGACGGTCGCAACCCACAAGATAAAGGCGACGCTAAACGTCACGGTATTAATACTAAGGCTAGTGTGAGTAGTCTACGTAAAACAGCCAAGCAAGGCGGACGTAAGGGACAATTAGCCCATTGGTTAGCTAATATGAAAGCAGGAAGAGCAAAATGAAAGTATTTGAAATAATTAATGAATCTGCTGCATGGCGCAGAAAAGAAGGTAAGAGCAAAGCAGGTGGACTAAATGCCAAAGGTGTTGCTAGTTATCGTCGCGAAAATCCGGGCAGTAAGCTACAGACAGCAGTTACTACTAAACCTAGTAAACTAAAAGCAGGATCTAAAGCTGCTAAACGTCGTAAATCATTCTGTGCTAGAATGGGCGGAGTTAAAGGTCCAATGAAAAAACCTAACGGCAAACCAACACGTAAAGCACTGGCGTTGAGAAAGTGGAATTGTGAAAGTGTAGAGCATATGGTAGAAATGATCTTAGAAAATATGGATCATGACAAAGACAATCAAGCAGTACCTGAATTAAAGGCAGCATTGATTGCTCAAAAGACAAAACTACAAAAGGCAAGCGACGACGAAGTCTATGATATCATTGATAACATAATGACACGCATTGCCAAGACACACGGCATCAGCGGCCAGAAGTTGCACGACATGTGGGTTGATCAATATGATCAAGTGCCCGATACTTGGATAATGAAATGAAAGTACACGAAATTATTACCGAAGCTAAAGGTATGAAGAAAATTGATGATACACATAAGTCTGCTATGAAAAACGCAATGACGTTCCCGTCAATGAATATGAGTACTGGAAGTGCATATTTAGGATGGCGCATGGGCATTGCAATGGCAGGCGCACCAACCTATCCAACTAAGATGAATGCTGATAATTGGATTGGAGGTGATCCGCTATTATCAACTTATACTAAAGAAGAAATGGATATTGTCAATGCCGCAGCCAAGGCTGTAGGTGCCGGATCCGCTCAAAATTGGAGCGGTGACCGTAGTAAAGAAATTGCCGGAACTAATGTAGCAAGTCCGGTTGCCAAACGCAAATTGAACAAATACGGAATATAAATTTCTTGACATTGTAATCTAATTGTTATATACTAGCGTTATCTAAGGAGACGCTATGATTATAGGTGTGTGCGGTTTTATTGGTTCAGGCAAAGATACAGTTGCCGATTATCTAACTAACTTTCATGGTTTTCGACGAGAATCTTTTGCCAACAGCCTTAAAGATGCAGTAGCACAAGTCTTTGGTTGGGATCGAACCATGCTAGAAGGCCGTACCAAACAAGCTCGTGAATGGCGTGAACAGGTAGATCCTTGGTGGTCAGAGAGACTTAACATGCCTAACTTAACCCCACGTTGGGTACTGCAATATTGGGGTACAGAAGTATGCCGACGAGCATTCCATGATGACATTTGGATTGCTGCCTTAGAAAACAAACTGCGTAATAGTACAGATGATATTGTTATCAGTGATTGCAGATTCCCTAACGAAATCAAGTCAATTAAAGATGCTGGTGGAATCGTTGTACGAGTCATTCGCGGCTCCGAACCCGAATGGTACGATGCGGCAATTAGCCTTAATAAGGGCGACCGTGGTAATATGAATTGGGCATTAAGTAGAGCTAAAATAGAAGAATTAAAAATTCATGCTAGCGAAACAGCATGGGTGGGAACAGAATTTGATGCAGTGCTAGATAATAATTCTACTATTGAAGACCTATTTGCCCAGGTTAGAAATCTGGTTTCAGATCTCCCTGTTTCCACTGAACCCCTTCCCTATGTAGAATCCTCTGACAGTTTGCACACACTGTCTTAAGATTACTTGGACGAGAATTATTTAGATTTCCGTCCATGTGAAATACATTAAACTGTTCAGTAAATTTAGATTTAAATCCACATTTATCGCATACAGATTTCATGCGGTATCCATCCCTGTACCACTTAGGTTCTCCACTACGTATCCCACCGTGGTGTAGACACGCCTCACATCGCTTACGATAGTAAGTGCGTCCGTTCTTAACATAGTTAATAGCCGCGGGTCTAAGCCCGCAAATACACAAGGGTCTTGCCATAGTGTATTTATACCGGACCTTTTTGACCCCTTTTCTATGGTGTATTAATAGCATTTTTTATCCAAATACTATAAATACATGTAGAACAAGAACCTTAGGAGATTCCAAAATGGCATTAAGTTCACCAGGCGTACAAGTCAGCGTAATTGACGAATCATTTTATACACCAGCAGAACCTGGCACAGTCCCTTTGATTGTGGTAGCAACAGCTGAGAACAAATCAAACGGCGGAGGCACCGGCATCGCCCCGGGAACACAAGTTGCCAACGACGGAACAGTGTATTTGCTAACAAGTCAGAAAGACCTAGCAGATACTTTTGGAGACCCAGTTTTCAAGACTGACTCTAATAACAACCCTATCCATGCAGGCGAGCAAAACGAATACGGTTTGCAAGCTGCCTACAGTTTACTAGGTGTTAGCAATCGTGCATTTGTAGTTAGAGCAAATGTTGATTTAGATCAACTAAATGCCAGCGCAGAAGCACCGTCAGCTAATCCAGCAAACGGTACATATTGGTTAGACACACAAAATACAGCATTTGGTATTTTTGAATGGAACGATGCACCAGCAGCAGCTGGCGGTCAAATGTTTGTCAAGAAGACACCGATTGTTATTACTGACACAAACAAGATCGATGGTGACATACCAAAGACCTCAGTTGGTGCAATCGGTGATTATGCAGTTGATGCTACACAAACTCCAGTATCTATATTCCATAAAAATACTACAGGCGACTGGAATAAAGTTGGTAGTAATGACTGGCAATCAAGCATTCCTACAGTATCAGGTGCTGCATTTACATCAGCTACAAATGGTCAAACATTCCTTATCAACACTAATAGTATTGCTATTAGCGTAGGCGGTGCAACCGGAATTGACGGAGTAGTTGAAGACATCAACAATGCAAACATTGCTGGTATTACTGCATCCAAATTAAACAACAAAATTCAAATTTTCTCAACAAGCACATCAGTAGATATTGCTGCTGGTACAGCATCTCTAACTAATCTTGGACTAACAGCTGGTGTATATGCTGCACCTAAACTAGCAATTGACAAGCACACGGCAGTTCCTCAATGGAAACATGCTTCTAATGCAGGAAACGTTGCTGCTACTGGTTCTGTCTGGATCAAGACTACTGAACCAAACGGTGGCGCACGTTGGAGAGTCAAGCGTTTTAATGCAGGCACTGCACTATGGGAAGCAGCAGAAGCTCCTATATATTCAACAGCATCAGCAGCATTAAATGCATTAGATTCTGCAGGCGGCGGATTAAATCTAGCAGTTGGTACATTGTTTACACAGTCTAATTCGTACAGTGCCGATACAGCAGAAGCAGACTTTACGGTATATCGTCGTAAGGCGAGCGGAGCAACTACTATTACTTCAGCTGTAATTACTGATACAACATTTGATGGCGCCGAAGGTTATAGATTTACTATTAAAGAAAGTACAGTTGGTTCAGCTACTATCTCTGGTGCAACAACAGTTGAGTTTAATACTGTTGCTACTGGTGCTGGAAAAGGCCTTGCTGATGCTGACCTTATTGCTAGTGCAATTAACGCCGCTGGTCTTACTAATGTGCAAGCGTCGATCGACAGTCAAAACCGCATAGTGATTACTCATTCTAAAGGCGGCGAAATGGCATTTGAGGACACGTACTACAATACCACAGGATTTATACCTGAATCAGGCCTTGGTGTTGCAGCTAATATGATTTCACTTGGTTCTCAAAAGTATATTGCTTCATTATGGGCACCATTAAGCTACACAGCAGGTATGGATGCTCCTATGGCATTGGCAGCAGATGGCGCACTATGGTACAGTTCAGTAATTGACGAAATTGACATTATGATTCATGATGGTACTACATGGGTTGGTTATGCTAGTGTTGCTGGTACAGATCCAGCAGGTCCTATTGTAAGTGCTACTAAGCCTGATATGCAAAGTGATGAATCAGCATTAGTTACTGGCGATCTATGGATTGATACTAGCGACATTGAAAACTTTCCAACTATCTACAAATATAATGCAGATTTAGCAGTAGGACAACGTTGGGTATTAGTCGACAAGACCGATCAAAGCACAGAAGATGGTATCTTATTTGCAGATGCTCGAGCAGGCGCAAATGGTGGATCAGCTACATCAGCACCAGACTCAACTATTGTTGAATTGCTAGATAGTGCTTTCTTAGACTTCGATGCTCCAGATCCTGCACTATATCCAAAAGGTATGTTGCTATGGAATCTACGTCGTTCAGGATTTAACGTTAAGAAATTTGTACGCAACTATGTTGACCTAGCTGGCGACAACGGTCGTCAAGGTGGCGCATCAATGGCTCTTTACTATCCACATCGTTGGGTAACTGAAAGTGCCAACCAAGCCGACGGTTCTGGTACATTTGGTCGTAAGGCACAACGTGCAGTGGTTGTACAAGCTCTACAGGCAACTGTAAATGCTAACCAAGACATCCGTGATGAAGAAAGCCGTGTGTTTAACTTAATTGCTTGCCCAGGTTATCCTGAGCTAATTGGTGAGTTAATCAGCTTAAACTACGATCGTGGTTTAACTGCATTCGTAGTTGGTGATACCCCTGCTCGTTTAACAGCCGATGCAACTAGTTTGTTAGCATGGGGCAATAACCTAAATGGCGCATTAGAAGACAACGATATTGGTGCAACTAGCTTTGACGAATACATGGGTATGTTCTATCCATGGGGTTATACAAGCGACAACTTTGGTAACAATGTTGCTGTTCCTCCAAGCCACATGATCTTAAGAACTATTGCTCTAAACGACCAAGTTGCTTATCCATGGTTTGCACCAGCAGGTGTACGTCGTGGTGGTATTACTAACGCAACAGCAGTTGGTTATATCAGCGGCGAAGGCGAGTTTAAATCAGTTGCACTAAACACTGGACAACGTGATACATTATATGAAGCAAAGATTAATCCTATTACATTCTTAACAGGTACAGGCCTAGTTAATTATGGTCAAAAGACACGTGCTCGCGCAGCAAGTAGCTTAGATCGTATTAACGTAGCACGTCTAGTTTGCTACTTACGTAGACAACTAAGTGCATTAGCTAAGCCATATATCTTTGAGCCAAACGATAAGGTAACTAGAGACCAGATCAAGAACGCAGTTGATGGATTGATGCTTGAGCTAGTTGGTCAACGTGCATTGTATGATTACGTAGTAGTTTGCGACGAATCTAACAATACTCCTTCAAGAGTTGATCGTAACGAACTATGGATTGATATTGCGATTGAGCCAGTTAAGGCAATTGAATTTATCTACATTCCATTACGCTTGAAGAATACTGGCGAAATCGCCGCATTAGGTTAATCCTATAAATACTATACAGGAGCTATAATATGGCAATCGCAACACTAAACAAATTTTCAGTACCACTAGCTGGTTCTCCACAGAACCAGGGTATGTTGATGCCAAAGTTAAAGTATCGTTTCCGCGTTACTTTACAAAACTTTGGTGTTGGCGGAAATACTACTGAAATCACTAAAATGGTAGTGGACTTCACTCGTCCTACTATCACTTTTGATGATATCACACTAGATACATACAACAGCAAGATCTTCATGGCTGGTAAGCATACATGGAGTGACGCTACTCTAAACGTTCGCGATGACGCTAACGGTAACGTAACAAAACTAGTAGGTGAACAACTACAGAAACAATTCGACTTCTTCGAAATGTCATCTGCAGCATCTGCAGTTGACTATAAGTTCGTTACAGTTTGTGAAATCTTAGACGGTGGTAACGGTGCATTTACTCCTAATGTTCTAGAAACATGGGAATTATATGGCTGCTACTTAAAGGCTGCAAACTACAACAACGTAGCATACAATGCTAACGAAGCTGCTACTATTGCATTAACAATCAAGTTTGATAATGCACAACAAACAGCTCAAGGCACAGGCGTTGGTACTAATGTTGGTTGGTCTGGTGCAAGTACACTAGCTACTGGCGTTAAGTAATCTACTTAATAAGTACAAAAAAGCAACTTCGGTTGCTTTTTTTGTGATTTGATTATATACCCAGTTAATTTAATTGGCTAAATATTGTTATGGCAAGTAAATCAATTGGTCAGTTTATAACTGATGTATCAAATCCTAAAGGCAATGTTGCCGACTTCCGTCATGCGGCAAGGATGTTTTCTGATGACAGTTTTAGACTAGCCCCTAAAAGCAAGTTTAATTATCACGTGTCTTTTAGCATTGATACTAGAGCATTAAAAAGTTTAAATTTTGACTATCGACATAGAAATGAAATTAATATGCTGGTTAAGAAATGTGAATTACCTAAATTTACAATTGCTACAGAAGTATTAAATCAGTACAACAGAAAAAAAATTGTACAAAATAAAGTTGACTATTCTCCAATTAACATATCATTTCACGATGATCGATTAGGGGTTACTCGTCAACTATGGGAAAACTATTTTGCATATTATTATGCAGATTCTACAGTGGCTAAACGTGCAGGATCATATAATAGAACAGCAATGGCCGGATCGTCTTTTATTAAAACTCCGTATGGGTTTGACAATAACAGCAGTGTGCCTTTCTTTCAAAAGATTACCATTTATCAAATGGCCAATAAACAGTATGCCAGCTATACTCTAGTAAATCCGGTCATTACTGCATGGAATCATGATTCATTAGATTACGGATCGAGTGTTCCTGCAGAGCAATCAATGACTGTAGCGTATGAAGCGGTATCATACGATACTGGATATGTTAGTCAAGGCAATCCTCCGGGATTTGGTCAAGATCACTATGATACATTGCCTAGCCCGTTAAAATTAGCAGGCGGATCTAGTAATAATCTTTTTGGTCCAGCAGGTGTATTAGCAGGCGCTGAATCAGTATTTGGAGCAGTTTCTAGTATGCTGTCTGATCCAAGTAGCGTAACTATTAATGATATATTGCGAACTGGTACGCAGGCAATTAACACTTATAACAGTGCTAAAAATCTTAATATGGCTGCTGTAAGAAATGAACTAAGTACTGCTGGATATAATGCAGCAGTGACTGGTGCTAGATCAATAGCTAATCAACCTATTAGTGGATTAACTAATTTTTCATTCCCATTAGGTGACGGTGGCGCACCTAATACTATAGCATCTCCACGTAATTTAGGACCGTAATGAGTACTACAATGAATTTACCTAGGGTAACTACCAGTAATGATAGTGCCGACCAAGTTAAAAGTTTCTTTGACAGATATTTCCAACATCAAGTTACATTTCCCAGTAATCAAATTGATGCTGTTTTAGGATATTTTTTAAAACGCGGATTTCAAGAAGAAGCTGCAAAAAGTACAAGCATTGTACTGTTAAATCAAGCCCGCATAGATAATATTCCAGTATTTCAATTATTAGACACACTAAAAGGTCTTACTGATATACAGCTAAGTCAGGTTGTTACTGAAGTACTAAACATATACCGCGAGAAATCTTCGGCGTTAGGTTTCAAGATTTTGCAAACAGAAGAAACCATAGAAAGTCGAAATATTAAACCATAATGAGTCGATTTGCTCAAGGTAAATTCACAATAACTAACCCAGACAAATATGTAGGAAATAAACTTCCAACATATCGCAGCTCTTGGGAATGGCACTTTATGCGATTCTGTGACCAAGATCCTCGCATAATGAAATGGGCCAGTGAAGCTATTAAAATCCCCTACAAAGATCCATTTACCGGCAAGGGCACAGTATATGTACCTGATTTTTTCATACAATATGCAGATGCTAAGGGTAAGATGCAAGTTGAACTTATTGAAGTAAAACCACAGAATCAAACAGTATTTGAAAAAGTGGGCAAGAATAAACATAATCAATTACAGTTTGCAAAAAATCAAGTGAAGTGGCGAGCAGCATATGAATGGTGCGCAAAACAAGGCATAAAATTTAGAGTTTTAAATGAACAAGACTTATTCCACAATGGCAAAGTGAGATAAGTATTATTATGAAAAAACTTGAAGAAATCCTAAACTTGCCCGAAAGCAAAAAAACTATTAAAAAAGCTGAGAAAGAAAAAGCTGACGAAGTAGCACAACCGTTTCTTCGTGACATGTCAGAATTTGACAAAATTGCTGCTAGTTTGCCTGCTGTTAAAGGGTTAGGAGATGCGGCAGATGCTGAGTTTGATGCACTAGCACAGCGAGCCACAGACGCCTACGATGACCTTATGGATCTAGGTATGAACGTCGAAGCACGTTACAGCGGACGTATATTTGAAGTTGCAGGCGGCATGTTAAAAAATGCTATTGATGCTAAAGCAGCTAAAATTGACAAGAAACTTAAGATGATTGAATTGCAACTTAAGAAACAAAAACTTGATCAAGACGCAGGAGATAGTGACGGCGGCATAGATGTTACTGGTACTGGCGTGATCGTATCAGACCGTAATAGTTTGATCGAAAAACTAAAAAATATGAATAAATAATACATCAGGACTTCAATATGAAATCGTTTACAGAATACTTAATGGAAAGCAAAGAAGAGAAGAAATACTCTTTTAAAATTAAAATCGCCGGAGATCTTCCAGAGAACTGCGAAGATGTTATGGAAACTGCTTTACAAAAATATCAAGTAGCTAAGTTTACAAAGACTAAGACTACCCCTATACAAGCTAAACTTCGTGACTTTCCTACAATGGAAAATGCACAGGTTAGTATTTTTGATGTTGAATTAGAATATCCAACAACTAGTGCTGTATTAACTAGCTACATGTTAGAGCAAACTGGCCTAACAGCTGAACGTATTAAAGTGCGTAGTCCATTGGAAGATGCAGAAAGCGAATTAAATGCAGAGCATCTTGAAGTTGATAACAAAGCACTATTGACACAAGATTACCAAAAAGAAAATAATCAAAATACTGTTGGTGACAAAGGCGTTAGTAACTTTCTTAAAGACCTAGCAAAGATTAGAAAAGAACAAGTACAATACAAAGGTGTAAACGATGCTATCCTAGCAAAAAAGGCACCTAAAGAAAAAGCACAAGATCAAGCTAAACCAAGTGCTGGCACAAGTCCAATAGGTTCTGCTAAAGGAAAAACAAAATGAACTTTAACGAATTAATGCAAAAAATGCGTGACTTAGATGCTCCAGTTAGTGAAGAATTAAAAGGTGGCCAGAAGAAACTAGATGTTGACAAAGATGGCGACATTGAAGCGGACGATTTAAAAGACCTACGTGATAAAAAAGTTGATGAAGAAGTTGTTGATGAGTGCGGTATGATGCCTCCTATGGGTGGACCTGGACAACAAGATTCTATTAGTGCAAACATTAGCATGAATGCTAGTGGCGCCGGTGGCATACGAGACTTAATGGCTATCTTACACAACATTGAGAACGGTAGTAGCGCACATAGTGGGGATGAGCACGATATGGCCGTTGCAATTGATACTATGGACGAACCAGAGCCACTACTTGGTATGGACGAAGCAGAAGGTGGTGGATTTGATCACGCAAGCACAACTCCTAATCCACAAATAGCTCCATTAGGTGCTGCATTTCCAAAAGGCAATGATATTTCTAGTCATGGCAACAATGAAAGACCTAAAGTAAATGGTGGCGGTAATCCTTATTCCGTAACTGCTGAAAGTTTAATTCCAAGACTTAGCTCTTTATATCACGAAGTAAAAAGTCGTTAATTAGCTATAAGCTACTCAAAGAGGCCCAGGTGGCCTCTTTTTTATTGTAAATAAAAGATGGCAACTAAATCACTAGATGGCGTACTTACAAAAAAGGCGCATACACGAGAAACCTTCACTGAACGACACATTGAAGATTTAATCGCATGTTCGGATCCTAATACCGGATATCATTATTTCTGTAAGAATTATTTTTACATTCAACATCCAGTTAAAGGTAAAATGTTGTTTGAGCCTTTTGGCTTTCAAACAAGACTTTTAGATGCATATCACAATCATCGATTTAATGTAAACATGTTACCTCGTCAGATGGGCAAGACTACCTGTGCTGCCGGTTACCTACTCTGGTTTGCCATGTTTCATCCAGACCAGACTATTCTTATTTCAGCGCATAAATTTACTGGCTCACAAGAAATTATGCAGCGTATTCGATACGCATACGAATTATGTCCCGATCATATTCGCTCGGGTGTAGTAAACTATAACAAAGGCTCTATTGAGTTTGATAATGGATCACGTATTGTCTCTACAACTACTACTGGCAACACAGGTCGTGGTATGTCTATTTCCCTACTATACTGTGACGAATTTGCCTTTGTACCTCCAAATATCGCCAATGAGTTTTGGACTTCAATTTCCCCGACACTAGCAACTGGTGGTCGAGCAATTTTAACATCAACACCTAACAGTGATGAAGATACATTTGCTATCATATGGAAAGAAGCTAACAAAAAGTTTGACGAGTTTGGTAACGAACAAGAAACGGGCGTTAACGGATTCTTTCCCTTTACATGTGCATGGAGTGAGCATCCAGATCGAGATGACAAGTGGGCTTCATTAGAACGTGGGCGTATTGGTGAGGAACGATTCCGTCGTGAATACAATTGCGAGTTCTTAGTTTATGATGAAACACTGATTAACAGTATTCACCTAGCCGGCATGGAAGGTAAGCAGCCTATAATGAACATGGGACAAACTCGATGGTATAAAGAACTTAATAAAGACAGCATTTACGCAATTAGTCTTGACCCTAGTTTAGGTACAGGTGGTAACAGTGCAGCTATACAAATATTTGAATTACCGTCGTTTACACAAGTAGGAGAATGGCATCATAACTTAACTCCTATTCAAGGACAAATTAGAATATTAAAAGAAATTCTAACCTACATACAAGAATGCATTGGCAGCGACAACAGCTCTAATATCTACTGGTCAATTGAAAATAACAACATTGGCGAAGCAGGCTTAGTATGTATTCGTGACATAGGTGAAGACCACTTTCCTGGCTTGTTTGTAAGTGAGCCCATTAGAAAAGGTCATGTACGTAAATTCCGTAAAGGATTTAACACCACACACAAGACTAAAATATCAGCGGCAGCTAGATTAAAACACTTAATAGAATCTAACAAAATGAAGATTAGCAGTAAGCCTTTAATAACAGAGCTCAAAGCATACATAGTTACTGGTGTTAGTTTTAAGGCAAAGGTTGGCGAAGAAGACGATCTAGTAAGTGCATTATTATTAATAATACGTATGAGTCAAGTGCTTGCTGACTGGGATTCTAGAGTATTTGACAGTTTTAGTAGTAATGACGGAGTAGGAGACGAAGACTATGAGCTGCCAATGCCTATCTTTGTTTCATCTAATTAAAGATAAATATCAATATGGACAAGAATCTCGAACCAATCGCCAAAGAACTATTCGGAAAAATTCGCACACAATTTCCGAAAATTCAACTTGGAGATGCAAATAGTGAAGTAACTGATCGCCCCAAAGATGCAAGATTTTTTGAATTTGATTTTGTAAAAAACGGAAAAAATTTAGGCTCTGTTAGCATTAGCATTGCTGACAATCAAGCTGAAAGCGATGAAGACGATACTGCTGATAACGACGGAATGGTTGTTATGTACAGTAACGACATTGTAGATAACCAGCATGATGGTGTGAAACGACAATGGTTTAACTTTTTAAGAGAACTTAGAGAGTTTGCTAAACAAAGAATGATGAATTTTTCTATACGTGATATCACTAAGAATAATTTAGACAAAAGAGATTATCAACATTTAGCCAAGAATAACGGAGAAGGCAGTATGACAGAAAGTAAACTATGGGGCACATCTAAGACTAGTTATCAACAGATGGGCGAAGCTAAACTAATTGTTAGACATACTCAACCTGTAAACTATGCCCACGCTGCTGGACGCACACTACACATTGAAAGTATTCATGTTGAGAATAGCCAAGGCGAGCGTTTTAAGTATCCTGTCAAACACTTAAATGGTGCTCGCGCACTAGCTACTCACGTAGCACACGGCGGCACACCTTATGATGGTATTGGTCAACACATTACTGGTCTAAGCGAAGAGCTAAACAAACTACGTATGTTCAAAGGCTATGTTGATCGTAACTCTATGGTTAGCGAAGCAATGGGTACCATCCAAACCAAAGTTTACGAGCGTATTGATCAAGTTAAAAAAGAGATTCGCAGTCTGCAGAATGAAGGTTATTATCAGTCATTTGCAGAATCGTTTGTAGTAAATGAAGCACAAGAGATTCCAGAAGATTTAGTTAATGATTGGATTGATCGTTTAACTATTCGTACATTTAACGAAGAACTAAAAAATGTATTTCCATACATTTACAAGCTAGTAGGTGAAGAAGTTGCACCAATTAAAGAACTAACTCCTGATGATTTATTCACAGTAGAAGACTCTTATGTAGACGGTACAGATGAACAAGAACTTGCAGAATTTAATGAATTTGAGTCGTTCATGAATAATCTAGTAAGTGAAGAAAGTGATTTGTTTAACACTGATGAAGAAAGTCAAAGTGCATCCATACAAACGTTAAACCAACTAATTGCACAAGAATTTCCAGCAGGTGTAGATGGCACTAATGCTATCCAAAGCCTAAAAGGTGTGATTGATGATCAAGAATTTACAGATGCAATTAAGCAGTTAGGTAAAGTAAATCCTGAAATGGATATTAGAGAATTCTTAAAGAGTTACCTAGAAAAGCACGACGAAGAGAATGGTACAGACATTGCTAGCAAGATCAATTTTGATAGTACTACTCCTGCTCCGGCTGAGCCTGCTCCGGCTGAACCTGTTGCAGCAGCGCCTGCTCCAGAAGCACCTCCAGCTGAAGCTCCAGCCGCTGCTCCAGCAGAGCCTGCTCCTGTGGCAGAAGAAAAAGAAGATCCACCATTTGACGGCCCTTACACTAAGAAAGGTGAAAACGATAAAGATCAATACGGTAATCCAGTTAAGCACAAAGCACGTCATCTAGCTAAGAAAGGGATGGCAGATGCCATTGCCAAAGCAAAGAAAGCTGGTGCAACTGCTGAGACTATGGTTAACTTTGGGTCTGGCGAAATGAGTCTAGGTGAAGCTATCACTAAAGCCGGAATGGATGTTGAAGAGTTTTTTGAAGGTGCAGGAAAGCAAAGCGAAGTAATTGAATTTGTTAAATCAATGTACGATGAAACAACTGGTAACTTTCCTAAAGGTGAGACTGGTGTGTTACTAGCCGTTGAAAAACAATTTGGTGAAGATGCAGCTAAAATGGCACACAGCGTGATCAGCGAACTATCGCAAGTATATGAATCAAAACGTCTACGTCAGTTAGCTGGTATTACTGAAGCCGGCCTAGGTGGAACAAACATGGATGTTGACCAAATGTTTAAAAACATGAGCAACAAACCGGGTGCAACTAAAACATCAAATTTTAAATCGACTATAGATGGCAAACAAGATGACTCCGAAGCAGGGTACAATTCTGCAATGGGTAAGTTTAGAGATATGGCCGGTGGTATGGGATTAGATGCTAGCGGAGATGATCCAGTTGGCGGGATGATGAAAGGCATACAAGATAAATTTGGCAATATGACCAAAAGCATGAATGTGCCAAACATGCCAGGAGCTACTGGGCAATCTACTGCACCTGCTAAACAAGATCCAAAAGCAATGTTAAAAGCATTGCCAGATGCCAAGTTGTCTACTATGAGCGGCGACGAAGCTAAGAAGATGTTAACAGATCTTAAGAAAATGGCCGGGATCTAAAACGGCTAAAATAAATCACATTTAAGCAAGATATCTCTTGCAATGATAAATAAAAGTGCGTATAATAACATATATGCACTTTTTTACTTTACAATGGTGTAAAGTAGATATAGGCAAAACTAGCAGAAATGCAAAACAACTTAGGCTAACAATAGGAGATAATCATGGCATCATTAGCTGAAATCAGAGCAAAGCTCAAAGAGCAAGAAGGTAATTCGAAAGGTGGCGGTGAACGTACCGGTGGAGATAATTCCATTTACCCTTTCTGGAACTTGAAAGAAGGTTCCGAATCAACAGTCCGTTTTTTACCTGACGGAAATCCCGACAATACATTTTTCTGGGTAGAACGTGCAATGATCAAATTGCCGTTCGCCGGCGTTAAAGGTTCTACTGACTCTAAGTCTGTAACCGTTAATGTTCCTTGCATGGAAATGTATGGCGAAACTTGTCCAATCCTTGCAGAAGTGCGTGGTTGGTTTAAAGATCCAGCATTAGAAGATATGGGTCGTAAGTATTGGAAGAAGCGTAGTTACATCTTCCAGGGATACGTTGTTGAAGATGGTCTTAAAGAAGAAAATCGTCCTGAAAATGCAAACCGTCGTTTCATTATCGGCCCACAAATTTTCCAATTGATCAAGGGTGCATTGCTTGATCCAGAAATGGATGACATGCCAACTGACCCAATCAATGGCGTTGACTTCAAGTTGATTAAAACAAGTAAAGGTGGTTATGCTGACTACTCTACTAGCAAGTGGAGCCGTCGTACTCGTCCTTTAGATGCGGCAGAAACTGCTAACTTGGAAACACATGGCTTGTTCAATCTTAAAGATTACTTACCTAAGAAGCCAACTGACGTTGAAGTTAAAGTAATGAAAGAGATGTTTGAAGCAAGTGTCGATGGTGAGCCGTTTGATATGGATCGCTGGGGACAGTACTTTAAGCCAGCAGGTATGGGCCAGGCAACTGGTGATCCTAACTCTGCTCCTAAGTCAACTCCTGTTGCTCGTCCTGCTCCGGTAGCAGCACCTGCCGCAGAAGAATCAGCACCTTGGGAAGATGACGTTGCCACAGCAGAGAAATCATTCTCAGCACCTAAGCAAGAATCAGCACCAGCTGCCGCAAGCGGTGGTCGTGCAGAAGACATTCTTGCTATGATTCGCAATCGTAATAAGCAGTAAGCGTTAGAGTGAGTACAGGGTTTGCGCCCTGTACTTCTCGCCACTATTAGGAGAATAACTATGGCTAAACTAAACAAACTCGCAAAAGTAAATGAAAATATCAGTCTTAATCGTTATGACAACGGCTTCATGATAGAAGTCAGTGGTCGCGATAAGAAAGAAGAATGGAAGACCGCCAAGGTCATGTGCAATACAGAAGAAGAACTTATTGCAGTGGTCAAAGAATGGGTCGCAATGGAATTGGATAATTAATCATGGCAACAAAAGCATTTGACTTATCTAAATTCCGTAAAACCCTAACCAAGAGCATTGATGGGTTAGGCGTTGGCTTTAATGATCCTACAGACTGGATCTCAACAGGCAATTATGCTCTAAACTATTTGATTAGTTCGGACTTTAACAAAGGTGTGCCACTTGGTAAAGTGACAGTCCTTGCAGGTGAATCAGGCGCAGGTAAAAGCTATATCTGCTCCGGTAATCTTATCAAAGCTGCTCAACAACAAGGCATCTATGTAGTGTTAGTTGACAGCGAAAATGCGCTCGATGAAAAATGGCTCCATGCATTAGGTGTTGATACTAGCGAAGATAAGTTGTTAAAACTTAACATGGCTATGATTGACGATGTGGCAAAAACCATCAGCGAGTTCATGAAAGAATACAAGACAATGGATGAAGCAACTCGTCCTAAAGTTCTTTTTGTAATCGACTCATTGGGCATGTTGTTAACTCCTACAGACGTTAACCAGTTCGAAGCAGGTGAAATGAAAGGTGACATGGGTCGTAAACCTAAGGCATTGACTAGTCTTGTTCGTAATTGTGTAAACATGTTTGGTAGTTATAATGTTGGATTGGTTTGTACTAATCACACCTACGCAAGTCAGGACATGTTTGATCCTGACGACAAGATTTCAGGTGGTCAAGGTTTCATCTATGCATCAAGCATTGTTATTGCTATGCGTAAATTGAAATTGAAAACAGACGCAGATGGTAATAAGACTACTACTGTTAACGGTATTCGTGCAGCTTGTAAGATTATGAAAACTCGTTATGCAAAGCCATTTGAGTCTGTCCAAGTTGAGATTCCTTATGCAACAGGTATGAGTCCGTACAGTGGTCTTACTGACCTGTGTGAAGCAAAAGGTATTCTTACCAAAGATGGTAACAGACTTAAATATGTTTCTATAGGTGGTACAGAAATTAAAATGTATCGTAAGGAATGGGAACGTAATGAAGAAGGATGCCTTGACAAAGTCATGCTTGAGTTTAATGATGTTCGCTCAGTTCCTACAGTACAACTTGCAATTGACGAAGAAACTGGAGAAATTATAGAATGAACGAAAATCATATTGGTGATATTTGGATGTTGTTTAAAGAGTACGTTGATAAAAAAGTACTCGATGTATTAGCAGAACGATACGTTGATCTGTTGGCAGATCACGGTATCAGCGATAAGGTTATGGCCAGTGCCTCTGGTGTTGACGAAGACCTTGACAATGCTATTGACTTCTATCTCGATGAAACAAGTGACGAAGAAGATTTAGACGAAGAAGATTTAGATTCATACGAAGATGACGAATAATTTATGACTTGGTATACAAAAGTTTCAAAAGACATTTCGTATATTCCCGATGCCGTGGCACACTATGAGCTTGAATTACAGGCAGCAAAAACAGATGCTCGCATAGCGGGAAACATTGAAAAAGCCGCTGCCAGGATGCCCGGCATTGTGGAAGAACGATTTGGTCAGCTACAAGAAATTGAAGCAATTTTGGAATATTTAAATATCGAGTTGCGTCGTCTTAAGAGTCAACATTTTCGAAAATACTTAGAAAACTATCAAAGGGCTCTTTCCTCAAGAGATTGTGAAAAATTTGTTGAGGGAGAGTCTGATGTAGTAGACTTTGAAAAAATTATTAACGAGTTTGCCCTACTACGTAACAAGTGGCTTGGCATTACTAAGGCATTAGATCAAAAACAATGGCAATTAACTAACATCGTTAAACTTAGAGTAGCTGGCATGGAAGATGCCACGTTATAATCATAAAACTTGACCTTTAACTAATACTCTAGTATAATTTAACTATGATAACAGTAGACACATTGCTCATAGAGCTGTTCTGTCAAGGCATTGAAACACTAAGCTCTCAAATTCCTAATAGAGATAAAAAAGTTTTAATCAGTCTTGCTAGACAAATTAACTCTGGTCATTTTTTGACCGAAAATCAGTCAAAATTACTGATAAAAATTCTCAAAGAACATGCTTTGAATATATTTGAACCAACCTCTAATCTACATGCAGTTATTGAAAATCCAGTGTGGAGTTCTTCTTTTAGAGTAATTGAACAGGTTAGAAAAATTTGGTTGTCAGCTGAATACGATAGTCGAATTTTAATAGAATTTACCTATAATAAGAGACTAAGACAGCATATCACCGACCTAAGTAAAACTATTGAAGGTCAGCTATTAGCAATCAACACTAAACAGTATAGTGCAACACTTACTGAAAAAAATATCCATCAAATAGTAGAAACCTTCAAAAATCAAGGTTTTGAAATATCACCAGAAATCATGGGATTTTACCATGAAATTTCAGAAATACGATTAAAACAGTCAACCCAGTTCAATGTGTTTAATTTAGTAAATGACAAATTAGTTACAGCAGTAACCACTGACATTGGAGAGGTTTCTGAGAATAATTTAATTCTACTCAACGATCGACGTCAGAAATTTCAATACTCAATTTTCCAGAAAAATCCGGAAAATTCACTGAAAAATTCACTGGCAAATAGACCATCAACTCGAGTATGGATTGATAGCAATACTAGGTCGCTCGACGAAGTGGTTAGTGCTTTATACGAACTAAATCGATTACCTGTGATGATTGTCTTCAATGGACACGAGTCAAAGGAATGTTTGCAAAATCTCAAAAAATTGGAAATTTCACTGAAAAATAGCAATATTAACAACATTGGAATTTATTTTAGATTTGACAGTGTTAGTGATAGCAATAAAGATTTTAACTCATCAATTTCTCAACTAGGCTACAATTCTAAATTGACTCATCAAACACAAGTAGCAGGTATTGCAAATAACAAACTGCCAAAATTCATGCTAAAAAATGGTTGGTATCCAAGTAGTGTTATTAGTTTTTCAAATAATTTTAAAAGCAATAAAACCAGTGTCTATTGCGATGCAGTTGATTTGATAGTATACTACAATGACAAACGTCCCTTAGGAGGGGTAGATGCCATCGTGTAAATTAATCATCCAAGATGAGGTAAATCTTAAGGTAGAAGGTCTTCCTGTCGAAATTCGACGCAAATTAGCAAATACATTTAAGTATGAAGATCCAACCGCAAGATATCGCCCTGCATACAAGCTAGGACGATGGGATGGTGCAATTACACTATTCGGATTAGGAGGTAACGGCTACCTAAGTCAACTGCCAAAAATTCTAGAAGTCCTGGAAAAAAGCGGTGTTGAGATAACAGACATTGTTGATAATCGCGCAGCCATTAATTTACAGTTTCCTAAAGTTGAAGCAGACTTTTGGGGAGATCAATGTTGGCCAGTTGGGCATAGATTTGCAGGCGAGCCTATTAGACTACGCGAAGACCAAGTTGAAGTAGTAAACAAATTCCTTGAAAATCCACAGTGTTTGCAGGAGATTGCTACAGGCTTTGGTAAGACAATTACCACTGCTACACTAGCAAAGATTTGTGAACCGTATGGTAGAACATTTACTATTGTACCAAATAAAAGTCTTGTTGAGCAGACAGAAGAAGATTTTATTAATTGTGGTTTAGACGTAGGGGTTTACTACGGTGACCGTAAAGATCTGTACAAAACTCACACTATTGCTACTTGGCAAAGTCTTAACATCCTTGACAAGAAAAGTAAAAATCACGAGCATGATGTATTAACGCTTGCAGAATTCCTTGATGGCGTCACAACAATTATGGTAGACGAAGTACACATGGCCAAAGCCACTGTATTGCGTAACTTGCTAACACAAAACTTTAATAATGCACCTATTCGTTGGGGATTAACTGGTACTGTACCTAAAGAAGATTTTGAAGCACAGCAAATTTTTGTAAGTCTTGGACCATGTGTACATGAAGTTCATGCACATGAACTACAAGCGCAAGGAGTGCTATCTGCATGCCATGTAAACATAACACAATTAATTGACTTGCCCGAGTTTAAGTCATATGCAGAAGAATACAAATATCTTGTCACTGATGAAGATAGGATGATTTTTATATCAAAATTAGTAAACGGCATTAGTAATAGTGGTAATACTCTAGTACTAGTTAATCGAATAGAGACAGGTAAATTCATTGTTAACGAAATTCCAGATAGTGTCTTTATTTCAGGAGAAGTGAAAACAAAAGATAGGAAAAGTGAATACGATGAAGTTAAAACTGTTGACAACAAGATTATTGTGGCGACTTACGGTGTGGCCGCTGTGGGTATTAATATCCCCCGTATTTTTAATCTGGTTATGGTGGAATCCGGAAAGAGCTTTACAAGGGTTATACAAAGCATTGGGCGAGGCATTCGACGTGCAGATGACAAAGACTTTGTCCAGATCTGGGATGTCACAAGTACCTGTAAATACGCCAAACGCCATCTTACCCAACGTAAGAAGTTTTACAAGGACGCTAAGTACCCGTTCACGATTGAGAAAATAGACTGGAAATAATAATAAAATATGCAAATACTAACCTTAGACAATCAAGCATTTGACTTGAATAATTTACCCGACGAGGTAGATGACAGCATGAGATTTGCTGTATTAGATAA
>Ga0209191_1000086_pt1 | contig 70855 bp, 73 predicted proteins | sample S_130626_EF_Meta_FD_187320 | JGI IMG/M metagenome (GOLD analysis project Ga0209191, IMG submission 187320) | Freshwater microbial communities from Lake Simoncouche, Canada to study carbon cycling - S_130626_EF_MetaG (SPAdes) (version 2) | ecosystem: Environmental > Aquatic > Freshwater > Lake ...
AACTTATCGAAGTTAAACTCGACGGAGTTAGAGTGCTTACTATTGTACGTGCTGATGGTCGGGTGGATATGTTCAGTCGCAATGGTAAAGAACTTGTTAATTTTCCGCACATTGTAGAACAGATTAGCAATGTAGTTAAGACACACGGGTCTAGTAACAACATGGATGTTGTGCTAGATGGTGAGATTATGTCCAGTAGTTTTCAAGACTTGATGAAGCAAGTACACCGCAAGGACAATGTAGAAGCAGGCGATGCTGTTCTTAATTTGTTTGACGTAATTCCGTTAGAAGAATTTGAAAAAGGTATTTGGGACAAGTCGCAGACTACTCGTAGTGACATGGTCTACTACTGGCACAAAACATACAAAGACATGTTACCCAATGTAGCAGTTGTTGGACATGAGCTTGTTGATTTGGATACTCCAGAAGGTCAAACCCGTTATAAAGAAATCAATGCTAAGGCAATTGCCGGCGGATACGAAGGCATTATGCTTAAAGATCCAGACGCTGATTATGAATGTAAACGTAGTGTGGCTTGGCTTAAACTCAAACCATTTATTGAAGTATCATTAACTGTTACTGCTGTAGAAGAAGGTACAGGTAAGAACATTGGCAAGCTCGGCGCATTGGTTTGTGAAGGTGTTGACGATGGCAAGGATATTCGTGTTAATGTAGGTAGTGGTTTAACAGACGAGCAACGTGTTGTGTATTGGGACAATGCTGACAGTATTATTGGTGATATTGCCGAAGTCCGTGCAGATGCTATTACACAAAATCAAGATGGTACTTATAGTTTGCGTTTTCCACGTTTTAAAGGTTTCCGTGGCTTTGTGCCAGGAGAGAAAATTTAAAGGAATTTATGATGAATCCGTTTCGCGATCAAGAAAAATTTATGAAAGCCTGCGACCAAACAGTCGGTGGTGAATTTAACAAAGATCAATTTAATTTGTATGTTAGTTTGATTGAAGAAGAAGCAAATGAGCTTGCTGATGCTATTCGAGCCCATGACCAGTTAGAAACGCTCGATGCGCTAGTTGACATTTTAGTTGTTACTATTGGTGCTATTCATAGCATGGGCAGTGATGCAGAAGGTGCTTGGAAAGAAGTTATGAAAACTAACTTTGCTAAGATCGATCATGAAACAGGTAAAGTGCGTAAGCGTGAAGACGGTAAGGTGTTAAAGCCGCTTGGATGGGTCGCTCCGGATCTTAAACCCTATGTCTAAGTAATGAGCCGTACACCCAAACTAGCTTGCATTGTAGCAATAATTACTGTTATACTTGCAATATATACAAAAATACCTTCTGATGATGTAAGGTTTTTTTGCTCGCATGACAGGGTGTTTATCGAGTTTGAAGATAACGGGAAAGTTTGGGGAACCATGTGGATTGACTCCGACGGCAAACCACAAACATGCGATAGTAAACAAAAAGTCTTTACAAAAAGTAACGATATAATCTAAGGAATTAAAATGAGAAGTCATTATTGGACATGCAGTAAGTTTGCAGATTGGGTTCGTGGCACTGCCAAGCTCAGCGCAGGTACGAGTGAAGAGTGGGACGACTGGACTACCGCCGCACAAATGAAACACAACTTTCGTTATTGGCTAGCGGAAGAAGGAATTGACTATGTTCAAAAATTTGTTTACTACATACCGGATAAATTAAATGATGTACGCTATTATATTAATAATCGCTGGGTTAGCCACAGCCATGCTCTTACCGCCCATCCTCGCGACATACAGCCGGGTAATTGGAGCGATGTTGGCAATCGCTTTCTTCCTTGTATGTTCAATGAGCTTGTGGACTTTGTGGAAATAGAACAAGCATGGCATCACTGCATGTGGAGTGACGACGCCAAAACAGAATATGAAGTGCCTTGGTGGCGTAGTGGTTGGCTACGTTTGCGTACATGGCGTAATGCCAAAGCTGGCATGGAATATCTAAAGTGGGCAAGTGAACTTAAAGTGGACGAGAACATGGGGTCCAATCCTGATGAAAAAGGATACGGTGAGCCGACTTATCAGGCCAAGGCCGCTAAGGAAATTATTGAACTTTACACTTGGTGGACGGTTACCTATCGCAACCGTCCAGATCCTTATGACGCAAGTGGCTGGAGTGCTTATTGTGATGCTATGCGAGTAAAGTATCCAGGCAGTTTCTTTTCCAGCTTAAACAGCAAGGATGCTGAAGATCGTAAAGCCAGCGACAAAGCACACAAACTGCTTACTAAGATTGAAAAGGCTTATGAAGCAGAAGACGAAGCTATGATGATTCGTCTTATCAAAATTAGACAAAGCCTTTGGACCTAATGAAGGGCGATGAAGTAACTAACATAAACGGCCGATTCGAATCAAAATACTTAAATGATTCTGAGTCGGTCTTTTCTGCCCTTAACGAAGTCAGCCCTAGCTTTTGTCTTGCCAAGTGGTACAATGTAAGCATACACATACCCACAGGCCGCACACACAGTTGTTATCATCCGCCTACACATCAGATTCCCTTAAAGGAAATTGCTATAGATGTGTCGGCACTACACAATACCCGGTATAAAAAGAATCAGCGTAAACTCATGCTCAAAGGTGAGCGGCCTATCGAGTGCGGATTTTGCTGGCAAATTGAAGATAGTGGCACACAGTTAAGCGACAGAGCTTATCGTAGCAAGGATGTGTATGAGCCAGGACTTATTGAAGAAGCACTGACTATAGAGAACCCTAATCCACGCTATGTGGAGGTAAACTTTAATCAAGCCTGTAACTTGAAATGTAGTTACTGCTCTCCGCATCTAAGTACAGAGTGGAACAAAGAAATAGACCGGCACGGTGCGTATCAATTAGCAGACGGCAAAACACATAACGACACACAATGGATGCGTAACCAAAATATGGTTCCTAACAACAGTTTAGACAATCCATACTTGCTAGCATTTTGGGAATGGTTGCCACAAATATATCCAACGCTACACACCTTCCGTATGACCGGTGGTGAGCCCTTGATGGATAAGAATACATTCCGAATGTTTGATTATGTTAAAGAACACCCAAGTGAAAAGTTACATTTGAGCATTACATCAAACTGTTGCCCGCCTAAAGGGCAATGGGACAAGTTCATGACCAGTTTGAAAGAGATTACAGACAATGATGCTATCAATCATTTTATGTTGTTCTGTAGTTTAGACTCTTGGGGCGCTCAAGCGGAGTATATTCGTAACGGATTAGACTTTTGTACGCTATATACCAACGTAACTGACTATTTGAAGAACAGTAGCAAACACAGTCTTACATTTATTATCACATTCAACGCCTTAAGCTATACAGGCTTTGTTAAGTATATTAAGAACATACATAAATTAAGACAAGAATACAATACAGATAGACAACTTGTTTGGTTTGATATTCCTATGTTGAATGACCCTATGTGGTTGAATCCTAAACTGCTACCAGAGATGGTTACAGAGTTAGAACATGCTATGGAGTTTATGAAAGCAAATGAAGAAAGTGAACACAATCGCTTTAAAGGATTTAAAGATTTTGAAATTAGCAAAGTGCAACGCTTAATTGATTGGGTTAAGAATGACAGCAAGTTTGACAGAGCCACAGCAATGAAAAACTTTTACCTATTCTTTAGCCAGCACGATGAACGCAGGGGAACAAGTTTTTTAAATACATTCCCTGAACTAACAGACTTTTGGAACACTTGTGAAAAAACATAACGAAACAGATTTAGATTATAAAAAGCGTTTAATAGATCGTATTAGTCCTACATATTGTGGTGCCAAATGGTACAACGCTACAATCTGGCTTGGATCAGGCCGCACAACGTCTTGCCATCACCCACCTGCGCACCAAGCAGATGTACAAGTAATTAAATTTAATCCTAAAGCAATACATAATACTCCTCAGAAAAAAGAGGATAGACGTATGATGCTGGCTGGTGAACGACCTCCCGGTTGCGAATACTGCTGGAAGATTGAAGACATGGGTACTGACAAAGTAAGTGACCGTGTTTACAAAACTATGACCTACGATGACGAATCTAATTTATTGGCCGCACAAACACCTGTAGATCAAGATGTAGATTTGCAAACTCTTGAGATAGCATTTGACCGTACTTGTCAGTTTGCCTGTAGTTATTGTAATCCGGCGTTTAGTACTACGTGGGTTAAAGATATTAAGAAAAACGGACCTTATGAAAAGTTAACTACAGACGGACGTGGACACTTTATTCATATTCATGAAAAAGATCAACTGTATGACTTTCACGAAACGAATCCATACGTTGAAGCGTTCTTTGCATGGTGGGAAACAGACTTGCATCGTACTCTTAAAGAGTTACGTATTACTGGTGGTGAGCCATTAATGAGCGGCCATACTTGGAAGTTGTTTGATTGGTTTAAATCTAATCAAGGCAAAAGTTCTGCACAGTTGGCTATTAACAGTAACTTAGGTTTTGACCGTAGTGTAGTACAGCGTATGCTAGACAGCACAGAAGGTGTTAAGATGATGCTGTACACTAGCAATGAAGCATTTGGCCCACAGGCTGAATACATTCGCGATGGGCTAGATTGGAATCAGTGGTTAGATAACGTTGAATTTTTATTAGATAGTAAGCGTATGCCAGTTGTGCTTATGTGTACCATAAATGCATTATGCTTAGATAGTCTGGATGTATTCTTAGACAAAATGATGACTTGGAAAGAAAAGTATGGACGTCATCAGCTTATGTTAAGTCTTAATATTCTAAGGTTTCCTAGTTTCCAAGGACCATTAGTATTGCCAGAAGAGTTACGTCAGCATTATAAACAACGGCTGTCTGCTTGGTACGATAGAAATAAAGATAACCGTAATTTAAACGAGTTTGAAAAAAACAATGTCGAGCGTTTGTTAGATTATCTCGATATTGTTAAGACTCCGCACGGCGAAGGGTTTGTAAGAGAAAGTGCAGAAAAAGATTTTAAAAACTTTTATGAGCAATATGATGTACGTAGAGGCAAGAACTTTAGAACAACATTTAGTCCAACACTAGTTGAGTGGTATGAATCTATTTAATTGGTTTAAGCCTACCGATCCTACTAAAAAGTACATATACTTTAAAGAAGAAAAAATGGATCCTATTAGTCCTTCGTACTGCGGAGCAAAGTGGTACGAAGGAACAATATGGTTGTATCAAGGATCTACTGCTAACTGTCATCATAACCCGTTTCATAAAATTACATTAGATCCTGCTAACCCTAGCAGTATATACAACACTCCTCAAAAAATAGAGGAACGTGCTAGTATGCTCAAAGGAGGTAAGCCCGATGGATGTAGTTATTGTTGGGCTACGGAAAATGCTGGGCAGATTAGCGACAGGATTATTAAAACATCGGGTATTAATAAAAAACAAATAGCCAATAGAGCGTTATCTTCAATCCCTCAAATTTTAGAAATAGCATTTGAAAGGACTTGTAATCTTGCCTGTGCATATTGCGGGCCACATTTCAGTAGCAAATGGGCCACTGATATTAAACGTAACGGACCGTATGTTGGATTGATATCTGATAGTAGATACACTACTGATTCAGGAAAAGATATTATAGATCCAAATAATAATCCATATGTAGATGCGTTCTTTGCTTGGTGGCCAGAGATAGAATCTGAACTACCTGTTTTAAAAATTACAGGCGGCGAACCTTTAATGAGTCCTAGTTTTTGGAAGTTTTTAGATTTACTTAATGTTACTAAAAAGTTTAAAGGGACATTAAAAATCAATACTAATCTGATAAACCATAAAGACGAAATTGAACGTCTTATAAACAAAACTAAAGGTTTTAAAGTTCGTATGCATACTAGCATGGAAAGTAGTTTATCGCAATCTGAGTATGTTAGGGACGGGTTTGATAAGGACAACTGGTTATCTAACGTAGAAAAGATTCTTTCAACTACCGACATGATTGTAATTATAAGTACTAGTATTAATAACCTTGCAGTATGGAGTTTTATTGACTACTTAAATTTAATAACAGAGTTAAAGATCAAATACGGCAAAAAGCGTGTTATTACCAACTGTAACTTTGTACATTATCCTGTGTTCATGCGTGTACAAATGATACCGCAGGAACTGCGTCAGCCAATTGCCAACGAAGTATCTGTATGGTATGATGCTAATCGTAAACGACTCGATAGTACCGAGCAAGGATACATTGTTAGATTTATTAATACATTGAATGATGCACCTTGTAGTTTAGAAAACACACATCATACTATGGAAGATGCGCATAAGGATTTAAAGAATTTTATTGCGCAGTATGATCAACGGAGAAATAAAAATTTTAGAAAAGTCCTGGATCCAAGATTTGTGGCGTGGCATGACACAATCTAATAATTGGTACTGTAAATTGCCCTGGACTGGATTTAGTAATGATCCAGACGGGAAAGCACGGCCGTGTTGTCTATATAAAGATTATATTAAAGACGACGCTGGTAAAATTATGTATGTACAAACTAGTACAGTCAGAGAAATATTTACTAGCAACTACATGAAAAATCTACGTCAGGATTTTAGAGACGGAAAACAACCCGCGGCATGTAGTACTTGTATTATAGATGAACAGAATAATTACACTAGTAAACGTCAACGCTATAACGACCAGTACAATAAAGAAATGCCTGTTAATTTTGACAAAGAGCCAGAGTTTCCTGTTGAATATCAAATGATACTAAGCAATGCTTGTAACTTAAAGTGCCGTAGCTGTACACCAAGTCACAGTAGTTTGTGGCAAGCCGAGCATAAAGTTATATGGGGTAATACTGGATACAGTATGCCTGAAGGCCAAAGTGGAGAGAACGACAGCGTACTATGGCATAAACGAGATGAGTGGTTGCCTAGCGTACAACGTTTAGAGATTGTAGGCGGCGAACCATTTTACATTAATCGTTGGAAGTTGCTGTGGGAAGAACTAATTGCAAAGGGACTTAGTAAAAAAGTCAATATGGATATTAGTTCTAACGGAACAATCTATGCCGGTGAAGTCGTTGAGAAATTAGTTAATAATTTTAGAAGTATTGGGCTAGGTTTGAGTATAGATGGCATGGGTCCGTTATACGAATATTTGAGACATCCAGGCAAGTGGGACGAGGTAGAAACTAATATAAAACAGTACCACGAACTACGCAAACAACTGGACACTAAAAGTTTTAGAGTAAGTATTAGCCACACGATAGGCTGGCTTAATGCATGGGAGCTTCCTGAGTTCCATACTTATATTAAAACACAAGCGCCGCTATTTGTAATATGGAACAATATTATACATTACCCGCAACATATGGCCATTTATATGATTCCTGCAAGTTTAAAACAACGTATAGAAGCTAAGTGGAGAGCATATGATTGGGGCACATATACCAACGACATAGAAGGTATCATAACTTATATGAATAGTCAACAACCTACTGATGTAGAAATACGCAAAGCATACGAAACATTTAAAACACACGATGCAGTACGTAATGAAAACTTGTTAGACGTTATACCGGCAGAAATTATAGACGAGATTAAACCCTACTATGAATAAGATTTGGATATTTGGTGATAGCTTTGCTTCAAGCAAACATAGTTACGCTTGGACGTCACTATTAGCTGACCGCGGTACAGTTATCAACCAAGCATCTAATGGCAGTAGTGAATACAGAATTTGGAAGAAGTATCACGCAAATAAACAATTAATTACAGATAATGATATTGTAATTTTTTGTCATACTTCTCCAAGCAGAATATTTTTAAAAGATAATTCATCACTTCTGAGTCGCATGTTACCTAGCCATCCGTTGTGCGATTTAATTGTTAATGATATATTTGCCAAACAAGAAAATCGTTTTATTAAGATCCTTAAGGAAATTTGGGACGATGAATACTTCCAAGATACGTTTGATATGCTAGTATCCAATTTAAAATCAGTTCCAAACAGTATACATTTAAATTTTTTTGAAGCAGGTGTATGCAATACTGCATGGAAAGATTTTCCTGGCGAGATAAACCATTTAAATATAACTGGCAATCAATTAGTATTTCAACATATAGTTAAACAATTACCATGAGAATAGTTGCATTTGGAAGCAGTCATACTACAGGATATAACTTAGATGACTTTAAAAATTTAACAGCTAATGCGGTAAGCAAGTACGCTTTCCCCCAAGTCGTTGCGGATATGTTTAAATGCGAGTGTTTAAATTTAGGCAAAAACGGTAACGGAATAGATCAGATATACACAGATGTATTTGGGTATCTAGGTCAGCATCAACCTACAGACTTTGTTATAATACAATTACCATCTAATCCCACATGGTTTAAATTGATAACATCCGATGACGATTCAATTAGTATCATCAATCCAGATAGTTTAGACTTTAAAAATCGTAAATTTCAAAATGCCTTACAACAATATTACGGACTGCTAACTGGTAATAACCACTGGCACCGATTGTGGTATATAAATTTTTATAGTCTAATTAATTTATTACATTCAAGAAACATTAAATTTGTATGGTTCTTTGATTCATTTTGCGATCCGTGGGGTAGAATAGATTTGATGATTTCCAGACTTCCTAAAGATGTGCAACACGAAGTACACAATCTAAAAAATGCAAGTCCAGATCCTGCTACTACTCACATTGACAAATTATTTGCTGAGCATTTGTCTAAAAATATACCAAATAGTTTAAAACCTTGCGGACATTATGATCAAACTGGACATCGTTTCTGGGCTGAAAATGTTTTAATACCATACATACAAGAGAGATTAACACATGACTAAAGTAGCAATGATTGGCTTAGGTAAATTAGGTTTGCCGTGTGCTGAAGTTATGGCTAAGTTTTATGACGTTTCAGGCTACGATATAAATCTAGTTGACCCAACTATGACTGTAGCTATTAAACCTTCGATTGAGGCCGCAGTGGCTGATAGAGATTTTATCTTTGTAGCAGTACCAACACCGCACGATCCAATGTACGGAGGTAGTAAACCTATTGCAGGATTGCCAAGTAAAGATTTTGATTACAGTATTGTGCAGGAAGTATTAACTGAAATTAATAAACATGTTACACACGAACAGTTAGTAGTATTAATCAGTACAGTATTGCCAGGTACAGTTCGCGCACATTTGCGTCCATGTATTACAAATGCACGATTCATTTACAATCCATACTTGATTGCCATGGGTAGCGTTAAATGGGACATGGTTAATCCAGAGTGTTTAATTGTTGGTACAGAAGATGGCAATTGGACTGACGATGCTATGGCTATTGTTAACTTCTACAAACCTATGATGGAAAGAGATGACACAAGAGTTAACATTGGTACATGGGATGAAGCAGAAGCTATTAAAGTATTTTACAACACGTTTATCTCTGCTAAGATTGGTCTAGTAAATATGATTCAAGACGTTGCAGAAAAGAACGGCAACATAAATGTAGATGTAGTAACAGATGCTCTTAAAGCCGCAACACAGCGCATTACAGGCCCACGTTACTTAACGGCAGGCATGGGCGATGCTGGTGCTTGCCATCCTCGAGATAACATTGCCTTGCGATTCCTTGCAGAACGTTTAGATTTAGGCTACGATTTGTTTGAAGCTATCATGCACAGTAGAGACCAGCAAGCAAAGAATATGGCTCTTAAACTTGTTAAACTTGCTAAGGAGCATAACTTACCAGTCGTTATACACGGTCGTGCATACAAGCCGTATGTTGAGTATACAGTTGGTAGTTATAGCGAGCTAGTTGGACACTTTGTAGAAGAAGCAGGCATTAGTATACAATATGCAGATCCTTTAACCGGAGATAAAGTCAAAGATGGAACGGTAGCTGTTATCTTAGTAGCTCACGATCCGGCAATAACTTATGCTGGAACAGGCGTAGAAATAAAAGATGATGCGTTCTATTTTGAATTTGGAGCAGGTAGTGTTGTATTAGACCCATGGCGAACTATAAATGATGTAGCTGGATGTACCGTTGTGCATTACGGTAATACAAGGATTAAATTATGAAATGGTATACTGGCCGTATAGACCCATTCTGGGGAACTAAACATAGAGATCTAGAATATCGCCGTGGTAGATATAATAATCTTAAAGATTTAGAAACATGGGAACAGCTAGGTCTTAAACTCAATGCGGCAGGCGGCGATGTATATGATATGAAAAATATTATGCCTGAATGGGCTAATCCGTTTTTTACACTATTCAAAGGTATAAATGTTGGTATAAGTTTTTTTAGAATGAATACAGGCGATATACTTCCTACACATCAGGATACATACGAAGTATATCGTAAAGTTAACAACATTATTGACCCGTCAACAATTAACAGAGCCATAATATTTTTAGAAGATTGGCGACCCGGGCATATTTTTGAAATAGCAGGAAGTCCAATAACTAGTTGGAAGGCTGGAGATTATGTTGTGTGGAATTATGATGTTGCACACATGGCGGCAAATTTGGGAATACAACCAAGATACACCATGCAAATAACTTTTACAAATGTTTGATACAGTAACAAAATTTGAAAGCGCAATAGCAGAGTTCTACGGAGCTCCGTATGCTGTTGCCACTGACTGTTGTACCCATGCTATTGAGCTATGCTTACGACTGACTAAACCATCCAATGTTGCCTGTCCAAAGAATACGTACCTAAGTGTTCCTATGACGTTTGCAAAATTAGGAATAGATTGGCAATTCATAGATCTACAATGGCAAAATTATTATTATCTTACTAATACAAATATTATCGATGCCGCTGTATACTGGCAAGCTGGTGGATTTCAAAAAGGATACTTTAACTGTCTAAGTTTTCAATTTAAAAAACATTTAAATTTAGGTCGAGGCGGAATGATACTAACTGACGACAAAGAAGCCGCAATACAATTAAAAAAGATGAGCTACGACGGACGTACTCCTAGCATGCCGTGGATGGATCAAGATGTTGACACGCTGGGTTATCATTATTATATGACTCCCGAAACAGCCCAACTTGGGTTAGATAAATTAGAGCAAGCTAAAAATACACAGTCACGTAACTGGACTTATCAGGATTATCCAGACATTTCAACTATGAAGGTGTTCAATGTTTAGTAAGAATGAATGGGATCCACTTAAAAAAGTAATAGTAGGTGTTGCAGACTATGCAACAATACCTCCATTAGATATTAGTTTACGTACTGTTAATTACGCAGATGTTAAAGACACAACTGTAATCAAATCAGGGCAATATCCAAAGCAGGTTATTGACGAAGCTAATGAAGACTTAGAAACACTTGCTAATTTTTTAAAAGGTTGTGGGGTAGAAGTTTTACGTCCTACGCCTGGGCCTGTGGAATACTACAACTATTGTCCTAGAGATACAACAATTGTTTATAAAGATAACGCTATTGTTGCGCCCATGACTATTAAGGCTAGACGCAACGAATATCAGCATTATGCACAGCATTTAACGAACATTCATACAGTACCAAACTACCAAGGCGATGACATTTATAATTTAGAATGTTTAGGAAATAAGGATACATTAGCATTACATAATACACATCCTAAATTTGATGCGGCAAATGTAATAAGGGCCAACGATGATCTATTGTATCTTGTTTCAAATACCGGTAACAAGTTAGGCGCACAATATTTGCAAGAGCTGTTGAATGTCAAAGTACACACGTTAGAAAATGTATACAGTTATATACATATTGACAGTACTATTGCATTTTTACGTGAAGGATTAATGTTATTAAATTCAAGTAGGATCAAAGACGTAAACGTATTGCCAGAGCCGTTTAGAAGTTGGGACTATATCATGTGCCCAGAACCTATTGATATTGGACATTACCCAGGGTACTGTAATGCTAGCACCTGGATAAATGTAAATTTACTAAGTGTAAATCCAAACTTAGTTATATTAGAAGAACATCAGCATAATTTAAGAATAGAATTAGAAAAGAAAAATATAGATTGTGCAATGCTACCCATGCGACATGCTCGTACATTGGGCGGATGTTTTCATTGTGTAACATTGGATCTGGTTAGAGATCATGCAAATCATTAATAAACTAAAAAATTTATTGCCTGGTCGTGTCCCGGCAAATGATTTTCAACGAGAATTATTATGGGGCAATCTTCCATTTATAGAAGATAATCATGCATACTTAAAATATGTAATGAAAAAATGTTTTTTTGCAAAATTCAAATATCCTTATATATTGTATACCTTTCATAGTAGGATTCTAGAGTTAGAAGAATTTACATTAGATCAAAGGCAATTAGATGCATTAAAAAATCAAACACTATACATTTTTTTGTACGAACCTATTTCATTTTTTGTAGATAAATTTAATAGAGGATTCTATAGCGAATTTACTAGTGATATAGATCTTAACATGTTAAAGTCATATGAGTTAGATAGTGTAGAAATTTTTGCAAAGAAATATAATTTAAACATAGTCGTCTGCACTTGCGAATACGAAATAGAATTGCTACAACCTCAATATAAACATTTTAAACTGGTGTGTTTTGATTCTTTTATAAGACGTGGACAACGACAGCGTCCTAATCCAATACAACACTTGTTTCCAAATTTATCTAAAATTAACAAAAAGTTTTGGTCAGGTAATTGGCGCTATACATTGCACAGACATATCATAATGTCGTATCTTACTAATTTCGAAGGTAATTACAGTTGGCATTTTAATGCTAACCCTGATAATATAGAACATAACGAATGGTTCAATGTTAAAATAATTCCCCAACATCTTTACGAAAAATTAAAAATTGGATCAAACAAATTACTAACTACTAATTATTCCATTGATCACGGAACCTTACAAGTTGAAGCTAACGAATTGAATCGAGCATACAAACCTGGAGACCATCCTCACACAGGTAATGACAACAAACTTTGGGAATCATACGATCAATCGTTCTGTGCTATTGTAACAGAAACTCGATTTGCCCAACCGTTTGCTAACTTTAGCGAAAAAACACTTTTAGCAATTCGAGCCCAGATTCCATTTATTGTTGTTGCTCCGCCTAAAACTTTAGAGTACATTAAACAGTTTGGATTTAAAACGTTTGACAAATGGTGGGATGAAAGTTACGATCAGGAGCAGGATCACGCAAAAAGAATGATTAAGATTTTGAATTTGATTGAGCATATTAGTTCAAAACCCTTAGAGGAACTAATCAAAATTCGAAAAGAAATGAAGTATGTACTCAAACATAACTATAAAATCAACCAAAAAATACAATACAATACGACATATAAGTTGACAAACGGGTCCGATAGTGTTATACTATAGGCTAAGTTAAACAAACAGGAGCAGAAATGGCTACTAAAGCACCAGTAAAAAAGTCACGCATTACTAAAAAACAAGTAACCGCACATCGTACTCGTGCCGTTAAAGATCATAGCCCAGTTTGGGAAGGTTGCGAAACTTGGGACGCAGACACATTCCATCGTCATTTTAAACGCTCAATGGATTTCTACCGGTTGGAAAGCGACATTAAAAGTTACAAACCTGCTGTTGCTAAATGGATGGAAACTGTTGGCTGTGCCAAGGCAGACATTACAGCATTTAAGAAAGTTAAAGATTCGCGTGTTGGTACCACAATGGGTGCTGTTGCCTGTTGTTTGAATCGCGGAATGACTCCGCTACGTGCTGATTTTAATCAAGGACGTGATACTGCGGCTTGGTTGCGAGCAGAGATTGTCAAAGTAATTGCGGCTGGTAAAGACGACATTGATGAAGTTGAAGCCAAAGCACTTGAGGCCGCAAAACCAGCAGTGTATACTCCTTCAATCCAAGAGCGTGTTCGCGATGCGGCATACCGTATGACTGAAGAAATTGAAAATGCTATCGAAAGTTTCCAAGCTGATGCTGAAAACTTTGATCCAAAAGCATTTAAAATGTTGAATATGCTTAAAGCAGTTGAAGCGAAAGCCGCTCATGCTCGTATTATTAAAGAATTCTACAGTAAAGATTTAGCCGAGTTGGAAGAGCTTGCTAGCGGTAACGCAGATGAGCAATTGAAAGAAGGTTACAGCCATCGTAGCCGTAAACAAATTAAGAACTTAATTGCGTTCTATCAAGAAATTATGGCGGCTTGTACTATGTTAGCACAAGAAGCTAAAGTTAATCGTGCGCCACGTGCTAAGAAAACAGTACCAGCAGAGAAGTTGGTTGCTAAACTCAAGTATAAAAAGACTGATGAGCCACTGAAACTTGTATCTATTAACCCAGCTGACATCATTGGCACTAGCGAACTGTGGATCTTTAACACTAAGACACGTAAGTTGGGCAAGTATGTTGCCGCAGAGTTTAACGTATTGGGTGTAAAAGGCACTACAATTACAGGATTTAATGAGCATACTAGTGTACAAAAGACTATTCGTAAGCCTGAAGAAAAGCTCAAAGAGTTCAAAGCCGCAGGTAAGGTACAGTTGCGTAAGTTCTTAGACGACATTAATGCTACAGACACTAAAATGAACGGTCGCATTAACGAAGATACTATACTACTTAAAGTAGCATAATTAGAAGCCCAGTTAATCCTGGGCTTTCTTTTGGCTTTTATGTTTGTGTCTTTTAGTATAAATATACAAAAGGACTGCATACATGAGCCAACTATTCACGATATTAGACGATAAAATTGTTATTAACAAGGCCCTACTACGTCATGTAGAAGGCCCTACTTCCCTTACTGGATCGCTAGAAATTATAGGCGGCGCTAGCATACAAGATAACTTGGTTGTAAAAGGCAAAATTTATGCTGATTCAATCGAAGTTAATCAAATTATTAATAAAGGCGCAACCGGCGACGGCGCGGCTTTTAAAGCAGACGACGAAGCAAGTTTGAATGGCCAGGGTGTTACATGGAATGTAGGCGAAGAACAAAGCACACTCGTGTATCGTCCCGGGAACAGATTATATACTAACCTACATTTAGATTTAGAGCGCGATCGTGCTTACAAAATTGATAACATTGAAGTACTAACTGGCAACACATTAGGTAGCAGTATTAGCCGTTCAAGTTTGCGTCAATTAGGCCCATTAAACAATTTGATTGTTAATGGCAATGTTGAAATTGGACAGTTTGTTTACATCGATAGCGACACAGGTCGCGTTGGATTTGGCACAGAAAGTCCTAACGGTTCATTTAGTATTGTTGATAACGGTGCAGAATTTGTTATAGGAAGTCCAAATAGCGGAACCGTAAACGTAGGTACTTACAGCAACCACGATGTAGCAATTACTACAGATAATATTCCCCGTATTACAATTAAAACTGGTGGAGATATACACGTTGGAAATGTTACTAGTCGAGGTGCTAAGTTAGTTGTACACGGTACAATCCAAGCAGAGAATATTGTTACTGAAACAAAAATTGAAAGAACAGATAGCGTTAAATTCTTAGCAACAGACGGATCAGTATACGGCATTGGTCTACAATGGACAGGCTCAGGCAACATTAAACAATTGATTTTACGTCCAGATCCAAATAGAATATGGTCGAGCGAGCACATTGAACTTGCCCGTGGCCGTAGTTTGATGATTAACAACAATCCTATTATAGATGAAACTACTATAGGATCAACAGTAACCCAATCAAGTTTAACATCACTTGGTGATCTAGGAACACTAACAGTATTAGGCAATACATTATTATCAGGTTCTACATCTGCACAGTCTATAAATGCTAAAGAAATTAACTTTGGTGAAGGCAGTCAATTGGTGAAGGTTAACGATAGAGGTATTACCACTAGCTTGGGCTTTAACCTAACAGTTGGCGAACAGAACATCATTTATGCCGATAGCGGAAGCATCACAATTGGTTCTTCTGAAAATACTCGTAGACAAATTCGAGCATTTGGAACATTGAGCGTCAACGTAAACAATCCAGATCCAGAATTACAGTTTGCAGTAGCTGGTAACATTGGCTTTGGTGGACGAAAATTCATTACAGGTACGAGTGCGCCTGAACAAGGCAATTACAATGTTGGCGACATTTGCTGGAGCAATATTCCACAAATTGGTGGCAACGTTGGATGGATCTGCTGTAACGCAGGATCTCCAGGCATGTGGTTCAAATTCGGAATGATAAGTTAACCAATACCATTGACCTTTACGTATAAAAGCGTATAATTACTATATGCGGACTAAGACGCTCATCCCGCAATATAAACTCTGCGTGTCATTGCTTATTCAAGGAGAATACAATGGCAAAATTTTACTCAACAAAAACTTACGGTAACGACAGAGGCTTATCCTGCTGTTTTAGACAATGGCGTAGCACACACAGCCATTGCTCATTACTGCACGGATATTCAATTGGTATCAAACTCATATTTGAATGTGATACACTGGACGACAAAAACTGGTGTATGGACTTTGGTGGACTTAAAGGATTTAAAGAGTGGGCAGATCATATGTTTGATCATACTTTGGTAGTTGCCCAAGATGATCCTCAACTAGAAATGTTCAAGCAAATGGCTAGTTTAGGTTTGCAGGATCAAAGCGGAGTGTGTGATTTACGCATTGTACCTGCTGTAGGCTGTGAAATGTTTGCCAAACTTGCTTTTGACAAAATGGCTGAACTATTGTCTGCGGGAAATATGACCTATCCAATCAATCCAACAGTTAGGATCAAATCAGTTGAAGTATTTGAACACGGAGCCAACTCGGCCATCTACGAAAGCTAAACTTTGGCGCATTTGGGCTAAGGCTTTAGGAGAAAAATCAGGCAGTTCGGACGAGGAATCGGACCGAATTGCTTGCATTCGTACTGTAATTGTGTTAATATATGTTATCACAAACTTTTTTATAATCGCAGGCGTCATAAGGCATTGGTAATGGGCAAAATAGGCTTCGCATGTAAATGGATCGACCATCCTGATCAAGTAAACGGCATCAAGAAAGACGACGGTGCTAAACAATACAACACTGGTACAACTACCATAAGTTGGTTAAATAGACAGTCGAAAGACGTAGCAGAGCAAAAGCTCTGGGATCTAATGGTCCAAAATCTAGCGGCTACACAAAAACTTGTAGACCGTGTGGGAGAACTCAATGAAAATCTTAGGATGGTTCGCCTTAGTAGCGACATTCTTCCTGCTTATACCCAGCCTGATTGGAGTTATTTTTGGCGCCGCCCTGACGTTGTCAGCTATCTTGAGCGCAATTTTAGCCTTATTGGTCTTAGTGCTCGTACAAGCAATACCCGTCTTTCTATGCATCCTGGCCAGTTTGTTGTTCTTGCTAGTATTAACGAAGGTATTGTTGGGAGAAGTATAGAAGAATTTGAATATCATGCTGACATGGCTCGTTACATGGGCTACGGCAAGAAATTCCAAGACTTTAAAATTAACGTACATATCAGTGGCAAACTAGGCCCTGATGGTATTCGTGAAGCTTATAAGAAATTAAGCAACGAAGCACGTAACTGTATTACAATTGAAAATGAAGAAAACTCATGGGGTCTAGATGACTGTTTATCTATTAGCGATATCGTTCCTATTGTGCTCGATATTCACCATCATTGGATTCGCGAAGGGGAATATATCCTTCCAACAGACAATCGTGTTAAGCGTGTCCTGGATAGTTGGCGTGGTCTGCGCCCTACTATGCATTATTCAGTTAGTCGTGAAGATTACCTTGTGGGCCATGACCAACTTATCGCACCTGTTCATGCCCAACTACTTCTAGATGGGTATAAGAAACAAAAGCTGAGGGCACACAGCGACTTTTATTGGAATCAAAAAACAAACGAATGGGCAATAACTTTTCTAAACCAGTTCGACATAATGTGCGAAAGCAAGGGCAAAAACCTCGCCAGCATGGAACTGTACAATCAAGCCAAAAGCTATCTCGAGAACAACTAATACATCGGTTGGAAACTCTTAGAGAAGAGCTAGAAGAAAATCCTAATTTGAATGAACAGCGTCAAGCTCGTATTCAAGAGGATATGGCTCGATACTCTGAGCAATTAAAACGATTTGAATAATAGGGCATTGCGCCCTATTATTATTTTGCCGCTTTTGGAGTACGAGGCTTTTTAGCCGCCGGTGCTTTCTTAGCCGCTGGCTTTTTAGCTGGCGCCATTGATTCAACAACTGCCTCAACTGCTTTGTCAGAAACGGTGCTTACAACTGGTGCTTCTACTTTGTAAGGCACTTCTGCTACTACTTCCGCAGGTTTGCCTGTAAAAAACTCTTTAATTTGTTTGAACATTTTATGTTCCTCCTTAGTGATTTATTTATACAGTTATAATTGGCTAATTGTTTTTAAACTACTGGCCGGAATGTCCCACACTTTACGTGCTTCTACTCCTTTAGTTTGTGCAAACTTTTTAGGGTCGCAGTCTGCACATACGTGGTAAAAGTTGTTGTTTATCCGTTTAGGATCCATTGATCCTTTATCTCGATATATTACTTCACTGCAACTATCACATTGTAATACTACTACTGTCTTTTTACGGGCATAGGTATGTGTTTTACCACGGCTACTTGAGCGTACATGGTGTGATTCTCTAAACTCGGTGCGTATGAACATATACTATTTACATTAAGATTATAAAATTCGTTTGATAAATATTGTATCGAGGGCACACTGTGATTACAATTTCTGATTCAGCAAAAACAAAGATTAAAGATTTACTGTACGAAGAAGGTAATCCTAACTTGGCATTACGCACTTTTGTACAAGGCGGGGGCTGTAGCGGATTTAGCTATGGATTTACCTTTGACGAAATTACAAACGAAGACGATTTTGAAATACCCTTAGACGAATTTAAAGTACTTGTAGACAGTATGAGTATGACATATCTGCAAGGTGCAGAAATAGATTACAAAGAAGAACTCATGGGCAGTTCTTTTACAATTAAAAACCCAAATGCAAGTACTACTTGCGGATGCGGTTCTAGCTTCGGAGTTTAATAAACATGGCACGTCAAGAAATAGACATTGGTATACAAGGTAATGACGGAACAGGCGATAGTATTCGTGACTCGTTCCGTAAGGTTAATGATAACTTTGCTGAGATTTATGCAGTTTTTGGATCTGGAGGTACAATTCCATTTACAGCATTAAGTGATGCGCCAAGCTCTTATACTGCTAATCAAATATTCATTACAAACAGTTCTGGTACAGGAATTCTTGCTAAGACACTTGCACGTCGTGGTGGAGTAACTTTTGACGAATCTGTAGCCGGTGTATTAACTATTGTTGGTACTCAAAGTAACTTGGCCGCAGACCCAGCGCCACGTTTAAACGGGCCGCTAAACGTTAATAATCTAGCTATTGGTAACATTCCTGATCCAAGCGACACACTAGTTGCATCATTTAATTCAACCTATTCAAGCCTTGGTATTACTACTACTATTGATAAACTTGCAATTAGCAAAGGATATGCCGATACCCACTACGTGGGCAAGGGTGACGGCAACGTTGTAGTAGGTGCGTTAAAATTACGTGACGAGCCACTAACTCCTGAATTAACAGATTCAGCTTATGATGCAACATTGAGCAGTAACTACCTAAGTAACGAAGCATTGCCACGTAAATCAGTTGTTTATCGCGGTGGTGATACCATGCTAGGTAAACTTACACTAAGCGATCACCCTGCTCCGGTAGCAGGATTTGGTACACCTAACAGTGCTGATGATAAACAGGCCGCTACAAAATTTTATGTTGATAACGAAGTATTTGTCAGCTCAACAAACTTGTATGTTCGTACAGACGGCGATGATACACAATTAAAAACACCTCCTGGCCGTGAAGGTCGCAACTGGGCACACGCCTATAAGACCATTGGAGCGGCCGCTTTACAAGCTGAAACTTTACAAAATCTTGCAAATTTAGAACCTGGACCTTATCGTCAGAAAATTGCATATACTATTAGCCCTAATACGTTTAATTCTACTATTTCTACAGTAACTCGATCTGGTGGAAATACTGGTATTGCTGGGTATGAAGATGCGGCTTTTTTGCTTGGTGCTAACAAAGCATTTATTCAATCGGAAACTATTGCTTACATTAACAACAAATATGTTAACATATTCACATATGACCAAGCAAAGTGTCAGCGCGATGTACAAATTATTTTAAATGCTGTTGCTACTGACCTTGTTATTAGCTCCAACTTTAATAGTTTGCAAGCCGCTACTTCTTACTTTGAAAGTCAAGCGGCAAGTGTTATAAACAGTCAATTAGTTCAAACTATTGACGGTATTAACTATGCTAGAGATCAAGTGCTGGCCTTTGCATATAATTCATCAGGACTTACTACATATCTTAACACTGTAATCGATGCATTAAACTATGATATGACTTTGAATTCTAACTATCAAAGTACTGTTGCCGCTCGATATTTTCCTTATGCAAACACTGGGTTAAGTGTTACTGAAATAGTAGGAGCATTTGGACAGCTTAAATTAGAACTAGCTAATATTGCTAAGAATAACGGACTTACTGTTGATTTAGCAGTAACTCGATTTAATAATTTACTAAACAGTATGATTATTATAGTCCAAGGCGGAATTGAACCAACTATTAATATGTCAGCAACTAGTGTATCTAGTACTGCTAAACAAAGTGCTAGAACACTATTATTAAACAATATTGCATTTGTACAAGCTGAAATTATTGCATGGTTAGCCGCAAACTATCCTAAACTTGCATATAGTCAAACTACTTGTAAGCGCGATGTTAAGTATATTATAGAGGCGGTGGCATACGATCAACTATATGGAGGAAATAGTCGTACTGTCTATGCTGGACAACGTTATTGGGCTAATGCTGTAAGACAAATTGCCTATAGTGAATTAGCCGCTACTAAGGGTGCCTATGGATATTTAAAAACATTATTACAAGCAGTCATCAGTAATAATAGTCCATCGCAAGTCTATCAAAATAGTGTTATTCAGTATCAAAATCAAACCTACACTGGTGGCAGTGGGCAGATTGCAACTGTTTCTAATTTAATATCATTAATAGCAGGAACAACTATTGCTACAGCATCGACAAACTCTAGTACTGGAATTTCCACTACTAGTACGTCTAACCTTACTGTTGGAATGCCTGTCATTATTGATAACTCTACTCCAATCACAGTTACCGGATTCCAAACTAAATCAGGTTCAGGTCCATACTTAGTAACCTTGATAATACCAACACAATTAACTGCTCCAATAGCTGGTACATCGTTTACTGTTAGTGGTAATGTAACTACTGGTTATAACGGCATAGTTACAGTTTTCAGTGCTACAACAACTTCTATAACATTAAGTTATTCAGCTAATCCAGGTTCATGGGGCGGCGGCACAACTATTATTACTCCATATTTTGGAGGTCTTATTGCTGGCGGAACTTACTACGTTATAGAAATTACAAATGCTACTCAATTTAAATTAAGTACAAGTCTTGGCGGTACCGCGGCAACATTAACTAATGCATTAGTTTATACAAATATAACATGGAATGGATTACTAACTGCTAATACTCCTCCTGCAATTACTCCTCCAACTTATTCTGCTGGTGCAAGTCCATTGCCAACAGTGTACACTAATGTGAATAATAATAAAGGAACTGCAACTACTGGTCCAATTTTTAATGTAATTACATTTGTTAATAACACATATCCATACATTAACAATGCTCCTGCAATTGCACAACTTACAACTTTATTTAAATTTGTTACTGATACGCTTTCTGGTGGTTTATCAAATAGAGAACTGGTATCGTTAACTAAGCCAACTTCTACATCTACATCGGCATTTAGTGCTAGTAAATTACTTTTAGCTAACCGTGAATTTATTGCGGCGGAAACATTAGGGTGGATTAAACAGAATTATAATTCGTTAACTTATGTTGCTACCGATGGACAAATACAATGGGAAAAGGATTTAGAAACTTTTGTAGAAGCAGTGGCCTACGATTTAACTTACACAGGATTAAGCGGATCAACTACCGCTGGTAATCAATTCTGGACTAGTGCAATAGTAAACGGATCTGTAGTTTATACCAGCACAATCGATCCTATTGAAAGTACAGCTAAAATAGCCAGTATTAACTATGCTCGAGATATGGCCCAGAATATTATTGGTAATGATCCTCCAAACAACTTATATCAAAGTCTATTACCAAAAGTTGCTACTTTTTCAACTAAGACTGGAACAGCTCCGTGTTTAGTTACATTAGATATTCCTGCAAGAGTGATTCCAATTCAAGTAGGAGCAACTATTACTGTTACTGGAAACTCAAATGTTTCTTACAATGGAAATTGGGCAGTAACAGCAAGCACAGGTACTACTGTAACATTATCCTATGCCGGTGATCCAGGAGTGTGGAGTATTGCGACCACAACCTATTTCAATATTGGACAAACTACTAGCGGAACATATATAGACGGTGCAAGTAGTGTGACCTCAATGAACGAAAAGTGGGATAGATTATATAGTGTTGTTAATACAAACCCGCCAAATTTAGTTACAACAGGCCCTGATTTTGCAAACAGTTCGTATGCTAGTACTGGTTATGTTGCTGTACGAAATGTAATTGTATCTAATTCGCTTACCGTTGCTCAAGCAACTACCACGTATTTGAACAACAAATTCAAAGGCGGTTTTAGTTATAACGAAGCAACCTGCCGTCGTGACGTTGGTTATATTGTCGATGCTATGATTATTGATTTATTAACTGCTGGAACATATCAAAGTATCAATGCAGGTAAAAGCTATTATAGAAATGCCAGTGCTAAATCTGTGGCCATTGGCACACAAAATACAGAAACTATTGACGGTATTATATATGCTAGAACTCTAGCATTACAAGTATTAAATCAAACTACAGCTAGTCGTTATCAACTGTTGGTTACTCAAACACCAACTAACGGCAGTAAAAATGCAAATCGAGGATATAGTGCAACAGCTACATATTCAAGTGCTTCAAGTACTACATTGACTGTATCAGGAATTAGTGGAACTATTAAAGTTGGTATGACTGTTACTGGTACAGGTTTTATTTCTGGACAAGTTATTACCGCAGTTAATGGAACAACTCTTACAATAAGTAGCGCGGCCGATAGTACACCAAGCGGTACACTGACATTTACGCTTACTGCTATTACAACTTTTACCAATAACTATAATACAATGTTAAGCATTGTACAAAACGGTATTGGTGTTGCACCAACACCTGATTTTGGGTCAGGAATTTATACCATTACATTTAGCAATGGTGGCAACGGGTATGTTGACCAATGTCCACCCGGCGACTTTAATATCCTTCCAGGTAAGATTCTAGCAGGAGTGTCAAGCAAAGCTACTGCTAATATTTTAAGTTATACTCCTGGTGGATCTGGCCCTAATGACACTATTACTTGTCAGCTGTTAACTCCTGGATTCTTTGATGATATTAATCATGAAGAATTAGAATATGCTGAAAGTGTCGGCGCAAATCAAATTGTTATTTTTGTTGAGGCTGGAGTTTATCAAGAAGACTATCCAATTCGTTTATCGCCTGCGGTGTCAATTAAGGGTGACGAATTCCGTAGAACTATTGTTCGACCTAATGATCGTATCAGTCAAAGCCCGTGGCGCAAACTGTTCTTCTACCGAGATTCAGTTATTGATGGATTACAAATTGGACCTATTGATACTGGTACTGATTATGTTCCAACTACAACCATTGTTGGATTTGTAAGCACTACTAGCGTTGGCGGTGGTTTATATAATGTACTCTTTAATATTCCAACACAAACATATTTGCCAAACACAAGTTTAACTTATACAATTGCAGGAAATGCTACCTTACCGTTTAACGGAACATTTACATGTGTTGCAAGTACATTGTCAACTATTACACTTCGTTATCCTAATGATCCAGGAACATTTAGTACTACAAATGCTACTACAATTAGCCCATTAGTTACAGCCACAATTAGTGGAACTGTTGGTAAAATTATTATTACTTTAAGTAGCAATAGTCAAGCAAGCGTAAACTGGTTAGGATATGTATTCCAATCTGATGTATTAGATTCTAATGGCAAACCTGGTTTAGCGGTTGTTGACAGTGTGTCCGGCAACTTTATGAACTGTACCGTAATGTATCCGTTTACTCAAACGGCTGTTGCAACTACTAACTCACTTGGCGGCTCATTTATTGTAGGCGAAACAATTACGCAATCGGGCGGTGGAACTACTGCTACAGGTGTAGTAATTTCTTCAACTTCAACCAGTATAACATATAAAGTTACTTCTGGAATTATGTCCAACGTTAATGGTGCAATTACTGGTAATACAAGTAGTGCAAGTGCTAGTGTAAGTTCAATTACATTTGGTGTTCTTGCTCCAACTAGCTGGCACTTATATACAACTAAAAATTATGGACGTCATTACTTAACAGACCCGTTAGATATTAACAGTACTCCTAAAAACAATAAAGATATCGACGTGTTCCTATGCGGCGACGGTGTGCGTGTTAACAATATTACTGGGCAAGGCCACGGCGGCTTTATGATGGTGCTTGATCCAGAAAATCAAATTAAATCTAAGTCACCGTACGGCCAAGTAGCTACCAGCTTCTCACGTAGCCAAAACAAACAGGTGTTTGCTGGCGGACAATTTGTTGACGGATTTGCTGGACGACTATTTGGCCAAATCACTGTAGCAAGTGCAGACGGATACACACTAACTGTTACCGGTGGAATTAATAGTGGTTTAGATGTACGTGCCCCACAAACCCCATGTGCTTTCTTTGTACGCGGTGGACGATATCAAGTCAACACAGTAAGCAATTATGCCCAAACATTTGACGTTAACGGAAACGTTATTGGCGGTAGCATTACATTGAATCTTGGTGCGGCCACGCCGTGGCTAGGTGGTACTGGCCAAAATATTAATATTGAAATGGCTGGTAACAAATCCATGCTTGCCAATGACTTTGCACAGATTAATGATTTAGGTTATTCAATACTTGCAACCAACGGTGGTATTACTGAACAAGTTTCAACATTTACTTACTATTCATGGACAGCATTCTGGGCATTGAATGGTGGACAAATTCGTTCTGTTGGTTCATCATCAGCGCACGGACAGTATGCGTTACGTGCTACTGGTTATGATGTAACTGAAAAACCAGATAGTGTAACACTTGCACAAAACTTAATGCAAACTGCACGTATCTTTAACCCAACTAACTTGCCAGGCAGTATCACTCCTAACGCATTCTACGGAAAAATGAACACAACTAGTGTTAGTGTTTATATCTACGGTTACGATTATTTTCCAACACAGATTAGTGAATTAGAAATTGATCATACATTAGCAGGTAAAGGCCTTGTACGTTATCAAATTAACAGCGTAAGTCATACAGGCGTTTACGTACCAACAGGAAGTGTTGGTAGTAATTTTTATTATGTAACTGCTACATTTGCATCTGGTAGTACAAGCAGTACCACTATGACAGTTAGTTCTACAACTGGTATTAAGGCTGGGATGTCTGTTACTGGTACTGGATTTACTCAAGGTCAAAAAATTGCTCTTGTTAGTTTAGATGGAATTACTTTAACATTAACTGGTGCTCCGGATTCTACTCCAAGCGGAACATTAACTTTCAGTGACACTATAACAGTTAGTGGATCAGTATTAGGTGGAACTTCTAGTACATTCAGTGCCAACAGTACTATATCACTAAATTATCTTTCAAGTGTAGGAACACTGGCCGCTATTAAAACAAGTCCGGCGTTGTTAATACAAGGATACTTGAGCAAAACTGGTACTGGGCCATATTTGGTAACATTCCAAATTCCAACACAATTAAGTGCGCCTACACCAAGTGCTGGTTATGTAGTTAGTGGTAATGCTAATACAAACTATAACGGTTCATTCACTGTCCAATCAAGTTCAGTAAGTACTATTACAATTAGTTATGCAAGCGATCCAGGAACATTTAGTACTACAAATTACACTGTTATTATGCCGCCGGCAACAACAGCCGCAACATTCTTAAGAAAGACAGGATCGGGCGCAAACTGGTATGTTACTTTTGTAATCAGTGCAGTAACTACTCTTCCACTAGTAGGAGGACAATTTACTATTGCTGGTAATACAACTACAGCGTATAACGGTACATTTGTTTGCGTTGGTAGCACATTAACCAGTATAACATTACGTTATACATCAGACCCGGGTTCAAGCGGCGGAAGTGCAACTACATACAATTTCAACGGTTGTACTATCAGTGGCCCTAATGTTCCATTTGGCGCTACCGCTTTGGCAACAACTAGTGGCAATACAATTATTTTAAGTGCTAACGCAACTGCATCAGGGTCAGGATTAACATTTAGTTCTAATGCAGGTAACGATTTAACTGCTTATGTTACTGGAACAACTAATACCGCAGTATCTACATTTACCTATAAAGGTATTCCAGTTGCAGGCGGTAGTGCTACATATACCAATTTGTATCAAACTTCAAGTAGTGCTATTGGAGTTTATGCAAACTTTAATATTAACATAACTCCAAACTTTGGAGGCGGCACAATTGGTACCATTGCAGGATCAGGAACTTCTGGTGCACCATGGACTGCTACTATTACAGGTATGACTTCTACTTCTGGTATGTTGGTAGGTAACACATTAAGTGCTACTGCCGGTACCGGTACGTTATACGGAGGTACTCCAACTACTATTGTTATTACAAGTATTGTATCAAGCACAAGCATTACCTATGCTGTAGTTGGAGGTACAACTCCTACTGCTGGTACAGTTACATCTATTATATCTGCCAGTGCGTTTACTAGTGCAACAATTGGCGGACAAAACGTTCTGTTACTAACACTAAGTACCAGTGGTTCAGGTGGTGTAAGTAGTACAGGTCTTGCGTCTCCGTTATATGATGGCCAACTTGTACAACTACGTGTTTTACAAAACTTTAAGTTTTACGAAATTGATAACGTTAACCCAACTCGTCCAAGTACTGCGGTACAATTTACTGACAACTTAGGTAGCATCTATCGTGTTTTAACATATAACTTAACAGAAGCTACAAATGAAATATTGCCGGCTAATCAGGCTATTCTAAGTACTGACCAGTCTTTTGCATATTATCTATTCCAAGCAGATACTGCTAACGTTACTAAGACCGATCCAATTGATGGCGGTGCAAAGACCATGGGTGCTACACCAGGGGATACACGAATTGCGGTTACCGTATTTGGACCACAGGCAAGTATTGACCAAGTTAATAAAGGAACTTATGCATTTGCGTTTGGCGGTAAAGTACATCAAATTGTAAATTACACACCGCCAGTAACAACAACTATTATTACAGGTTATAACCCAACAGGTAGTTCTGGAACTACACTTGTAGTTGGAGGAACATTTACAGGCACAATAACTAGCGGTTCTGCATCAATAACTAGCGTGGCTAGTTTTACTGGGCTAGTAGTTGGTGAAAGTATTAGAGGATTTGGTATTCCAGCTGGTACTACTATTATTAGTATTAATACTGGAACAAGTAGCATTAGTTTAAGTTCAGCAGGTGTTGCTAGTAGTTCTGCTACATTCTTATACGGTGGTGCCGGCAACCTTGTTACTGGTATGACTGTCAGTGGTAATGGATTTATTAATGCACAACAGATATTAACTATTAATCCTAATACTATTGCATCTTTTGCTATTGCTGATTCCGTGGGTACTATTACTGTTACTAGCGGAACTTACATAGTAGGTGAGGCAATTACAATTAGCGGAACATTTGGTGGTGCTGGTACACTAGTAGTTGGTGGTACAACATATGGTGCATCCAACACTGCTAATATGACTGCGGGAGTTATTTTCTACATTGGTAAAGTAAACAGTGGAACAAGTATTCAATTGTCTAGCACATACGCTAACGCAATTGCTGGTACTCCAACATTTATTACAAGTACTACTGGAACCCCAACTGGATTAACTTATTCAAGAATCAGCAATAACGTTGTGTTAAGTATAGCTCCAACCAGTACACCAAGTGGTAGTTTAACATTTACCAAAGCAACAATTCCTTATATTACATTAGGTGATATCAAATATAGCATTACAAGTACAAGTGCAACACCTATTACAGTTACTAGACCAATAAGCAGAGGTCAAGTGGCGGTTACATATCAACCAACAGGTAGCGTTACAGGTAACACTGTAAGTGGAAGTCCTAATATTCTTGGCGTATCTAGCTTAACTAATATTGTTGCTGGTTCAAGTATTCAGGGTGCAGGTATACCTAGTCAGTATGTTGTAACTGCTGTTAGTACAACAAGTCCAAGCACTATTAATCTAGTTGATGGAAGCGATGTAGTAGTTGGTAATACAATTACGTTTGATCCAAGTCAACCAAGTTTTGGTGGAATTCCAGTTAAAGGTGGATTAAACAGTTCAACAACTTATACAACTGTCACTGGTACCAGTGTTACTAGTGCGGCAACATATACGGCTGTAGTAACCAAATCTAGTAGCGGTAAAGGTACTGGTGCAAAATTTACTGTTGTAAAAACTGGCTCTGGCACTTCATACAACGGTGCAGTTACAATTACACTAGTTTCGCAAGGTGCGAACTATGCATTAACCGATACTATTACAATTAGTGGAGCAGTGTTAGGTGGTGGTGATAGTACTAACGACATGACATTTACGTTGGCTACTGCTGTTAACCAAGCGGCTTATTATGTTGTCAGTAAATCAACTAACGCAATAACTATTGCAACAACATTAGGCGGCTCTGCATTAACAAACATTACTACTGTAGCGGCAACAAGCACCATTGCTAGTTTTGCATTTGCTGATACTGTTGGTACTGCTACTGTTACAAGTGGAACATACACAATAGGTCAAGCTATTACTTTAACAGGAACTCCAACTGCTGGCGGCATTACTACTCCAGCGTATGTTACTGGAACAACTTATTATGTTGGTAAAGTAACTAGTGGAACTAGTATTCAACTTACTAGCTCATGGGTTAAAGCAACTCTTGCTATTCCAGTATTTGATTTATCAACTACTATTGGCACATTAACTCCAGGTGTAACTGCTACATTAACACAACCGTCTATTAATGGACGTACAGATAATTTGGTTATAAGCACAAGTAGTACAACAACATTTACAGCTACTCCTGATAATTCCAGTACTACTTTGACATCGGTTAGTAGTTTTGCTAACTTAGTAGTAGGTGCTACCATTACTGGAACTAATATTGTTGCTGGTACAATCATTACAGCATTGAATGTTGCTGGAAGTACTATTACAATGAGTTCTGCCGCTAGCGGTGCGCCCGGCCCAGTTCTTATTACATGTTCAACAAACACTATTGTAACTAGTGCAAATTCAACAGCTACCGCAACAGATCAATTTATCACTTATAACAATTTAAGTACAACAATTAAAATTTTTACAAACGAAAGAAGTCAGTTTATTGTTGCAGGAATGACTATATTTGGTAGCGGATTTACTAGCGGACAAACTGTTACTTCAGCAACAGTAAGTACAGCCGGCGATAATGCTACTGTTCTTGTTATTAGTGCGCAACCTGATAGTACACCATTTGGAACATTAGGATTTACAACTTTAACTAGTAACAGCGGCCCTTGGTACACAACATTACAAATACCAACTCAAAGTGTTGCTCCTGTAGTTGATACATTCTATTCTGTAACAGGCAACGGTAATAGTGGTTATAATCAATTTGTACAATGCGTAGGTAGTTCAACTACTAGCATTACTTTAGCATACAGTACTGATCCAGAAACTGTAACTATAACTACATATAACCCAACTGGTTCTAGCGGCACAACAATGAAAGTTGCAAGTACTACTGGTATCAACATTGGAGATTTAATACGTGGTGGTGGCACTGGTGGTTTCTTCTTAGGCCAAACTGTTACTGCAATTGTTGACGGTGTTACATTAACTATTAGTGCTCCTCCAAGTGGAACACCTAATGGTAACTTGACATTTAATGATCCGTTCTTAGTGGCCGCACCAACTACTATTACTCCAATTATTACTGGTATTAGTCGTGCAATGAGTACTGTAACATCAACTCCGTTACGTGCTGGTTACTTGCAAGGAACAGCCGCACAGATTACTACACGTATTAGTACTTGCCGTTGTTCAGCACATGACTTGTTGGACATTGGTACTGGTGGTTACAATACTACTAACTACCCATATCAAATTTATGGTAACCCTTATCAAAAGGCAGATCAAACTAAAGAAGTGTTAGAAGAAACAGTTGGTCGTGTGTTCTATGTGACCACTGACCAAAACGGTATCTTCCGTGTAGGTCGATTCTTTACAGTTGACCAAGGTACTGGTACAGTTACATTCTCCGCATCCATTGCGTTGAGTAACTTGGACGGTTTAGGATTCAAGCGTGGTGTTACAGTTAGTGAATTCTCAACAGACAGTTCAATGACAAACAATGCATCAGATACTGTGCCAACACAATCTGCGGTACGTGGATACATTGACAACAGACTAGGTGTACAACACTCAGGTGCTACAACTCCAGCTACATCGTTGATTGGTTCAGGATATATGAACCTAAGCGGACAGTTACCAATGAAAGGTAACCTGTCAATGGGCGGATTTACTATTGGTAGTGTAGGAACTCCAATCTTAAATACCGATGCAACAACTAAAATTTATGTTGACAACGTTGTTAACTCTCGAGATAGTTTGTACAAGTTAAAAGATACTGCGGCAAATATGCAGTTAAATTTTGCCAATGCACAACTCCCCGTATGGAGTTTTGCAACTACAAATAACAATTCAACAGCTGGTGCATGGACTAATGCAGGATTTGATATTTCCAGTGATGTTACTATTTCCTATGACGGTGCTATACTATTAAGTACTATTCAAGGTGCAGTGACAGCCGCCACTTACGCTAGCGGTGGTACAGCAACTAGTGGTTCATTTACTGGGGTAATCAGTGGCAATGTATTAACTGTTTCTGGAAGTCCAGGCGTTACAATAGTTAAAGGAATGGTGTTAACTGGTGGATCGGTAGTTGCTGGTACTTATATTGTTGACACTGGTTTAACTACTACATCAGTTAATGGTACAGGTAACGTTGGTACATATCTAGTTAATATTAATCAAACAGCCACTTGTACTGGTGGTACTGTTAATCTATTAACATTAAACAGTTCAACAGGTATTGTTACTGGAATGGTTATTAGCGGAACTGGTTATACATCTAGTCAATATGTAACTGGTATTACCAATACAACTGTTGTTACTACAAGCTCTGCTTACGACACAACACCGAGTGGTACACTAACATTCACACGTAATGGCGCAGTTAATAACGGCAAGGTAAGTTCAACGGCCGCTATTGCTCAAAGCAAATTAGCAATGACGTTGGCAACTGCTACAATTTCAGCTGTTCCAACACTAGTCAATGTTAACGCAGGAAGTTTTGTTGTAGGCAAACGTTATAGAATCTTAAGTCCAGGTAATACTAACTGGGCAACTCCAGGAACAGCTAACTGGGTAGGTGCTAATGCGGCTACTGCTGGAACAATATTCCAAGCAGTATCGGCTGGCGCAGGCACTGGCACTGCTACAGATATGGATGCGTTGCAAGCCGCAACTGGTGTAAGTCAATACGATAGTAGTCAATTTACTATAACTGACGGTTGGGTAACATTAAAAACATCAACTAGCACAAGTGACGGTATTCCTAATACCAAGTTGCAATGGGTTGCGGCAAATAGTTTGTTGGCAAATACTTCTGGGGTAAACGGTGCATTAGCGGTTACAACTTCTACAGCGTTGGTGTACAACGGTGACGGTGTTCGTAATGCCGATATTGCAAGTAACGGAAATACCACAACTATTCCAACATCCAGTGTAAACGCACAAGCTACTACAACAGGCGCTGTTATTAGAACAGCGGCTAAAACATATGGTTGTATTGGTATTACTGCAACTGGAGCAATATATAGTTTAGTTCAAACTGATGTTGGTGGTAACATTGATGTTAAGGGTATTAAAATAAATTCACTACCAAGCAGTGGAAATATTATACAAGTTCCAAGTACAACTTTAGAATTTTACACACCGGGTAATATTAAGTTTTTAACTTCAGCAGGAAACTCAACTGCTACTAATACATTCTTTGGTACCAGTGATTTCAGTAGTAGCGGAGCAGTGCTTAAGAGTGTATCACTAAGTGCAGGCGCGGCAGGCACTGATGGTTACATAACCGGAGCATGGCATTTAAATGCTAGTAGTTCGTTTGACACTTCATTAGGAGTGTTAAAATCAACTGTGATAACAACTGGTGCTGACAATTCTAACGGAACAATACAAGGTATTTGGACACTGGTGGGTGCAAGTAAGTTACAAGCTACATACGCCGACTTAGCAGAATATTACGAAGGTGATCAAGAATACGAACCAGGAACTGTTCTAGTATTTGGTGGCGAGAAAGAAGTTACTACTACTGATGCAATGAACGATACACGTTCAGCAGGTGTTGTAACAACTAATCCAGCATACGTAATGAACGATGGACAAACTGGCATACGTGTTTGTTTAGCACTTGCAGGTCGTGTTCCATGTAAGGTAGTAGGTCGTGTTAAAAAAGGCGACATGCTAACAACATCAAGTACACCGGGATATGCTGTTAAAGCTACTGATCCAAAATTAGGTAGCATTATTGGTAAAGCCCTAGAAGATAAAGACAACGGCGAAGCTGGAATTATCCAAGTTGCTGTAGGGAGAGTATAATGGCTAAACAAGTAATTAACACTGGCACTGCGGCAAATGCCAAAAACGGTGATCCGTTGCGCACGGCTTTTACAAAAGTAAATGCAAACTTCGATGAACTGTACACAGCTATGAATGCCGATGTGCAAATCCCAACACAGACTGGCAATGGTGGAAAGTTTTTAACTACTAGTGGTACTGTACTAAGTTGGTCAGACCCTTCCTTACAATCAAAAGCTGTTAGAAATGTTGGCTCAGTGGCCGCGGCTGGAACTGTTACTTTAGATTACAGTACAGATTCCGTTGTACGTGCTACAGCAACAGGGTCTACTATAACGATTGCCCACTCTAATATAACGTCAGGTAAGGTAGTAGAATTAATACTATCAAATACTAGTGGTGCGGCTTGTACAGTGACAGTAGGAGTTGCAGGAACAAATACTATTAATAACAGTACAACCTATGCCATTGGTAATAATACTACACATATTTTTACAGGTAGAAGCTTTGGAACAACAACCACTGACGTTTACGTTACAGTAGTCTAATACGGTAAATATACTAAAGAGAGCGCAAACATGCCAATTCAAACGATTAATATAGGAAATTACGCAAACGACGGGTCGGGTGATGACTTGCGTACAGCATTTAGAAAAGTTAACGAAAACTTTAGTTTGCTTGGAACTGATATTCCAATCTCCCAAGCATCGAACTTAGGTATTAATACTATTGTTGTTAATCGTTTTTTAACTAAAACAGGCACAGGCCCGTTTTTAGTTACACTAATTATTAGCCAACAAAGTGTTATACCAACAGCGAATCAGTACTTCTATCTAACTGGCAACACTAATACATTATATAACGGACACTGGTTCTGCACTGCTAGTTCTTCAACGCAAATTACATTGCGTTATCCTACCGATCCTGGTGTTTATGGAACTGCTGACGGTACAACTATTAGTGCTACTGTTGGTATTTTTAAAGATAAAAACGACACCACAGCAGAATTCAAAAGTATAACCAGTAGTGACAACAGTATTAACATTGTTCCTGGCACAAACATCATTGACTTAAAAAGCGGTGCCGGAGTTATAAATGATCCAGCTCCTGTATTAGGTGGCGATTTAAACATCAACGGTCACAGATTAATTGATGCAGTTGGCACAGGTGATGTGCAAACAACAGTGTATGGTATTAATGTCAAAGTGTTAGATGCAATGTTTGCCATGTTAATGCAAACAAACAGTTTTAATGTTGATATGGGTATTATTGTAGGAAATTATAATACTATAGATTTAGACATGGGATATACTTCAGCCGGGTTAGGGCCAATAGTTAATAATAATTTAGACTTTGGCACTTTTTAATTGTCTGGTAGACAGGAAATAAAAGATGCTTAATATTTGGACACAATCTTCCGGATACACATTCCCTGGGGTCTCTGGACTCACTGGTAACCTTGCCCTTGACGTTGCAAAAACTACATTTGACGGTAGATCAACAACGTTTGACGCTGGGACTTTCCAAGAACGAGTGATTGTTAACATACCATTACCTACCACAGGTAGTTTAACAGGAATTACTTTTAAAATAATTTCAGGTAGTTTGCCGCCAGGTTTACGAATTGAAGGTGCATTTATTGTTGGCAATCCTTATAATGTTGCTAGAACTACAACTTATACATTCTGTATACGTGCCCAACAAAACAACACAGTTGCTGACAGAACATTTAATATAATTGTTAACGGCGGACAACTACCTGCTTTTGTTACTCCCAGCGGATTACTGCCTGTTGGGTTGCACGGACAAAAATATACGCTAGGTAAATCTCCTGTTGATTATCAACTAAGTGCAGTTGATCCCGATGGTTTAGAAATTACATATTTTATAAATTCCGAGGATGGCAAACTACCGCCAGGTGTAACGCTGTCTCCTTCTGGAAAACTCTCAGGCATTGTTAATCCTGTAGAAACACTGGACGTGAGAAAAACAGGTGACGGTACTTTTGATAACACATTTTATGATACATCATTTTATGACTTTGGCCTAAGAAGCACTAGCGGGTATGACAGTTTTATTTTTGATACTGTAAATTTTGATTACAGTATACCAACTAAAACACCAAAAAGTTTAAATCAAACTTATGAATTTCTTGTTAGTGCATCGACAGGAAGTGTAACTGTTAAACGTAAATTTTCTATTTTTGTTATTGGGGAAGAAAGTTTTAAGGCAGACTACACACAGATTACCGATGACAGCGAATTATTTACAGCAGACGTAACTTTCTTAAAAGAACCTATATGGTTAACCAACGGAAATCTTGGTGTATGCAGGGCGGATAACTATGTAACATTTGCGTTAGAATGTATAAACATTGTTGACGATTTTCCTATTGTGTTTACTATCGATAATACAAATAACTTGCCGCCAGGCATGACTTTTAATCCAGTTAACTCAACTGTATATCTTGCTGGTCGTATTCCTTTCCAACCGTCTATTGCAAAAACATATACATTTACTGTTACTGCAAGTAGAGTAGGCGAAGATGTACAACCCTCAGTTTCAATAAAAACATTTACATTGCGTGTTCTTGGAAATATCGATAACGATATTTTCTGGGACAGTGCTTATAACATTGGAAACATTCCTGCAAATTTTATTTCTGATTTGCAAGTAGTAGCTCGTTGTAGTTCAGATTCTAATTTAATTTATACTAAAACTTCAGGTACTTTGCCGCCTGGGTTATTATTAGCAAGTGATGGGGAAATAACTGGTAAAGTTAATCAATTTGGTACTGCAAACATTATTAGAATTACAACAATAGATAACGGTGATTTTACATTGGATCAAAAAGGAACATCCTTGTGGCCAAAGCCCACAGTTCCTGCATGGTGGCAACTTCCTGGAAACGTTGGTTATACGTGGCAAGCGGTAGCTGGATTAACTGGCGATATCCCAATTAAAGTAAACACCACTATAGATAGCTCGCACCAGTATGATATAATTGGCATACGCGGATTAATACTGTTTGATTCTCAGAATACTAATTTTAGTATCGACGGCGGAACTACAACTTTTGATAGAAATTATAAATTTACAGTATCAGTCAAAGATCAGTTTGGACTAACTGCTAGTACTAAAGATTTCTTAATAACAGTTACAACTCCAAATCAAAAGTTATACAGTAACATTAGAACACAACCATTACTAGAGCAAAGTAGAAGAGCAATTTGGACAAAGTTTATTACAAATACGGATATATTTACAACATCGAGTATATTCCGTCCAAGCGATCCAAACTTTGGAGTTAGTAAAGATTTATCCATGCTAGTATATGCTGGCATAGAAACAAGCAGTGCGGCCGAGTTTTTAGGAGCAATGGGTTTAAATAATAAACGCAAACGTTTTAAATTTGGAAATCTGCAAAAAGCAAGTGCCATTAAAAACGGTGAAGTAATGTACGAAGTAATTTACTTGGAAATTATTGACCCGTCAGAATCAAATGGTGTTGCTCCGGGTAAATTTATAACAAATAATGTCCGAGATCAATTTAAATTAACCGGAGACATAAGCGGAGAAATTTGGGCAAGCCCTGCAACCGCAGAAGGTATTACTAAAATGCAACTTGCAGAAGCTTGGTTAGATCGTCCTATAAATGATGTAACAATTGACAGCACTGGATACAACATTTCTGACAGCTCAACAAATAAACACTATATAAACAGTATTTCAAATTGGCGCAAAAACTTATCAGAAGTTGGTGATACTGAACAAAACTATTTGCCCTTATGGATGCGTAGTGTTCAACCCGGACAAAAACAACAATTAGGTTTTAAACTAGCAGTTCCGCTATGTTATTGCAAACCCGGAACTGCTGATGATATTATGATTAATATCAAATATAGCAATTTTGACTTTAAATTGCTGGATTATACCTCAGATCGCTACATCATAGATGCGATTACCGGATATTCTAGCGATAAATATCTAGTGTTTAAAAATCACAGTAGCATAGTGTAACGAACGATAAATACACAGTAAAATATATAGGATGATAGTATGCCAAACCCAACCGCAAGTTTAATCAACTTTGGCTCAGTAGATGCCACATACCCTGTTGCAGGGCAGGACAATAATAGCCAAGGTTTTAGAGATAACTTTGGTGTTATTAAAACAGGACTAGGTCAAGCTAGTACTGAACTTACCGCACTTCAAAATAATGCGGCTTTTAAGAACTCAGCTAATGATTTCGGCCAAAACGTTCTTTCAAACGCTGTTTATAAAACTTTTTACGGTGTTGCAAAAAGTTTAGGAACTGCCGTTACTAATACAGATATTAGTTTAACTGACGGACCTTTGCAATATATTACGCTAGGTGCGAATAATACATTAACATTTAAAAATTGGCCTACAACAGGCAAATATGCGGCTGTGCGTTTGATGATTCAAGGCGACCAGACTGCTGTTCGCGTTCCTACTTTTTCAACAGAAAATGCAGGTACCATTCGTTACGACACGGCATTTCCAACATTACCTGGAACTACTACTAAAGGAATTACAGTTGGTGGTGAAAGTTTAGCAACTGCTACTGTTAGTAATCCGGGCTCAGGTTATACGCAGGCCGCTACCGTTGTATTTTCACAAGGCGGACTACAAAATGGTGGTACACAAGCAACTGGTACTGTTACCTACACTTGTATAACTGCGCTAATTACTGGCGCTGGATATTCAGGTAACGGATACAAATTAAACGATCAAATTGTTGTCAATGCAAGTTCTGGTATTATTTTAACAGTTAGTTCATTAAATCAAACATTTAAGGCTAACACAACTAATACTGGTACAACCTTAAACGGTATAACTGATTTTAGAAACATTGCGGCTGGTGTAAGTATTACTGGTGCAGGTATCCAGGTTGGAACTACTATTAATTCATTTAGTGTATCGTTAGGCACTATTGAAATTTCATTGCCTGCTCAAGCAACTGCATCAGACGTTACTATTACTTACAGTGATGGCACGTTAACTGGCCCAATTGGTGGTTTAACAGTTGCAAGTGGCGGAACTTTACCGTTGCCATTAGGAACAGGATCTTATTCAACAAGTCCATTATTTGGTATAGGTAACGGTGCCCGTGTTGTTATGACGTTTGGTGTTGGTGCTATCAATATTACTAGTTTTGGTGACGGTTACACAACATCTCCTACAGTATCATTCAATCCAACTGGCGGCGGATCAAACACAGTTATTGCTACTGCTATTACAGCACTAACAGCTGACAATCCAAAAGTAGTTGAAGCATGGACTATAGACGGCGGTTCTAACGTATATCTTCGTTACATTGGCGAATATAATTAATGCATCCACTTGTTAGTGATTTATCTGGATTAAAAGATCAAGAGATACACAGTAAGATTAATGATCTTACTAAAAAGTATTTCATGACTCGTAATCCAGATCTTCAAAGACAAATGGCGGCTGTATTAGACGATTTACGTATTGAGTTAAGCGAACGTAATCGTAAGTTAATTGAGCAACAAATGAAAGATAAAAACCTTGACAATTTAATCAAGCTCAGTTAAAATATAGGCTATGCGCCTAGACAAATATTCAAATCCAGTTTTTAATGAAATAGACATTTTTGATGCCTTATATCAAGGTTATCAATTTGATGTGCATGATACCATGCTTATCGAACGTACTGATGCTATCAAACAACTAGAAACTGAAATTGGTTTCAAATTCCTTGAACCTTACGAAACTCATTTTGAAATAAGAGATTACGATGCGGCTTGCCAAAGTAATTGGAATATGCCCGAGGAGTATAAAACCTTGGATATCGAAGAGTGGATTTGGACGCAAACACCGCCATGGGATCCACAACATACTAGAGTAACAGAAGAACTGGCGGCTTTTAAAGAACGTAATATGCTCAATTTGTTACGTTGGTTAAAATACTTCGTAGATACCATGAGAACAAATAATGTAGTATGGGGAGTAGGCCGAGGGTCTAGCGTTGCTAGTTACATATTGTATTTGATAGGTGTCCATAAAATTGACAGCATTAAATATAATTTAGACTGGCAGGAATTCTTAAGATAAGTAATAACATAATCCAGGAGATTAAAATGGGAATGAAAGAACAACCAAAAAAAATTTATCGCACTATGCAAGGTAAAGAAGTTGACATGGGTAAATTAGTTAACCAAAATGAAATGACTATTGCTGTGGGCAATATGCGTGTTAATGCCCGCGGTGATAAAATTGGAGCAGGCGGCAAAATTGTTAAAACTCGCGAAGAACTATTAGCAGAGCGCCAGCAATCTAACGATCCATCGGGCGGTGTATGAGTTTAGCAATTAAATCAGGTTTATCTACTAGAATAAAAGGCAAACTTATTCCAATCCGTGATAATGTATTAATCACAGATATGAACTTTGATGCTAGAATATCCAAAGGCGGCATTGTATTACCAAGCGATGACGGCAAAAGTGAAGGTGTCAGACACCGCTGGGGTCGTGTTTGGGCAATTGGGCCAGAACAAAAAGACGTAGCAGTAGGTGAATGGATTCTTCTTGAACACGGAAGATGGACACGTGGTGTTATCATCGAAGAAGAAGATGGTACTGAAATCACTATTAGACGTGCGGATATCAAAGCCATTTTAGCGGTAAGTGACGCAATGCCTTCCGAAGATACATTTGGTGTGCATGGACAAGTTACACATCAAACATTTGATCCAAGCACATTTAGTCGTCCTAGCTTCGAACAATAAAATATTTCTTTTGAGCAACAGGGCTATTGACTAGCCCTGTTTTCACCTGTATACTTGATATAAATGGAGAAGTCTTATGTTTATATTTAATATACTACTAACAGCAATCGCTGTATATTTCGCCATACAAGAATACAATAATGCTAGAATTGGCTGGGCTATGTTCTGGGCGGCATTAGTAGGCTGGGACATTCACACATTAATTTATACTCTATAAGGAAATAATATGAGCACACATCAGGAAGCTGTAAACGATATTAAAAAGGCAAAAAATGTAATTGACCACATTCCAGAAACATCTACACAACACTATCCAGATGCAAAAAAGCATCTTTATATTAGTCTTGTAAAAAGCATTATCCGCATTGGAGCAGGTGGTTGTTTAATTCAAGGCAATTTGTTGTTTGCCGGCGGCTTGTTAATTTTTGCTGAAATACTTGGCATTGTCGAGGAACTGGTATGATAACAGACGACCAACTTGGCGAATTATATTCCAAAAACTTAGCATTTGTAGATTCACTATGCGGCGAGTATGGTGCTATGGAAGTGGCCGCTATTATGATGACCCAAGCATTGACCATTTATAAATCAGCAATGTCTGAGCAAGACTATAATAATATGGTTGATAGTATCTCAGCAAGTAGAGACAAAGTTAAAACATTTGAAAGGCCGGTAATACAATGATTGAATTATGGGTAGAAAAATATCGGCCAAGTACTATAGACGGATACGTCTGGCGTGATGGCGGGCAAAAACGCCAAGTAGAAAGTTGGATTAAAGACAAGTCAATTCCACACTTGTTGTTAAGCGGACCGCCAGGTATTGGCAAAACAACAATGGCTAAGATGTTGGTTAACGAAATTGGCATTGAAGATGCTGATGTACTAGAAGTTAACGCAAGTCGTGAAACTGGCATTGATTTTATTCGTAACAAAATTGTTCCGTTTATCAGTAGTATTGCATGGGGTCCATTTAAGGTTGTGTTACTAGACGAAGCAGATCGTCTAAGTCCACAAGCACAGGACTCGCTTAAAGGTATTGTTGAAGAGTACAGTAGCTTTGCTCGTTTTATTCTTACTTGTAATAATCCTAACATGGTTGTGCCAGCATTGCACAGTCGTTGCCAACAATTTCACTTTACTAAATTAGATCAAACAGAATTTACAGCTCGTTCAGCAACAATATTAGTAGAAGAAAATGTAGAGTTTGATCTTGAAACTTTGGATTTGTATGTGAGTGCTACCTATCCAGATTTGCGTAAATGCATTAATATGCTACAGCAAAATACAAGCGAAGGTGCATTACACGCTCCTCACAAGGAAGATGCAAACAGTTTAGATTACAAGTTTGAAATGGTCGAATTGTTTAAAGCAGGCAAAATTGATGTAGCACGTAAACTATTATGCGGCAAAGTAAGACCTGAAGAAATGAGTGATATTTTCCGTTGGTTGTATGATAACGTGGAATTATTTGGCGACGAACAAAAACAATTTAAAGCAGTTCATATTATCAAACAAGGTATGATTGATCACACACTTGTAATGGATCCGGAAATTAACCTTGCATCGGTGCTGGTTAGACTTACTAACATATGAAAGAAAAGTTTGTAAATGCCTATATGGATGTGGCCGAACGCTTTGCTGAATTAAGCTCGGCACGTAGACTTCATGTAGGTGCTATTGTGGTTAAGGATGATAGAATAATATCTATCGGCTACAATGGTATGCCAGCAGGTTGGGACAACAATTGCGAGAATACCGAATACGTTGGCAGTGACGAACAAATCCCTTCTCCAGATGAGATGAAACGATTGGGATTCACTGGTACTGACCAGGGGTGGTATCGTTTAAAAACTAAACCAGAGGTACTTCATGCTGAAACCAATGCAATTGCCAAGTTGGCTAAATCTAACGAATCTGGTATGGGTGCTACTATGTTTATTACCCATGCTCCATGTTTGGACTGTGCCAAACTTATCTACCAAAGTGGTATTGGCAGTGTTCTATATAGGAACTCTTATAGGGATACTAGTGGTGTCACGTTTCTTGAAAAGTCGGGTATTCAAGTAACGCAGATATAAAAATAGGGGCAACAACGCCCCTATCCTTTTGACGTTGGTTTAATCACCGTACAGCGATAACACCTCCTTGACTGCATTGTGACGTTCAATATCTTTGTGGTCAAATTGCACAATGTCAATATGTTTTAGTGTTTTGCTGGTCAACAAGCCGCAAAAGTTCACTAATCCATTATCATTGACACGATCTGCTTGCGCCAAATCTCCTGTCACTACCATTTTAGACCCTTCTCCCAATCGGGTCAGTAGCATTTTCATTTGATTAGTTGTCGCATTTTGCATTTCATCTGCAATAATATAGGCATTCTTGAATGTGCGTCCACGCATGTATGCTAGCGGACTTATTTCTATCACTCCTTCTTCTAACATCTTAGCGATGTCTTTAGTTTGATAATATTCGCCCAAGACGTCAAATATAGGTCTTGTCCAAGGTGCCATTTTTTCATTTAGCGTACCTGGTAAAAAGCCTAAGTCTTCATCTACGGACACGGCGGGTCTTGTAACAATGATCTTATCAACTAAACCTTCCTGAAACTGCTTGATACCATTCTGCACGGCTAGCATGGTTTTACCCGTGCCGGCTGGGCCAATAGCCAAGACGATACTTTTGGTTTCATCCTGTAACTTTTGTAGATATGTTTGCTGGTTGGGGCTTCGCGCATACAGACTTACTTTCTGCTTTTTCTGCGGAAGATATGGTTGAAAATCTAACACGTTAACTTCTGACGTAAAACGTTTTTTCACTCTATTCTTACTCATTGTTTAATGTCTCCTACATTGGGGATGTAAGAACGACTGTAGTGACCGCCCGATGACTACCGTTCGTCCTACATAGTATTTACAGAATACACAGAATAATAAAGTAATACGTTATGATTTCGAACCAGCTAAATAAGTATAGAAGCTTCTAGGACAAAAATAATGCATGATATCATAGATGTTATTACAAACATACAAGAATTATACGAAAACAATAGTAGTCTAGCCGCACTTAAAGACTTTGAGCGTGTGCTGGATGAGATGGATATGTACGTATATAAAAACTGGCTCGACGGCGAATTAGCGTACGGCCCTAAAGTAGAGCGTCACTGGGTCACTGCTGGCTTTATGTGGCCTCGAGATAAAATGCCAGACCCTATGGCCGCAAAGCGTTTGATGGAAATCGGTTGTAAAATTGGCTATCAAAAAACTCATTTGATGGAAGCTCGAGAAATTAAAAAACCAGACGATATTCGTCCTGGTACAAAGAAAGGCAAGATGGACCGTAAACCAATTTGGATGGTCGAAATCACTATGCCTAGAAAACTAGTATCTGACATTTACAAAGGCTATATGAACAGAATGCGCGAAGAGTTAGGCAATGAAGGTATGCAAACTCAACCACCAACTCCGTTAGATACTAATGCGGCAATGCAAACAAATACTGCACCGACTGCTCCTATGACTGGCGGTATGCCAGGCGGGCAACCAGGCGGCGTACCTGGAACTCCACCGGCAGGCGCTGGTGCACCGATGGTAGCATAATATGATTATTAGCGAAGCACTTAGAGCCAAAGATCTTAGAAAACTTGTCAAAAATATTTTTGAAATAGACAATTATAAGAGTAAAATTGGAGACGACAGAGATACTGTAGTTTTAACATTTACAGTAGATACTAAAGATCCTGCGGACGATTTAGAAAACTTTTTAGAAATGGGTTATGACTTTATCTTAGATTCAGAAGCAACTACTGGAGAACTTGATGATGGGAAGTATCGGGTATTTGTAGAGATTGAACGTAGTCGTCATGTCTCAGAGCAAATAGTTGAAATATTAGACGGCGTCAGTAAACTGACTGGAATTGATAATTTTAGATTTCGTTACCATAAAGAATTTAAAAGCCAAGAAGCAACTAAAGAAAATTTAGAAAAAGCAATACCTGCTGATGGTGATGCTTACGATATTGCAATCCAAAACGAAGGGCTTAATAATTTTAGTAAATTCTTTTCTAATAGTTATGTTGACGATATCACATTGTTAAGCGAAACAATTACACTAAAACGTATTCACAAAGATCCTATTACTTTGAAAATTGTTGATTTCGGATCTAAACAAGAAATGCATGAGCAAACAAAAGGCCCAATTATGCTAGAAGGTAACGGCATGGCTGAAACTATCTATCTAACAAAATATATTGGCAATTATAATATAAACAAAGTTGGTTCGAAGTTTATATTAGAAAAAGAAGGTTATGCTTTAATATTGGAGAAAGCACATGGCGGATTTTAAATTTAATTTTACAAAGGACAAGTTGAAAGCTATCATTGGTAATAACCCTTATCTTGATGACTGGTATGAATCTTTATGTCAAATACTTCCCGATTATGATATTGACACAGTACCACGTGTTGCGGCATTCTTGGCGCAGACAGCACACGAAAGTGGTAACTATCGTGCAATTAAAGAAAACTTAAATTACAAAGCAGAAAGTCTTTGTAAAGTGTGGCCAAGATATTTTCCAGATATGGCCACTGCCAAGTCTTATGAAAAACAACCAGAACGTATTGCCAACCGTGCATACGGAAATCGTATGGGTAATGGCCCAGAAGAAAGCGGTGATGGTTGGAAATATGCAGGTAAAGGTCTTATCCAACTAACTGGCAAAGACAACTACACACGTTACGCACAAAGTTTAGAGATTAGCGTAGAAGAAGCTAGCGAACATTTGACAACATTTGAAGGTTGTGTACAAAGTGCGGCTTGGTTCTGGGAAGCCAACAATTTGAATCAGTGGGCAGACAGCGCCGATATACTAACAATGACCAAACGTATTAACGGTGGCACTATTGGTTTAGAAGATCGTATCAAGCATTACAATCATGCAATGCATGTATTAGAAGGCTAAATCATGGAACAGTTTCAGTGGATGTTTAGCATTATACCAGATGCAATATTGAACTGGGTATACTGGGGCATCATTGCTGTGGGGTTGACTGGTGTTGTGGCTGGATGGTTAGGCCAATGGATTCCAGTATACGGAAAATATACTGGAATATTAAAACCAATTGGTATTGCTGTTCTTGTGCTAGGTGTATGGTTGCGCGGTGGCTACGATACTGAATTAGCATGGCGTGCCAAGGTAGCAGAAGCTGAAGCAAAAGTAGTGGCCGCTGAAGCTAAGTCTAAAGAAACCAATACTGTTATACAAACACAGTATAGAGACAAAGTAAAAACTGTCAAAGAAATACAGATAGTTGTACAAGAACGTATTGTTAAAGAAGCCGCAAAAATGGACGCAGAGTGCAAAGTTGATCCAGAAGCTATTAGTATTTTAAATCAAGCCGCAGGAGGTAAGAAATGAAATATATTATCATTGCACTAATCCTATGTTTAACTGGTTGCGCTAGTACTGTTCCAGTAACTATGAATTTTCCACAAGTTCCTGAAGAGTTAAAAACAGCTTGTCCAGACTTAAAAACTATCCCCGAAGGCACTACTAAACTAAGCGAAGTTGTTAGTAGCGTTAGTGAAAACTACGGACAGTATCAAGAGTGTAAAATTAAGATAGATGCGTGGACACAGTGGTACAATAGTCAAAAGAAGATATTTGAAAGTATTAAGTAACATGGGTACTAGGCCGTATACTAAATTAAATGATATCAAATTAGATATTACTTTGGATAGTATTGTAGTAGAAATTGGTAGTGAAAATGGCGAAGGAAGTTCTTTATGGTTATACAATTGGGCTAAAGAGCGTAATTTAGAATTTTATTCTATAGATGTAGAACACAGTAAAAGAGAAACAGATTATCCAGACATAAATTGGATAGTTACAAATTCTGGAAGCGACTGGTGTAAGAATATTTTACCTAGTTTAAATAAAAAAATTAAAGTGTTATATCTAGATAATTTTGATTGGATTTCAGATTCGAATAAATCAGAATCGTTTATTCAAAAACAAATTGAAGATTATGCTAAACGCGGTGTTATGATGAATAATCAAAATTGCCAAGACGAGCACCGATTACAAGTAGAATATTGTTTGCCATTTTTAGATGAACAATCAGTTGTAATTATGGATGACACATATTATGCCAACGATACTCAATTGGTTGGTAAATGTGCTACAGCGATTCCAGTATTACAACTACACGGATTTCAAATGTCTGGCACAGAATATGCCATTAGAGGATACAAATGAAAAAATTATTAGTAATTTTAGCAGTATGGGGATTGTCGGGTTGTGCATTGATTGATGCATATATGATGGCCAGATTTGACAACAACGAATACATGTTGATCAATCGTGTACGCACACAGGCAAACTTAGGCGCGGCCAAGTGCGGGAAACCCGAAGTGGTTGAAGAAGTAGATAGCATATGGCGTACCACTATAGAGTTAAAAAATTACACACAGTCAATTCCACGCAATGAGGAAGCAACTAAAATGAGCGCAGAACTAGCGGAAATTGTTAAAGGGTTAAGTGATCGTTACAAAGGCACTGAACCAGTTAGCTTGATGTATTGTACTACAAAATTTAGCAGTATTGAGCGTAATGCTGTTACTATTCAAAACGTTATAGGGAAGAAACCAAGATGAGTGTGGAACAACAATTAGAAGCCTTGTTTAATACAGGCGACCCAAGTTTACAAGATCTAGCTACTCGTGCTAACGATTTAAAAAAAGCCTTAGAATCTGGACAAATTAGCAAAGGCGAGTTTATGGAAATGCTACAAGATTTAGCCCATGAAAAGAATATCAACGAATCAGCACACGATTTACAAGTAAAAATAGCAGTTAATGCGGCTTTAGAGGCACTGGTTAATGTAGCAAGTATGTACTAAATATATTATAAAGACAAAGGAGCGAACTATGTCAGAAGTAACGAGCGAATCAAAGAAAGAAGATTGGATGAATTCAAAATGGCGTCCAATGATGGGTTGGATGTATATGGTTGTCTGTATGATGGACATGGTTATATTTCCAATCTTATGGAGTCTATTGCAGACATTTACCCATACACAAATTACTCAATGGAATCCACTAACACTACAAGGTGCTGGCTTATTCCATATTGCTATGGGAGCAGTCCTTGGTATTGCGGCATTTGGTCGTACACAAGAAAAATTAGGCGGAGCAAACAATGGCGGAGCACAAGTACCAACACCTGCGCCTACATTTAGTCCTGCACCAGCGGCACCTGCGCCTAGTTTTAGTAGCGCACCATTTGTTGCTCCAGCAAGTACAAGTTTTGCACCAGCACCAAGTTGGGGTACAACACCAGTAGCAACAACAGCAAGCGGTAAGAAGATTGTGCCAGACGCTGATCAGCCAGCAATTTAATAGGAGAATAACATGTTAGATACATTATTATGGATAGCAGTAGGCGCATTTGTAGGTTGGAATTTTCCACAGCCGTTTTGGGCAAAGATTATTCAAGAAAAAATTCAAACCATGTTAGCTAAGAAAGGAGTATAATATGAAATTAATTTTAGCATTAGTAGCAAGTTTAGCATTAGTTGGTACAGCGTATGCTGGCGGTGAAATGAAAGAAGTTTGTACACCAAAAGTAGACAAAGCAGGCAAGCCAGTAAATGATAAAAAGACTGGAAAGCAAGCTCAAGATTGTAAAAAAATCAAAGTACACAAGAAAGTAGAAGGCGAAAAAGTTCCAGAACCTGCCAAGAAAAAGTAATCAAAAACTTGACAGGTCTCCTTTAAGATAGTATAATTACTATTATTAACTGGGACCTGTTATTACGACTATGACTGATTATTACCAAACACTAGGAGTTAGCGAGCAAGCTAGCTCAGAAGAAATTAAGCGAGCATATAGAAGCTTGGCCAATAAACATCATCCTGACAAGGGCGGTGACCAAGCTATGTTCAAAAATATAAGCGTTGCCAACGATGTATTAAGCGACCCACAAAAACGTGCGGAGTACGATCAGCAACGTCGATTCCCACAAGGACAGCAATTTCATTTCCATACTGGAAATAATCCATTTGGAGATATTTTTGGCGGAGCAAGTCCATTTGGAGATATTTTTGGCGCAATGCATAGACAACAAGCACGTCGAAATAGAGATTTGAATATACAATGTCAAGTTACTTTATTAGACAGTTATCTTGGCAAACAACTAGAAGCACAATATCAATTACCTAGTGGTCGTACACAAACTGTTGTTATCAACGTACCTGCTGGAATATCACACGGTGAAACTATCCGTTATCAAGGGCTGGGAGACGACAGCGTACAAGGTGCGCAACGTGGTGATCTTAATGTAACTATTATTGTTATGGGAGATCCAAACTTTGAACGTAGAGGAAATGATTTATATACTACCGTGGAACTTACACCTATCGAATCTTTAATTGGTTGCAGAAAATCTGTTAGAACAATTAGTGGTCAACACATTGATATAGACATACGCCCTGGGGTAGACACTGGAGTTGAGTTTGCTAGTGCTGGACAAGGTTTTGTAGATATACAGCGACATGTCAAAGGAAGGTTTGTAACAGTTGTTAAGATTAGATCTAAACCAATAACCGATCCAGAATTAGTAGCAAGACTGAGACAATTAGATGCTGAAATTACACAAAGAGGATGATCCAATTCTTAAGCAACCAGCAGAACAATGGGACTTTGAGAACCATGTTAATGCGGCTGTTATAGAACGTGAGATGCTAGATCTGATGAAAGCTAGCAATGCTATTGGCCTGGCTGGAAATCAAGTTGGTTTGTTGCGCAAGGTGTTTGTTATGCGTACTACAGACGGACGTGAGTTTGGATGTTTTAATCCATGGATCATGTTTGGCGATAACGACAAGATAGAAGGCGAGGAAGGTTGTTTAAGTTTTCCAAATCTCTGGCTTAAAGTCGCACGACACAATAAAATTACTGCCAGCTATCTTGACAATACAGGCAAACCGTGTATAATAGAATTAGAGGGCATTGATGCAAGATGCTTCCAACATGAACTGGATCATTTAAATGGGGTAACATTTACAGAATATGTAAGTGATTTAAAATTAAAGATGGCACGGAAAAAACAAAGGAAATTAAATGGTTGAACCAAGCGACAATCTACAAGCGGTTTTTGAAAAAGCTATTGAAACAGCTAAAAATCTTAACCACGAATATTTAACTATCGAACACTTGTTGTTTGCTATGTTGTGCGAAGAATCCTTTGCAAATGCTATTCAGGGATACGGAAGTGATCCAGAATATATTAAAAAGAATCTTGAACATTATCTAAAAAATAAATGTGACGAAATTACTGCTGGCGGGCCAGTAGCAAAACCAAAGAAAACTCAAGTAGTTGAACGTGTTCTTAATAAGGCATTTACACAAGTCTTATTCAACGGACGTCAACGTATTGAGAGTACAGATGTATTTCTAGCTATGATGAGCGAGAAACGTAGCTGGGCGCACTTTTATATTCAGCAAGCTGAAATTGATAAAGAAAAATTCGCCGATTTCATTAATAATAACTTAGAAGGCGAAGCTGAAGAAGAGATGGAACAAGGTGACATTCAAGGTAACAAGGCGCTAAAAGCGTTTACAACAAATCTAAACGATAGTGTTAAGAAAAATAAAATTGATCCAGTTATTGGAAGGATTGATGAATTAGAAAATATTGCGCTAGCCATGGGCCGTCGAAGTAAAAATAATGTGATCCTTGTTGGTGACCCAGGTGTAGGTAAGACTGCTATTGCAGAAGGACTTGCTTATAACATTGTTAAAGGTGCTGTTCCAGATTTCCTTAAAGAGTATCAAGTATATAATTTGGACATCAGTGCTATGCTTGCTGGTAGTAAGTACCGCGGCGACTTTGAAGAACGCTTTAAGCTAGTACTCAAAGGATTGGCTAAGAAAGGCAAGACTATCTTGTTTATCGATGAAGCACACATGATTAGCGGTGCGGGCAGTGCAAGTAACTCAGCTAACGACTTGAGCAACATGATGAAGCCTGCACTAAGCAAAGGCACTATCAAAGTTGTAGCAAGTACTACATGGGAAGAGTATCGTAAGCACTTTGAAAAGGATCGTGCATTGATGCGCCGTTTCCAACGTATTACTGTTGACGAGCCAACACAAGAAGTTACTATGCAGATTCTTAAAGGTATTAAAAAATACTACGAAGAACATCATAAAGTTAAAATTAAAGACGAAGCATTACAGGAAGCTATCAAATTGTCTGTCAAGTATCAAGCAGATAAGAAATTACCAGATAAGGCAATTGACTTAATTGACGTTGCATGTTCACGGTTTAATCTAAAAATGCCTGATAGCGAACGTATTGTTAACAGTGAAGGCATACGGTTTGAACTTGCTAAGATGGTTAAAATTCCAGAAGAAGTTGTTGCCGAACAAGAAAGCGAAGGACTTGTTAATTTACAAGATCACCTGTCAAAAGAAGTATACGGTCAAGATACAGCCTTACAAGAAGTTGTGGACAAGATTGTTGTTGCACAAGCTGGATTGAAATCAGAGAACAAACCCATTGGATCATTTGTATTCATGGGCCCAACTGGTACAGGTAAAACTGAAACTGCTAAGGCACTTGCTAAACACATGGGCACTAAACTGTTGCGTTTTGACATGTCAGAGTATCAAGAAAAACATAGCATCTCTAAGCTGATTGGTAGTCCTCCGGGTTATGTTGGCTTTGAAGAAAATGCTGGCTTGTTGATTACACAAATTCAAGAAAACCCTAATGCTGTTCTACTGTTTGATGAAGTTGAAAAATCACATCCAGACGTAAGCACGATATTGTTACAAATGATGGATAACGGTTTTATTACTGGTTCAAATGGTAAACAAGCTGACTGTCGTCAACTTATCCTTATCCTAACAACAAACGCTGGCGCACAGTCTGCTGAAAAGAACGCAATTGGCTTTGGTGCACAGGAAAAAGACTATAGCGATGCAGATTTGAAGAAATTCTTAACACCGGAGTTCCGAAATCGTTTAGATGGTATTATTACATTCAAGAAACTTGGCAAACCAGTTATGGTTAAGATTGTCAACAAGTTCATCGACGAAATGCGTGAGCAGGTTAAAACCAAAGGCATCCGTATTAAAATTAATAACGAAGCAATTGATTGGTTAATTGAAAAAGGCTTCGATGCTAAGATGGGTGCTCGTCCGTTACAACGCACCATTGACAAGGAAATTAAACGTGACCTTGCTCGTATGATATTGTTTGGCGAACTCAAGAACGGCGGATGGTTACATATTAGTGTAGAAGAGGATAAAATTTTGCTTACAGCAAAAATTAAAACTCCAAAACTACCGCTAGTTGTAACTGAAGCTGAGACGGTTACTATAACAGAAAATGAAGTATAAAGAGACACGTAGTTTATTTTTAAGAAAATACCAGTACAAAATAGCACTGGTATGTTCAAGTGCAACTCTGTTCAGGGGAGGCGATATTGATAATGTCGTTATGGAATTGGCAAAAATTGATGTTAAGCACCCTGAACATTTTTCCTATTGGGCCAGTCGAATTAAATCTACCGAAGACTTAGAATACGTGAGATCGTTGTGTCAGGATTTAAAAAAGATTACAGACTACGAGTTACGTGTAGAACAGCCCATTATCAACATTTACACTAACGATATTAAATCAGTTAAGTTATTTGAAAAGAAATACCCTGATACTATTAAGTTTATCAGTAAACCAGCAGAAAATAGTGTATTAACTAGCGATACTATCATCATGAATAAGATGAATTTTGATTATCGCATTACCATGGGCGCAACTAAACAAGAATACAGTACATTTGTGGAATGGGCTGAAAATAATGCTAAAATCAAGCTAACTAAAAGCTGTACACGAGATTTGAACCGTAACAAAAGTTGGGGAGGTACACACTTCTATGTAACGGGCGATAACAACTTACTCATGACTAAGATGCATTTAGGCGGTACTATAAGCAAGGTACAGCGTATTATACACCAGGCCGAAGTATAAAAGACATTTTGTGTATTACGATAAATACTCTAACTGCCCCAGTTAGGGTATTTTTTTGATAAACGGGCCAAAATATGCGTATAAATGAACTTTGCGAAAGCGTTGACTTAGAATTAGGTAAAGAAGCCAAGGACCCAAATGATCCACACGGATTAGGGTTTGATTTAAAGGACGACTTAATATTCTTTATGCATCACGATGATGATGCATATCGCCGTCATACGTTTCCAGCTATATTAAAAATTAAAGACCAATTAGATGCTGGTAAAAAACCAGATTACAAGTTATTTGACAAAGCTGTTAAAGAAGCATACAATAAGTATTGTACTAAATTTCAAATAAGAGAACTACCTTACGAATTAGAACAAGGCATGTTAGATGAAATGTGCCAACATATCTATGAAGAGGAATGTGGAAAAATTAAAGACGGGCATTACAAGGATCAATAAGTGTTACTCAGAGAATTATTTGTTCGAGAAGTTGCTGAGGAAAAGGCGCCAGTACAACTAGGGCGGCCATTCAACCATCCCGAACACTGGGTGATCTTTCACGGTGTAAGCGGCGTCCTTGAAGCACTACAACATTTTGACGAAATCAAAGCAGAGCCCAAACAGTTACGATTCAAGTGGGATGGCAATCCTCAGATCTATTGGGGCAGAGAACAAGCGGGCGGCCCATTAATTTTAGCAGGACATAATGGTTGGGGCAAAGGTGGTCGCAACACTGGCACCACAATGGATGATTTTACTAGTCCAGAAGCTGTTAAGAATTTTATTCTTAACAAAAGCGGGGAAGGTGCAAAGGGACAAGAGATAACTCCTGAGCGCAAACGTTTTGCAGAAGAGTTTGCAAGTTTATATCCTACATTTGACGCGGCCACTCCTAAAGACTTTGTAGGGTTTATATATGCAGATGCTATTTTTATGCCTGCTACTAAACCTAAAGTGGATGAAAGTGGTGTATACAACATGCATCCTAACCCGCATAGTGCTACCGGGTATCATGTTAGCAAAGACAGTGAGTTAGGTAAACGTATAGCAGGTGCAAAACTTATGATTGCGGCTCACGGCACATTTGATACATTTGGAGCCCCGGATGCTGAACAAAAACCTAAAGATGACTTTAGTGATTTTAACGGAACACCCGGATTAATTGTATTAGATCCAATTTATAACGGCACTGCACCGTCTAATGCAAAAAGTGGTGAAGAACTTATTGCTAAGAAAGATGTGGTATCAAAACAAACATGGTTAGAACAGAATGGTCAAAAAATTGATCAATTTGTTGGCAGTGTTTCCCGTACAGACAAGAATGGAATTTTTTATCCATTCTTGAATCAAAAAAATGCGGCTGGTACATTTGAACAAATTAACTCAAAGGTGTTTTTTGATTGGATGGCAGAACCTCAAGCAAATGGTAAACCTCGTGTGTCGTTACCCAAGCAACAAGTAATATATCAACTAGAACAACAAACTGGTGCTTTGGACGAAGTATTTCATGCTATGAAAGTTATTAGAGATATTAAACACGACATATACAAAATAACAAACGATACACACGATGCTGATGTTTGGGCCACAAACAGCGAAGGTTTTGTTCGCTATGCTCAACCGCATCACAAACATGGTAATATGAAAATTGTTGCACCAGGGTGGAAAAATTGAAAGCATATCACTTAACAGAATCTGAACAAGATCAAGCGGCTATTATATTTGGTCGATTTAATCCTCCGCACTTTGGTCACAGAGCCGCGTGGGATATTGCGGCTGAATTTCCTATTTGGTACGTTGGCACAAATCAAAGTACACAGGGTCCTAAAGATCCCCTTCCATTTGATATCAAAATGGAAGCTATGAAAACGTTTATGCCTGAATTAGAAGATCACTTAGTAGCAGAACAAAGTTGGTTTACTCTAGCATCGATGGTTTATAAACAACATGGTGCTGTTACATTGCACATTGTTACAGATGCAAATGATGCAAAAATATTTGTACCTGCACTACAAAAACAAAACGGTTTGGAAGGCCCGCACGGATTTTACAAATTTAACGATATCGTTTGGGCTGAAGCAAAAAGACAAAGCGAAGCAAGCAAGGTTAGACAAGCAGTTAAAGACAATAATCCACAAGACTTTGAAACATATTCAGGAGTATCTGCTAATACAGAAGTAGCAGGACATCCTTATTTCACCTTAGTAAGACATTTTATGATGCCTTACATGCAAGCTGAAATAGATAAAGAAAAGCAAAAAGCCGAAAGAGAAAGACTTAAAGCTGAAAAAGAACAACAAAAAGCAGAGAAGGCCGCTTTGAAACAACAAAAAGCAAAAGGTCCAGCGCAAGAGTTAGCAGAGTCACAGCGTATGAGTGCGCAAGTTAAATTACAACGTGCATGGGAACGCGAGCAAGCTAAATCAACTGCTAGTCGCCAACGTGCTGACCAAGCTAAAGCTGAGTTTGAAAAAGAATGGAAAACCAAGCAAGAAAAAGAAAAACAAAGTGTGGCAGAAGTAAAACAACGTTTAGACCCTAAGTGCTGGAAAGGCAAACACAAAGAAGGTACTAAGATCAAAGGCGGCATCAGAGTTAATAACTGTGTGCCTAATGAAGGACGAATACGTATTGGTCAGGCGCTAGAACAAATTTACGAAGCTAAAGCTCGTGAATCATTAAAGAAATTTGAACAAGATGCAATCCCAGGCATGACTGTATATGACTCTTTAAATAATAGTGATTCGTATGCTTCTTATAGATTCGGAGTAGCACTAGCACCGAGCCCAGAGTTCACTGACATGTCTAAGAAAAGTGCTCTAGCAAATTCTTTTGCTATGATTGATTACACTGATGCAGATGCACAAATTCGCAAAGGCGCTGAAAAAACAATGGGTGTTAAATCAAGTTCCAGTACTTCGGCCAAATCCAAAGAGCTAGAAGATACCAACAAACTAAGCCCAGTTGCCGCAACTAAACGTAATAAATACGGTATATGAAACAATACAGAATTACAAGCCAGGATTTAAATCAAGATAGTCCAGATGACTGCTATCTTGCGCCAGACGATCCTGTACAAGAATTAAAAATACTATCAGGTATGGGCGGACTGGGTGGCAATGCTAGACTGCACGAGTATCGTGCAAGCCAAGGAAGCAATATCAGCGTTACCGGCAACGAAAACGGACGCATACAGCGAGAAAAAAACATACAACCAGGAACTCCAGAATGGTTTAAACTATGGTTCGGTTTACCGTACATGACTGGAGAAAAGAAAAATGAGAGCTAAAGAATTTTTAAAAGAAACCAATAAAACAGGACAAGTACGTAACGGTTTGAAACAAAGCGGCCCTTATGCCAAACGCTACGACGAGCTGGATACATTTTACGATATGTATCGTTTAGGTATTGCTTTAGCAAACGACAAAGCACCTAGTCGTGGTGTGGTGTCAAATAGCCCAACAGTTTGGGTTCGTAATGATGAAGAAGCTGAAATGCTGACAAATGCAGAACGTACCATGGGAATTAAAGGAACTGTAGTAGTGCCGCAAGGCGACAGTGACGAATACCCTGATACTAACGATACAAGTCCCGTAGCAAGTATCAAGCGCAATAGGTACGGTGTATAATGCGAGCTAAAGAATTTATTAGCGAAACTGCTAGTGCAGGTGCTACTAGCTCAGGAAGCATAGCGACCGTAGTAAATCCCAACATTGCAGGTGGTGTAAACAACGCCAAACCACCTAAAATTATGCAGAAAAAGCATAAAAACGGCACTGCCGTTAATGCCTTAGATATGATGGGAGTCAGCCTATTTGGCGGCGAAACCATTAAAAGATAAATATTACAAGTTAACGGAGTCCTCAAATGGCCAAACAAGATCTATATAAAACAGCTCAACAAAGTACTAAACTTTTCAAATTAATCCAAGATGAAAATCTATTAGAAAGTTGGGTTAAAAACAAAATTATCAGTGCCGCAGAAGATATTTCTACGGTATATCAGTATTTGAACTACGAAAAACAGTTCAAAGAATACAGTCAAATGATTGCTGAAAGTACAAACCTAAGCGAGGGCAAACGTGCTTTGTTAACTAGCAAACTTGCAGAAGCTAAAGAAAAAGTTAAAGAGCTTAAGAAAAAAGCCGCCAAAGAAAAGTCCGAAAAAATGGACGAAGATAAAGACGAAATGAAAGTTGGCGATACAAAGAAAACACGCACAGGTGAATTGACAAAGACTAGCACAGGTGTTGTACATAAGAACACTAGCTACCATGATGACGGTGATGAAATTGCTTCAAACGCTAAATCAGGTAAAGGTGTTAAGAGCCATGCTAAAGCGCAGTCAGCCGCTGAGAAGAAAGAACAAGCTCCAAAATTAAAACAAAGTCCTAAGAGTGCTAAGACATGGGGCATGAAAGACAACGAGAAATTTGACAACCGTGATAAAGAAGTTGATGAAGGTTCATACTTAGGTAAGAAATTAACTGCTGAAGCTAAGATGTGCCCAATTTGCAAGAAAGATCCTTGCAAGTGCGGTAAAGGTAATACTAAAAAGAAAACTGTTAAAGAAGCTGACTTAGGTAAGCACAACAACGGTAAGACAACTGGATTCAAAGCAGTTGCTAAAGCCGCTGGTGGTGGTGAGAAAGGTAAAAAAATTGCTGGCGCACAACTAGCTAAAATGAAAGCATCTGGTAAAATTAAAGAAGCTATTGCTCGTGCTAAAGATGTATTAGAAGGCAAAGGCAAGAAAGGCGACGGTAACTTAGCTAATAATGCTAAACCTTACGACAAAGTAACACGCGGTGATGTTATCGCTGGACGTCTTGGTAAAGACGAAAAAGGCGGCAAGAAAGAAGTTGTTAAGGAATCTACAGAGCTAGATCGCATGAAAACTATCATGCATCGTTTAAACGGATAATACTATGGACATGAAGAAAATTCTTCAGGCCTTAGATAGTACCGCAAGTAAACCAGTAGAAGGGTCTGACAACATGAAGCAATTTCTGTCCATAGTGACAGAAGGTGCCAATCCGCATAAAGTTACATTGCCTGTTCAAATGGCCATGCAACATTATGCGGAGCCAGTTGTTGCTCAGCCAAAAACAATTAAAGAAGTTAAAAAGACAGCAATGTCCAGCATGTTGTATCAATACTATACAAATGCAGAACATCGATTAGCCGAAGAAGATAACACCAAAAAAGAAATTATTAGTGAACAAGCTAGACGTATTGCAGATCGTATTCTTAAAAGAAAAGAAGAGAAACCCGTGGCGGAATCATTCAATCCCGAATATGATGACGAAGCTGGTATGGCTCAGGGCAGTTTGCATACATTGAAGCGAGCAGTAGACGGGTTAATGAACACCATTGAAGATAAAGAAAATCTTCCAGAATGGTGTCAAGAAAAAATTTCCCTAGCTGAAGATTATCTTGTTACTGTTTGGGATTATTTACAAAGCGAAGAAGCACAAGGTATGCAGGAAGGTCGACGTAATTACGATGACAACCGCACAGGTTTTGGTCGGCGCGAACGTGAAGATGACGAGTATCATGTTCCAGATCCTGTAGACAATCGAATAGCATATAAAGTTATTGCCACTGTAACTACACAAGATGGCGGTGAAGAAAAGAAAGGTGTCACAGTAAAAACTACCGGCGGTCCAAAACATGCTGAAACAGTTGCTACAAAACATTTAGAAAATGCTGGTTTACAAGTAACTGGCATTGTTAGTGTACACGATACGGGCCCGGTGTAAAATATGGATGAATTAGTCAAAGCAATGAAGATAGCGTTTGCTAGTGAGAATGTCTACTATGTTAAGGCATCATCATTCCATTGGAATATAGAAGGACACAATTTTCCTCAATATCATACTTTACTAGATACCATCTATACGGAAGTATACAATGCACGTGACGGGTTTGCTGAAAATATTCGTAAACTAGGTTCATACGCACTTGGTAGCAATAGTTCATATATCAAATACAGCGCAATACAAGAAAGTAATGAAGTACCAGAGCCACAAGCTATGCTTGCCGAACTACTAGCAGATAGTGAAAAAATTGCTAATTTTTTAAAAATTGTATTCGATCTTGCAGAGCAAAACGGCGAGCACGGGCTAAGTAATTTTATAGCTGATCGACAAGATGCACATAAAAAACATGCATGGATGTTGCGTAGTACATTAAAGACAACAGGAATATAATATTATGGATTTAAGAACACTTCTTAATAAGCTAGACAAGCTAGATAGTCATCAGGTGTTGATGGAAAGCAATACTATTCGTGAAGAAATACTTTCAGCAGAATTGCAATTGTTAAAAGAAGCATACTCTGCGTTAATGGAACGAGCTCTTAAGAGAGAACTTGATGCATTACGTAATGTTAAAGATGTAGAACTACGCAAAAGCAAGTTAGCCGCACTAGCATCAAAGAACGGTTACCCTGGAATATTTGATCCAGTTACTGGTAAGTGGGTCGATAACGAAGGAAATTTTGCTTGGTTTGGGCCTTATCAAGCAGAAGTTGAAAAGATGATGGACGATGGGCTTGTTCCTCCTGAAGCACAAACTAGTGCATTCTGGGGATTAATGGGCAAAGATAAAGCTGAAGCAATAAAAATAAGTACTGCAAATGCCAGTAGATTTGAAATGATTGACGGTGCAGACGAAATTATAGATAAAGCAAATCAAAGTAAGCCAGCAATGGATGAATCTTTTGCCAAAGGATCGTTAGCACGAGCATTAACAGAAGATTTTGGTTATTCATCTAACTATCTCATAGAAGCTATTAGTACTACTGAGCATTTAAAATTAAAAGCATACATTGAAAAACTTAATAATCCTGAATATAAAGACGATGGTGAAGTTCAAAAAGTAATTTTTAAATATCAAGAATATGTAAAATATCGCGATTTACTAATTGCTAAGATTAAAGAAGCATTAGCACGATTCACAGCTAAAAAGGCGCCGGCGCCAAAAGCGGCTGAAGCTGGGGCAAGCACGTTTAGTACTAATCCACTGGATTATAAAGGGGATGCCGCAACCACAGTTAACTATGGTGCATTTGGAGAACCTAAACTTAATGAATCTCGCGGTGCGCTAAAAGAAGAATTCTACATTGTTCCCCATAAAGATAATACATCAAGCGTTGTGCATTTTTATTTAGACGAAAGTGGCAATGTAGTTGGATACGTTGTTACTGAAGATATCGAGGCATTAGGGCGTGGCGCATTAGATGGTTTAACGTTTGGATGGGGCGATAATGCTGTTGCAGGGATTATTTCCATGTACAAAGGCACTCCTTACGGTGCAGAACTAATTAAACAAATTAAAGCATCCGAAGAAGCAAAATCTCGTGCGCCAGTTTGGTATTACGGTGGAATGATTGCTGGTGGTGCTGGCTGGGGTGGAACCAGTTTAGCCGGCAACTTGGCGGCCGCTGGCGTAAACGTGGCTAGTGATTTTGTTAGAACTCCTGTAAATGATAAAATTAAACAACAGTATAAAGATGATCAAGCAAAAAAACTTAAAAAAGTTCAAGGAACTGTTGGTGCAGAACCAACAGGTGTGCCTGATGCTAACACTGTTAATGCTGTAAAAACAAAGGCCGCACCAGTTACAGCAAAAGTTAATACACCAGCACCTACAGGTGAAATGGGAGAAGTCTTTACAGCGTTTGGTGCTAAAGACATGAATGGTCTTTTTGTTAAATTAAAAAGCCAAGGTGTGAAAACTATTGACCAATTAGGTGATGCTATTGGAAAAGCTCTAAAGATCGAACCAATGACTGTGGTAAAGCCAGGCGGTGCACCTGTTGCAGAATCAATAACTTATTCTAGCATGAGCGAAAGCGAGCGCATGGCTTATTTGCGTAATCGTCTAAGCAACATAGAACAGACTGAACAGTTAGATGAAGCTATTCCTGGATTGGGTTGGCTATTTGGCAAAATACTTGGTACCGGTGGAACGGCCGTTATTAAAGGGTTAGCAGGAATTGAAAAAGTTTTTGGTAAAGGCGTTAAAGAAATAGCACTACCTGGTGCAGGCGCGGCTAAACAAATTTGGAGATTAGAAACTACTGGAGTAAACGCTGGTAAATGGTCCGCTGTTGTAACTAGAAACCGTGTTCGTACTAGAGTATTTAAAACTGCTGACGAAATAGCCGATGATCTAAAGAATGCATTACACAGTGGGTTTGTACCAAAAGCTAGACCAGGTCAACCTACATTACCTGCGGCTCCTCCATCCGGATGGATAAATCCTGGATCACAAGTTGCAAGTGCTGAATTAAATGGTGTGAAATACATAAAAGATGCAGACGGTAAGTGGTACATGAAAAATTCCTCTACAGGAGTCCACGTACCAGTAGTTGACAGAGCTGTGTTACAATCATTAGAGCAGGGTGCTATAAGAACAGGTATGCTAGGTCAATTAGCCGCAAAATATCCAAGACTTGCGGCTGGATTTAAAGGTGTTGGTTCAATACTTAAATTTGGTTGGAATAACAAGTGGTGGATTGCGTTGGCCGCTATTATTGCGGCTGGATATTGGGCATGGTCAAACAGACCAGAAGAACCACCTGTGCCACCTGAACTACCACCGGGAGCTGATGCAGAAGCAGAACCAGGCGGATTACCTCTTGCACCAGGTGGGTTAGAAGGTGGAATACCACCAAACGCAGACGGCACATGTAAAGACGGCTATACTCTTGATCCTGTTAAAAAACTATGTATGCCTGGAATACCACCAAACGCAGACGGCACATGTAAAGACGGCTATACTCTTGATCCTGTTAAAAAACTATGTATGCCTGATAAGAAAAATAACAAGGAACCTGGTGAGCAAGATGGTAAAAAAGTATCTCCGGAAGTGCAACAATCAGCTGACAATCTTCGAAAATTGTTGCAACAATTAAAAGACATGTATCCAGCAGATAAAGAAACTAGAGACATTGAGGCTGAAGTTGAGGATGCATTGAAAGGTATTCCTGTTAGATCAAGTGCGCAAGAAGTCAATCCAACATCTACACCAAATAATCGCTATAATTTCTAATTAAATGGCAATCTTTTTCGTCTAAAAGATTGCTATTGTTAGATAACTAGTATATAATTAGGCTATAGTTAAGGAGACTTACATGTCAGGACGTTCATACGGTGCAGAAGAAAAGGCAAAATTGGAAAGATTAATCAGTGAAGGCAGTACAGTACTACGCGAAATTGAAGATTTATCAGAAGGCTTAAAAGAAACAGTTAAGGCAGTAGCAGAAGAACTAAATGTAAAACCCAGCGTTATTAATCGTGCAATTAAAATTGCACATAAAGGCGATTGGACTAGTCACAATGAAGATTGGGCAGAGATTGAAGCTATTTTAGATATTACAAAACGTATCTAATAAGTATATAACGAAAGGCAGGCGGGCCATAATCCGCATATAGGTATTTGCAAGCCGTAAATTGCATATGGAGAATAAATGAGCTATGTAGACGCATGGTTTGACCGTAATAACGATGTTATTAAAGTTGTCGAACGCAACAAAAAAGGTGAAAGGGAATTCAGAGACATTCCTGTACGCCACACATTTTACTATAAAGACGCCCGTGGGAAGTATCTTTCAATTTACGGTGACGCTCTAAGCAAAGTTGTAGTTAAGAGTACTAAAGAACTACGCAAAGAACAAGCAATCAATTCAGGTAAACAATTATTTGAATCTGATATTAATCCAATATTTGTCACATTAAGCGAAAATTATCTTAATGCGGACGCTCCAAAACTAAACGTAGCGTTTTTCGATATTGAAGTGGACTTTGATCCAGAAAGAGGCTATAGCACACCAGACGATGCGTTCATGCCTATTACTGCTATCGCTGTTCACTTACAATGGATGGAAACTATGGTTTGTCTAGCAGTTCCTCCTAAGACACTAACTATGGAAGAAGCTACCGCTATGGTTGAAGAGTTTCCAAATACTATGCTGTTTAAAACAGAAGCAGAAATGTTGGATGTATTTTTAGATTTGATTAAAGAAGCAGACATATTAACTGGTTGGAATTCAGAAGGTTATGATATTCCTTATACTGTCAACCGCGTTACTAAGGTACTGAGTAAGGACGATACTAGACGGTTCTGTTTGTTTGATCAATATCCTAAACGCAGAGAATATGAAAAGTTTGGGCGGCAATCAGTTACATATGATCTAGTGGGTCGTGTACACCTGGACAGTCTTGAACTGTATCGTAAGTACACTTATGAAGAACGCCATAGTTATCGATTGGATGCTATTGCAGAATATGAGTTGGGCGAACGTAAAACACAATACGAAGGCACACTGGATCAACTTTATAATCATGATTTTAAAAAGTTCATTGAATATAACAGACAAGACTGTGCGCTTCTTGATCGCCTAGACAAGAAGCTTAAATTCCTTGACCTTGCTAACACACTGGCACATGAAAATACTGTGCTACTGCAAACTACTATGGGTGCCGTGGCTGTAACTGAGCAGGCTATTATTAACGAAGCACATAGACGTAATATGCAAGTACCTAATCGTACTAAAATGGACGACCGTGAAGAAAATACTGCGGCGGCTGGTGCGTATGTTGCATATCCTAAAGAAGGCATTCACGACTGGATTGGTTCATTAGACATTAACAGTCTATATCCTAGTGCCATTCGTGCGCTTAACATGGGCCCAGAAACTATTATTGGTCAGTTACGTCAGACAATGACACAAGAGTATATCGATAATAAGATGGCAAAAGGTTCTAGTTTTGCGGCAAGCTGGGAAGGTATCTTTGGATCACTAGAATATACTGCTGTGATGAATCAAGAGATTGGCACAGACATTACTATCGACTGGGAGAATGGCCAGACTGATGTTATTAGTGCGGCCGAAGTTTATAAGTTAATATTTGACAGTCATCAGCCCTGGGTACTAAGTGCTAACGGTACTATCTTTACTTACGAAAAGGAAGGTATTATTCCCGGCTTGTTAAAGCGTTGGTATGCTGAACGTAAAGAGATGCAGGCCAAACTCAAAGACTGTATTAAGACTGGCAACAAAATTGAAGAAGAGTATTGGGACAAACGACAGTTGGTCAAGAAGATTAATCTAAACAGTTTGTATGGTGCTATTTTGAATCCTGGTTGTAGATTCTTTGACAAACGTATCGGACAGTCAACTACACTAACAGGTCGTCAGATTGTTAAACACATGGCGGCCAAAGTAAATGAAATTGTTGCCGGAGACTATGACTATCGCGGTAAAGCTATTATCTATGGCGATACAGACTCATGTTATTTTTCAGCATATAAGACATTACAACAAGATATTGATGCTGGTAATATTGAATGGACTAAAGAAAATGTGATTGCACTATATGATAATATTGGCGAGGAAGTTAATACAACCTTTCCGCAGTTTATGTTGGATACATTTCACGTGCCAAAGACCCGTGGTGAAGTTATTAAAGCGGGTCGTGAGATTGTAGGTAGTAAGAGTTTGTTTATTACTAAAAAGCGTTATGCCGTGCTGTACTATGACAAAGAAGGCAAACGGGCAGACGTAGATGGTAAACCTGGTAAGATCAAGGCCATGGGCTTGGATTTGAAGCGTAGTGATACGCCGGAATTTATTCAGAACTTTTTAAGTGATGTACTTGAAAAGGTCTTAACAGGAGCCACCGAAACTGATGTATTGGCACACATAAGCGAATTTAGATTGAGATTTAAGAGTCGGCCGGGTTGGGAAAAAGGTAGTCCAAAACGTGCTAACAAAGTTACTGAATATCAAGCTAAAGAAGCAAAAGCTGGTAAGGCTAATATGCCAGGGCATGTCCGTGCTAGTATTAATTGGAATACATTGAAGCGTATGTTTGGCGACAAGTATAGCATGAATATCACAGACGGACAAAAAGTAATTGTTTGCAAACTAAAACAAAATCCTATGGGCTTTACATCGGTAGCATATCCTGTAGATGAGTTACGTTTGCCACAATGGTTTAAGGACATGCCGTTTGATCATGAAGAAATGGAACAGACTATTATTGATAACAAATTAGATAACCTAATCGGAGTATTGAAATGGGACGTTCGCAGTACTGAAGAAAAGAACACTTTTAATTCACTATTTGAGTTTTAATATGAAAATTATAATTGCAGGGTACGGATTTGTTGGTAAGGCAGTGGCTAGTGTGTTACAAACTAAACACGAACTGGTCATTGTTGATCCAAAATATAACGATAATAAAATTACAGACCATATAGATGCAGATGGCATTATCATTTGTGTGTCTACTCCTACTACTGAAAATGGCATTTGCGATGTAAACAATATTGCCAATGTAATAGATCACGTTCCATTTTTTATGCCTGTAATGATCAAGAGTACATTAACTCCTCCTAATGTACAAGGATTTAAAGAAATATACGAAAATCATAGTATTGTATACAGCCCAGAATTTTTAAGAGCCGGTACTGCCAATACAGATTTTGCCAATCAAAAATATATTATCATAGGCGGCGAAGATCCAGAAGGATTTTGGCACGAACTATTCACTACTACATTGCCTAATTGTAAAATGGTTTTTCAATGCAGTGAGGAAGAAGCATGTATGATCAAATACACTGTGAATTGTTTTCTTGCTCTTAAAGCCAGTTACTTTAATCAAATAGCAGATATTTGTGATAACAATAAAATGGACTATGATATAGTAAGACACATTGTAAGTCAAGATACTAGGATTGGTGCAGGACATACATTAGTGCCGGGCCCAGATGGACAGCGAGGATGGGGAGGTGCATGTTTCCCCAAAGACACTGAAGCATTTTTACAATGGACTAAAACTATTGAGATGCCAGCAACATTGGTGGAATCATCTATCCAATACAACACTAAAGTAAGAAAAAACTCTTGACTTTAAACAAAAACCTAAATATAATACACATAAGGAGATTCATATGAAAGATATTTTACAGGACTTAGTAGCACATACGCATAGTCTAGGATTTTTACTGCTAGTTAAAATTTCTAGCACAGACGCAGAAACAGTTATTGAAGGCATGGCAGAAGACCGTAGTGTTATTTTGCAAGCCAAAACAAACAAGCCAGTTAGCAATTTTGAAGGCACATTTGGTATGCCTAACTTGAACAAGTTAGATTTGCATTTGAAGTGCCCAGAATACAAAGAAGGCGCAAGTATTGAAGTAGTTACACAACAACGTAACGGCGAAGATATTCCAACAGGACTACATTTTGAAAATGCATTTGGCGACTTTAAAAACGACTATCGTTTTATGAACGCAGAAATTATTAATGAACAAATGAAAACTGTCAAGTTCAAAGGCGCACAGTGGAACATTGAATTTGAACCTACAGTGGCCAGTATTCAGAAATTGAAATATCAAGCGGCCGCACACACTGAAGAAACTACATTCCAAGTAACAACTAAAGATGATAACTTGATTTTTAGTTTTGGTGATGCAACAACACATGCTGGTAGTTTTGTATTCCAAGCAGGTGTAACAGGTAAGTTAAAACAAACGTGGGCATGGCCAGTTAGCCAGTTGCAAAGTATTTTGAATTTAACTGGTGACAAGATGGTTCGTATTAGTGATGCAGGTGCATTACAAATTACTGTAGACAGCGGACTTGCTGAATACAATTACATTCTTCCAGCACAAGCTAAATGAACCAAGTAGATCCAAAAATACTCGAATTAGAAAGACAGATACAGTTCTTAAAGGAACAAGTTATTCGTCTTTCTAAAATGTGTGAGTACTTAGATCGTGAACGGGTCCGTTCAAAAAATGACATAGGTCAAATCGTACAAGAAGTACGGGCAAGGAGAGGATAATGTTTTTACAAGAATGGGTTAAATCGCATCTTAGCCAACTAGAAATGGTTGGAGTTATTATGCGTATTATTAGTTTTAGTTTAGTATCATGGTTAGGTCCAGCAAGTCCGTTTATGTTTGTATGGGTCTTTAATACTATCGATGCTGTACTATTAACATACTGTGCAACAATTAGAAAAGATCCAGCTTATACGTTATTAAACGGTTTTTGGATTATTGTAGGGCTGGTAGGTATTGCTAGGGCAGGTGGATTACTTTAATGAATAAGAACTTAACAGCGGCACAGAATGACTATGCTTACTTCTTGCCAGCAACAAGTGGTTTCTATAGTACATATATAGGCAAACAACGCTACAGTAACTATGTAGATCCTGCTCGTATACCTAAGAGCTTTGGCCCTATGGGTATTGAAGCAATGAACTATTTGAATCCCAATGCGGCATTTTACTTTGACCATTGTTTGTATTCAGCTGGACATGCTAACTTAGATTTGAATAAACCCGATCCTAGTGAAGATATGTTTCGTAACAGAGACCGTAGCACCAGTTGGGTGTTAGGTGACTCGGGTGGCTTCCAGATTGGTAAAGGTGTTTGGGAAGGCGAATGGAATGATCCAAACGGCCCAGTAGTTGCACAGCGTATGGCGGAAGCAGTTGCTAAGGGTATTGAACTAGTTCCACAAGTACATCCTACGGGTCATCCTAAGACTGATAAGAATGGCAATCCAAAGTATACTAAGATCGATCACGTTAAGTTGTATCAAGATAAACTAGATGCGGCACAGAAAAAACGTGAACAAGTATTAACTTGGATGGATGCATTAATGGATTACGGTATGGTGCTGGATATTCCAGCATGGGTTGGTCGTAGTCCCGTGGGTGCTAAGAATAGTGGTGTTGGTAATTATCCACAGGCGGTTGCGGCTACCAAATACAATAACGAATACTTTATCAAACATCGCACAGGTGCTTGTAAATTCTTAAATGTACTACAAGGCGAGAATCACGCACAAGCAGAAGATTGGTATCAGCAAATGAAAGACTTTTGTGATCCAACAAAATATGAACGTCCGTTCAACGGTTGGGCCATGGGTGGTCAGAATATGTGTGATGTGGATTTAGTATTACGTAGATTAGTGGCATTGAAGTTCGATGGACTCCTTGAAAAGGGTCATCAAGACTGGATGCACTTCCTAGGCACCTCTAAATTAGAGTGGGCATTGTTATTAACTGACATACAACGAGCTATAAGGAAATATCATAATGAAAACTTTACCATCTCTTTTGACTGCGCCTCACCGTTCCTTGCCACAGCAAACGGTCAAATCTATGTCCAAACAGAAATCAAAGACAGAGAAAAATGGCTCTACAGAATGTTGCCGTCTCTTGATGACAAAAAGTACAGCCAGGATACAAGACTCTTCCAAGACGTAGTAGTACAAGATAAACACTTTACTAGTTTTACCACAAGTCCATTAATGGACGGTGTCGAAGTTAAAGACATTTGTATCTACGGTCCAAATGATCAAAATAAAATTGGTAAAGTTGGTAAGACCAGCTGGGATAGTTTTACATACGCAATTATGATGGGCCATAATGTGTGGTTGCATTTGAACAGCGTACAAGAAGCTAACCGCCAGTATGATGCTGGCTTGTGCCCAAGTATGCTGGTAGATGAAAGATTCAATCGTACATATTTTAAAGATGTAGTTGATGCTATCTTTAGTACAGACGACAGGGCCATTGCTGAAGAGATTATCGAAGCATATAGTAAATTTTGGATGGCTATTCCAGGCACACGTGGCGCAATTGGTAAGAAAACAGTTAACGCTAGTACCATGTTTGCCAACTTGTTTGACGAAGTGGGCTCAAATAATGTACAATTAGAAGAAGAAGTAGATTTTGACGAATCTGCAATTGACAAACTAGACGATTTAGAAGCAAGCGTCCATGACATTACCTGATGAAAGATATCGAGCAGTTGTTCAGACTCAAAAGTTTTTACTTGAGATTTTGAATACTCCTCGAGTTCCAAAAGCAATCAAAGATCAAGCAAGAAGTTGTTTGCGTCATTATCCTAGCGACTGGGACATGAAACGTGCGGCTGACGGTGCACCAGATGTATTTCAAGAACGTATGGAAGATGTAACTAGAATGTTTAAATCCTACGAGGAAAAGAAAAATGAGCAAGCGTAGTCTAGTAATTGGCATGGGTATTGGTAACTTGTACAAAGATGTACTGACAAAACTTGGCCACAAGGTAGTCACAGTTGACAAGGACACTAGCAAAGGTGCTGATTTTGAATCAGTAGATTCAGCTTTGGTAGTACACGGCTTATTTGATACTGTACATATCTGTACTCCCAACTTTACACACTTTGAAATTGCGGCCAGAGTTGCTCCGCACAGTAAAATTGTGTTTATTGAAAAGCCCGGTGTTGCTACAAGTGATACATGGTCTAAACTTGTAACTACATTTAAACAAACACGTTTCATAATGGTTAAAAACAATATGTGGCGTGACAACATAGCTGAATTAACTGAACTAGCAGGCCGGGCTAAAACTGTAAAAATACGTTGGATTAGAAAGAATTGTATTCCTAGTCCAGGCAGTTGGTTCACAACTAAAAAATTAGCATTTGGTGGAGTTAGCAGAGACTTAATGCCACACTTGTTGAGTTTATATGTGGCCATGAATCCTGATTGGAAACATGAAAAAATGTCTGGTCAAACTGCCATGCAATGTTGGGAATTAAAAGATATTGAAAACACAGAGTATGGCACTGTTGATCCCAATGGCACTTACAATGTTGACGACATGTGTGTAATCAACTTTGGTAACAAATGGCGACTTGCGGCCAATTGGCGTAGTCAGGATGAAGAAGATAGTTCTATAGTGTTTGTCATGCCAGACAATGCAATAGAACGATTTGAATTAGGGTGGTGCCCAGAAGAAGCATATCATAATATGATTGTGGATGCTATTACTAACATGGATAATTCTGATTTTTGGTTACAGCAATATGCTGTTGATACATGGATACATGAGAGAATAGAAAAACTATGACACGCTGTTTACAAACAACAGGGCACGGCTTCTTTGAAGAAGTAGAGTACGACAAACCGGAACCTACTTCAGATCAAATTGAAGTACGAGCCGTAATGACTGGTGTATGTCGCAGTGACATCGATATGATGATGGGAAACTTTGGACCATTGCCACTCAGTATGCAAGGGCATGAAGGATTGGGACAAGTCACACGAGTTGGTTCATTAGTTACCGGTGTTAAAGAAGGCGACTATGTTGCTACACGTGGTGAACCTGCGTATGCGGATTATTACAATGTACGAGATGAGGAATTTGTAGTGGTACCAGAAGCACATCCTCGCTATATACTAGAACCGGTAGCATGTGGTATTAACTGTATTGTTGACGATTTTAAAAATAGAGCCAATACTAAAACTATTATCTTAGGTAGTGGTTTTCTAGCGTGGGTAGTTTATAACGCATTAAAGCTGTATTTTCCTAGAATGGAAATCGACATACTAGGCTCTAGTAATCAAGAGCTGTGGGGCGATAAACTGTTGCTTGGTACTAGTGAAAGCTATGATAATGTTATTGACTTGAGTGGAAAATATGATTTAGGTACAGACATTGGCCTAAATAATAATGCCTTAATTGTAGATGCTGTGGGTAAAGCAGTAAGTAGAGAAGAAGCACAGGCACAACTTTGGAAAGCCTGTGCTACTGTTAAACCAAGTCCAAGAACACCAAAATTTATTGATGCCATGATCCGAGCACGTTATATGATTGAAAACGGTGAACTAGAGGTTGATAGTTTTTGGACTCAGTGTTATAATCGTAACACTGAATGGCAACAAGCATTTGCGGATGGTGTGGATCGTCCAAATGGTTACAGCAGAGGTTATATTAAATGGGACTAAACACTGAAGAACGGCAAGGTGTTGTTTATTTTACAGGTTACGAAGTCGAGCATACTATCTGTCACGGTATGTTTACATTGTTTGTTGTAGGCACACCGCCTATTGAAGAAATTCTTACAAAAGCTAAAGAAGCTGGTGTAAAACATATCTACTTTGGCACTAGTCAAAGTTTTAATCCAACGGCAATCAGCCACGAAGAATATCGAGCATGGGATAATGTTATTATTCCTTGCTTAAAGAAAGATTATTGGGTGACTCTTGATTTTGACAGCAGTCACAACGAAGGTGTACTTGAATCTGGATACAGTGAATATCCCCGATTTGTACCAATGATTAGTGTTAAGTTACCTTACATCAATCAACACAACTACAATGCCACACTCAAACTGGATGACCGAACTTGGGGTGCTACCAATCCAGGTGTGTGGACACATCAACTACATGACCTAATGAGTAAAGACAAGTACACTCATTGGGATCAATACACACAAGACACAACTTTATGAAACCCAAGATTAAAACATTAAAAATTGCCGAACAATTGATCGGACAAACTTTGCCTCCTACATACGGCGGTGCTAGTGGAAGAGGTTTAGAATTGTTAATGATTTCTTTGGGAATTCCGTTACAAAACGGATCAGGTGCTGATTGGAAACTGTTTGGACTAGAAGTTAAGTCTCGCAACCTTGAAGCAACAAGTCCACAAACTATTGGAACTATACTTCCAGAAAATATGGTGGTAACAGATTGGACAAACAGTTTGGTAGCTGAAAAATTTCAACAACAGTTCAGAGTACACACAAGAAACAATGTAATTGTATCAGCCAGAGTGTATGATTTTTCACCAAAGTTCATACAAGATAAACTAAGTAAAGCGTGGAATATACTCAAAGATTGCGTAGAACTAGAACTAGTTGCTCAGGCAAATGATCCAACTCATGAATTACCATTGTATATTCCTGGCACACGCTATGGTTATTTAGAAAGACAAGAAAATATACGTTCCTATCATTTTAGAATGTCCTCTACAGCTATGGAAGAACTAGAAGGCATGGCATTGTCAACCCTTAGCTCACTTTTTGAAGAAACAACAGTATGATTATTAAACAAGACATTAGACCTAACAAAATGATTTGGGTTACCTTTCGTAAGGAAGGCATACATAAATACCCGGCGGCGCTGACTGATCCAGCGTTGGCTACAGGAGATGAATATGACGTATCGTTTTTGGGTTACCCTCATCGCCACATCTTTCATTTCAGGGTGTGGATCAATGTGCTCCACAATGATAGAGACATCGAGTTTATCCAGTTCAAACGATGGCTTGAATCGCTGTATAATGGTCAAGGTTCCGTTTTGAGCCTTGACTACAAGAGTTGTGAGATGATGTCAGACGATCTGTTTGACGTTATTTCCAATAAGTATCCAGGTCGCGAGATCTGGATTGAAATCTCCGAAGACGGAGAAAATGGTTCGTTTATCAAATA